>Ga0326727_10000493_pt1 | contig 163025 bp, 142 predicted proteins | sample MB2enrmetagenome_FD_207643 | JGI IMG/M metagenome (GOLD analysis project Ga0326727, IMG submission 207643) | Lab enriched peat soil microbial communities from McLean, Ithaca, NY, United States - MB29MY | ecosystem: Environmental > Terrestrial > Soil > Wetlands > Peat | place: USA: New York...
CCCTGCCGGTTGTGCTCATCGCCCTTCCAATAGGCGCCGGCGATGGAGAGCAGCTTGAAAGCCTTGATCTTCGAAGTGGAGGGCACGTGCGGGCCGCGGCAGAAGTCGATGAAGTGCGGCCCGAGGGTGTACTCGGAGAAGATGTCGCCGGCCTTCTCGGCGATCAGCTCACACTTCAGCTCCTCGCCCATCTCCGCGTAACGCTTGAGCCCTTCCGGCTTGGGAGTGAGCTTCCGCTGGTAAGGCAGGTTCTCCCGCTGGAGGTCCCACATCCTGGCCTCGATCTTTTCGAGGTCTTCCGGAGTGAAGGGCTCGTCGCGGTAGAAGTCATAGAAGAAGCCCGTTTCCGTGGGCGGCCCTATGCCGAGCCTGGTTTCCGGGTACAGCTCGAGAACGGCCGCCGCGAGCAGGTGGGCGCCGGAATGCCGGTAGACCTCCAGGGCCTCCCGGTCGCGGGGAGTGAGGATTTGGACGGCGGCATCCGTCTGAATGGGGCGCGTCAGGTCGAACAGCTCGCCATTGACCTTGGCCACGATGGCGTCGTCCGCCAGCCGCCGGCTGATCGACCTGGCAATATCGAGCGGGGTCGCGCCCTGCGGCACTTTTTGCTGGCTCCCGTCGGGTAGGGTAATGGTGATTTCGCTCATAACCGGAGATTTTTCAGCGTAACACGGCCAGCGGGAGCCGCTGAATCACGGGCCCCCCAGGGAGCCGATTACGGACCAACTCGTCCGGCTCTCCACACCGGCCCGCGCAGCAGGGTTTCTGGAGGGCATTGTGTTAAAGTATGAATCCTGGAGCAGGTTTCCATGATCCAACGTGTTGGGCAGACGAGCGAGTTCGATGAAGCTGGTTTGGTGGCTCAGGCCCAACAGGGAGGCGTCGAGGCTTTTACTGAGTTGGTGACCCGATACGAGGGGAACATCTACCGGCTCGCGCGGCACATTACACAGAGCCCGGAAGATGCGGAAGACGTTTTACAGGAGACGTTTCTCAAGGCGTACGAGCACCTGGTAGATTTTCAGGGCAACTCGAAGTTCTACACGTGGCTGGTGCGGATCGCGGTCAATCAATCGTTGATGAAGCTTCGAAAGCGCAAGAGCGACGCGTCCGTCTCTCTTGACGATCCCTATGACACCGGGGAAGAGAACCTGACGAGGGAAATTGCCGTCTGGGAGCCGAATCCCGAGCAGACCTATTCGCGGGAAGAGATTCGGGCGATCCTGGATAAGGCTGTCGAGACATTGCCGCCCACTTTCCGGGCGGTGTTCGCGTTGAGGGATATCGAGGAGCTCTCAACCGAAGAGACAGCGGCTATGTTGAACCTTTCCATTCCCGCGGTGAAGAGCCGGCTTTTGCGGGCGCGCCTCAGGCTTCGAGAGAAGCTGACCCGCTATTTCAAGCGGAAAGGGGACGACTTTTTTGGTTACATGTAAAGATTTTCTCAATGAGTTGAACGATTACCTTGACGAAACGGTTGAGGCGAGCGTCAAGCAGGAACTGGAACAACACCTGAGCGAGTGCCCCAACTGTTATGTGATCTGCGACACGACCAAGAAGACGATCCAGTTCTATCGTGGAACGGAACCTTACCCCATGCCCCCGGAAGTTCACCAGCGCCTGCTCTCCGCATTGCACCGGAAGGTTCACGCCTCCTGAGCGGTTCGCCGGATAATCTGCGCTCGAAAAACGAAGAGACGGGTCGCGGGGTCGTGATACACCTCGCGGCTCACGCCCGCCTTTCTCGCGAGGGCCTCAAAGAACTGATCGGCGCGCCAGTTGCGCTCGGCCGCCACCTGGGGCAGCAGAAGCGCGCGATCATGGCCCGCCTCGAGCAGCGCTCCGTGCTGGTTCACGCGGAACTGTTCGAGATTTCCGATGCGTTTCATGGGCGACAGCACGGAGATTTCGATTTCGAGATCCGATTCGCCCGGCGTGACCGGGTCAAATCTCGTATCTTCGAGCGCGGCCGACAGGGTCAGCAGAGGCACGATCCGCGCGAGTGTTTCTTCGGACGCCCGGCGGCCGACACATCCGCGTAGAGCACCCTGGGAGTAGAGAGTCACGAACGCCGCGCCGCGCCGGTCCAGCGCCGGACTGGCCGGATCCGGCGGAAACGGCTTTCGCCTTCCGGTCCGCAGGTAGTCCGCCAGGGTGCGAGTGGCGCTGTCCAGGAGAGCCCGCTGGTCCTGAGGCCCGAGATCCAAGGCCGAAAAAGGGAAATAGCCCAGCGCCGCGTAGCTGACCGAGTGCCGGAAATCGCCGGTGATCTCGCCGGAAGTCTGGTAATCGAGCGTCTCCTGGAAGATCTCCTCGCGTTCCCCCAGACACCGCAGGGTCTCGAGCAGCAGCGAGATCGGGTCGTAGCCGCAGACGGTCGAGCCCGTCGAGTGCAGGACGCGCAGGAATTCTTCGGGGTCGAGGGTTCCCGCGGCTTCAATGGCCGACTCGTCCAACTCGCGCAGGCGCCCCCCGATGAGCTCATCGGCGGGAAACGGCTGGTAGAAGAAGTCGCGGCCATAGTGCGTGAAATCGGAACTCGCAACCAGCACCGTTCCGGGCGCAACCAGGGAGGCCAGCCGGTGCGCGGCCAGACGCCGTGCTTCCGCATCCAGGCGGTTGACATACACGGGGACGATGCGGGCCTCGGGCGCCGCCACCTGCAATAGCGGCAACTGGATTTCGACCGAGTGGTCGCACAGCAGATGCTCGGGGAAGCGGCCGAAGGCGCCGCTTTCGATGAGCGCCTCCGCAAACTCGCCGTCCACTTCGATATCTCCGAGAGGTGTCCGGAACGCGCCCACGTCCGGGATCCACGCGCCCCGCGCCGCGCCACGGTGTGTGAACCCCAGGAGGACAATCCGCCGCGGAACGATGGAACGAAGCTGGCGGTAAACGGCGGATGCGACCGTGCCGGAGTAAATCAGCCCGGCGTGAGGCACGACGAACCCGGCTGCGTCCGGCGCCGAGTAGCGGCCGGTCCGGCGCTCGGAGTCCGCAAACAGCCGGGTGACCAGTGCACGAAGCTCGGCCGCGTCGCCGGGATACCACGCACCACTGTAGGGGGAAAGATGAGAGGTGGCCGTCTGCATGGCGCACTCCTTCGAACTGCTTGTATTGTAGTGCGCCGCCGCGCTGGCTGCTACCCCCGCACCCGCCACATTTCTTCGATCGCTTCGAGGGTCTTCCCTTTGGTCTCCGGGACCACACGCCATACGAAGACGAACATCGTGACGCACATGGTCGAATACAGCCAGAAGGCGCCCGATGGGCCCACTGCGCGCACCAAAGAAAGGAACGTCGCGGTCAGCGCGACACACGCCACCCAGAGAGTGACGGTCGCGATGGACATCGCACGGCCACGAATGCGCGTCGGGAACAACTCGGACATCACGATCCACACACCCGGGCCCAGGCCGACCGCGAAGCTGGCTGTGCAAAAAAGGATGATTCCCAGGATGAGGTTCGCGGGAGCCGGGTGCACCAGGAACGCAATCCCGAGCCCGATTTCGGCAACGGCCATCCCGGCGGCCGACAGCATGAGCAGCGCTTTACGCCCGACTTTGTCGATGATCCAGAGCGCAACGATGGTAGCGGCGAAATTCACCGCGCCGACAATGACGTTGGCGAAGATTGCGGAGGACTGCCCGCTGGCGGCATGGTCCTTAAAGATGATCGAACCGTAAAAGAGTACGGTATTGATGCCGGTGATCTGCTGCAGCACGGCCAGGACCACGGCGATGATCAGGGCGAGACGCAAGCCGGGCCGGAAGAGCTCGGCGATCGAACCGGTCTCTTGTGCGATGGCATCCTTGATCTGCTGCAATTGCTCCAGCGCCTGTTGGCGACCGCTGACGCGCGTCAGCGTTTGAAGCGCCTGGTCCGGGCGTCCGAACTCCGTCAGCCAGCGCGGGCTCTCCGGAACGAACAGCATGGCGAAGAAGAAAACGACGGAAGGCACCGCCGCGGTCGCAAACATCCAGCGCCAGCCCGTGGGTCCAACGCCCGAAAGCATCCAGTTGACCGCGTAGGCTATGAGGATGCCCGAGACGATCGCCATCTGGTTCAGTCCCACCAGACGGCCGCGGATGCGGGGCGGCGCGACCTCGGCAATGTAGAGCGGCGCAAGCAGAGACGCGGCGCCGATCGCGATGCCTCCGAGGAAGCGCGCGGCCGTGAATTCGGCGAGGTTTCGCGGCAACGCCGCGCCGATGGACGAGGCCGCAAACAGCAGTGCGGCAACGATCAGCGTGCGCCGCCGGCCGAACCGGTCGCTCAGCACTCCGCCGATACTGGCGCCGAGAACGCAGCCCGCCAGCAGGCTGCTGGCCGCAATTTCGGTTTGAAATTCGGTGAGCGCGAACTGATCGCGGATAAAAATGATGGCGCCGTTGATTACGGCGATGTCGAAACCGAACAACAAGCCCGAGATCGCCGCCACCGTCGCGATGAGATAGACGTAAAGAGAGCTTCCGTGCTCGGACGCCGTGGAAACCGCCGCCTGCGGGCCGCGGTCCGGGGTTGTATGCATCCTTAGATTCTAAGCCCGCGGCGCGGGCCGCCGCAGGCCAGGACAAGCGCGGCGGGTGGGCTTGAGCCGGACGGAGCTTCGGCTCCGCTACGCTGATGCGAGGCTAAACCCTCGCGCCGTTGCTCGAAGGCCCGCCCTCCGAGCGGCGGCTCACGGGCGGCGAGATGATACACTCCAAGAGAAGAGCTCTTTTCCATAATGGAGAACGTCCTGGCCATCCTTCTCGCGGGGGGCGCTGGAGAACGCCTTTCGCCTCTCACGCTGAGCACCGCCAAACCCGCCGTGCCATTCGGCGGGCACTATCGTATTATCGATTTCACGCTCTCCAACTGCATTAACTCCGATATCCGGCGTATTCTCGTACTGACCCAATACAAAGCGCTCGAACTGATCCGGCACATCCGCGACGGCTGGACGATTCTTTCTCCCGAACTCGGCGAGTATATCGAAGTGATCCCGCCGATGAAACGCGTACACGAAGGCTGGTATCTCGGCACGGCGGATGCGTGCCTTCAGAATATCCAGACCATCGCGGCCGAAGCCGCCGAGCACTGCCTCATCCTTTCGGGCGATCACATCTACAAGATGAATTACCACGAGATGATCGCGTGGCACCGCCAGCAGCAGGCGGACATCACGATCGCCACCATCCAGGTTGCCCCGGAGGAAGCGAGCCGCTTCGGCGTCCTCGAAATTGACAGCGGGTACCGCATTACCGGCTTCGAAGAGAAACCGAGCAACGGCGTTGCGTTCAAGTCCATCTTCAACCCGGCGATGGTAAGCGCGTCGATGGGCGTCTACCTGTTCAACACTCCGGTGATGCTTCGCGCGCTGATGGAGGATGCGGGCGATGCGAGCTCGTCGCACGACTTCGGCAGGGATGTCATCCCGAGCGTGCTCCAGAAGGCGCGCGTGGTCGCCTATGACTTCGCCGACCTCAATGACAAGAAAGTAAAGTACTGGCGCGATGTTGGAACGCTGGAAGCTTACTATGAGGCCAACATGGATCTTGTGTCCATCGTTCCGGAGTTCAACCTGTACGACAAGCGGTGGCCCATCCGAACCAATGTGCAACAGATGCCGCCCGCCAAGTTCGTGTTTGCGCAGGAGGGAAGGCGCATGGGCGTGGCGATCGACTCGATCGTCTCGGGCGGCTGCATTGTCTCGGGTGGCCGCGTAGTACGCAGCGTGCTCTCTCCAGGCGTGCGCGTCAACAGTTATTGCGAAGTGGAGAGCTCGATCATCATGCACAACGCCGAGATCGGCCGTTACAGCCGGATCCGGGGCGCGATCATCGGCCCGAACGTGAAGATTCCGGAGTCCAGCGTGATCGGGTATAACCTGACTGAAGATCGGGTGAAAGGGTATACGGTCACCGACACCGGCATCGTGGTGATCTGCGAGGAGCAGGACATCTACACCCGGCCGGAGCCGTGTTCCGCGAAACAGGCTAGCTGAAGAGAGAAATCTCCGGCCTGAAAATCAAGTTCTATTCTCACTAGGAGCAGATTCTTACATGCACAAAATCGTACTGGTTCGCCACGGCGAAAGCGACTGGAACAAGCAAAACCGGTTCACCGGCTGGACGGATGTCGACCTGTCGGAGAAGGGTCGCGCCGAGGCGCTCGAAGGCGGGCGCATTCTCAAGCAGGAAGGCTTCACGTTCGATGTTGCGTACACGTCGGTGCTCAAGCGCGCCATTCGCACGCTCTGGATCATCCTGGACGAAACCGACCTGATGTGGATTCCGGTCCACCGTTCGTGGCGGTTGAACGAGCGGCACTACGGCGCGTTGCAGGGCCTAAACAAGTCGGAGACGGCCGCGAAGTTCGGCGAGGACCAGGTGAAGATCTGGCGCCGCGCGTACGCCATCAGCCCGCCGCCGCTCGAGAGATCGGACGAGCGCTGGCCCGGCCACGACCCGCGCTACAAAGACCTGGCGGATTCGGAACTGCCCGTGACCGAGTGCCTGAAGGACACGGTCGCGCGATTCCTGCCGTACTGGCACGAGACGATCGCGCCGGCAGTGAAATCTGGCAGAAAGGTGATCGTCGCGGCGCACGGCAACAGCTTGCGCGCGCTGGTGAAGTATCTCGACAACGTGTCGGACGACGAGATTGTCGGTCTGAATATCCCGACCGGCATTCCCCTGGTCTACGAGCTGGACGAAAACCTGAAGCCAATCAGGCACTATTACCTGGGCGATCAGGAAAAGATCGAGGCGGCGATGGAAGCCGTAGCGGCTCAGGGCAAGAAGAAATCGAATGAATGACCGCGGAGACGCGGGGGGGGCGCAGAGAAAAGCCGCTTAAAAGCGTTGCGGCCGCCGCGTCTCCGCGGTGATATTCCGCGGTGATATGATGGTTGCGGTGTTGAGGTTTTCCAGCATTGCGCTGGTAGTTCTGCTCGCCTTCGGGGCAGTGTGGGGCGAGTGCGCGTCCTGCCCGCTGGTGGCTCCGTGGAAACACTGCTGCGGGCGGCATTCGGGATCCTGCCAGATGCCCTCTCACAAGCCGCAGACACCGCCGGCGTGTCCAAACCTGGCACTCGCGCCGGTAGGCCATCACAACACCCAAGTTATCGCCGTAGAGCTTGTCGCGCCCGCGGCGGTAGCTACGGTCGTTACGCTCGTCGAAGTTTCCTTCGAGCCGGCCACCGGGATTATTACCAAGCCTGACACCGGACCGCCCGGTTTGTATCTTCTCAACTCCGCACTGCTCGTCTGATCCCCTCTCCTCGCGGCTTCTGTTACCGCAACCCGTAGTGTTTGTGTAGTCCGAGGAGGTGCAGTGAAGACCCCTACTTTGTTATTCATTGCGAGCGTCGCGCTGGCGCACGCTCAGCCGCTCGATGAGCTTGTGGAGCAGGCCCTGCGGCGCAATCCGGAGATCCTCGCCGCTCAGAAGCGGTACGAAGCGATGCGGCAGAGGCCAAGCGAAGAGAGCAGCTTGCCGGATCCGATGCTGTCGCTGGGTTACAACTCCAACGGCAATCCCCTGCCCGGGGCAGGCATCGGCACGCAGCCAACCGCGAACGCCGGCTTCATGGTGTCGCAGGAGTTTCCGTTTCCCGGCAAGCTCGGCTTGCGCGGGGGCATTGCCGCGCGCGAGGCAGACGCCGGGTTCCAGCAATATCTCATGACGCGCCTTTCCGTCGTCTCGCGTCTCAAGCAGGCCTATCACCAGCTCCACCACGCCTACGAAATGATCGACATCATGGAACGGGACCGCGACCTCTTGCGCAAGATCCTGCGCATTACGGAGGCTCGGTATTCGGTCGGCAAGGCCGCCCAGCAGGACGTTTTCAAAGCCCAGACGCAGATTTCCATCATGGAGACGCGTCTCGAGCGGAGCCGGCAGGAATTGCGGTCGCGCCAGTTCGAGATCAACAGCCTGCTCAATCGCGCCCCGGGTTCTCCGATCTCCCGCCCGGAGGAAGCGCCGCCCGCACCGATCCGCGCCGGCCTGGAGGAGCTGATGACACAGGTCCGGGAGAACGCCCCCGCGCTGCGCCAGCAGCAGAAACTGGTCGAGCGCACCCAACTGACATTGAACCTTGCCCGCAAGGATTATTGCCCGGACTACACGCTCTCGGGCGGTTACTACTACATGGGCAGCATGCCACCGATGTACGTGGCGCGCGTCGATTTCAAGCTGCCGGCTTATTTTTGGCGCAAGCAACGGGCTGAGGTTGCCGAGCAAACCGCGAACGTCAGCGCGGCGAAACACGACTACGAAACAGCCAGCCAGACCCTGAGCTTTCGGGTGAAGGACGACTATCTACAGGCGGAAACGTCTTACCGTCTCATGGACATGTATTCGACTACGGTGATCCCGCAGGCGAGCCTGGCGTTCCAGTCCGGGCTGGCCTCCTATGAGACCGGCGCGGTGGATTTCCTGTCGGTGCTGATGAACTTCAGCACGATGGTCGAATACGAGTTGAACTACCACGAGGAGGTGCTGAACTACTTCCTCGCACTTGCGCGCGTCGAGGAGATGACGGGCGTGGATCTGACCAAGTGAGGCAATGCTTATGAGATTCGCAAAGATCCTTGTTGTGGTCGCCGCGGTTGGGGCGGCGTTCGTCGTGGGCCGCTGGCAGTCCTCGAAACCGGCGCCCTCCGGGTACGGCCGGAAGGTCCTCTACTGGGTGGACCCGATGCATCCGGCTTACAAATCCGACAAGCCCGGCATCGCGCCGGATTGCGGCATGACGCTCGTGCCCGTGTACGCGGATGCCGCCGGCCTGGCGGTCCCGGCGCGCCCCGGCGCCGCCATACCGCCGGGTACGGTGCGGATCGATGCGGAGCGCCAGCAGTTGATCGGGGTGCGCTACGGCACGGCTGAGTATGCGTCCGGGACGGAAACGATTCGCGCCGTGGGCAAGGTTGCGATCGACGAGGCCCGCGTCAGCCACGTGCATTCCCGTACCGAAGGCTGGATCGAAAAGGTCTACGCAAATTTCGTAGGCGATGTGGTCAAGAAGGGCCAGCCGATGTTGACCATCTACAGCCCGGAGTTGCTCGCTACCCAGCAGGAGTACCTGCTCGCGCTCAAGGCCCGGGACATGATGGCGCTGGCAATTTTCACCGGCATGGGCGGGCACCACAGCAGCATACACGAGGCGGCGGAGGACAGCAGCTCGCTTGTCGATGCGGCGCGCCGCCGGCTGCAGCTCTGGGATCTCAGCGACTCGCAAATCGACGAGGTTGAACGCACTCGCAAGCCGCTCTCGAGTGTCACTCTCTACGCCCCTGTTTCCGGCTACGTGACCGCGCGCAACGCCTTCGCAAACCAGAAGGTGATGCCCGAGACCGAGCTCTATACCATAACGGACCTCAGCCGGATTTGGGTACTCGCCAGCGTCTTCGAATACCAGATGCCGGACGTGCGTATGGGCCAGCTGGCAACGGTTTTCCTGCCCTACGACGCCGGCAAGAGCCTCCAAGCGCGCGTAAACTACATCCAGCCGCAGGTCGATCCGGCGACGCGAACCATGCAGGTGCGCCTCGATCTACGCAACCCGGGCATCATGCTGAAGCCCGAGATGTTCGTCAACGTCGAGCTGAAATCTCCACAGCCGAGGCGGCTGGTGGTGCCGGCCGAGGCAGTCCTCGACACCGGCACCAGGAAGGTCGTGTTCGTGGATCGCGGGAACGGCTACCTCGAACCGCGCGACGTGACGGCCGGCGAACGCATGGGCGACCGCATTCAGGTGCTCAGCGGGCTGAGAGCAGGCGAGCGCATCGTCACTTCAGGAAACTTCCTCATCAACTCGGAGAGCCAGCTCGAATCCGCCGCGCAGGGCCTGGCGGCGATGCCGGGCATGCCGGGAATGGCAGCGCCCCCGGAATCGCAGGCAGCACCCGCCGGGAAACGGGAGTCCCTGCCGGGGATGCCCGGCATGGAGGCGCCGGGAGGGAGCCGGCATGATTGACCGCATCATCGAGTTCTCCGGCCGCAACAAATTCGCGGTCTTCCTGCTGGTTGGTTTCGCCGCGGCCGCCGGCTGGTGGTCGATGAACAACGTACCGCTCGACGCGATCCCCGATCTGAGCGATACGCAAGTCATCATCTACTCGCGCTGGGACCGCAGCCCCGACATCGTGGAAGATCAGGTGACCTACCCGATCGTCACCGCGCTTCTCGGAGCGCCGCGCGTCAAAGCCGTCCGCGGCCTGTCCGATTTCGGCTACTCCTATGTCTATGTCATCTTCGACGAAGGCACGGACATCTACTGGGCACGGTCGCGCACTCTCGAATACCTCTCGAGCGTGCTGCCGCGCCTGCCGCAGGGCGTCAATACCGAGCTCGGTCCGGACGCAACCGGCATCGGCTGGGTCTTCCAGTACGCGCTGGTCGATACCAGCGGCAAACACGATCTGGCGGAGTTGAGATCGCTGCAGGATTGGTATCTGCGGTACCACCTCAAAGCCGTCCCCGGAGTGGCCGAGGTTGCGCCGCTCGGCGGCTTCGTCCGCCAGTATCAGGTCAATATTGATCCGAACCGGCTACAGGCCTACAACATCCCGATCAGCAAAGTGGTCGAGGCCGTGCGGCAGGGGAATACCGACGTGGGCGGCCGGCTGATCGAGTTCACCGGCGCCGAGTACATGGTGCGCGGGCGCGGCTATATCCACTCCTCGGAAGACATCGCCAAGATAGTGCTCTCGACGAGCGTGAACGGTGTGCCCGTCGAAGTCCGCGACGTCGGCAACGTGGTGCTCGGCCCCGACCTGCGGCGCGGCATCGCGGACTGGAACGGCACGGGCGACACGGTCTCCGGCATCGTCGTGATGCGCCAGGGAGAGAACGCGCTGGATGTCATCGGGCGGGTCAAGGCGAAGCTCCGCGAGATCGAGCCGGGACTGCCGGCCGGGGTGAAGCTCGTTTCGGCCTACGACCGCTCGGATCTCATTCTGCGCTCGATCGATAATCTCAAACACACGCTCATTGAAGAGCTGGCGATCGTCGCGATCATCATCCTGATCTTCCTGTGGCACATTCCGAGCGCGATCATCCCGATCCTGACCATCCCCATCGCGATCCTGATCTCATTCATTCCGATGAAGCAGATGGGCCTGACCTCGAATATCATGTCGCTCGGCGGTATCGCCATCGCCATCGGCGCGATGGTGGACGCCGCGATCGTGGTCGTCGAGCAGACTCATAAGAAACTCGAGGAGTGGGAGCGCACAGGCCGCAAGGAAGACTATCATCGCGTGGTCATGGACGCAGTCAAGGAAGTCGGCGGCCCCAGTTTCTTCGCGCTGCTCGTGATCGCGGTTGCGTTCCTGCCCGTGCTCACGCTCGAAGCGCAGGAGGGCCGGCTCTTCAAGCCGCTCGCCTACACGAAGAATTTCTCCATGATCGTCGCGGCGGTGCTCGCCATCACGCTCGACCCGGCGATGCGGCTGGTCTTCACCCATATGAAGAACTTCGAGTTCCGGCCGCGCTGGCTGGCGCGCGCCGTGAATGCTGTGCTGGTGGGCAAAATCCACTCCGAAGAGAGCCACCCCATCAGCCGCATCCTCATCCGCCTCTACGAACCGGTCTGCGCGTGGGCGCTGCGCTGGAAGTGGTTCATCATCCTGGGCGCGGTGGCGGCGGTGGTCCTGACCATCCCGGTTTACCAGCGCCTCGGCTCGGAGTTCATGCCGCCGCTCGACGAAGGCGTGCTCCTCTACATGCCTTCGACCCTCCCGGGCATCTCGGAGACCGAAGCCCAGCACCTGCTCGAGATCACCGGCCGCATCCTCAAGAGATTTCCCGAGGTCCAGACGGTGCTCGGTAAAGCCGGCCGCGCCGACACCTCCACCGATCCCGCGCCGCTCTCCATGTTGGAGACCGTCGTGGTCCTGAAGCCGCACACGAAATGGCGCAAGGTGGACACATGGTATTCGGACTGGAAGGCGCCGGAGTGGACCAAGAGCATCTTCCGACGCATCACGCCGGATCACATCTCGACCGATCAGCTCGTTGACCAAATGAACTGGGCGCTCAAGCTGCCGGGTGTCTCGAACGCGTGGACGATGCCGATCAAGGCGCGCATCGACATGCTCACCACCGGCGTCCGCACGCCCGTGGGCATCAAGATCTACGGCGCGGACATTCAGGAGATCGAGCATCTGGGCGCGCAGTTGGAATCCGTGCTGCCTGCCGTCGCAGGGACGCGGAGCGTCTTCGCCGAGCGCACCGGCGGCGGCTATTTCCTCGACATTGACTGGAGGCGCGACGAGCTGGCCCGTTATGGCCTGGCGATGAGCGACGCGCAGATGGCCGTCACGAACGCTATCGGCGGCGAGAACGTGACCACCACGGTGGAAGGCCGCGAGCGCTATCCGGTCAACATCCGGTACCTGCGCGGTTTCCGCGACAGCGTCCCCGCGCTCGACCGCGTCCTGGTACCCACGCCGGGCGGCCAGCATATTCCGATCGCCCAGTTGGCCGCGATCAAGCTGGTGGCGGGACCGTCGATGCTGCGCGACGAGAACGGAATGCTGAACGGCTATGTCTATGTGGACGTCTCGGGACGCGACCTGGGCTCCTACGTCCGCGCTGCGAAGCGGATCGTGCGCGACAAGCTGCGCCTTCCGCCGGGCTACTCGCTTCAGTGGAGCGGCCAGTACGAGTCCATGGAGCGGGTGCGCGAGCGGCTCAAGATCGTGCTGCCGCTCACGTTGTTCCTGATTGTGATGTTGCTGTACCTCAACACGCGATCTTTCGCGAAGACGACCATCATCCTCCTTGCCGTGCCGTTTTCCGCGGTGGGCGCGATCTGGCTGCTCTACCTGTTGGGTTATAACATGAGCATCGGCGTCTGGGTCGGGCTGATCGCGCTAATGGGGGTGGATGCCGAGACTGGCGTGTTCATGCTGCTCTATCTCGACCTTGCTTACGACCAGGCGCGGGCCGAGGGCCGCCTCGCCAGCCTGGGGGATTTGCAGAGGGCCGTTCTCGACGGCGCGGTGAAGCGCATCCGGCCGAAGTTCATGACGGTGGCCTGCATGTTCACCGGCCTGGTTCCGATCATGTGGTCGGCGGGCGCCGGCGCCGATGTCATGAAGCGCATCGCCGCCCCGATGATCGGCGGCATCTTTACATCGTTCCTTCTCGAACTGGTGGTTTACCCCGCAATCTACGAGGTGTGGAAATGGCATTCGGAAGTGAAAAGACGGCTGGCTGCGTGAGGCTGCTTGCCCTGATCGTGCTTGTGTTCCCGGTGGCGACGGCGGCGGAATACAAGGTACGCCACGATCACATACCCAAGAGCTGCGCCGGCGTACTAACGATCGACGAGCGCGGCGTCACGTACCATGAGGGAAAGAGGCATCCGCGTAACCGGACCTGGGATTACGCGAACATTCAGCAATTCGAGCTCTCTGCGAAGAGAATCCGCATCCTCACGTATAGCGATAATAGATGGAAGCTGGGCGCCGACCGGGAGTACACTTTCACCGCGCTGGACGGCTCCGATTTCACGAGCGCCTACGCGCTGCTCAAGGACCGGCTGGACCAGCGGTTCGTCGCCGAGCTTGCCGATGACGGCGTTCAGCCCATGTGGGAGATTCCGGTGAAGCATCTTGGCCGAATCAGCGGCTCCGAAGGGCTGCTAATCGTCGGCGCGGCCCGCATTGTGTACCAGACCGGCCGCAAGGACGACGCGCGCACATGGCGTTACGGCGATATCGACAACCTCAGCACCTCCGGTCCTCTCAACCTCACCCTGACGACCTTCGAGCGGGCCAGGTCGCACTACGGCAACCGCAAGGATTTCAACTTTCAACTCAAGGAGCCGCTCGACGAGCGGAAATACGACGAGCTTTGGAGAAGACTGAACCTAAGGGGCAACCAATGAAAACCATCGCAACTCTTCTACTGGGCGCAGGCCTCCTGTTGGGCGCCGCGGCCAAACAGACCTTCACCGGCGTAATCACCGACACGATGTGCGGAGCCGATCACAGCCAGATGGGCACCAAGCCGGACGCCAAATGCGTGCGCGAGTGCGTGAAAGAAGGCTCGAAATACGCGCTGCTGGTGGGCAACAACGTGTACACGCTGAGCGACCAGAAGACGCCCGATAAGTACGCCGGGGCGAAGGTGAAAGTTACCGGGACCCTGGACGCCAAGACCGGCATCCTCGCGGTAGAAAAGATCGAACCGGCGAAGTAAGCGAAGTGGGGCGGTCCCCCTGGACCGCGCGGGATCCCCTGATCCCGCTCAGAGCCGGCCAAGGGGGCCGGCCGCGGGCGTCCGCCCCACTGAGTCTCGTCACGCCCGCGCGTGCTGGCTCTCGCGAGGCGCCTGGTAGCGCACGTCGAGGTGCGGCGTTAGGAGCCGCGCGTGTCCCCGCAGCCGCGAGGTGAGACAGCTCTCGAGCATTCCACTGACGAGCAACATCCGCTCCGCCGGGTAGGGGGCCCGGCCGGTTTCAAACATCTCTTGGATCTTGCTCGCGAGATAGGCCGAGTAAACCAGGTTCGGAACCGGCGTCGGCAGAAACTGGCACGACCGCGGTCCCACGCCTCGCACGCGGGCCGCGAAATTGAAATCCTTCAGCGCGCCGGTGAGCATCAGCAGCGTCGCCTTGAGCCCGTCCCTATACTCGATAAAGTAAGCCGCGGGATTCTTAGCGAGTACCGGCAACTGGCCGTTGTCCGCCAAATCCTGCGTCCGGCTGTCTTTTTCGCTCCAGCCCAGCGGCGTGTCGCTGCGCGAGAGGGCGGATCGCAGGAGATCTTTCGACCAGCGGCCCTGCTCGCCGGCCTTCCACACGGCGTCTCCTTCGATCAGTTGAACGGAACGGACTCCGGTCTCGCCGCCCCTGCGCCGCTCGATCATGCACTGCATGACCTCGAGCGCGCGAGAGTCCATCGTATCGGACTCGCCCTCGCCCACCATCAGCGCATCTTCGATCTTGCAGCCGGCCGGCAACTCGACATCCGGAAGCCGCCACGTTAGCGGCAGAGAGGAGCCCGCCAGCAGAGGGAAGCGCAGTCGCTTCGAAGCTTCCATCATCCACTTCGCCTTTTCGAAGCTCCAGGAGAGATGCCCGTCGTTGTAGACCGGCACTGCCCTGCCATCCTTCTCGAAAACCTCGACGCACTGCTTGAAGAATTCGTACCGGGGATAGAGGATCTGGCCCTTCTCGTTGCGCGGATAGTCGCCCTGCTCGGCGATCAGGAGCACCGCGTCGACGGCCAGCTTGTCCCCGCCGCAGCGCAGCGCCTCCGCGATGGACGGGTACAGCGTGCAGTCGAAGTCCGTCGCGCGCGTGCCGCTGAGATCGCCTTCCGGCCTCTGATCGACATACATCGAGACCACCTGCATGTCCGGGCGGTGCCAGGCGCCCCGCCGGGGATATCCGTACAGAAAACGGTCGGTGATGTGCTGGGCGTCAGAAAGCAACTTGTAAACGCTGGCGACTACCGCGATACGCTTCATTCAGCTCCTCCAGAATGTGGACGCTTCGGGCGACCGGTACCGGATGTCCAGGTGCGGCGTCTCGTAGCGCACCTGCCCGCGATACAAGCTTTCGACTCCGGCCGCCGTCAGCCCCGTCGTGAGGAGCGTCCGCTCCACCGGATAGGGTGGCTTGCCTGTCAGAAACATCTGCTCCATGGCGTGCACCAAGGGGCTGAAGAAATTCGCCAGCGTCGTCCGGCCGTCCGGCATCGGCACGTACATTTGCGTGGAAAGGATTCCGCTATCGAGCCGCGCCGCGAAATTACAGTCGCGGATCAGGCCGTTCAGCAACATCATCGTACACTTCAGGCCGTCGGCATGCTCGTACTGGTACGCCACGGGGTGCTTCACCAGCTTTTCCAATTCCACGGGGCCGGGCATCACGTCATTCAAATCCGCGCGCGGCGGCATAAGCGTGAAGGTGCGGCAGAGCGCCGCCTGCATCAGGTCGTGAGACCATGCCTGCCGGTAATGTGCCTGCCAGAAGTTGGCGTTGCGGTATGCCTGCAGCCACTTCACGCCGGTCTCGCCGCCCTGGCGCCGTTCCACCATCGACTGGAGCGCCTCGAGGGCATGGAAATCATAGCTATCGACCCCGCCGTAGGACACGCACATGGCTTCCTGAATTTTTGCCCCGTAGGGCATGTCGATCGACGGCGTCCGCCACGTGATCGGCAAGGTGGACCCGGCCATCAGGGGAAAGCCCATACTGCGCGACGTGTCGTACATCTCCTTGGCCCAGTCCCAGTTCCAGGAGAGATGTTTATCGCTAAACACCGGCACGGTGCGTCCGCTGGCGCGGAAAACCTTGACGATCTCCTGGAAGAATTGGTAGCGTGGAAACTCCGTTTGCCCTTTCTCGTTGCGAGGGTACTCGCCATGCTCGCCGACCACCACCACTCCATCCACCGCCAGCTTGCCGCCTCCGAGCGTCAAGGCCTCCGCAATCGTCGGATAGATCTTCATGAACGGGAAGCGTGCCGCGCGCTCCCGGCTCAGGTCGTCCTTGCCCACCTGATCCACGTACAGCGCGACGAGGTCCATGGCTGGATGGTGATAGGTCCCGTTCCAGCCGTAGCCCCCCAGCAGCCGGTCCACGATGTGCTGCCCGTGGGAGTACTTGAACATTGTGGTGATGATTGCCGCCAGCCTGGGCCTCCGGCGGCCCGTCTGGGCCCGCAGCAGCAGCGGGCTCGCGGCGCCCGCGAGGAAGTGCCGCCTCGAAATCTTGCATTCAGAGCGCATGAGGGTCATTATAGGTCTTTTGCGGGAGCCCGCCTTGAAACATGCCTTGTTCCTGATTGCCGCGATCGTGGTTGCCGCGATCGTCCCGCTGCTGGCCGCGATTTCCGAGCGCGCCCGCAAGCTGCACGCTGACGCGCTGGTCTTCGATGCGCACGTCCATATGATCGACCGCCAGTTTTATCTCGGCGGCGACATCGGAGACCGCGTGCCGGACGGCCAAGTCGACCTGCCGCGCGCGAAAGAAGGCGGCGTCGGCGCGATGTTCTTCTCGCTTTTCGTCAGCGAGGAATACTACCCGCAACGGTTCGAAACGAAACAGGTCTTCCGCCTCGTGGACCTGGCGCTCACGCAGCTCGAACGGAATCGGGACAAAATCGAGCTGGCTTTGAACGCCTCGGATATCGAACGCATCCACCGCACCGGCAAGATCGCCGCCGTGCTGGACCTCGAAGGCGGGTTCGATCTCGACGGCGACCTCGGCGTGCTGCGCGACCTGTACCGTCTCGGCCTGCGCTCCGCCCAGCTCTCGGCGCACAACTGGGCGAACAATTTCGCGGACTCCTGCTGCTCCCCGCCCAAGGTTCACGGCCTCAACGAGCGCGGACGGGCGGTGGTGCGCGAGATGAATCGCCTGGGGATGGTCATCAACGTCGCGCACGCGTCCGATGAGGCCATCGCCCAGACGCTCGAGATCAGCACCAGCCCGATCATCTCCACCCACGGAGGCATGCGCGCGTTGAACAACATCCCCCGCAACATGCCCGACGACCTGATGCGCAAGATAGCGGCCAAGGGCGGCGTGATCGGAATCCAGATCGGCAACGACTTCCACAATCCGAGGGCCTTCGAGTGGCGCACGAAGCACGCCGGCAAGCCCTTCTGGGACACGAGCGACATCGCGAAGAAGGCCCGCACCGGCTCCATCGAGGACATCGATCGCATGGTCGCTCCGCAGTTCCCCATGGTCGGGCCGCCGGACATGCCCGCGAGCGTGCTGTTCTCCGTGGACGATTGGATCGCGGTGGTCGAGCGGGCCATCTCGATTGTGGGGGAGGATCACGTGGCGCTCGGAAGCGATTTCGACGGCGGTCCCGACCCGCCGCGCGGCATGCATGACATCAGCGACCTTCCCATGCTTACCGACGCAATGCTGCGCCGCGGCTGGCCCGAGGAGCGCATTCGCAAGTTCCTCGGGCTGAACCTGCTGCGCGTTTTTCGGCGGATTACGGAAGGCAGATGAGATATCACCCGGCCGGCGCCCGGGGTTAGTCAAAGTCGACAGATGCTATCCTCGGAAGGTGTGGTTCCCGGCGCGTCATAGCGTCCTGACGCTTTCCCTGCTCGTCCCTGCCGCGGCGTTCGTCTGGTACGAGAGCTCGATTTCCACGGCGCAGCCGGACGCCCGTCCCGTACACGCGGCTGACAAGCCGGGCCGCAAGCCGCCGCCAAAGAATCCTGGGGACGCGCCTGCGAGCGTCCCCCAGCCGAACATTCCGCCGAGCCAGCCCGGAGTGTCCCCGAATTCTTTGACCGCGCCGAAACCTCTCGCGAACCCGCCCGATCCGATCCGGGCCGTCTACTTCACGGGCTGGTCGGCCGGCCTCGAGAGCCGGGTCGGATACCTCATCGACTTGCACAAGACTACGACCGTCAACGCCGTGGTCATCGATGTCAAGGATTACTCGGGTTACGTGGCGTATCGCACCGGCGTCGCCGGCGCGAAGAAGTATGGTGCGGTGCGGGTCATGATCCGCGACCTCGACGCGCTGGTGGATCGCCTCCATCGTGAAGGCATCTATGTCATCGCGCGCATTACGTGCTTTCAGGATCCCGTGCTGGCCGCGGCGCGGCCGGACCTCGCGGTCCACCGGGTTTCGAAGCTGCCCCGGGACCGCAGCGGTCCGCTCACGAAAGACTCGCTGTGGCTCGACCGGAAGGGCCTGGCCTGGCTCGACCCGGCCTCGCATCCGGCCTGGGAGTATCTCGCCGCGATCGCGAAAGGCGCCCTCAGCCACGGCGTGGACGAGGTCAATTTCGACTACGTCCGCTTTCCGTCCGACGGCAATCTCAAGGATATGTACTTCCCGAACTGGGACGGGAAGACTCCGAAGCACATTGTGATCCGCTCGTTTTTCCGCTATCTGCGGCACGAGCTTCCGGAGGCGCGGATCTCGGTGGATCTGTTCGGCCTGGCAACCGTCAACGGCGACGATCTCGGAATCGGACAGGTCATCGAAGACGCCTACGCCTCCTTCGACTACGTTTGCCCGATGGTGTATCCCTCGCACTTCGCGCGCCAGTTTCTCGGTTTCCCGAATCCCGCCGCGCACCCGTATGAGGTGGTGAATTACTCGATCAAAGAGGCGGGCGAGCGCCTGGATGCGTTCAACAAACCGCCGGCGCCTGACCCGAAAGGCGGCGCCTCCGCCGATCCGGCTGCCGCGCCGAAAATCAAGGCCGCCAGGCTGCGGCCCTGGCTCCAGGACTTCAACCTGGGCGCGAAGTACGATGCGCCAGCGGTCCGGGCGGAGATCAAAGCCGTCCAGGATGCGCTCGGCGCCAAATTCGCCGGCTGGATGATGTGGAGCCCATCGAATGTTTATACGCGGCAGGCGCTGACCGGACCTCCAACGCCGCCGGCGGCGCGGCCGCCCGAGGCGCGGCAAGCCGTTTCCGAGCCGCGACCGTGAGGGAGCGGTGGCCCCGCCTACTTCGTCGGCTCTTCTTTGGTCTTATCGTCCGGCAGAGGCGGCGGCGTCTCTGTATCGAACTTGATCTCCGCCTCGGCGGTGAACTTCCGGTACAGCCGGAACTCGAGTTCGTTCCGGGTCTGAATTTTTCCGTGGCGCATGCGCGTCACCGACTTGAGCGGCAACATGTACTGATGCCCGCTGATGTCGGCGAGGTCGTAGTCCAATACGGTGGAGACGTCCTGGATCGGGAAGTCCGTGGGAGTCTCCGCGGCGAGCGTGACGCGCATGACATCCAGCCCGTCCCGGTCCACGTAAATGAGGCCGTGGTAGCCGGGGACGGTATCCTGCCGGTTGTGTTCCGGGCTTTCGTACCTGACTTGCCACTTCGAGCGCCGCTGCTCGACATGATAGTTGAAGACATACGCGCGGCGGCCGCGGAGCGTCGCCCACCTTTCCCAACCGAAGCTCGCATCCGACTCGGGTTCGAAGACTTCGTACATCATGCTCCCGAATTCTCCCGTGGATGTCGCGCCTCCCAGTGATTCGATGGACTTGGTCTGGTCGGCCACCATCTTGTTGTTCACTAGCACGAGCTTGTAGTCTTCCTTGTGGTCCACGTAAGCGACACGCGCGGTATAGACGTCCTCCGATCCCCAGAAATCCTGCCCGTGCAGGTCGATGAAGCGGCGGGTCACCTGGGTACACAGGAAATCCGGCAGGTTCTTGGTATAGTTCAGGGCATACTCGCGAGCCTGGGCGATCACTTTCGCCTGTTCTCCGGAGCTGGGCGGCGGTATGGGCGGCGGAGGAGGAGGCGGCAGGGGCGGCGGAGCCGCCTTTGCCGGCGCGGGGAGGTTCCGTGAAGCCAGGCGGAGCGCGTTCAGCGCTTCCACCGTCCGCGGGCCGGCGCCGAGGGCCTGTAGTTCCTCCTGGGTATGTCCATCCAGCTTCTGTGACAGCGTTACCTTGTTCAAATAGGCCGCAACCTCCTTATCCGGTTGCTTCAGTTCAATCGCCGACTTGACGAAGCTCACCAACTGATCCACCGTAAGCCTGGTCTGGGCGAACAGCGATAAAGACACGCCCAGCAGCAGGAGCGCCACTTTCCAACGCATGGTTCTATTCTCGCACGGGCCGGACGCCACAAATCCAGACGCGCGACAAGCGCAAGAAAGTTACAGAACCAGGGAACAAACGCCGTCGCCGAATCGTCTTCTGTTTGGTGAAGTCCAGCGCCTCACTGGCTGAAGCTGTGTCCGTCGCCGCCGGTTCGCTGCGGGGCAGCAAACTGCGGAGCTTCCTCACCCTCCTCGGAATCATTCTCGCCACCACCACTCTCATCGCCGTGATGTCGCTCATCCACGGAATGGACGTTTACATTGCCCAACAGGTCTCCGACATGGGCGGCGACGGCTTCAAAGTCATGCGCATACCGGTTTTCGGAGAAGTGGGCCCCAAAAAATATCTCGAACTGAAGCGCAAAAATCCCGAACTGCGCCGCGAAGAGTACGACTTCCTGAAGAGCCACCTCACCCTCTGCCGCGCTACGGGCCTGGAAGGATACGTCTACGCCCCCCTGCATTATCTGAAGACCAACGCCGATAGCGTCTTCGTGCGGGGCGTCACCGCCGATATGGGCGTCATCAACAACGTGCAGGTCGCCTCCGGCCGGTTTTTCACCGAGCAGGACGATCAGCGCCGCCGGCCCTTTGTCTTCATCGGTAATGACGTGAAAAACCTGTTCTTTCCCGAAGGCAATCCGCTCGACAAGACAATCTACATCCAGGGCCGTCTATTCAGAGTCGTCGGGTGCGCCAAAGCCCAGGGCAGCGTGTTCGGGCAAAGCCAGGATAATTTCGTCATGATCCCGCTTGGCGCGTTCTTCAAGATGTTCGGCTCCGAGGCATGGATGGAATACTTCGGCGTGGCGGCCGATCACGGCCACCTCTACGAGGCCGAAGACGAAATGCGCTCCCTGCTGCGCGCCTTCCGCCATTTGCGGCCCACGCAGGAGGATAACTTCTCGTTGATCGCCTCCGACACGCTCAGCCAGGCGTGGGACAAGCTGACCGGCACGATCGCCGCCACCGCCATCGCCGTCGTTTCGGTATTCATGGTGGTCGGGGGCGTCGTCATCATGAACATCATGCTCGCCGTGGTGACCGAGCGCACGCACGAAATCGGCATCCGTAAAGCGGTCGGCGCCCGCGGGCGCGATATTCTGAGCCAGTTCCTGGTGGAGTCCGCGATGCTGGCGGGAGCGGGCGGAGTGATCGGGTTTCTGATCGCCTGGGGATTGGCGGCGCTGATCCGCAATATGACGCCGGTGCCCATGGCCGTGCCGCCCGTGGCGGTTTTTCTTTCCGTGCTGCTGTCTTCAAGCGTCGGCCTGTTCTTCGGAATCTATCCGGCGCGCCGAGCCGCCAGGCTCGATCCCATCCAGGCTTTGAGGGCCGAAAAATGAGCCGCTCCGAGATTCTTTCCGCGGCCCGCATGGCGCTGGCCACCATCCGCGAGCACAAGCTGCGCAGCTTCCTCACCGTGCTCGGCGTCGTCATCGGAACGGGAACGGTGATCGCGGTCGGCTCCATCATCACCGGCCTCGACAAATCGATCGCCGACATCATCCGCGGGTTCGGCCCCAATACCGTGATCGCGTTCAAATGGAATATCGGATTCCACAACCCCTCGCCCGAAGAGTGGAGGCGCAAGCCGCTGACCCTCGAAAACGCGCGCGCCATCGCGGAGCGTTGCAGCGCCTGCAAGTACGTCAGCCCTTACCTGATTGCCGATTTCAGCGTGAGCCACCAGGCGCGCTACAAGGACAACGATGCCTTCGGCCTCGACGTGGGAGGAACCGAGGAAGGCTACGCCGCGTCCTCCGGCGGCACGGTCATGAAGTACGGCCGCTTTCTCAGCGACACCGATAACCGCCATCGCCTGCCCGTCTGCGTGATCGGCGAGGATCTCCAGAAATCCTGGTTCCCGAGTGTGGACCCTGTGGGAAAGGCGATCCAGTTGGACGGCCACCAACTGGAGGTCATCGGCTCGATGGAGCGGCCGGCCGCGAGCATGCCGGGCCAGGAAGACAAGCGCATCCTGCTGCCCTACTTCACCATGAAAAAGCTCTTCCCCAACGCCAGGGAAAACATGCTGATGATTTTCGCCTACGACGGAAAAGTCTCCGGGGCGATGGACCAGGTGCGTGGCATCCTCCGCCAGGAGCGGCGTCTGAAATACGACGATCCCGACAATTTCTATCTCACCACCGCCGAGCAGATGATCGAGCAGTTCCGCAACATGATGTCCGTGACCGCGCTCGTGATGGTGGTGCTCAGCTCGATCGGTCTCATCGTCGGCGGCGTCGGTGTGATGAACATCATGCTGGTTTCGGTGACGGAGCGCACCCGTGAAATCGGAGTGCGCAAGGCCGTGGGCGCGCGCCGGAGCGATATCGTGACGCAGTTTCTGACCGAGGCTGTGGTGCTCACCGGCATTGGCGGCCTCGCCGGCATGCTGCTCGGTTGGCTGCTCTCGATGGCGGTGAAACTCGCGTTCCCGTCGTTGCCGACCACGGTGCCGCTGTGGGCCGCCGGACTCGGGGTTACGGTCTCCGTCGCCGTGGGCCTGTTCTTCGGCATCTGGCCCGCCGCCAAGGCAGCGCGCCTTGACCCCGTGGATGCGCTCCGGTACGAATAAGCGCCCCTGGAACCACTACCGGGGTTGGTTTTCTCGCAAAAGACTCTGAAGCAGATCCTTTGCTGCTGAGAGAGCTGACCCAATGTTCATTGTTGACGTTGATATTCCGTTGATGCGAGCATCGCGCCACTCAGTCTCGGCATCGGCTGCCAAGCGAGCTGCGCGCTCAAGATGTTCCAGTTGCTCTGTCGTCAGTTGCATTGTATCGTCGATTCTACTCCGTTCCCTTCAGCCATTCCACCGTGCGCCGGACGCCTTCTTCGAAGCACACCGCCGGGGAGAAACCGAAATCGCGCCTGGCCCTTTCGATCGGGAACTCCTGGCTGCGGGAGAGCAGCAAGGCGGCGTGGCGGGTAAGCAGCGGGCGGCCGGAAACTCCCAGATACTGGTGGGGCGCCTCGAAAGCGCGCGCCAGGGGAAAGGCGATTGCCGATGGCAGATTGATCCACGGACGCCGCTCGCCCAATCCATCCGCGAGCGCATCCACGTAGCGCCTCCAGGTTTGCCCGGTTCCATCCGCCACGTTGTAGGCGCGGCCGGCAGCGCCGCGCGTGGCGGCCGCTCGAAGGATCGCATCCACGGCATTGTCCACGTAACAGAACCCGCCCGGCGCACGCCCGCCGTCGATCACCGCCATCAGGCCCTGGCGGATGAGCCGCGCGATGTCGCTCCCGAAAGCCTTGCCGCGCGGTCCGTAGATGGTTGCGGGGCGTACGACCGTTACCGGCAGGGCCAGCCGCCCCGAAGCATCCCAGACGCACTCCTCTCCCTGGCATTTCGTGCGGTTGTAAGGCAGCCCGGCGTCGGTGAGCGGGTGCGATTCGTCGCAAGGTTCACGGGGATATCCGTAGACGTCGCTCGTGCTGACGTGCAACAACCGCTGGAGGCCCTTCACTTCGGCAGCAGCCTGCAAGAGGTTCCGGACCCCGGCCACATTGGCCTCGTAATAGACCTGCCAGGGCGCCCAATCCGTGGAGCAGGCGGCGCAGTGATAGATGTGCGTGACTCCCCGGACCGAGCGGGCAAGGGCCGCCGCGTCTCCGAGACCGCCTGGAACCACCTCCACGCGGAAACCCGCCAAGTGGCTCAGGCCGCCGCCCGGACGCACCAGAGCCCGGACGGTTTCACCGCGCGCCGCAAGCACCTGAGCCAGCCGGCCGCCGAGGAAGCCGGTCGCGCCGGTCACCAGGACTGCCATGAACCGCTACGGCCGCAGCCGGCGGAAGACGTCGAGCGCGAATTCGAGAAGCTCACTGGTATGCGCCGCGGTGGCACAGAGGCGCAGCCGCGCGGTCCCCAGAGGAACGGCGGGAAACAGGATCGGCGAGGCGATGATGCCGGCTTCGCGCAAACTCGCCGCTAACATGGCAGCGGCCGTCTCATCGCGCATAATCACCGGGATAATGGGAGTCTCGGAGGCGCCGGTGTCGTAGCCCATCTCCCGAAGTCCGTCCCGCAGAAACTTCGCGTTCGCGTTCACTCGCGCGACCCGCTCGGGTTCTTTCCCGATGATCCCGATTGCCGCGCGGGCCGAGCCGGCGGCCACCGGGGAGAGAGCACCCGAGAAAATAAAGGGGGCCGCGGCATGCTGGAGGAAGATCGAGAGTTCCTGGGACCCGGCCACGAACCCGCCTGTGGAAGGGATCGATTTGCCCAGCGAGCCGGTCCAGATGTCCACTTCCGAGGTAGCGATCCCGAAGTGTTCATCGGTGCCGCGCCCGTGCTTTCCGAGGACGCCGGTCGCGTGCGACTCATCGATCATCAGGAAGCAGCCGAACTCCTTCTTCAACTCGACCACTTCCGGCAACCGGCAGATGTCGCCATCCATGGAATACACACCATCGACGATGATTAGAGTACGGTTGGCCTTCTCCCCCGATTCCAGCTCCCGCCGTAACGAGGCCATGTCGTTGTGACGGAAGCGCTGCAACTGCACTCCCGCAAGACGGCACGCATCGACCAGGCTGCGGTGGGAAAGAGCATCCAGGATTACGCGGTCCTGCGGCGTGAGCAGGGCCGCCACCACGGCCAGGTTGGCCGAGTAGCCCGAGTTGAAGCTGATGGCCTCCTGGGTACCCTTGAAAGCGGCGAGATCCCGCTCCAGTTGGCGGTGCAGGTCGATGGTCCCGGTGAGCATTCGGGCGCCGCCGGTGCCCGTGCCGTACTTGCGAACGGCTTCGATGGCGGCCTCGTCGATTCGCGGGTCGCCGATGAGTCCCAGGTAATCGTAGGACGAGAGCATGATCATCTCGCGCCCTTCCGCTTGTACCAGCGGCCCCGAACGGCTCTCCATGGCGAGCTGGAACGGGTAGACACCCGCATCGCAGGCGCGCCCCATTAAGTCGAATACGCGCCGCGCGCGGCCGTCGATCAGGCTGCTCTTGTCGAAAGTCCGCTTCTTCGCGCGCGCGAAGAACCCGTCGAACAGCCCGCCGGAAGCTGTGAGGAAAGCCCGGTCTTCATTAAGAAGTGTTTGCTTTTCAGTCATGAAAACGTTATAGAGAGCAGGGACCAGTATAGTCTAATACGAAAAATTGCAAAATGGTTTCGCGAAATGGACTGCGGCAGCACGCACGTGCTGCCCCGTGGCTCAAGACCCGGACCGCACCAGCCGCACCGAGACCACCGCCGGAGACGCCCTCACAAAGCGGATTCCCGGCGGCAGGTCGAAATCACGGGACAGGACCTGCACAACGCGCTGGCCGGCCGGGGCGCCGTGCAGGTCGAACGTCGCGACGAGCCTGGTCAAAGAAGCGGAGTCCATCATCAGCGGATTCCCGCGGATCTGAACCTCGAGGCCGGACACCGATTGCGCCGCGATGTTCATCCCCGGCGGCACGCCGCTGAAGGCGACCGGAACCGTCACCGTGCGCACGGTTGTCCCGGTGTAAAAAGCGGCCGCCCACACCGCCGCCGCAAGCCCCGCCGCGGCGGCCTTGAACTGCACGTTTTGGGTAAACACGCGCCGCAACCGCACCGGCCAACTCAGCTCGGGCCGGGTCTCCAGGCGATCGAGCATGCCGGCCATCTGTTCGCTGTTCCGCATCTCCAGGATCTTGCGGTCCTCGATCAGCGTCACCGTTCCGCGCTGCTCCGATACCGCGATGACAATCGCATCCGACCGCTCCGCCAGGCCCATGGCCGCGCGGTGCCGGGTTCCGAAAAATGGCGGTACGTCGCGCCGCTGCGTGAGCGGGAGCACGGCGCGGGCCCGCTCGATGATCTCCCGGTTGATGACCACGGCGCCGTCGTGCAGAGGCGACGCCTTCTGGAAAATCGCCGCAATCAGCTCGCGGGAGATCTCGGCTCCCAGCTTTGTGCCATCCTGCATCAGCTCCGCGATGGAATCGCCGCGGACCAATACAATCAGCGCTCCGACGCGCGCCTGCCCCAGTTCGAACGCGGCGTCCGAGATCGCACTGTACTTGGAAGGGAAGGCCGCGCGCCGGCGCCAGCCGGACCGGACCACGCTATCCAGCCGCATCAATGCGTGCCGCAGCTCGGGCTGAAAGATCACCAGCAGGACCACCACGGCGAGGAAGCCGGCGCCCGAGAGTACCCAACTCGTGATCGGCAGGTCGTAGTTGCGCGCCAGGAGCGCGCCCACCTGGAGGCCGATGATGGCGAGCGCGATTCGAACGGCGCGTGCCTGTTTCGCCCAGCCCAGAACGAGGTAAATCGCTGCGGCGAGTACGGTGAAATCAGCGGTGCTCTGCCAACGGACCGGGGGCATCTCTACCCATTATCGGCGGTCCCCGCCTCAACGGCCGCAGGGTGCAATGTTCAGACTCAGGACTTTGAGCATTTCGGAATAGAACTCCAGCGCGGCCTCGGATTTGGAGCGATCCGGTCCGGCCGCCGCTTCCACAATAGCGATCGAAATCTCGATCAGGGAGTTCGTGTCCCGGGGGCGAGACTGCTTGCGGTAGGTTTCCGCGAGGTTCCGCAGCGTGGCCACGATCCGCGGACGTTCCGCCCCAAGAGCTCGCTCGGCCATGGCCAAGGCGGTCCGGAGCAGCGCCTCCGCTTCGTGAAACTTGCGCTGGGCGTTGTATGCGTAAGCCAGCCGCCTCAGATCCTTCGCCAGGGCCGGGTCCCCTTCGCCAAGGCTCTTCGCCTTGATTTCGAGCGAGCGGCGGAGCACCCGTTCCGCCTCGCTGTACCGGCCATCCGCCAGATGGAGCTCGCCCAGCTTGCTAAGCGAAACCGCCGTCCTCCAGTTCGTTGTCCCAAGATCGGAGCCGGTTGCGGCAGTTGCGTCGGGCTCAGGGTTCCCGGAGCGAGAGAGTCCAGCGCCAGTGTCCATCGCGAATCCTTCCGCAGGCGGATGTCCCATGAAGCATTTTTAAGCTCGCCTGTTTGATCCAGTATAAGCGAACTTCTGGCACAGCACCACAGATAACAGTTGAGGTCCACTCTTTTGGGTACTGTACGTCCCAGCAAAACCTCAAACTCGTGGGATCCGAGCGGACCGGTGCGGGATGTCGCTAGCCCGCGGAGAGATATCGGCAAGAGGTCCACTCTCCCGGCGACTTGGCGGACAGGAAGAGCAATGCGAAGTTCCAGTACTCACACGCTCGGCGGGACCGGTGAGACGGCCCGATTCTGGGGCATAATGGTCGCCAAGAGAGGCTCTTGAGGAACCATGGCGCGTGCCCGGACATCGTGCCTGGCCCGCCGTTCTTCAACAGGCTTCCAAAGACGAGGACCTGATGGGAGCAGAATGGCAAAGAATCATCAGTGCCCAGATGGAGCCGCTGGAAGTGCCGGGGAGAGAGACGCCTTTGTACAAACCCCGGGAGCAGAGCTCCATATGGATCCTGACTGAATTTGGAGAATGGCCCGCGGCGCCTCCTTCCATGGACCGTCGCGACATCGCCCTGAGCGGCGGCAGAGAAATTGACCTGGACGCCTCGGACCCCGACTTTCTCCTGTTTCACAAGGTTGTTGGCATGTCCGAGTGTACGCACTGCGTCCCGTGGAACAAGATCGTCGACATTGTGTTTCACAGCATGGCGGTCTGAGCGCCTACCCGGGCTTTCCAACGAGTTCTTCGGGGGAGTAGAAAGGGCGGCCTCAACGGTTGCATGAACAGCGGCCCCCGGCGTCGAAGACCGGGAGCACTCGCGCCTGCCATCTCCGCTCGTGTTGCGGGGAGCCGCTGCCATGTGTACGAGGCATCATGGCGGGTAGAAGCGGGGCAGGTGTCAAACCATCGCTAAAGCCGCCCGAAGGTGGATGTCCTTCGTGAGGGCACCTCCCTTTCAGAGTAGTTATCGGCACGAAGGCGGCGGTTCAACACGGCATTTCACGATCGGGCTACACTCGCGGCAGAGCGCTTCTGCTCGCGTCTGAAAGTGCTTGCCTGCGCCCGGAGCCTCGGCGGCGTGGTTTCGTGGTGAAACCGCGGCCAGGCAAGCTTCGTCCAGATACACTGGAATCTTGATGCTATTCCTTCTGCCTGTATTACTCCTGCTCTCTTCGGCGGCTGCGGCCGAAGACGTTTCCCAGCACTTGCAGAGGTTCGTGGATGTGTACGCGGTGGTGGAGCGCGAGGCGGCCGACCCGGTCGCTCCGGACAAGGCTCTCTACGAGGGAGCCATCCCGGGCATGCTCCAGCGGCTCGACCCGCACAGCGTCTTCTTCAATCCCAGCCAATTCCAGCAGCTCAAGGAGCTCGAAAATTCCACGCGGAAAGGATTCGGGACGGTCGTCTCGATACTGCCCGGCCGGGTGATCGTGCTACAGGTTCTGCCCGGAACGCCGGCTGCCCGATCCGGACTCGGTCCGGGCGATGAGATCCTGGCGGTGAACGGCGTCGTGATCGCTCGTCTCGAGCTCGATCAAATTGTGCAATTGCTGTCTCAGACGCGCCAGAACCAGGCGCGGCTGGATATACGCCGCCCCGGCAATGCGAGACTCCTTCAGTTCACGCTGACGCCCCAGGAGCTGGAAACGCCCAGCGTAGACCGGGCATTTCTGCTGAAGCCGGGCATCGGGTATGTGCGGGCCACGAGCTTCGACGCCGACACCGGCAAGCAGATCAAAGAAGCCATCGAGAAACTCGGCGGCGGCGCTCTGGGCGGCCTGGTGCTTGACCTGCGGGACAATCCCGGCGGCCTGCTGCCCGCCGCGCTCCAGACCGCGTCACTCTTCCTGAAGCCGGAGCAGAAGCTTCTCACGATTCGCGGGCGCGCCATGGAATCGAAGGACGAGAGCGTGCCGAAGAATGGCGGAACCTACTCGTTTCCCGTCGCGGTCCTGATCAATGGTAAGAGCGCCAGCGCCTCCGAGATCGTCACCGGCGCGCTGCAGGACCACGACCGGGCCATCGTCGTCGGCGAGCCGAGTTACGGCAAGGGGCTCGTGCAGAGCGTGTATCCGCTTTCGGAAGCGACTGGCCTCGCCCTGACCACGGCCTACTACTACACCCCCAGCGGGCGCTCGATTCAGAGGGCGCTCGAGGGCACGCAGATCGTACGCGAGCAGCCGAAAGAATACCGCACGGACGCGGGCCGGACCGTGCGGGGCGGCGGCGGTATCCAGCCGGACTACCAGGTTTATCCCGAGCCCTACACCCGCTTCCGCACCGCGCTCGATGCGACCGGCGCCTTTACCTCCTTCGCAACCGGGTACATACGCCGGCATTCCGGTATCACCGGCAGCTTCGAGGTGACCCCGGACGTTCTGGATGAGTTCCAGGTGTACCTTTCGGACCGGGGTATCCAGCCGGGTGTCGCCGAATGGTCGAGTGAGCGCGAGTGGATTCGCTACCGCCTCAAGGCCGAGATCTTTAACCAGGCATTAGGAGTGCAGCGCGGGGAGGAAGTCGAATTGAAGCGTGACCCGGTGATCCTGACCGCGCTGGACAAGCTGGGCACACGCTCCAAGGAGGGCAGGCCTCAGTCCGCGCCGGGCTTGAGCCCGGCTGAAACCTACAAACCGCCCAATATGAACTGTACGGTGATCTCCGTCGCGACCTCGACGGGCTCGCCATTCAGCGTTGTCGGCCGATAGATCCACTGCCGCACCGCATCCATGGCCGCCGGCGCCAGCAACGGATGACCGCTCCTCACCTGCAGTTCGCGCACACGGCCATCCGTGCCGATTACCGCGGCCAGCAGCACGGTGCCGGAAATATGGCTGGTCACCGCTAGGCGCGGATAGACCGGGATGATGCGGGAAATCAACTGGGCTTCCTGCACCTTGCTCTGTTGGACGATGCGAGCTGGCGGCTTTGTGGCGGGCCGCGGTCGCTCGGCCGTCCGAACAACCGGCGGGGCGTTCGCGGAAGGCTCCCCAACCAACGGCACGCCCCATGGCAAGCCGTTCGGCTCTCCGTTCGGACGGCAAGGGCCGGCGCAGGGCGGTCCTTGCTCCGCTGCCACGGAGATCTCCGGCGCCTCGATCAATCGCGCGGTTCCGCGCGGAAGAGAGGGCGGTTCGACCAGAGCACCTGGATGCTTCTCTACGACCGCGGTTCCCACAATCTTCATCACCGTGCCGCTTGACGGACGCCAGGCGCCGAGCCGGATCGGCGCGGGAGGAGCAAGCCGCCCCATCGGCAGCCTCTCGGTGAAGATCAGTGGAAGCAAAACCAGAAACCCCACTGCGGCGATCTGCCCGCAGAAAGAAACTGGAACCGTCCAAGGCCTGCGCGTTCTGCCGGTCCCAACCTGAGAAGTCTGCTCGAACATCTCCGGCCTCCTTTTCTGCTTCTTTTTCCCACTCCGGCTGGTTAGACACCGGCGCCGTGAGTAAGTTCCGAGGCCACAGATTGGAGGCTAAAGCCTACTTGAGCAGGTTGATCGTGCCGCGGCACTTCGCCGAGCCGCACTTACAGGGAACTTTCTCCATGTCCCTGGCGAACCGGTAATCGACGGTAAGTTCTTCACCCGGCTCGACGGCGCGCCGGCTCATGTAAATGATGTGGCCCTTCAGGACGGCCGAGAAGAGGTTCGGCTCGCAGGAATGGTTGATCAGTTCAGCACCGCTACCTCCGGCGGCTCCGTCCACGCACCAGTAAGGGTTCAGCTCGAAGAGGTAGATCAGGGCGCGCTCGCTCCGGCGCTTGGTTTCGCGACGGCTGATCCTTTCGCCGGTGTACTCGATCACCTTCCGGCGCGCTGGAATGTGCTCGAGCGCGAACACGCCCCAGCGGTGGATGCTCGAGCCACGCACCTCCATCCGATAGCACGCATATCGGGGATCGATCCCCGGTTGGATGATGGTGTCGGGAACGGCCATGCGAAAGGTCCGCTGCGCGAGCGCCGAACCTTATCTATTTTACACGCCCATCCGCCGCTAAAACGCGGCTTTTTGCGTGAGGACGTTGACGAGTTCCTGGACCGCCGCCGCGCTCTTCTTCAACTGCGCCTGCTCGTCGGAGGCGAGCCGAAGCTCATACACTTTCTCGACGCCACGCGCTCCGAGCTTCACCGGAACGCCCACGAACAGGCCCTGGATGCCGTATTCGCCTTCCAGGTAGACGGCGCAAGGCAGAACTCGCTTCTTGTCCTTAAGGATCGCCTCGGCCATCTGGACCGCGGCCGCCGACGGCGCATAATAGGCGCTGCCCGTCTTGAGGTACTTCACGATCTCGGCGCCGCCGTTGCGCGTCCGGTCCACCAGCCGTTCGATCGTGGCCGTGTCCAGCAGCTCCTCGATCGGGATGCCGGATACGCTGGTGTGCCGCACCAGCGGAACCATCGTATCGCCGTGGCCGCCGAGGACCACCGCGGTGACGTCTTCCACCGACACGTCCAGCTCGCGCGCGATGAACGTGCGGAAACGGGCGCTGTCGAGCACTCCCGCCATCCCGATCACGCGGTTCTTGCTGAATTTCGACACCTTGAGCGCGGTCCAGCACATCGCATCCAGCGGGTTGCTGACGATGATGAGGATCGCATTGGGCGAGTACTTCGCTACCTGCCCGGTGGCCGCGCGCACGATCTCGAAGTTTGCCATCAGCAGATCGTCGCGGCTCATGCCGGGCTTGCGTGGAAATCCCGCGGTGATGATAACTACATCGGAATTCGCGGTGGGCTCGTAATCGTTCGCCCCGGTCAGCAAGACGTCGAAGTCCTGTACCGGCCCGCACTGGAGCAGGTCGAGCGCCTTGCCCTGGGGAACTCCCTCGATGACATCCACGAGCACGACGTCGGCCAGTTCTTTCTCGGCGAGCCGAAGAGCGCAATTGGCGCCGACATTGCCCGCGCCGACAACAGTTACTTTCTTTCGCATGGTTGGTACAGAACATTATACCGAGCATGGCCCCGGTCAATGGTTTCATTTCGCCGGAGGGTGGGCTTGATCCCGCGCGAGGCTTCAGCCTCGCATCCGCTTGGCGGAGCTGAAGCTCCACGCGCCGTGCATTGCCTGGCAGGGTATCATGGCCGTTTGGATGCGGACTCGAAACATCAAGAGACAAGCCCAGCCGGAGCTGCCGGTCTCGCGGTGGACTGAGCCCCGGTGGCTCCGCCCTGCGCTTATCGGCCTCGCGGCGTTGTTCCTGATGGGGCTGTTCTCGACGGCAATCGACGACTCCGATTTCTGGTGGCACCTGAAAACCGGCCAGTATGTTTTCGAGCACCGGACATTGCCATCGCCCGATCCGTTCTCTTACACGGCGTACACCGGTGCGCCGGCGTATCCCGGCGAGGATATCACCCGCCAGTTCAACCTGACCCACGAATGGCTGGCGCAAGTCCTCTGGTACGCCGTCTATGCCGCGGGCTGCTTTCCCGGCGTCGTGTTGTTTAGGGCGCTGCTTATGGCGGCGCTGTGCGGCGCAACGGGATGGCTGGCCGCGCGGCGGTCGGGGAGCTTTTACGGCGGTCTGGTGGCGGCACTCGCTGCGGCCTCGGTCGCAGTGTGGTTCGCAGCGGACCGCCCCGCGCTGCTGACATTCCTCCTTACCGGCGTCTTTCTGCTGGTGCTCGAACTGCGGCGCGGACTGTGGTTCCTGCCGCTGCTGTCCCTGGTCTGGGCCAACCTGCACGGCGGATTCTTCCTGGGTTGGATCGTGCTGGGCGCCTATGTCGCGGAATCGCTCTACCAGCGTTTGCGGGGGCAGCCGCAGCCCGGCGAGCGCCGGCTCTGGGCCGTCGCGCTGCTCTCTGTTGCGGCGTCCTTCTTCAACCCGAACCATTGGCGTGTCTTCGAGGTGGTGCTCAGCTACCGCCGGAGTTTTCTTCAGTCGGCGCTGGTCGAATGGAAGCCACCGGGACTGTGGCGTTCGCCCTACATGTTCGACATCCTGCTGTACGTTTGCGCCGCGGTTCTGATCCTGTCATGGCGCAAGGTGCGGGTGAACGACTGGCTCCTGTTTGCCGTCTTTGCGGCCGCCGCCCTGCTGGCGTTCCGCAACGTCATGTTCTTCGTTATCCTCGCGCCGGTTCTAATAGTGGCGTACTTCCCGCGGAAACGGAATTGGCCCAGGCTCACCGGGTTTGTTGCCTTGGCGCTGTTAGCGGCAGGATTGTGTCTGGGCATCGCGCAAGGACGGTTTTTCCAGTTGCGCGCGGCGGAGTGGCAGTATCCGGCGGGTGCGGCGCAATTTCTGAAGGATCACCGGGTCACCGCGCCGCTGTTCAACGTCTATGAGCACGGCGGATACCTCATCTGGCGGTTGTGGCCGCGGGAGCGCGTTTTCATCGACGGGCGTGCGCTCAACGAGTCCGTCTACCAGGATTACCGCCGCATACTCTATAACATCGGCTCCGATCCCAGTGTGATGACCGGCCCGCGCACGGAAGCTCTCGCTCGCTATGGTATAGGCGCAATCGTCATGGACGGGTTTGATTATGAATCGGGGCGGCTCTACCCGCTCGCCGTGGCGCTGATGAATTCGACCGATAGCGAATGGAAACTGGTTTACGAAGATCCGCAGGCGATGGTGTTCCTGCGGCATCCGGCCGCCGGCATGCAGGTCCTCGAAAATGCGAAGGTGCTCGAAAACCTGGAGAGCGAGTGCATGTCCCACATCGAACGGCTGCCCGCGGAGTGCCTTTGCGCCAAGTCGCTGGCCGGCCTTCTGGGGCGCTCGCGCGGCGGCGGATCTCGCGGACGCTGGTGGCTGGGCGTCTACCTGGCCCACCCGCATCCGCCCGATCCGGAGACGGAAAGCCTTTATCCGAAACTTTTCCGGCAGTAGAGAGCGCTCTTACCGCGGGCCCAACGGCGCCTGCATCCGCCTGCTAGAATTCCTCATGTGCGCCAACGCATCGCGATTATCGAGGACGAGGCGGACATTGTGGAAATGGTCCGCTACAACTTCCGCAAAGAGGGTTTTGAGGTCGACAGCTTCAGCCGCGGCAAGGAAGGGCTCGAATCCCTGCGCCGGAACCCGCCCGACCTGCTGCTGCTCGACATCATGCTTCCCGACGAGGACGGGCTGGCGATTTGCAGGCAATTGCGCTCCGAGAGCAAGTTGAAGTCCCTGCCCGTCGTATTTCTGACGGCCCGCGGCGAAGAGGTGGACCGCATCGTCGGCCTCGAGCTCGGCGCGGATGACTATGTCGTGAAGCCGTTCAGCCCGCGCGAGCTGGTGGCGCGAGTAAAAGCCGTCTTGAGGCGGCAGACGCGGGAGACCGATACCACCGAGGATGTGTCCATCCGCGGTCTTCGGCTCGACCCTCGGACGCAGGACGTCACCGTGCGCGGCGCGCCGGTGGAATTGAGCGCGCTCGAGTTCAAGCTGCTGTACTTTCTGGCGGCTCACCCACGCCAGATCTTCAGCCGCGAGCGGCTCCTGGACGAGGTCTGGGGCCGCGACTGTTCCGTGACGCTTCGCACGGTGGATGTACACATCCGGCGGCTGCGCGAGAAAATCGAGGCGCAGCCCGAAAACCCGGAGTATATTGGAACCGTGCGCGGCGCCGGCTATCGTCTCATCGCCGACCCGCCCCAGGAATGCTGACGTGACATTCCGCAGCCCACTGTTCCGGAAGTTGCTCGTGAGCGCCTTCGCGCTGATCGCGCTCACGATCCTGATCCTGGACTTCAACGTCACCCGCGTGATGGTGCGGCGGCAGACATCGGCCGTGGAGCAGCAGCTTGCGGCCGAAGGACGCATTCTCGCGGGTGAGCTCGACACCGCCGATCCTGCCCGGGCGGGAGCGTGGGCACACGATGCGGAGCGGCGCGCGCAGGCGCGGATCACTCTGATCCGGCCCGACGGAGTGGTGCTCGCCGACTCCGAGCACGATCCCGAGACCATGGAAAACCATCGTGACCGTCCCGAGATCCGGGATGCCTATCGAGGCAGGACGGGCGTCTCCATCCGGCACAGCGCCACACTCGGCCGGGATCTCTGCTACGTGGCGCTGCCGGTCGCTTATCGGGGCCAGCGGGGCTATGTGCTGCGGCTCGCGGTGCCTCTCCAGGAGCTCGATGATGCAATCGCCGCGGTGCGCTGGCGCCTCTTGGGGGCTTCGTGGGTGGCGGCCATCGCCGCGCTCGTAATGGCGTACTTCTTCTCACGGACGTTCACGCGCCGCATCCGCCGGCTGCAGGCTTTTGCCGAAGGCTTGCTGTCGGGACGCACGCCCTCGACTCTGGTGCGCGACTCCGACGATGAGCTGGGCCAACTGGCCGCTTCCCTCAGCCGTACGGCGAACCAGTTGCACGAACTGGTCGACAGTCTCAGCCTCGAGTCGGCCCGCCGGGAAGCGATTCTCGCGAGCATGGTCGAAGGCGTGCTTGCGGTGGACAACGAGTTGCGCGTGACCTTCTGTAACGAATCGTTCGCACGCGCCGTGGGCGCGCTGAGGACCGTGCCGGAGCGTCTGCCGGTGCTCGAACTCGTGCGCGATCCGGGCTTTCTCGATATGCTCAGCCGCGTGCTCGTCACCCACGAATCCGTCAAACAGCGGTTGCAACTGGCGGCGGCGGAAGGCCGGGCGTTCGAGGTCCAGGCCGCGCCGCTCGCGATGGGCTCGCGCCGCGGCGCGATCGCCATCCTGCACGATATCACCGACCTCGAACGGCTCGAGCGCATCCGCAAGGACTTCGTCGCCAACGTCTCCCACGAGCTGCGAACGCCGCTCACCGCGATCCGCGGATACGCCGAAACGCTGCTCGACGGCGCGCTCGAGGACGAAGAGCACAATCGCAAGTTCCTCGAGGTGATCCGCGCCCACGCGATCCGGCTGAACAATATCTCCTCGGACCTGCTCGTGCTTTCGGAACTGGAGTCGGGGCAACATCCGGCGGAGCCCGAGCCGGTGCCGATCCGGGCGGCGCTCGAATCGGCGGTCCGCACGGTGGAATCGGAAGCGCGGGTGCGGGGCGTGAGGCTGCTGGTTGGCGATCTCGACGGAGCCAGGGTCATGGGCCACCGGATTCGCCTCGAGCAGGCTTTTGTCAACCTGCTCGATAACGCCGTGAAGTTCAACCACCCGGGCGGCGAAGTCCGGGTCGAAACCGCGCGCGCGAAGGATGGAAGCGCTACGATCACCATTTGCGATACGGGCATTGGGATCCCTTCGGAAGACCTGCCGCGGATTTTCGAGCGCTTCTATCGCGTGGACAAGGCGCGCTCGCGCGAGGTCGGCGGAACGGGACTGGGCCTTTCGATCGTCAAGCACGTCATCGAGCGCATGAACGGCACGATCGTGGTGGACTCCGAGCTCGGCAGAGGCTCGAGCTTTACGGTGACCCTGCCCTTGACGGCCTAGTACGCGAGGTCTGCTTCGGGCTGGCGCGCCGCGTCGCGAAGCGAAAATTTCAAATTCCCTTAACACGGCTGTAATGATGCTGTCCGTATCCTTGTCTCATGCGCTTTCAGCACACTTACACCTGTATCTTGGTCTCGCTCGCGCTCGCGGTGCCTTGCGTGGCGCAGCAGAATGACAATGACGTGGATGGTCTCAAGCGGCAGATCGCCGCTCAACAGAAACAGATTGACGAGTTGCGGCAGTCGCTCGATGCCGAGCAGAAGCAGCTCGAACAGCTAACCCCGAGCGCTCCGCTTGTAGCTTCGACATCGACGGCCGCGGTCAGCGGCGCTCTCAACCAGCAAATGCCGCTCCAGCAGGCTCCGATCAGCGCGAAGGACCTAGTCTCCCCGCTCTCCTTCCGCATCGGCCAAGCCGAGTTCACGCCGCTCGGATTCATGGATTTGACATCGGTCTGGCGCTCGACGGACGTGGGCAGCGGTATCGGAACCTCGTTTAACGGAATTCCGTTTAACAACGCGGCCGCCGGCGTGGTGCCGGAGAACCGGTTCAGCGCGCAGAACTCGCGGATCGGCCTCAAAGTCACGACAGATTACAAGGGCACCCCGGTTACCGGCTACCTCGAGGCCGACTTTCTCGGCAATGCGCCCGCAACCCTGAACGTGACCAGCAACGCCAACACGCTCCGGATGCGGCTGTACTGGGTGGATATCCGCCCCGGCAAATGGGAGATCCTGGGCGGCCAATCCTGGAGCATGATGACACCGAACCGGGTAGGGATCTCGCCGATGCCAGCGGATATCTTCTACAGCCAGAACATGGATACGAACTACCAATTGGGCTTGGTCTGGACGCGCGCGCCGCAGTTTCGCGTGGTTTATCACGCCAGCGGCGCCACTGACAACGGCTTCCACATCGGTTTTGCCATAGAAAACCCGGAGCAGTATACGAGCTCGGCGACCCTGCCGTCGTTCGTCGGAAGCCAGGTGGACGCCAGCGGCAATACCGCCACTCCGAACCTGAGCCCGGATATCCAGGCGAAAATCGCGTATGACGTGAAGTCCTCCTCGCATGCCTTCCACATTGAGGCGGCCGGCCTGGTGAGCAACTTCAGCGTCGCGGGGCCGGCGCCGGCGCTGACGACTTCGTCCCTGACCGCCGCGGGCGGAGAAGTGAATTTCAATTTCGAAGTGCTCAAGGGCTTCCGCCTTATCGGGAACTCGTTCTACAGCTCCGGCGAGGGCCGTTACATTCAGGGCAACGGGCCGGACTTCATCGTGCGGAACAACGGCTCGCTCTCTCCGGTACATTCCGGGTCGGGAGTTGCCGGCTTTGAATACCAGGCGAAGAAGGAACTGTTCTTTGCCTACTATGGCACGGCGTACTTCGGGCGGAACTTCGACGAGTATGCTGCCGGAAAATACTACGGCTTTGGTTATCCGGGTTCGGCGACCTCGAACAACCGCGAGATCCAGGAGTACACGTTCGGCTACGTCCACACTTTCTGGAAGAGCGCGAACCACGGCGCAATCCAGTTGATCAATCAGTACTCGTATCTCACGCGGGCGCCCTGGTATCTTGCGGCCGGCGCACCGGTGAACGCGCACGTGAATATGATATTCAACGACTTGCGGTACACTCTGCCGTAGGCTGGCCATTGTTGTTGCCCAGCGCGCGGTTCCGTGCCTTCAATCACCGAACCGCGCGCCCCGGCAAGCGGCCTCGTCACGGAAGGTTTACCCGGGTGTAACAGTTCTGTAACAAAAGAGCCAGAAAATTTGAGGAGAGCCCAGATGATACGCATAGCTGCTATCGCAGTGTGCATTTTCGCGCTTGCCGTGAGCGGCTTCGGCCAGACGCTGATCAACGGCGCCGGCGCGACATTCCCATATCCCATCTATTCGAAATGGTTTGATGAATTTCACAAGACTCACTCGGACGTCCAGATCAACTATCAGTCGATCGGTTCGGGCGGCGGAATCAGGCAGCTTGAGGCCGGCACTGTCGACTTCGGCGCCTCCGACATGCCGATGAACGACGAGCAACTCAAGAAGCAGCAGGTACACGTCCTGCATTTCCCGACGGTCCTGGGCGCGGTCGTCCCGACGTACAATGTCTCGGGCGTGGCCGGCGAGTTGAACTTCACGCCGGAGGCGCTGGCGGCGATCTTCCTCGGTACGGTAAAGATATGGAACGATCCGGCGATCGCCAAGGCGAACCCCGAAGCGAAACTCCCGGCGAGCGAGATCGTGGTGGTGCACCGCTCCGACGGAAGCGGAACCACGTTCATCTGGACGGATTTTCTCTCGAAGGTAAGCCCCGAGTGGAAAACCAAGGTCAGCGCGGGCACTTCCGTGAATTGGCCCGTCGGCCTCGGCGCCAAAGGCAATGAGGGCGTCGCCGGGCTCGTCAAGCAAACGCCGAACTCGATCGGTTATGTCGAACTGATCTACGCGATTCAGAATTCGATGCCGTATGGAAAGGTCCGAAATGCTTCCGGGGTTTTCGTGAAACCTTCGCTCGCCAGCGTGACGGCCGCCGCGGGCGCCGCCGCCAAGAACATGCCGGCAGACTTTCGCGTATCCATCACCAACGCCGCGGGCAAAGACGCGTATCCGGTCTCGAGCTTCACTTGGCTGCTGATCCCGGATCGGATCCCGGACGGAGTCAAGAAAAAGGCCCTGGTCGAGTTTCTCCACTGGATGCTCGGCCCGGGACAGAACCTGACTCAGCCTTTGTCCTATGCACCGCTGGCGAAGAGCGTGGTTTCCAAGGAAATGAAGCAGATCTCCCAGATTCAGTAACCATGGCGAGTACCGAAGTTGCGGCAGAAGTATCCGAGCGCGGGCTCCGGATACGGGGATTCCTCCGCAGGCTACGCGGGGGCGACGCGATCGCCCATACGATCGTGCTCACGTTCGCGGCTTCGATTCTTCTGCTGACGATCCTGTTGGTCATGGAGCTGTTCCGGCAATCCGCGCTCAGCCGCCACCAATTCGGTTGGGCGTTCTTCTTCACCCGCACGTGGGACCCCATGGCCGGCGATTTCGGCGCGCTGCCGTTTATCTACGGCACCGTGATCACGTCGGCGCTCGCTCTTCTGATGGCGGTTCCGCTCGGCCTTGGCGCGGCCATCTTCCTGTCGGAGATGGCCCCTCCCCGCATCTCCGATGCGCTGACGTTCGTGATCGAGCTGCTGGCCGCGATTCCGAGCGTGATTTACGGTCTGCTGGGCGTCTTCATCCTGGTACCGATCATGCGGGATGCCGTTGGGCCGGCGCTGGAACAGACCCTGGGTTTCTTGCCGTTTTTTGCCGGCCCAAGCTATGGAGTGGGCGTACTGACGGCGAGCGCCGTGCTCGCGATCATGATCCTGCCGTTCATCGTCTCGATCTCGCGCGAGGCTCTGCTGGCGGTCCCTCGCGATCAGCGCGAGGCATCGCTGGCGGTGGGGGCGACACGTTGGGAGACCACCTCGAAGGTCGTAGTCCCCTTCGCCCGCCTGGGTATCATTGGCTCCGTTTTTCTGGCTCTGGCCAGAGCCCTGGGCGAAACCATGGCGGTCACGATGGTGATCGGAAACGATCCCAAGATCCATGCTTCCCTCCTCGCGCCCGGCTACTCGATCGCCGCCGTGATTGCGAACGAGTTCACCGAGGCTACCGCCGACCTGCACCTGAGCGCCCTGGTGGAACTCGGACTGGTGCTGTTTCTGTTGACAATTCTCATCAATGGCCTGGCCCGGGTCCTGATTCTGGCGACCACCGGTCGCGGAACGGCGCACGCATGACCTGGCGAAAGGCGGTCAACGCATTCATGTTCACCGTCACCGGCCTTTGCACGCTGGCGACCATCTCAATCCTCTTCTTTATTCTCGGGTATCTGGTGTATCACGGCGGAAAGTCGCTGAGCCTGGATTTCTTCACCCAACTTCCGACACCCGTGGGCGAGAGCGGCGGCGGCATGGCCAACGCGATCCTGGGAACGGGCAAGCTGCTTCTGGTAACCGTGGTGCTCGGCGTTCCCATAGGCTTTCTGGGCGGCGTCTACCTCTCCGAGTTCGGCGGCAAGACCTTCCCGTTTCTCGTCCGCTACACCGCCGACCTGCTGAATGGCGTGCCCTCGATCGTGATCGGTATTTTCGCGTTCACGTTGGTGGTCATGCCCATGCGTCACTTCTCGACGCTGGCCGGCGGCGTCGCGCTCAGCATCATGGTGATTCCCATCACAGTGCGCAGCACGGAGCAGTTCCTGCGGGCTGTTCCGCAATCGCTCCGGGAAGGCGCGCTGGCGCTGGGAGCGAGCAAGTGGAAATCGATAGCCACGGTGGTGATTCCGGCCGGTCTGCGCGGAATACTGACGGGAACGATTTTGGGAGTCGCTCGCGTGGCGGGAGAAACCGCCCCGCTCCTGTTCACCGCGTTCAGCAACCGCTATTGGAGCCCGGGCTGGAACCAGCCCACGGCCTCGCTGCCGGTGATGGTCTACACCTACGCAATTTCGCCGTACGAAGATTGGCACCGCCAGGCTTGGGCGGCCGGGCTGGTGTTGCTCAGCATGATGCTCGTCGCCAACGTTGCCGCCCGAATCATTCTGTCCCCCAAGGGAGCGCGCAGCGCCTGACATGGCAGTTATGACGAATTATCCTCGTATGACCGGCCAGCCCGGGGAGAAACCAGCGGCCCAAACCAACCCGGTGCCCGCTGCCACCGCGCAGTCCAAACTCGAGGTGTCGCGCCTGAATTTCTACTACGGTTCGGCGCACGTGCTGCACGACATCGGCCTCTCGATTCCCCCGAACCGAATCACGGCGCTGATCGGGCCTTCCGGCTGCGGCAAGTCCACATTCCTGCGAACGCTGAACCGCATGTACGAGACCGTGCGGGATGCCCGGGCCGAAGGCGATGTTTCCCTCGATGGCGAGGACGTCCTCGCCATGGACGTCGTAAAGCTTCGCCGGCGCGTCGGCATGGTGTTCCAGAAGTCGAATCCGTTTCCGAAATCGATCTTCGACAATGTCGCCTACGGATTGCGGGTCAACGGCTGGATGCGGAAAGGCGAGTTGGGAGACGCGGTGGAGCGCAGCCTGCGGCGAGCCGCACTGTGGGACGAGGTGAAGGACCATCTGCACGAGTCCGCCTACGCCCTCTCCGGGGGCCAGCAGCAGCGGCTGTGCATCGCGCGGGCTCTGGCCGTCGATCCGGAGGTCCTCCTTCTGGACGAGCCATGCTCGGCACTGGACCCGATCGCGACCGCCAAGATCGAGGAATTGCTCTTTAAGCTCAGGGAGAACTGTACGCTGGTGATCGTCACCCATAACATGCAGCAGGCGGCGCGCGTTGCCGAGCACACCGGATTCTTCCTGTTGGGCAAGCTCATCGAGTTCGACAAGACCGAAGTCATCTTCAAACGGCCGGCGCAGAGGGAAACAGAGGATTACATCACCGGCCGATTCGGGTAGACTAGGGGCCGCGGAGCTGAATATTGCGTCACTTCATCGAAGAACTGGACGAGCTTCAGAAGAGTTTGCTCGAAATGGCGGGAGTGGTCGAGTCCGCCATTCATAAGAGTGTTGTGTCGCTGGTGGAACGCGACGAATCCGCGGCCCAGGAAGTGCTGCGGAACGAGGCCCGGATCAACCAGATGGAGATCCGCATCGACGATTTCGCCGTCGGCCTGCTCGCGCTCCATCAACCCATGGCCCGGGACCTGAGGCTTCTGACGGCCGCCATCAAGATCAACAGCGATCTCGAACGGATGGGCGACCTGGCGGTGAACATCGTCGAGCGGGCGCTCTCGCTGATGCACCAGCAGCCGGTCAAGCCCCTGATCGATATCCCGCGGATGGCGAAGCTGGTGGAGTCCATGGTTCGGAAGAGCCTGGATGCGTTCGTCAAGCGCGATCCGGACCTGGCGCGGGCAGTGCTCCTGTCGGACGATGCCGTGGACGAGCTGCGCGACGCGATCTACCAGGAGCTGATCAGCTTCATGCAGAAAGATCCATCCACGGTTTCGCCCTCGCTGGATTTGATCTTCGTAGCGCGGAATCTGGAGCGGATCGCGGATCACGCCACCAACATTGCGGAAGATGTGCTGTTCCTGGTGCAAGGCGTGGACGTTCGCCACCACGCAGAAGCTCGCGAGAGCCTGCCTAAATAGCAAGGGGTGCGCCCTGAAGGCGCACCCTTGAGCTCCCCGGCGCCAAGCCGTTTCCCAGCCCCTCTGCGACTTCGCCCAGCACTCTGCCGCTTGAGGGCTACCCCCGGTTTCCTCAAGCCTTACGTAGAGTTGATTCCGCGCCACTCCAAAAGATGCAGCTTTTTTAGTCCGGCGAGCCGGGACGCGAGAGCGAACGCTGTTGTCCGCAACCGCAAAGAACCTGGGCTTAGAAGCTGAGCCGGAGCTGGAGATCGATTCTCCGGTTCGACGAGCCGCCGGCGGCGCCGAAGCCGCCGGCCAGCGCGACCGATTCCCCAAAGACCGGCGATAAGAGGTCGCCGACGGGCGTCGCAAGGTTCACATGGTTAAGCAGGTTTCGCGCGGTAAGTCCGAGGGTCAGGTTGATGCGCCGCCCGGTTGAGTCACCGGCGAACATGCCGCCAGGACCCGGACCTCCGCGCCCGCCGCCGCGCCGCCCGCCGCCGAACGTGGAGGCGCCAGGGCCGCCTCCCTGCGGGCCGCCGGCGGATTCGAGACGCTTGCCGAAGCCCCATGTGCGGCTCAGCCGCATATTGATGGTGAATTGTCCGGGACCGCGCCCGTAGTTTCGTGGAACGATCACGTCGCCCAAGCTGGGATTCAGAGTCGGATTCGTATTGAACGTTCCCCACGGCGTGGCCACGACCCCGTTGCCCGGCACGACCCCGTTGCCAGGTTCCGGGACCACCCCCGGAGCTGCGAAGGCTGGGCGCGCCGCATAGACCAAGTCGTCGTACGGGTCCAGGCCATCGGTGATATTGAATGGCGCTCCGGAGCTGGCCGTAATGAACGGGCTCAGAGAAATGCGCTCTGGCAGGGTGAGGGAGCCGCCAACGAAAACGCGGTTCCGGATATCGTATCTCGCCGGCCCCCACTCCGTGCTGAAGTTGTAAGGATTGGCGGGCTCGGTGCCGATGCCGTCGGTGTCGCTGTCAGCGAAATTCAACGTATAGAAACCGAAAAGCATGGCGCGGCGGCTGAAGCGGGTATTGAAATTCGCGATGATCTGCTGTTGCCGCATGCTGCCCGTGGATTCGTACTGAAAGATGGGGTTTTCGCCGCTATAGGGAGAGGAAGGGGGAGCAGAAGCGTAGGGATACGGTCCGCCTGCTCCGCCGAACGGCGCGTTGATATCAACGGTACGAAACTCGTGCACGCCGCGCGAGAAAGTGTACGTAACCGACATGGTGGAGTTGCGCGGCAACTGCCGGTCCACGCCGATCGCCGCCTGGGCGATGTATGGCGCGCGAAGCGCCGGGTCCACCCTATAGTGGGCTTCCTCAGCCAGCGGCAGAGTTTGGGGGTTGGGCGCCACCGGGAAGAAGTCCGGATTCGTCACGATGTACTGCTTTTCGCTAATGCTGTGCAGCACTGAAAGCTGATAACTATCGTCGAAACGGTCGTAGAAAACACCGAAGCCGGCGCGCAGGACGGTCTTCGCCGCATGCTTCGAGCCCCCATCCATTCCCCAGGCGAAGCTCAACCGCGGAGAGAAGTCCTTGTTGTCGCTGATATTGGTCTGGTTTTCGTAGCGCAGCCCATAGCTCAGGGTGAAGTTGGGCTTCAGCTTCCAGTCGTCGAGCACGAAGAGTCCGACATCCTCCTGACTGACGGTGGCCAGCGGAATGCCTTGAGTGATACTGAAGCTGGTTGCGCCACCGCCCTGGGCGATGACTTGCGGCAGTGTAAGCGCGGGCACCTGGCTCAAGAGCTCCTCGGTCTTTTGGTACTGCGCGAGCGAGTCGAAGGTAAACGTGCCGCCGAAGTTCGCAGGGGAGAAATCGCGCATGGAGCTGGCGCGCAGACGCCCGCCGACTTTCCAGGAGTGCCTGCCCTGGGTCCTCGAAAAGATGTTCTGCACTTCCCAGTAAGTGGTGCCGGAATCCGCAATCCCGAGCTGCGGATTGCCCATCGTGAATGCATCCGGCACGGTGACAGCGACTTGGGGAGGAAGGCTCATGAGGTTCCCCGTTGCGGCGTTCGGGGACTCATTACTGGTGGATCGGCCGAACTGAAAACGCGTCTCGTCGATCGCATTCGCGCTTAAGACCGCGGTTTCGGTCATCTGGAGCCAATGGTCGGTTTCGCTCGAGCTGTAACCCGCCGATGGCAGGCCAAAATTACCCAGGCCCTGGTTCGAGCTATCGGTCTGGTTCCAGGAATATCGTGTGGTCAGAGAATTCTTGGGTGTGAGCTGCACGTCCACGCGCGGCACGACGTGCCAGCGGCCCTGGGGCGTCGCCACCGATTCGGGCTGCCGTTCGGGTTGGAAGGCCTGGTTGAGAATCGTCGGGACGATGACGGTGTTGTCGTCGATGCCGCGATGCTCGACGTTCAGAGTGAACGACGCCACCTTGCTGACGATAGGGCCGCCGAGGTTGCCATCAAAGTAGCGCGACTGGAACTCCGGCTTGTTGGGGGAGAACGGGTTGCGCGAATTGAAATCGTTGTCGCTGAACATGGTCATGAACTGGCCGTGAAATGTCTCCGTTCCCGGTTTGGTGAAGATCTCGATGCGGCCGTAACCGAGCCTGTCGTACTCGGCCGAAAAAGGGTTCTGGTTGATGCGCACTTCGCGGATGGAAGATTTCGGAGGAATCGTGCCGTTGCTGTAACCGTCGATGAAGATCTGGCCGCCGTTGGGGCCGGCGCTCGGACCGGCCAGGGCCTGCAAGTCGTCCTGCAGCTCGTCGGGATCATCGGAGAGGGCATCGAGGTCCTTGCCGTGCAGCACGAGCGCGCCCGCATTCGAGTCGGGATCGACGCTGACCTGGGTGCCGACTTCCTCCTTGACGATTACCTTCTGGACCTCGACCGCCACGACCATCGAGACATTGAGAAGCTTATCGCCAGTGACGTCGAAATCCTCGACCTGGAAGGGGGTGAACCCCGGGCTGGTGACTGTGATGGTGTACTTGCCCGCCGGAATACCGGTGAACGTGTACCGGCCTTGCGCGTCCGTCGTGCGTTTGAGCTGCACCTTCGGCGCGCCTTTCAGGACGACCGTCGCGGCCGGAATCGAGCTTGCCGAAGGATCGGTAACCTGGCCGTGGAGTGTGGCGGTGGCGGTTTGCGCCCGCAGCGGGACGGTGCCGAGCGCCGTAAGGAAGACGAGTGCGCAGATAGACTTAGCGTATTTATGGTTCATCGAGATTCTCATCTGGCGCAGGTGGAAAATGCCGGGCTAGGGCATTGGAATCATCGACATCTCATCGAGATTCCAGTTACCCATGGACTGCCCACCGGCAGCCGGTTCCTGACCCCGCGACCGCGCCGCCGCGGCCTGGTTCATTGCTAGTAAGGCGTCGGCACCCGCCAGAAGAGTTACAGCCGTCAGTCGATTGGGGTCGGCTCCGCGCGTGCTCGCGACCACAACGGTCTCGCCGGTCTTGATGTCTTTGAGGGCTATAGCCGGCATCCGTTCCATCATCTGCTGAAAATCCCACGCGCCGCGGCGCGGGCCTCCGGGAGGGCCTCCGTCAGGAGCTCGCGCCGGCGGCTGGCCAGGGCGCATCCCGCCGCCCGGACCGCCTGCACCGCCCATGGGGAACTGGGGTAGACGCCGCAGGGAAGCGTCCGCAGTCACCTTTATTGTCAACAGCTTGCCGGTGCCGAGCTCCTTGATCTGGACCTCGCCGGCAGCGGTATCCAGGGCGATCACCGTGCCGACGGCGTTGCGGAAGCTACCGCTGACCACTTCCTCGGCAACCAGGCGCGTTCCGTCGGAGTTCTTATCGCCCAACGCGCGCAACTGGTCTCCCGGCTCCAACTCGGCGAGCGTGCCCGGCTTCGCATCGGAGAAGCGAACGGAATCGGGCGCGTACCGGCGGAAATGCGTCGTATCTTTGGCGACCACGGTCATGAAATGCGGCTGCCCAAACGGGGATGGAATACGGATTTTAATCTCCTTCGCCGCGGGGTCCGTGGAAACGACCAGCCCGCCGACTCCGCGGCGCACCCAATCGGCGCGCTCCTTCTCGTTCTTTTGCGCGATGTCCCGCGCGCTCATCAGGATCACGGATTGCGCCGTGAGCGTTTTACCGTCGGCGGCTGTGATTCCGCGAGCCAGCACGCGATCTCCCGGGGCCAGGTCGGAGGCGGAAATCGTCTGCGCTTTGCTGAGATCCTTTGCACCGGGCGCCACCTTCTGAAAGCGGGTCTCGGGCATGAATACGACCGAGTACACGTCCCCCGTGTCGGTTTTCACAGTGGCGCCCGTGGCGCGCGCTTCGGTGACCTCGCCAAGCACTCTTGTCCGCACGGGAGCCTGCCCGAACAACAGACCGGCAACCGCAAGTAAGCCCGACAACCGCGATAGATGCATGAATTCGACTCTCCTCCGCAGGATAAAACATTCCGCACGCGTTGATTCAAAGATTTGTAAAGATCGGGTTTCCAGGCGCGGGGTGAACCCGCCCGTATAATAAGTTTGGGTGCAGTGCTTGAAGGGTAACGGTAACTCCGGAGCGCTTCAGCCGCAATTCCATAGAAGAAAGGCCGCGCAAACATTGTGACGCTGATCCGCCTGCTGGTTCGCCTGCTCTTTCGCCTCTGGTTTCGTGTTCGCGTAAACGGCGCGCTGGAACCGGCCGGGCGGCTGCTCATCCTTTCAAACCACCAATCCTTGCTGGACGGCTTTCTGCTCGGCGCTTTCCTGCCGGTGGTGCCGATTCCGGTTCTGCACACGGAAATCGCTCGGTACTGGTACGTGCGGCTTCCGATGCGCCTGTTCCGGCACGTGGTGGCGGACACGGCCCATCCGCTGGCGATGAAAGGAGTCATCAACCTCGTCGAGGCGGGCGAGCCCGTGCTGATGTTCCCGGAAGGCCGTGTTACGGTCACCGGCTCGATGATGAAAATCTACGAAGGTCCCGCCTTCGTCGCGGCCAAGACCGGCGCCACGGTGGTTCCCGTGCACATTCATGGAGCGGTGTACTCGGTCTTCAGCCGCATGAGCGGCGATTTCCCGCGCAAGTGGTTCCCTCGAATTACCATTACCATCCAGCCTCCGACGGTCATTGAAACGCCGGATGCGCCGAATTCGAAGATCCGCCGCAGGCTCGAAGCGGACCATCTCCGCAAAATCATGCAGCACGCGGCGTTCGCGTCCCGGGAGAGCACGACACTGTTCCCCGCCCTGTTGGACGCAGCCGGGATTCAGGGCCGGCGACGGAGCGTGCTCGAGGATATCCGGCGGCAGCCGCAAACCTACGGTCAACTCTTGCGCGCCAGTTTCGCGCTCGGCCGCCTGGTCCGGAAGCACACGCGCGATGGCGAATTTACCGGCGTGCTCCTGCCGAACGTCGGCGCCGCGGTTTCGCTGCTCTTCGGAATGTTCGCGATGCGGCGCGTGCCCGTGATGTTGAACTACACCGCCGGGGCCGGCGCCATCGAGCAGGCGTGCCGGCAGGCGAATCTCCGGGTGGTGATCACGTCGCGGGCGTTCGTCGAGAAGGCGCGCCTGGACTCCGTAATCGGCCGCCTGGGCAGCCTGCGGGTGGTGTACCTCGAAGACCTCGGCGGCGAGTTCGGGGTTTGGGACAAGCTCTGGCTGATAGCCTGGGCGCAGTGGTTTCCCGAAAGGGCCGCCAGGCCGGTCCGCCCCGAGGATCCCGCCGTGGTGGTCTTCACGTCCGGTTCCGAAGGCCGGCCGAAAGGCGTGGTCATCAGTCACGACGCGATTCTCGCTAACATCGCGCAGTGCTGCGCCGTCATCGAGTTCGCGCCCAAGGACAAGTTTTTGAGCGCGCTGCCGCTATTCCATACGTTCGGCCTCACGATCGGCATCTTCCTGCCGCTGCTCCATGGCTCGCGCGTATTTCTGTACCCTTCGCCGCTGCACTACCGCGCGATTCCCGAACTGATCTATGACCGCGACTGCTCGGTGCTGTTTGCCTCGAGCACGTTCCTGGGAAACTACGCGAAGTATGCGAACCCGTTCGACTTTCGCAGTCTGCGGATCGTGGTCGCGGGCGCCGAGAGGCTATCGGAGGATGTTCGCAAGCTCTATGCGGAAAAGTTCGGCATCCGTGTTTTGGAAGGCTACGGCGTCACCGAGACGTCGCCGGTGCTCTCGGTGAATACGCCGATGGCGTCGAGGGCCGGCACGACGGGAGAGCTGTTTCCCGGGGTAGAATACCGCATCGAGGCCGTGCCCGGTATTGAGGGAGCCGGGATTCTCCACGTCCGCGGTCCGAACGTGATGCTGGGCTACCTTTCGGACTCACAGCCGGGGACGATCGAGCCTGTTCGCTCGAAGTTCGGCGAAGGCTGGTACAGCACCGGCGACGTGGCCGCGGTGGACGACGCCGGTTTCGTCACCATCCGGGGGCGCGCGAAACGCTTCGCCAAGGTAGCGGGAGAAATGGTCTCGCTCGAACTGGTGGAGCGCATCGCGAAGGCGGCATCGCCGGCTTTCGAGCACGCTTCGGCGGCTGTGCGCGAATCGGGCCGCGGAGAAACGATTCTGCTGTTTACGGCGGACCCGCACTTGCGCCGGGAGGAGCTGCAGCAGGCCGCGCGGGAGCTGGAAGCGCCGGAACTGGCCATCCCGCGCCGCGTGATCCACATCGAAGAGATCCCGGCACTTGGCAGCGGCAAGAAAGACTACGTCGAGCTGGATCGCCTGGCGCGGGAAGCGCAGGCACAGCAGACGCCGGTGCGGTAGAACGCAGCCGGCCGCGTTTCCACTATTGGAGATCGTTTCGTAGCACGATCCGATAGCGGGCCTTCCCGGCTTCGAGGTGCGCGAACGCTTCGTTCGCCCGGCTCATGGGGAACTCCTCCGTTATCGCCGCGACCCCGTGCCGTGCGGCGAAATCGAGCATAGCTGCGACAGTGGCGGGAGATCCCGAGGGCGATCCGCCCACGGACCGCTGGCCGGCAATCAGCAGGAATGACATTACCGGTATGGGATCCGGCACGACGCCCACGATATGAAGGCGGCCCTTAGGGGCAAGGGCAGTGAGGTACGCGGTCCAATCCAGGTTCGCGTTGACGGTAGACAGAATAAAGTCGAAGCTGCCGGCGGCTTTCTTCAACTGGTCCGCTGAATGCGTATCCACGACATGATGGGCTCCCATGCGCCGGGCCTCATCGGCCTTCGAGGCCGAGGATGTGAACGCGGTGACGTCGCATCCCCACTTGTTCAGGAATTGCAGAGCCAGGTGCCCGAGGCCGCCGATTCCGATGACGCCTACGCGGTGGGTCGGCAGAACGCCGTGCTGGAAGAGCGGATTGTAAACCGTGATCCCGCCGCAACGCAGCGGCCCGGCCTTGGCGAGGTCGAGACCGTCCGGAATCGGTGTGGCCCAACACCAATGGCAGCGCACTCTGGTTGCGAACGCGCCATGCCGGCCGACGATGGTTTGTTCGAGCGATTCGCACATATTGTGGTTGCCCGTGAGGCACTGGCGGCAGTGCAGGCAACTGCCGGAGTTCCAGCCGAGTCCGACCGTTTGTCCGGCGCGAACGGACTTCGCATCCCGCCCCACCGCCACCACGGTTCCGATGGCTTCATGCCCCGGAACGAGGGGATACCCGGTGATGCGCCATTCGTTGTTCCGCATGGAAAGATCGGAGTGGCAGAGCCCGCAGTACCTCACTTCGATTTCAACCTGCTCGTCCCGGAGCGGGCCGGGATCGTACGAAAAGGCCTCTAGCTTTCCGCCGGGAGTCTTGGCGGCCAATGCTGGAATCTGAGGCATGTTGAAGTCTCCTTGGGGGGCAGAATCTTTCGATAGTGTATTTCGATTATTGCAGGTTGGGCACCCCTCCTATGAGAATTGGTTCCAGTTAGTGCGCGCACTGGAGCCAGCATGGAGCGAACAAAGTCCGGGCGAGTGTACATTCTGTGCGTGGCGGGCTGTCTCGGGCTGTCTTTCGCCTGCCTGGTCTATCCCGTGTATGTGATTCGGCCCTTCAAGCCGCAGGGCGCGCGTGAGCTGGTGGCGGCGTTGGCCGTCATTCGGTTCCGGCTGCCGATCATGCTTCTCTCGGCGGCTGCGAGCTGGATGGCCGCGATCGGCTACTGGCGGCTCGGGCGGCCCCGGCGGCGCAGGATGATGGTGACGCTCGGTGCGCTCGCCGTTTTCGCGTTTGCGGCGCTGTCGCGAGTCAACATATACGAGTTGATGTTCCACCCGCTCGAACATCCCGCCTTCGCCGCCGCTTCGCAGTCGAAGCTGGACGGCGAGGAGATGGTCATCGCGGTCAAGCTGGGGACGGCGGCGCGGGCGTATCCGATCCGGATCCTGTCCTATCATCACATCGCGAACGACACGCTGGGAGGCGTGCCAATCGCCGCGACTTATTGAACGCTCTGTCACACCGGTCTGGTGTGGAACAGGGAAGTGGACGGGGCTTCGCTGACGTTCCATCTCGCGGGCATCAATAACCAGAACTTTCTGATGCGGGATGAGCAGACGGGAACTTACTGGCAGCAGATCAGCGGCGCGGCTGTCGCGGGCCCTCTACGCGGGCGCCGGCTCAAGCTGGTTCCCTCCGACGAGCTGACTTTCAAGACGTGGAAGAGCGAGGAGCCGCGGGGCACGGTACTGCGGGATGTTGCGGCGTATGCATCGGAGTACGCCCGCAAGGACTGGGACGTGAAGATGAAGAGCGAGCCCACCGTTCTGAGTTACGCGGAGCCGGGCCTGGCGCCGCGCGACCTCATGTTGGGAGTGCGGGCATTCGGCGCCAGCCGGGCGTTTCCGTACGATCTTGTTTTGAAGGAGAAGCTCATCGAGGACCGCCTGGGAACCGAGCCGGTGATGGTCGTGGTTGGGCCGGACGGCCGGTCCATCCGGGTATTCCGGCGGCAGATAGCCGGCATCCAGCGCACGCCGGAGTTCTACCGGGTGGTCAACGACAAGGCGAATGCCTCCGCGCTGCTCATGGACGATGTGACGGGCAGCGAATGGAATTTCCAGGGCTGCGGCATTTCGGGAGAGGCGATGGGCCGCTGCCTGGAGCGTGTCGAGGCGATCAAGGATTACTGGTTCGACTGGCGCCACTACAACCCGGCGACAACGGTGTACGGGCGGACGCGGAAGAAGCCGCGTTGATCGGGTTCAATTCCCCCGGATCACGAATTCCAGGCCGCCGAGGATGCCGCGGCTGGGCATGTAGATGCCGGGGATCTCCTGGTAGTCGGCGTTAGCGAGGTTGGTGAGTTGCAGGAATGGGTGGACGCGGCCTAGCGAGTACGCGGCATACGCATCCAGAAGCGCGTAGGGCGGCCGCGCCACCCGGTTGACCACGCCCAGCCGCGTGCGCGCGATCAAACCATGGCAGATCGTGCCCTGCCACGACACGACACCATTTTGGGTGGGATAGTTGAACACGTACTTCGACTCCAGGCCGCCGAGCGCGCCCTGCATTCCCGTCAGCTCTTCAAAGCTCACCGACACCTGCTGCCCTCGAACCGGAACGATGGTCACGGACGCCTCCGCGCCAGTGAAGCGCAGGCTTCCGAGGTTGACCGCGGCCCAGGGATCGTCCCCGGTGGCCCGCACATAGTCGATCGTATTGGTTTCGCGCCGCTGGAAAACGCCTGCCGCGACGCGTACGGACTGCCGCGGCATCCAGTCCGTGCCGCCATCGAAGGTCCAGGCGTCTTCGGGCCGCAGGTTGGGATTGCCGATGTCGGCCGGATCGTTGTAGTAGAGCTCGGTGTAGCTGGGGATGCGGAAGGCGCGGCTCGCGCTGGCGCGCAGCTTCCACTTCGACGTCAGCCAGGCTCCGCCCGCGACCGTCGGGCAGAGCTGGGCGCGAAACCATTGCCACACCTCCTCGCGCGCGCCGATCGAAAACGAGAAGCGCCGCAGCGCGCGCGCATCGAAAGACGCGTACGCCGCCGCCCGGCTGCGGTCGTGCCGGCCGAGGTTGTTGCTGACGATGGAATCGTTGTAGCCCTCGAGTCCATAGTGCAGGCTGGTATTGGCCGACAGGGCGTCGCGCCGCCGCACCGACCCATCGAAAGTTTCGTCGGCGTGGTGGTTGGTGTAGACGGAGGGATCGTCCCTCAGAAGCACGAACAAATCGCTGTGCCGGCGGAACGAAAACTCCGCCTGCGTGTTCTCCCCGAGATCCTGCTGGACGGAAGTGTACCAGGTCTTGGTGTCTTCCCAGGAATTGTAAGGACCGTAGAATTGATCGGCGCCGAAGGGCTTGTCCGCATAGCCGAGAACGAAACTGGAGGCGCCGAGGGCCGTCCGTACGCGTACCGTCGAAGCAATGGTCAGGTTGCGATAGTCGCGGTCCGGCATGAAGCCCGAAGAGAAGTCGCGTTCCGCGTCAAGCTGCCCGGAGAAGCGCCCCCAAACATCGCTCAGGGCGACCCGCTCCAGGTTCGTGCCGAAATTGCCCGCGCCCACGGTGACGCGCGCCTCGGCCTCTTCCGGCTGGCGGGTGATCACGTTGACGACGCCGCCGGTGGCGTCCGATCCGTAGAACAGCGAGCCGGAGCCCTCCAGAATCTCGACGCGATCGATGGCCTCGAGCGGCACGGGCAGGTCCATGTCGTGATGGCCCGTCTGCGGATCGTTCAAGCGCTGGCCATTCAGCAGGACGAGCGTCTGACCGAAGGACCCGCCGAGGATCGAAACGTCGTTCTGCACGCCATCCGGGGCGCGGGCCTGGACGTCGACGGAAGGATCGAGCCGCAGAAAATCCGTCAACGAGTCCGCGAGCAGGTATTGGTCCGTGAGGCTGAGCACGGTGACGGAACGGTCCATCTCTTCGAGCGGGACAGGGTCCGCCGTGCCCGTGACCACGACCTCCTCATGAAGAACGGCCTGGCACGATGCGACCGCGGCGGCGAGCGCAGACAACAGGAGTACGCGAGTAATCTTCGGAGTCAATTGCTCTATTGTATAGTGATGACCGAGGCCGGCACAGCAGAGGCCCGCGCTTTTCCTTACAGCCGCCGGGAGCAGCGGGGGTGGTATTTCTACGACTGGGCGAGCTCCGCCTTCTATACCACCGTGGTCACGGTCTTCTTCGGGCCTTACGTCACGACGATCGCGCGGAGCGCAGCGGACTCCGCGGGTTTCATCCACCCGCTCGGCGTCAAGGTCGCGGTCGAGGCCTATTGGGAGTACCTGGTGTCCGCCGCGGTCGTCCTTCAAGTGCTGCTTCTGCCGCTGGCCGGCGCACTGGCCGACTACAGCCACCGGAAGAAGCAGTTCCTCGGATTCTTCGCGTACCTCGGCGCCGCGGCGACCATCGCGATGTTCTGCCTCGAAGGCTCCGGATATATGCTCGCCGGAGCTCTGTTTCTGGCCGCCAACACGGCCTTTGCGGCATCGGTGGTGATCTACAACTCGTTTCTGCCGGAGATCGCGCCGCCGGAGGAACGCGACAATGTGTCGTCGAAGGGCTGGGGCGCCGGGTACGTCGGCGGGGGCCTGCTGCTGGCGTTGAACCTGATCATTTATGCGAAACCCCGGGCGCTCGGGCTGACCGAGGGGCTGGCTGTGCGGATCAGCCTCGCGTCCGCCGGCCTGTGGTGGGCCGCGTTCAGCATCATCCCGCTCGCGGCGCTGCGGAACCGCTGGGCGGCGCGGAAGCTGCCTCCGGGCGAACATGCGGTTACGGCGACCGTTCGCCAGCTTGCGGGGATGCTCGGCAAACTGCGCCGCTACCCGCAAACGCTCAAGTTTCTGCTCGCCTACCTGCTGTACAGCGATGCGATCCAAACCGTCATCGCGCTGTCCACGCAGTTTGGCCACGCTGAGTTGAAAATTCCGATGGGTTCGCTGGTGCTGGCGATTCTGATGGTCCAGTTCGTGGCGTTCTTCGGCGCGCTCGGCTTTAACCGGGTCGCCCAGGCGATCAACGCCAAGCGCGCGGTCATGCTGTCGCTCGTGATCTGGACGGCCGTGGCGCTCTCGATGTATTCCTGGGTGCGCACGACGGGACAGTTCTTCCTCATGGCCGCCGTGGTCGCCCTGGTGCTCGGCGGGAGCCAGGCGCTGAGCCGGTCGCTGTTCTCGCAGATGATTCCGAAGGGCCAGGAAGCCGAGTACTTCAGTATTTACGAGATCAGCGACAAGGGCACGAGCTGGTTGTGCCCTCTGGCCTTCGGCCTGGCCGTGCAGTTCACGGGCAGCTACCGGTTCGCCACCCTCACGCTGGCGGTGTTCTTCCTGGCGGGGCTTGCGCTGCTCTCGCGCGTGGACATCGGGCGGGCCGCGCTCGAAGCCGGCGACGGCGCCGGGCCGCCGCTCAGCGTGCCGGGCCGGCCAGTCCGGCCCGGAACAGGCGATCGTCCACATGGCTGAGCCGACGCTCCGAGCCGCGCGGCAGCAGCGGGCGGTGCGGGATTTCGAACAGGTACTTCGATATGGCCCACAGGTCCGCCTCGGCGGTCATCCAGCCGAGATCGTCGAACCGCGCCAGGTTCACCGGCCGCGAGTAGGTGCGCAGGGTCTTCTCCGCAGCGAGGTTGAAGTAGTGCTCGAAGTAGGACATGGCCAGCTCGCGGAGGTTGCGGTAGACCGGCTCGCGATACCGCAGGCCCGCGTAGTTCGATTTCGCGATGGCGCCCCAGTGCCCGCGCTCGCGGAAGATCGCCAGGACGTGATCGTCGTCGCGCACCGCTTCGAGATCGAGCACGAGAGGCGGATGTCCGTGAACCCTGAGCGCGGCGGCTGCGAACAGCGCGCCTTCGAGGCAATGCGCTACGCGGTCGCGCAGGACGCGCCTCGGCGAGCGGCACGTCGGCCCGCGCGGTTCGTCGTTATAGGCAACTTCCCTATCGAGGAACCGCTGGATCCGCTCCGGCGTGTTCAGGCGGCGGAGCACCTTCCATTCCAGAGGGCGAAATCCGTTTTCGTGTGGCTCCAAATCGACAGGGTACAGCATTCCGAGGGGTGCCGCAGAGTGAGGTTCAGGTGGGGCGGTCCCCCTGGACCGCGCGAGATCCCCTGATCCCGCCCAAGGCCGGCCAGGGGGCCGGCCGCGGACGGGGGCGTCCGCCCTACTGCGGTAAAATAAACGTTTCATGCCCAATTTGTTGGCGGGGAAGTCCGCTGTGGTCCTGGGGGTGGCCAACCGCTGGAGCCTGGCCTATGCCATCGCCGAGGCGTTCCGGCGTGAGGGCGCCTGCCTGGTTCTGACCTATCAGAGCGAACGCCAGCGCGACGCCGTCGAAACGCTGGGACAGGAGCTCTCGGCGGCGCACGTGTTTCCGTGCGATGTCGCGCAGGACCAGGAATTGGCGCAGCTCACGGAGCGGCTCGCCGCCGGTCCGGGCAGGGTGGATGCCGTCGTCCATAGCATCGCTTTCGCCAATCGCGAGGACATTACGCGGCCGTTCGTCGAGACTTCGCGCGCCGGCTTCGCTCTGGCGAACGAAATCAGCGCCTACTCGCTCGTGGCCGTCGGCCGCGCTTTGGCGCCGTTGATGACCGCCGGCGGCTCGATTACGACGCTCACTTATCTGGGGGCGAACCGCGTCATTCCGAACTACAACGTGATGGGCGTTGCCAAAGCGGCGCTCGAGGCCACCGTGCGGTACCTGGCGAGCGACCTGGGACCGAAGAACATACGAGTCAACGCGATTTCCGCCGGGCCGGTGAAGACCGCATCCGCGCGCGCCATAAAAGATTTTTCATCCATTCTGGACTTCGTGGCCCAACGCGCGCCCCTGCGCCGCAATACCGACCCCCTGGAAGTCGCCGACGCGGCGGTGTTTCTGGCAAGCTCGCTGGGCCGCGGCGTCACGGGCAATGTTCTCTATGTGGACTCCGGCTTCCAGATTATGGGACTGTAGGTAGCGGGGCCTCGCGTTCCCGCGTCCGTGAAGGAGGGACGGGGCGCAGTATCTTAGATCCCATTTGACACTGCTTCCGTGCAATCCTTATCATGGAATTTCAACCGCAGCTTGCCGCGAGGGTATGCCCGCAGCATGTTTCAGTCAGGTGAGTTTCTATTTCCGGCTAAAATCCGATGATCAAAGTTGAAGGACTGACCAAGCGTTACGGCCGCACCGTGGCCGTGGACAAGATCTCGTTCTCGGTGGAGAAGGGCCAGATCGTTGGCTTTCTCGGACCGAATGGCGCAGGGAAGACCACCACGATGCGCGTCCTGACCTGCTTCCTCCCGCCTACCGCCGGCACGGCCCGCGTGGCCGGCTTCGACGTGATCGAACAGCCGTTCGAAGTGAAGAAACGCATCGGCTACCTGCCGGAGAGCCCGCCGCTCTACCCCGAGATGGAGGTGGCCGAGTACCTTACCTTCGTAGGGCGGCTCAAAGGTGTTCCCAAGTCCGCGATCGCGAGGCGCCTGAACGAAGTAAGCGGCCTCTGCGCGATTGGCGACATACAGGCCAAGCTGATCAGCCAGTTGTCGAAAGGCTATCGGCAGCGCGTCGGGCTGGCGCAGGCCATCATTCACAACCCCGACGTGCTGATTCTCGACGAGCCCACCGCCGGCCTTGACCCCAAGCAGATCATCGAGACCCGTGAGTTGATCAAGAACCTCGCGAAAGCGGGCGCTCACACGATCATCCTGAGCACGCACATTTTGCCCGAGGTGGAACAGACCTGCGAGCACGTCGTCATCATCAACAAGGGGCAACTGGTGGCGACCGACACGGTCGAGAACCTCACGCACCGGCTGCGGGGATCCGAATCGATCGCAGTCGAGATCGAATCCCGCGACGGCGCGCTCGATTCCGCAGCGGCGCAGCGTTGCCTGGAGCAGGTTGCCGGCGTGAGCCGCGTGGTGCTCAAGAAGCCCGGAGCCGAACGCAGCCTGTTCGAGGTGGAGAGCCTGCAAAAGCGCGCCATCCGCGGCGACCTCGCCCGCGCGGTGGTCCAGGCGGGCTGGAACCTCACCGAACTCAGGTCGATGGCGCTCAGCCTGGAAGAGATCTTTCTGGAACTTACCGGTTCGGAGACGGCCGACGCCGGCGACGGCGCCGCCGTGCCCGTCCCTGGAGGCGCACAGTGAAAAACGTCTGGATTGTTTTCCGCAAGGAGCTGCGAAGTTACTTCGCTTCCCCGATTGCGTACAGCATTATGGCGCTGTACTCGGTGATTTTCGGGTTTTTCTTTTACTCCGCCGTCAAGTATTTCCAGCAGATGGCGTTCCGCTCGCAGATGTCGGGAGAGAGCTTTCCGATGAACATCAACGAGATGATCGTGCGGCCTGTGCTGATGAACGTCAGCGTGATCGGGCTGTTCCTGATTCCGATGATCGCGATGCGGCTGTTCGCCGAAGAGAAGCGGTCCGGCACGATCGAGCTGCTCATGACCTCGCCGATCCGCGATATGGAGCTGATCCTCGGCAAATGGTTTGCGGCGCTGGCTCTGTACGCTTCGATCCTGGTGGTGTCGGCGCTGAATCTGACGTTCCTGTTCACGTACGGCAAGCCGGATTGGAAGCCGATCGCGGTCGGATATCTCGGCCTGCTGCTGCAAGGCGGTTGCCTGCTGGCGATTGGCACGTTTATCTCGACGCTCACAAAGAACCAGATCATCGCCGGCGTGGCGGGGTTCTGCGTTTCGCTTCTGTTGTGGGTGCTCGAGTGGACCTCGGCTTTCGAATCGACGGTCTCGTCGAAGGTGATGGCGTACCTGTCGGTGGTGACGCACTTCGAGCCGTTCTCGAAGGGCGTGCTCGACTCCAAGGACGTGGTTTTCTTCCTTTCCGCGATCTTTCTGGGGCTGTTCCTGACCGCCCGGTCGATGGAATCGCTGCGCTGGAGGTCCTAAGACAATGACGAAGCTGAACTGGCTGAAAGCAAGACAAACGAAGTATGGCGCCTACGTGGCCATCTATGTGATCGTCATTCTCGCCGTCCTCACGGCGGCCAACTATCTCGCCGACCAGCACAACAAATCGTTCGACGCGACCAAGAACAAGCGCTACAGCCTTTCCGAGCAGACCGATAAGGTCGTCAAAGGGCTGAAGGAAGACGTCACGGTCACTTATTTCGACCGCGGGACGGAGTTCGCCCGCGCACGCGACCTCCTGGACCGCTACGGCAATCTCTCGTCGCATCTGAAGATCGAGTACGTCGACCCCGACAAGAAGCCGCAACTGGCGCGGCAAATGGGAGTGCGAACCCTCGGGACGATCTTCGTGCAGGCGGGCGTGAAGCGCGAAGAGGCCAAGAGCCTCACCGAAGAGGAAATCACCGGCGCGCTCATTCGCGCGCTCAAAAGCGGTGAGCGCAACGCGTGCTTCGTCTCCGGCAGCGGCGAGCGCTCCATCGATGATTCGGAACGCGGCGGCGCCGCGTACATGAAAGAAACTCTCGAGAAGAACAATTACAAGACGCTCACGATTTCGCTGCTGGAGAAGCCCGAGGTTCCCAGGGACTGCACCATCCTGGCGGTGGTGGCGCCGATGAAGGACTATCTTCCGGCGGAAGTCAGCGCCATCAAGACCTACGTCGAGAACGGCGGCCGGGCCATGTTCCTGCTCGAGCCGCCGGTGAAGTTCGGCCGCTCGGAGCCGAGCGAGAACCCCGAGCTGGTGAACATGCTTGCGGGCTGGGGCGTAACCCTCGACAAGGGTCTGGTGCTCGAAGACAGCCCGGTGGGCCAGATGATGGGCCTGGGGCCGCAGATTCCGCTCGTCGTGAACTATGAATCCCAGCCGATCGTCAAAGACCTGAAAGGGACGGCGACCGTCTTCCCGCTGTCTCGCGCGCTCGACACGAAATCCATGGACAAGACCACGGTCGAGAAACTCTTCACCACTTCCGAGCGGAGCTTTGCCACGTCGAATCTCGGAACGGGCGTCGTTGCCTTCAATGAGAAGAAGGACAAGAAGGGCCCGCTGACGCTGGCCGCGTCCGGCACTTACAACACCGGCAAGACCGGCAGCCAGGGGCGCTTCGTGGTGGTCGGCAGTGCGGACTGGGCGAGCAACGGCGTGTTGCCCGCGCGCCAGTTCGGCAACCGCGATCTGTTCCTGAACATCATGAACTGGCTTTCGTCGGACGAAGACCTCATCTCGATCCGTCCCAAGGATCCCGAGGACCAGTCCTTCACCATGACGGCCGCCCAGCGGAACCTGGTTTTCTACTGGAGCATTCTCATCATGCCGCTGGCGGTGGTCTTCAGCGGCGTCATGGTGTGGTGGAAGAGGAGATAGCCCGATGATGAACCTGCGCGGTCTGCTGATTGCGGTGGTGTTGCTGGCTGCTTTAGCGGGCGGCGTGTACTGGTCGAACAAATCCAAGGAGGCCGAGGCGGCCAAGCCGGCCGCGGGCGCCTCGACTCCGAAGATTCTGGCCATTCCCGGAGACCAGATCGCGAAGGTGGAGATCGTCAAGGCCGGAACCGATGCGGCCGTCGCCGAGAAAAAGTCCGGCCAGTGGGTGCTCACGGCGCCGAAGCCGCTCGCAGCCGATCAGGACGCGATGAGCACCGTAGCTTCGACGTTCTCTTCACTGAATGCCGACCGGCTCGTCGAGAACAAGGCCGCCGACCTGGCTCAGTATGGGCTGGCGAAGCCTTCGATCGAGGTCACGGTCACCGGGAAGGACGGCAAGGACCACGCGCTCGCGATCGGCGACGAGACGCCCACCGGCAGCGGCTATTTCGCGAAGCTCGAGGGCGATCCGCGCGTTTTCACGATCGCCAGTTACACCAAGACCAGCCTGGACAAGAGCGAGAAGGACCTGCGGGACAAGCGCCTGCTCACGTTCAACTCCGACAAGCTGACGCGGGTCGAGCTGCTGGCCAAGCGACAGGATCTCGAGTTCGGCAAGAACAATCAGAACGATTGGCAGATCCTCAAACCGAAGCCGCTGCGGGCCGATGGCGGCCAGGTGGAGGAGCTTGTCCGCAAGCTGCGCGACGCGAAGATGGATACCAGCGCTTCGGATGAGGACGCCAAAAAGGCGGCTGCCGCGTTCGCCGGCGCGACCGAGGTGGCGACCGCCAAGGTCACCGACGCGGCCGGGACCCAGGAGCTTCAGGTCAAGAAGGACAAAGACAAGAACTATTACGCGAAGAGCAGCGTGCTCGAGGGCGTCTACAAGCTGACCAGCGACGTGGGGGACGGGCTCGACAAGGGCCTCGACGACTTTCGTAACAAGAAGGTCTTCGACTTCGGCTGGAGCGACCCCTCGAAGATCGAGATCCGCGACGGCGCCAGGCAGGCGACGTATCAGAAGTCCGGCGACAAGTGGACCTCCGGCGGCAAGCCGATGGACTCCGCCACCACCGAGGAGATGATCGATAAGCTTCGCGACCTCTCGGCAACGACGTTTCCCGAGAAGGGCTTTACGGCGCCCGTGCTCGACCTGACGGTGACTTCGAACGACGGCAAGCGAGTCGAGAAGGTTTCGCTCGCCAAGAACGGCGGCGATTGGTTCGCCAAGCGCGAAAGCGAGCCCTCCATTTACCAGTTGGATCCGAAGGCCGTCCAAGACCTCGAAAAGGCGATCGCTTCGGTCAAGGAAGCCGCGCCCGCCAAGAAGAAATAGAATCGGGGTAGAGGCCGGGCACGCCTGGCCCTACCCATGACTGCGCTCCTCACCGACCTCTACGAGCTGACGATGGCCGCGGGATATTTCCGTGCCGGCCTGGCCGGCGAGGCCGCGACGTTCGAGCTCTCCATCCGGAGGCTTCCGAAGGACCGCAACTTCGTTGTCGCCGCGGGCTTGCCGCAAGCGGTGGAATTCCTGCTGGGAGGCCGCTTCGAGCCGGACGAAATCGCCTACCTGCGATCACTGCCGCAGTTCGCACGCGCTCCGCAGGAGTTCTTCGAGAGACTCGCCTCGTTCCGCTTTGCGGGCGATGTGTGGGCCGTGCCCGAAGGCACTCCTCTGTTCGCGGGCGAGCCGGTGATGACCGTCCGTGCGCCGCTCTGGCAGGCGCAAATCGCCGAGACCTACCTGCTCTCGATGATCAGCTTTGAGACCCTGATCGCGACGAAGGCCGCGCGCGTGGTCGAAGCGGCCGCGGGCCGCGCCGTCATCGAGTTCGGCACGCGAAGGGCGCACTCGCCCGAGGCGGGGGTCCTGGCGGGCCGCGCCGCCTACATCGGCGGGTGCACGGGCACCAGCAACGCGCTCACAGGTTTCCGCTACGGCGTTCCGGTATTTGGCACCGCCGCCCATTCCTGGGTACTCGCCTTCCCGGACGAACTGGAAGCGCACCGCGCGCTGCAGAGCTTGCTCGGCCGGGCGACGGTCTATCTCGTCGATACCTTCGATACGGTCGAGGGCGCCCGGAAGGCTGCATCGCTGGGCGAACCGCTGTGGGGCGTGCGGTTGGACAGCGGCGACCTGGCCGGGCTTGCACGCGAGGTCCGCCACATTCTCGACGGGGCGGGGCTCGTGAACGCGAAAATCATGGCCAGCGGCGACCTGGACGAATATAAGATTCGCGCGCTCGTTGCCTCCGGCGCGCCGATCGACGCATTCGGAGTCGGGACGGAACTTGCCACTTCGGCCGATGCGCCGGCGATCGGGGCCATCTACAAGCTGGTGGAGCTGGAAGCCGCGGGCTCCACGCGGTACACGGCCAAGCTCAGCCCCGATAAGATCACGATGCCGGGCGCGAAGCAGATATTCCGCTTTGAGCACCGCGATACCGTCGGCCGCTTCGAAGAAGAGCTTCCGGGCGACCGGCTGCTCCGCCAGATCGTCAGCGGCGGAGAACTGACCGGTCCTCTTCCGGATGCCAGGACTGCGCGCGCCCGCGCCGCCGAAGCGCTCCGCGGTCTGCCCGAGCCCTGCCGGCGGCTGGACGATCCTGAACCGTATCCGGTCGTATACAGCCAACCTCTGCGCGAGTTGTTCGAAACCACGCGCCGACTGGAAGGAGCACCAGCGTGAAGACCATTTTCCTGGATGTGGACACCCAGCTCGATTTCCTCTACCCGGCGGGGGCGCTGTACGTGCCGGGAGCCGAGCGGCTCGTGCCCGTGCTCGCCCGGCTGAACCGCCATGCGGCCGGACAGGGAATCCCGGTGGTTTCCACGGTGGACGCACACGCCGAAAACGACCCGGAGTTCCGCCAATGGCCTCCCCACTGCGTGGCCGGGACGATCGGCCAGCAGAAAGCGGCGCAGACGCTCGTCGAGAAACGCGTGGTGATTCCGGCCGCGTCCCGGGATCACGAGATCTTGGGCGCCGCACAGGTCATCGTGGAGAAGCGGCACGTGGATGTGTTCGCCGAACCCAACCTGCGGCGGGTGATCGAGCAACTGGAGGCGGAGCGCGTCGTGGTCTATGGGGTGGTGACCGAAGACTGCATCCGAAGCGCGGTGATGGGGCTGTTGGGGATGGGAAGATCCGTCGAGCTGGTCACCGACGCGATTTACGCGCTGAAGCCGGAGGAAGGCGAGCGGACGATCGAGGAATTTGTGAGCCGCGCGGGGCGGCTGACCACGGCGGACGAAGCCTGCGGCTGAGGGTTCACCGCGGTTTCAGGCGGGCTCTGACGATCGAGGTCGTAAACTCGCGCGTGAAGTGGTTGTGAAGGACCGCGAGCCTCCGGATGGGCACACATTCCAGATAGTCGAGGCGGAAGGGACTGTCCTGGATCAGGCCTTCGAATCGGCGGATCGTCATCTGGTTCAGGCCGCCCTCGACTTCGGAGAACCGTGTCGCGCCGTCCTTACGAATATCCGATCTCCACCGGATCAGGGCTTCCTCGGAGAATAACAGGTGCGCCCAGGGGAACACGGAGAAGAGATGGCCACCCAGTGGGTGGTACCAGGTAGGACCGAAGGCGGCCAGGACGGCGCCACCCGGGTTCAGCAATCGATGCATGACGGACAGCACCGGCTGCGGGTCCGCAAAATGCTCGAAGGAATCGAGAGAGACGATGGTGTCGGCACGCTCCTCGGTCGCGGTGCAAAAACAGCATGACACACCGGCCGCCGCAGCCTGCGCGCGCGCGATTTCGAGCACGGACTCCCTTATGTCGAGGCCGATCACGCGAAACCCTTTGCGCGCCAGCTCCAGCGCTTCCGCTCCGGCGCCGCAACCGAAATCGATGATTGTGCCGGTCAGGCTGCCGGCAAGCGGCCCCAACAGGACGTCGACTTTGCTGCGGCCAACGTAGGCCGAACCACCGGAGCTTCGGGCGGCAGGCAGACGCTTCAGGATCGCGTATTGAACGGTGGTCGCTAGCGGCATCGAGAGTGCATCGTCACATCGCTCGAACGGCGGCGGCTTGGGGTTGTTTGCGCGTGTACTCCAAAATGCGCACCTGGGCGGAGGCGGCCCGATGCACGCAAAACGTGAGCGCGGCCAGGATAGGCAGGAAGGGAGCGTATCCAATGGACATAAAAATCCCATTCACTGCGTAAAGGACGAATGCGAGCCACAAGCAGTAGGCGCAGTTCCGAATTACCCCGAGTTCCGGACGGCCGCGGAGACCGCGGTACAGTCTGAAGGTCGTGCGCAGGCCATACCCCAGAATGGAAACGAAAACCACCAGGGCGGGTATGCCGGTCTCGCAGGAGATCTGGGTATAGGTGTTGTGGGTTGCGTGCCAGGCCACACCGATCTCTTCCTGATCCTTGGTCGCCTTGAAATCGTCATTGACCGCGACTCCGAACATTCCGGGTCCCACGCCCACGAGGGGATGCCGAAAGGTGTATCGGATACTCGTTTTCAGCAATTCCATCCGGTTGATCGACGATTCAACCGCTTTCTCTTCCTCGGTGGACCTGCCAGCCTCCGGGTTTTCAGCTACGGTGGTTGTCATCAGCCGATACCGTTCCAGCACGCTGTGCGGCACGATGGCGATTCCGACGGCTACAAGGATCACGACGCACAGCGTTCCTACGAAGCGGAGGATCGGAGAGGCAGCGAGGAAGAGCATTGCAAACAAGACCACGGCAAGCACGATGCCTCCGCGGGAGCCCGTCCTGAACACTGCCAGCAGGAGAGCGAACGCTATCACGATTCCCACGGCCTTGAAGACCTTCCTGGTTGCCGCCAACGTCACGAGGATGCAGAACGGAATACTGAAGATGAGAAAGAACGCGAGATCGTTCGGGTTGCTGAGGGATCCAGCCGTTTCGAGTTGGAGCCGCTCGCTGGTCTCGCTGGCAGCGAGCAGAGATTCGATGCCGATCGCGACACCGGCGCACGCCAGGGCATACATCGCTTGTTTGCACTGGCGTACGGAAACGACGGAGCCGGCAACGATGACGAAATAAAACAGCGACCTGAACCATAGGAGCATGAGGCCCACACTGCCTCCCTTCCAAACGCTGAAGGGAACGGACAGCAGAAACAAAGCGGTGAGCAACGCCAAGAGAGCGGCGGGACGATTTGAAAGCGCCTGCCTCAAGCCACCCCCGAGTACCACGAGTACAAGTGCGAGAACGGACAGGACCAGAAGGAGATGGAGCGACGCGCCCAGCCCCGCCGCGACCTGCTCCAAAACGCGGCTTTGGACCAGGAACAACACCATTACGGCGACATAGAATGCGAGGCTCTGCAAGGGGCTGATCGCTTGCTGCCGGACAGCTTGCGCGGGTAACGTCGCCGGGATGCGGCGATCCCGCGGCTCGGACGGCGGAGGCGTCCGGGACACCCTCACGAGGCATCTCCTCGTGCCGGCATGTCCGGCGTCCGGCTGTCGTATCGAAACACACATGCGCAGGGTGACATCATGGGAGAAAAGAAACGGCGTCTTTCAACCCAATTAACATAGCACCTTGATGGGGATTGCGGAATAGGACTGACGGGCCAGTGCCAAGCCTCGATAAGAACGTCCCTTGCAGAGACGATCCGTTGCCTGCCATTCCCTCCTCAAAGGATCTGGGTTCGGCGCCCGACGGGGCCCCGCGCCACGGACGATCCGCTGCGGGAATGCAGAGCGCCACTCCGGTAGCGTCGTCCACCATGTTGGAACTTCGAAGGGCGGTTGTACAATGGAGAACCAACCGATGCGACTACTTCCAACCCTCCTGCTAAGCGCCGTGCCGGCGCTGGCCGCCATCACCAACGTCACGGTTTCCGGTACGACTTCGACTCAGGCCGTACTTTCGTACACCGCACCGGACTCGGCCGCCTGCACGCTCGTTGTCAGCGAGTCGCCAACCTATTCGCCGCTGGCGCACGATCTCGATCCCGGCCTCTTCAGCGGCGCAAATCTCGACAGCCGGCTTGGAAACATCACCCGCGGCCGCGAGCGCGTCTTCGTGATCGGCAAGCGCGCGGCGGAAAAGGCCGCGGACGGCCGCTTCTACTCCCGCGCGTTGCAGGCTTTCACGCTCCACTACTACCGGATCGCCTGCGGAGCGGACACGGCGGCCGGAACTTTCGCCACGGCGAACATTGCGCTCGGCGCCACCTACCCGGAGGTGTACCCGGTTGACCCGGCGATGCCCGGCAGCTATGCGTGGCCGAACATGAATCAGGCGCGGACAGTGGAGTCGATCATCGATCCGCTCACCGGAGCCCTGGTGCGCCGGATTACCGGAGCCTCCAGCGTGATCGACAATGCGTTCGCCGGATTGCCAAACCTCGGCGCATTCGACGACAGCGGCTCGGCGAATCCATGGCGCATCCGCGGCAGCGCGCTGCCGGCGACGTACACGGCGAACGGAACCACACCGCCAAAACTCTATGTGCCGGCCGATCTGAGTTCGACCACTTCGACGTTTAGACCGGTGATCACCGCCGACCCGCCGTTCTACGTGAACTACGTCAGCGTGTCCGTCACCGCCCGGTCCACCGCCAAGGGAGAGGACGCGAAACTCCGGTTGTGCCTGACGATTGACGGAGTGACCTGCGCGCCCGGCGCCGCCAACCTGCAGGAAGCCGGCTTCGGCGGGTGCCTGCTTGGGTGCACCGAAGAGGCCGCCAGCGCCCATTCGTCTTACCTGGCCGACTGGTTCGGCGGCGGCGCTCCTCCGTTCAACACGCAGGACATCGCCAAGCGCGGCGATACTGTGGCCTCCTACGACAATTCGACGGGAGAGCTGGCATGGACGCGCGGGCACTACTTCGACCGGAAGTGGGCGACCGGCACCCGCGTTTGGACCGGCGGTGCTCCCTACAAGCTCACCGGCTACAAGAGCACCACCAGCATCTCGCTCGCGAGCGGCCTGGGGCTGGACAATCCCACCGTGACCGGGCAATCCTTCGGAGCGCTGATCTGGAAGAAAACCGCGACCGCGGGCGCGATCACGATCTCCAATATCACCTTCCAGCTCGGTGTCAGCCGCGGCTATACATTCTGGAACGCGGGCTATGACCGCCAGTGCAACCCGCGGGCTGTACCGATTGCCGGCGAGCACGGTTACTACTGCCAGCTTTACGGCGACGGACTTGCCTGGCTCGGCCGGAACGGGACGGTGAGGCATCTCGGAAGCTTCTGGCTCCCGGCCCAGGCCGCGGACTCGCACGGGAACGGCCGGAGTGGGGCTCCCGTCAGTATCGGCGCCTACGATCCGGCGCGCGCCGCTTCCTTCTATGGCCTCATTTCCGACCGGCCCAACAAGTACGTGGTCGTGCGAGTCAGCTACACTGGAGACAATTCGAACGCCGGTTCTTCTTACAACTCCTACACTGCGACCTTCACCGGGACCGTCGATAACCTGACTCCGGGTCGTTACGATCTGATGGCTTTGCTGGCGCGTTTTGACCCGCGTTTCAAGGTCTCCGGGCGCGGCGGCAGGCTGTATTGCGCCCTCGTCGGGCAGCATGGCTCCAAACTTCTGGGCCGATGCTATGGAGGACAGGACAGTCCTCCGGCGTATGCCTTCGTCTTCGACGCCGCCGTCGTACCCTCGGCAACCCGGAACCCCGTCATCGCGATGCTGGATCTGATCAACCCCGGAAGCCCCCATCCCAGCCCGGCGCGATGGGGCGTGCTGCATGGCGCCGACACCGCGAACTACCCGTGGTTCAAGATCGCTTTCAACAATCCGAGCGGTCCTCGCACTGAAACGACTCTCGCGCGGCCGCTCGCCGCGACCGGCAACGATGTGTACGTGACCGGCGAGCCCGGCGGCGGCGACCTGGACGTCGCTCGCCCCGGGGATCTGTTTCAGATTGGCGCGAATCGTGTGGACTACGAGGTATTCAGGATCACGGATATCCGGGAGCCCACCCACTGGATCGCGACCAGGAACTACGGCGCCGAGAGTCAGGGGCAGTACGCGCATCCCTCCGGCGCAATCGTGGCGATGAAATGTTCCGGAAGTGGTAAGGGACCGATTGCATGGAATTACATCGACGATCCGCACGGGCTGAACGCGAGCGGGAATACGGTAGCCCAGGACGACCCTTACATGGTGACCGGCCACGCGGTCTGGGGACCAGGCAACACGTTCATCCGGACCGCGGATGACAAACGCTGCCTCAGCGCGGTCGGCAACACCGAATGCTTTCAAACGCGCACGGGAGCGCTTCCGGCCGCGCTGCACCAGCCGCCCGACACCTACATCGCTACGCGGCTGAGTTTTGCGGGTGTGGCCTCGCCCGGCTATGTGACAACGGCCCACCCGTCACAAGTCCAGGAGGACGCCAGCCCCGCCAACGCACGCTGGTTTCTCGACTCCCGCCCGATGATCTTCGGAGCCGCTTACGGCGGAAAGGTGACTAAGGTCGCCTCGACCGGCAACCTCTACAAGACCACCCGGGCGATCCACCCCAAGATCGTGCCAACCCTAGCGGCCTGTGGCACGCATCCGTTACTCGACGCCAGCCCCGGCCCGCTCACCGATGCCGCGGCCGACTACTGGAAGTACTGCGTTGGATCGGGATGCTATCCGGGAGCGCTCGCAACGGAGACTTACGTCAACTGCCCCGGCCGCACGTACCCTTCGGGATGCAACAACTCCAGTCAGGACGCCAATGGGGATCCGACCGAGGATGTATGCATCGGCGATGCAACCTTCGGCCTGGGCGCTCCGGTGATCCAGACCGATGCGCACCGCACGGACGCCTCCGGCCGCACCTCGCGGGTTCTGACGTACGGCTTCAGCCGGTATCGCCGGCAGCCGGAGGTCTACTGGGCGAACGGAAAGGCGGTCCCGGATGGATCCTGGGCGACGTTTGCGACGCGCTGGGTGGATGAGCAGCGCTCGGACCTGTTCGAAGTCAAAATCCCGCCCTACCCCGACGTTGACGATGTGAACCGGGGAACGTTTCTTCCGCTGGCGGTTCCGATCCCTTCGGCGCCGTCCGGGACGGACAACGTCGTCGTGCGGTTCGGCTACGGCCCGAACTTTCACTGCACCTCCCGGCAGGAGGCGTGTATCGCCAACCAGAGCGCGATCAACAAGACAACGCCGTTCTACTGGGCTTCGGAAAGCTATGGCGGTCTCGCCTGCGCGTCCGGCTGCACGGTCACCGTGCCGGCGATTGCCGGGCGGGTGGTCTACTACCAGGTGGAGTACCGGAATTCCAGAGGCTCCGTCATCGCCACCGGCCCGGTTCGGGTGGTGGTGGAATAGGCGGGAGAGCTGGCGCCACTTCGACGACGCGACAGATGCGGCGAATGCGCAGCCGAGCCCATCGCGTCACCTGCACGGCGTGAAGATCGTCATTCTTCGACTGAACGGGGAGTTCTGAAAGAAGCTCTGCGCCGGGACATAAACAGCGCGCTTCGGCATTTCGGAGGCCGACCAGGGCTGAGCGGCCCCATCCTTCAACGCCAGCCACGCGTCACAGGGCCAGTCCGAGGAGCGGGAGTATGGCGCGATCGTGCCTACGTCTCGCGTGGCGTGGCGGCCTGGCATAAAGAGGTCTCCCGAGACCATCAGGTGCGCGTCCGTTGGGTTGAAAGAGGCTGATGGGGGTCGCGGAATAGGACCAACGGACTACGCCGGGGACGGCGGGTTTTCGAGTGTTGTGACCCCTCAATGAATCCGGATCTCCAGATGGGGAGAATCCCGGGGCAGTTCGATGGCCTCGCGGCGGGCGTCAATCCGGGTCCAGGGACGGCCGTTGATCGTCACGTCCCGAATGCGGCCGGAGGGCGCGCGGACCACCAGCCACACGGTCCTGGGCGGGTTCCGCGACGGCAGCTCGACGGAAGCTTCGATCGAGCCGGGCGCGGCGCCAGCCCGTAGCGTGTAGCTCACGGGACCGAACCAGGTGGCCAACCGGCTGACGCGGACGCCTTCCCGCGACTCCAGCCAGCGGCGCGGCACCCCGCCGGCGAGGTACAGGTCGCTACCATCCTCGAGCGCGAGCATGTCGCGAACCCGATTCACGAAGCGTGCTTCGTCGGGAGCCTTGTAGAACGGCCCGCTGCCATGCCCCCATTCATGGAATTCTTCGGTGAAGTCGTTCGCATCCGGATACAGGCAGGCCGCGAAGTTGTTGTAGACGCCGCGAATGGCGGCCGGAATCTCGTGCCGTTTCAGGTACACCAGGATGGGGTTCTGCAAGTTGGCCTGGAACACCATTCCGCCCTGGCTGAACCAATAGCGGTCATCCGTGGGGCCGTGGACATTCATGCCCAGACCGCTCGTGAGCGTGACGTTATCTTCCCAGTCGTCGAGGATCCAATCCGCGATAGGCTCTTCAGGACCGAACACGCCCAGCTTCAGCAAAATGATCGGACCATACAGGACTTCCCGGGTGGCGGCCAGGCGCAGCATCGGCATGCCCGGCTTGCCGTAGCGCGTGTAGTAGGCGGCGTGCGCGGGGCCGAAACGGCGGAAGCGCTGGTTCGGTTCAACCGGCACCCAGGGAACGTAGGCGCCGTCGCGCAACTGCGTCACCGGAGCGTTCTGGGAGGCGCGCAGAATCGCCCGGCGCAATTCCACGCGATAGGCGTCGGCCTCGCGGCGAATCCGCGCGGCGTCGGGATGCCCGATATCCTCGAGCGCCAGCGCGGCGCGATCCAGCCCCGCCCAGGCATAACAGTTGATGGCGAACCAGTTGGCCCAGTCGGCGTTGTCTTCCAGGGACGAAGCCGGCAGCAGGCCGTACTCGCGCACGGGCGCGCCGTTCTCATCCAGCCGCCGCGTGGCGGCGCGCTGCGCGAGAATCCACTCGATGGCCTTCTCCATGTGCGGCCAGGCGTGGAGCAGCCAGTTCTTGTCGCGGGAATAGAGATAGTGTTCCCCCAGAGCCCAGAGGACGGTGGGGTGGTCGAGGCCATAGGTGCTCGCCGTATAGTCGTATTCGGCATTCACCCGGACGCCGTGAAAGATGGCGTCCTGCATGCCGTGATGCAGGCCCGGAAAGTTCTTGCTGCCTTGCAGGCGGAGGAAGGTCTCGAGATAGGCCGCCGCCGTGGCGTGATCGCCGAGCGCGTCGAGAAGGAGCGTCTGGAAACAGGCTTCGTTCGCGTACACCTGGTAGCCGTACGCGGCGGCGGGGACCATGTAGAGGCCCGTCACGGGGTCCTTGGTGGTCCCCATGCGGATGTGCCAGATCAGCGCGCGAGCCAGCCGGTCGAGCTTCGGTTCGGGAGTGGAGAAACGCACCGCGCCGTCCACGCGTTCCTGCCAATACGCGATGACGCGGCTGCGCTGGACATCGTAGTCCAAACGGTCCAACTCGGCTGCGTCCGCCTCCGTGAGGCCGGATACGAACGGCAGTTTCAAAACGACGGACCTGAGAGAACGGGCCGGCACGTTGAAGGAAAAATGCACCGCCGGGTGGCCGTCCGGCAGGGCTGTGATCGCAGGTGCGCCGGCGCTCCCGGAGTCGAAGACCGCGCGGAGACGCGAAGTGCTGCTTCCAGCGAGCACCTGGCGGCCCAGGATTCGTAGTTGCTCGCCGGGCTCGAGGCTCAACCAGACATGGCCGGTGCGAGGCGATGAGCCCGCATTCTCCGTCGCCAGGCGCAGCATCAGGACCGCCGGAGTCTGCTCACTTCGGCCCGGATCGTCCGGCGAGAGAGGCCCGCGCAACAGGGTTGCAAAAGCCTCCTCACGGTAATTGAGGCCCTCGCTCTCCCAACGCTCGGTGACCACGGGCAGATATCCGTCCTCCAGAGACAACGAGGCTTTCCGGTCGTCGCGACAATACGGGACCTGCCCGGCGCCGATCCTCCAGATGATGCGGTCGCCGTCCCAGACGAGACGCGCGCGCTCCTGGCCCATCGCTTTCGTTCCATTCTTGCTGACAAAAATGTTGCCGCCATATTCGAAGGCGAACTTCTGCCAGCTCGCATCCGGCGCGAGCGGAAGGTAGATGCGGTCGCCGTATTGATCCTGCCAGGGGTCAAGCGGCGGGATCTCTCGCGAAGCGCGCCCGTAGGTCTGCTCCGGCTCCTTCGGAATCTGGCTTCGGATAGACGGGCCTTTGCCCGCCGGCGGCCTGAGCTCTCCCCGCTGGGCGGCATCCGTGACGTAGGCGTGGAAGGCCGGGATGTAAATGGGTCCTCGCTCTAGATCGTCAATGTTGAATGTGAAGGTGCGGCTCTCGCCCGCGGCGGAGGCTCGAACGGTGAGCAGGGTCGAGTCCAGCGAGCCGGGCAGAGAAGGGGCAGCGGCAATCAGGTCCAAGAGCAGCCCTTTGGGCGCGCTGGAGCTGAGGAAGGCCCACTTACGAGGCGATTCGAAGCTGTCGCCCGCGCCGAAGCCCCAGGCTTTGACGGAGCGCAGGCGGCCGTTCGAGATCTCCACGGCGCCTTTCCACCACACAGGATGCGTCTCCCGGTAGCCGAGCGCGATTCTTAAACCGAGGGGCTTTTCCAGCGAGCCGGAAAAAACGGAGAAGGAGGCGACCGGCGGCAGGCTCGTCTCACTCGCAAGCCGCACCTTGAGAGTGCGGCGATAGCGGACGCCCGGCAGGTTGCCGGCCAGCGGATTCTCGCCGGCGGCCAGCGGCTCAAAAGTATACCGGCACTCGCTCCCGCGGCACTGGCTGGAGATCGCGGCGGTGATCCACCGCCCCTGCCAGCGATCATCGGCGGGGTCCTCAATGGTAGGCATCTGTGGCGGAGGGCTCGGCCAGGTCTGGAACCAGTATTGAAGTGTGACGTTGCCTGGAGGCGCACCGGCGAAGCGCACCCGGACCTCGCTTACATCGCGTTCATCGCGCCACTCAATGCCGAGATCCCTCCGATCGCCTGAAGATGCGGTTGTCAGCCGCAGCGGTTCTGTGCCACTGCCCCAACTGGAGAGTGTTCCAAAAGGAGCGATATCCAGAGGCTGTGCGGCGGGCGCCGGTGGCACGATCCAGGCGGCGGCGAGCAGGACCATGGGAAGATGTTTGGTCATGGGGCGATAGGGAACAGTATACCCGGCGCCCGGAGGGTGGGCTTCAGCCCGGGCGGCGCTTCGGCGCCGCCTCCCGAAAGGCGCGATGTGTGCCGTTGTATCCGGACGGTATCCTCTGTTACGATTCCTGATTGCGAAACAGGCATCAACACGACGCCAGGATCCCCGAGGTTGACGGTTTTCGCGCCATCGCGGTCTGGATGGTCGTCGGCGCGCACCTCTTAGCCGGTTGGCGATTGCCGAGCGGTGCGCTCAGTGGTATTCCCGGGCCGATTATCTGGGTCGTAAGCCGGGGTTGGTTGGGCGTCGACCTGTTTCTTCGTTCTTTCCGGGTTCCTTATCACCGGGATTCTGCTGGACTCGCGTGAGAAGCCAAATTACTTCCGGAATTTCTATGGTCGGCGGGTTTTGCGCATTCTACCGCTCTATATGGCGGTAATTGCTGCCTCCGCCGTCTTCTACCGCGGCGCCTGGACATACATGTTGCTCGCGGCCGGTTTTATGGCCAATTTCGCATCCTATCTCGGGATCGGGATCCCGCACGGGCCAGGCGTGTTCTGGTCTTTAGCCGTCGAGGAGCACTTCTATCTCGGGTGGCCGCTGGCTGTCCGGCTGCTCCCGCGGCGGATGCTTTTGGTTCTGTGTCTAATCATCTTTTGCGGCGAGCCGGTGCTCAGGGCCGTGGCGTTCAGGCATGGGCTGGACCCGGAAGCGTTGATCTATCCCGCCTCCTGGTTCCGGTTCGACGGTCTTGCACTCGGCGCCATTCTGGCGATTTGGATCCGATCTCGGCGCTGCTCGGTGAGATCCTCGCTTTGGCTGGCCTCATTGATGCTTGGGGCTTCTGTTCTGATCGTGATCGCCGGGAAACCGTTCGGGGTATTAGGGACGAAAACGCTTGCTAGCACATCGCTGCGCTACACCCACATGCAACTATTCTTCGGTGCTTGCATTTTGGGCTCACTGGCGTTAGGTGGGACCTGGGTTACCGCTCCTTTTCGCACAAGCTTTGTGCGAATCAGCTCTGATTTGAGCTATTGCGTCTATCTGATCCACCTTTCGGTGGGCGACGGGTATCATTGGGTGCTGCGGCAGTTCGGGCTTAATCCTTCGGCAACACTGGGCCCCAGAGGCGCATGGCTTTGCCAATGCGTCGCAATCATAGGAGTTACTTTCGGTTTGGCAGCCCTCTCCAAGAAGTATCTTGAAGGGCCATGCCTGCGCCTCAAACGGCACTTCGTTTAACCTCCCGGCTCCACGGTGGTATCCGGATGAGATAATAGCGGTCACGCATGAAAATCGTGAACGTGGAAGCGCTTTACCTGCGGCAGCACCAGGTGAAACAGCAGTGCGATAGCGGACAGGACGCTCTCGTCGTGCGGGTCTCGACCGACGCCGGCATCACCGGCATCGGCGAAGTGGATTCGTCGCCCATGGCGGTGAAGGGAGCGATCGAGGGTCCGTTTTCCCATACGGTCACTTCGGGGCTTCGGGAGTTGCTGATCGGCGAAGATCCATTCGAAACCGAGTACCTCTGGCATAAGATGTATCGCCAGAACATTTATTCGGGCCGGCGCGGCATCGGCATTCACGCGATGAGCGGCATCGACATTGCGCTCTGGGACATCAAGGGAAAAGCGCTCGGACAGCCGATCTGGAAGCTGCTCGGCGGAGGTTTCCATAAGAGCAATAAGATCCGGGCGTACGCCAGCTCGCTGTTCGGAGCGACGCCGGAGGAAACCGGGCAGCGCGCCCGGCGGTTTCGAGATCGCGGCTTCACCGCTGTGAAATTTGGTTGGCATCCCATGGGCCGGGACGAGCAGACCGACATCGCGCTGGTTCGCGAGGCGCGGAAAGGGCTGGGCGATCAGCCCGATCTGATGATCGATGCGGGCCTGGTCTGGGACGCCAAGACCGCCATCCAACGCGCGAACGCTTTTTCCGACTACAAGATTTTCTGGCTCGAGGAGCCGCTCGCGCCGGACGATTACCAGGGCTACGCCAAGCTCTCGAATTCGACCGACGTGCGGATCGCAGCCGGCGAGGAGGAAAGCGAGCGGCGTTCCTTCGTGGAGCTGATGGACCGCGGCCAGATTGACATCGTCCAAGTGGATCTGACCCGCTGCGGCGGCTTCACCGAAGCGATGAAGATCGCCAGCCTGGCGGTGGACCGCGGAGTGCCCGTCGTGAACCACGGCTTTACCACCTATATCAACGTCGCGGCCGCGCTGCATTTCCTCAACGCCATCCCCAACTCGTTCATCATGGAGTTCGTCGCCGAAGAAGAAACCACTTTGCGGGATGCCATCACCCGGCAGAGATTCGTGGCCCGCGACGGCTTTGTGGACATCCCCATGGAGCCCGGCCTGGGCGTCGAGCTGAATGCGGACGCCCTGAGCACCTACGCGGCTACGGCCTGACCTCTGGCATAATTGGCAGTTACTCTTCTTTTTGTATGGCGAAGCTGGAAGGCATCTTCACGCCCACGCTCGTGCCGCTCGACGCGCGCGGTGAAATCGACGAGGCGGAGCTGCGCCGGTTCCTCTCGTGGCTGATCGAGCGAGGGGTCCACGGCCTCTACCCCAACGGCTCGACCGGCGAATTCACCCGCTTCACCGCCGAGGAACGGCGGCGCATCGTCAAGATCACCTGCGAAGAGGCGCGCGGCCGGGTACCGGTGCTCGCCGGCGCGGCCGAGGCGAATATCAAGGAGACGCTGGGGGCCTGCGAGGCGTACCTCGGGTACGGCGCCCGGGCGGTCGCGATCGTTTCACCGTACTACTTCCGGTTGTGCCCCGAATCGGTCCTGGCGTACTTTCTGGACATCGGCGCCCGCACTCCGATCGACGTAACGCTGTACAACATCCCGAAGTTCGCCAGCCCGATCGATGTGCCGACACTGAAGCGGCTGGCCGAGTGCCCCCGGATCATCGGGGTCAAGGACTCCACCGGCGACGTCGGATTCATGATGCGGATGATCGCGGCGGTGCGGCCCATCCGCCCGGATTTCGTGTTCCTGTCCGGCTGGGAAGCGGTGCTGGTTCCGATGCTGGTGGCCGGTTGCGACGGCGGGACCAACGCAACCAGCAATGTCGTTCCGGAACTTACGCGGAAGCTCTACGAGTTGACGCGCGGCGGGCAGCTCGAGGCCGCCATGAGACTGCAATATCGCATTCTCGAGCTGTTTGACACGATGCTCGATCCCTTCGAGTTCCCGGACGGATTCCGGGCGGGGGCCGAGCTGCGCGGCTTCCACTTTGGGTTGAGCCGGCAGCCGCAGACCAAGTCGCAGGTCGAGGAACGGGCGGCCGTACACTCCATGCTGCGCTGCATCCTGGCGGAGTTCGGATTGGTCGAACCGCCGGCCGCCGGCTGCGCGCCGCGAACGCGCATTGTCGAGCAGGACAAGGTCGCGCAGCTGGTGTATGAGGTGCTGCGGGTGCTCGAGCAGCGGGGAGTGGTTTGAGGGACGCTGTCGGATTCATCGAGATGGGCGGCTGGTCTCCGGCCATGGTCGTGCTCGATATCGTCACGAAGAACGCGCGGGTGGAACTGCTGCAGGCGGAGCTGAACGATGGCCCGGGCGTGTGCATGAAAGTCTCGGGCGGCGTCGAGCACGTGGCCGCCGCGGTGGAACAGGCCAAGACCGTGGCCGCGCAAATGCAGGTTTCGTGCGTGGCGGAGGTCATCGCGGCGCCCGACCCCCGCGGCGCCGCGGCCTATTTGCCCCCCGCCGAGTTCAGCCCATTGATCGAGCAGATGACGGTCCACGTGCCCGAGGCCGGGGACTCTAAGGAGGAAGCTGTGGCGCACCAGGCCGATTTTGCCGTGGGCCTCATCGAAACCCAGGGATTCACCGCGGTTTTCGAGGCGATCGACACGGCGATTAAAGCAGCCGATGTCGAGGTTCTGGCGCGGGAAAAGCTGGGCGGAGGCTACATCGCCGTGCTGATCAAAGGCGACGTCGCCGCGGTTACGGCGGCCATCGAGGCGGGCAAGTCCAAGGTCGAAGGGCTCGGCCGGCTGATCGCGGCGCACGTCATCGCCAGTCCCAGCCGGGGCGTGCTGTCGCTCGTCCCGCGCCCGTAGGACGCCACCGGTGAAGGCGCTCTCGGCGGATATCGGCGGAAGCCACGCGGCCTGCGCCCTGGTGGAGGACCGGAAGGTCCTCGCGCTCGAGCGCGTGGCCATTCCCGATGCGGGCTCCCTCTTCCGGATTCTCCCTGAAATTGCCGCCGCTCTCGGGCGTGTGCTCGAACGTGGCGGCGCCGTTCGGAGCGCATGCGCGGGGATGGCGATGAGTTTTCCGGGAATCGTGGACCCCGATTCCGGCCATATCTTTTCCACTCCCCAGGGCAAGTTTGACGATTCGAGCCGCCTGGATCTGGCGGCCTGGTGCCGGGAGTGCTTTGGATTGCGGTTCCGGATCGAGAACGACGCGCGCATGGCTTTGCTGGGCGAGCAATACGCGGGCGCCGCGCGGGGCTCCGGGGACATTGGGATGCTTACGCTGGGCACGGGGGTGGGCGGGGCCGCGATGATCGGCGGCCGCCTGTTGCGCGGCAGGCACTTTCAAGCCGCCCTGGGCGGGCACATGCCGGCTTCCTTCGAGGGGAAGGAATGCATCTGCGGCAACATCGGATGCGTGGAAGCCGAGGCGTCCACCTGGTCGCTGCCACAGATCTGCCGCGACTGGCCCGGCTTTGCCGCGAGTTCTCTGGCCGCCGCGCCAAGCCTGGACTTCGCCGCGCTGTTCCGCTTGTGCCAGGTTGGGGACAAGGTTGCCCAGGAGATCCGGGACCGCTGTCTGCGCGTCTGGGCTTCGTGCGCGGTGGGGATGATCCACGCCTATGATCCCGAAGTGCTGGTGGTGGGTGGGGCGGTCATGCAAAGCGGCGATCAGATCCTGCCGTTTCTCGAGAGCCATGTGAACGCCCACGCGTGGACGCCCTGGGGCAAAGTGCGGTTGCGCGCCGCGGAACTCGGCCCGGAAGCGGGGCTGCTCGGCGCGGCGCCGCTGCTGAGCGAAGCGCCATGACGTTGGGATGACCGCTCCGTTCGCAAGGTAATCGGCGCATAATGGCTGGGAGGCGCGCCGATGGAAAGCCAACCCACTGCCGAATTTTTTGACCGGGACCAGTTCGCGAGGGAGAACGGCATACGGGTCGTCGAAGTCCGGCCGGGGTTTGCCCGGACGGAGATGACCGTCGAGGCGCGTCATCTGAATGCGGTCGGTATCCTCCAGGGTGGCGCGTTGTTTACCCTGGCGGATCTGGCGTTCGCCGCCTGTTCAAACTCGCACGGCGTTGCGGCGGTTGCCTGCCAGGCGGACGTCACCTGGTTCAAGGCGGTCGAATCCGGAAAGCTGACGGCGGTCGCGGAGGAGATTGCCCGCACTCGCAGGCTCTCGACTTGCGTGGTTCGCGTGACCGGCGAGAATGCGGAGTTGGTGGCCCTGTTCAAGGGCGTCGCCTATATCAAACAATCGCCGCTTCCGATTTAGTTGGCTGAAGTTCGGCGAGGAGCCGGGCGGACTTCTGCTGGTACATGGCGGCGTCGGCGCGGCCCAGCAGTTCGTTCAGTGTCTCTCCGGGCTTGGACTCGGCCGTGCCGATAGACGCCGTCACGCTCACCTTGCGGGACCCGGCGCCGGCACGAATCGTATAATTGCCCAACACCCATTTCCGGATGCGTTCGATGTGCGCTTCCGCGCCTGCCAGGCCGCACTTGAGAATCACGATGAATTCGTCGCCGCCCCACCGGCCGGCGGCATCGGTGAGCCGGATGGCCGACCGCAGTTCCGTGGCGAACTGTTTCAGTAAGTCGTCGCCGGCGAGATGGCCGTGCGTGTCGTTGATCTGCTTGAACCCGTCCAGATCGAGGATTACGAGGCAGAACGTCTCCGCCCGGGCGATGAGGGACGCGAGCTGCTGCTCGATGGTGCGGCGGTTGTCCAGGCCCGTCAAAGTGTCTCGCGAAGCAAGCCGCTCCGCTTCTGCGAGCCGGGTCTGGTAGGTGGACAACTCCGAACGCAGCTTTGCCACGGACTCCTGGCCGTCCTGCGCCATCTTGTCCACGCACGTTTTCAACTCCGTGGCGCTCCGGACCAGAGATTCCCGGATTTGAGTCAGGTCCTCGAGATCCGCGATGGCCTGCAACCGCTGAGTGAACTGGTTGAACTGCACGGTATACCGCTGGTCCCGTTCGCCGACCGCCTCGGCGGTCCGCGCCAGGACGATCATAATTTCTTTTACTTCGTTGGTCTTCTGCTTGAAATACTCGGCCGTGCGCCCGCCCCACTGTTCCAGTTCCACTTCGACATGTCCTTCGGTTTCGGTCACGGCGCCGGGCGTGACGCTTGCGGACAGCCGTTCCTGAAGGCTCAGCAGGCTGGATTGAAGGCTGTAACCCAGAGTGGGGCAGGCCTGGACTCCGCAGCTTCCCATCGCCACGAGCGCGGCGCGGTAGGAGTCCAGAGTGGCTTTGAATAATTCCGTTGGATCCAGGTCCAGATATTTCTTGATCGAGATCACCTCATCCAGGATTGGCTGCGGACGCGCAAGCTTCAATACGTGGAATAGCTTAGTAGTGCGTGAAAAACTACTGAACGGAGCGTGGGAGCAAGCGGCTAGCCGCCGATCGAGTTCATGGGCCGGGGCGGGGCGACAAAGCGGGCGGTGTTGATCTCGTGACCCTCCCACTTCGCGTGAACGGTCGATCTGAAGAGAGCGGCGATCTCATCGTCGGAGGCGCCGGCGCGGAGCGGGGTCTTGACATCGGTTTCCTCGATCGCAAAAAGGCAGTAGCGGAGGTGTCCGTCCGCGGTCAGGCGGATGCGGTTGCAGTTGAGGCAAAACGGCCGGCTGACGGAGGCGATGACGCCGACCGTTCCGATGCCGTCGGCGTAGCCATATCCGGCCGCCGGGGCTCGCGGGTCGCGGTCCGGAATCTCGAGCAGCGGCGCTACCTCGCGCGACAGCATCTCGAGGATCTCGCTCGCAGCCATCACCTTATCGCGGTCCCAGATCCCCTGGGCATCGAGCGGCATGAACTCGATAAACCGTATCTCTATCCCGTTGTCGCGGCCGAAGCGGGCCAGCGGCACGATATCGGGCTCGACGAGGTTCTTCACCGCTACGGCGTTGATCTTGATGGGATCGAAGCCGAGCCTGAGGCATTGGGCGATGCCGGCGAGAACCCGGTCCAGCTCATCGCGGCGCGTGATCCGGATGAATCGCTCGCGATCCAGAGTGTCCAGGTGAATGTTGATGCGCCGGAGGCCGGCCTCGTACAGGCGCTCGGCCACCTCCGCGAGCAGCACGCCGTTGGTCGTAAGCGCCAGATCCTCGATTTCGGGAATCGCGGCGAGCTTGCGTACCAGGTCCGGCAGATCTTTCCGGACCAGCGGCTCGCCGCCGGTGATTCGCACCTTGGTGATCCCGAGCCCGGCGGCGATGCGGACCAGGCGGTCGATTTCCTCGTACGTGAGGATCTCCGCGCGCGGGACGAAGGCGGCGTCCCGCTCCGGCATGCAATAGAAGCAGCGGATGTTGCAGCGATCGGTCACGCCGACGCGGAGGCTATCGTGCAAGCGGCCGAAAGTGTCGCGGAGGCCGGTTGTCATCGGAGGTCACCCGATGGCCAGCATCCTCTCGAGCGGCGCCAGGGCGCGGCGCATGACGTCTTGGGAGAGCTCGATGCGGGGCTCGAGCGTGCGCAGGCAGTCGCGCAGTTTCTCGAGCGTGTTCCGTTTCATATAGGGGCACTCGCTGCAATTGCAATTGTCATTGGGCAGGAAATAGAACCGCTTGCCCGGGGCGAGCCTCTGAAGCGAGTGGCCGACACCGCTCTCGGTCATGACGATATACTCTTCGGCGCGGGTCTCGACGCAGTATTGGATGATGGCGCTCGTCGAGCCGATGAAGTCCGCCTGGGCGAGCACGTCGGGCGGGCATTCGGGGTGGGCGGCCACCAGGGCCTCCGGGTGTTCGGCGCGCGCCTGGGCCAGCCGGCGGGCGTGGAACGTCGCATGCACGATGCAGGTGCCCTGCCAGGTTTTCATGTTCCGGCGCCCGGTATGCCGCCGGACCCAATTGCCGAGGTTGCGGTCGGGAAGGAAGAGCACCGTCCGCTCGGGCGGGATCGAGTTGACGACATCGACCGCATTTCGCGACGTGCACAGGATGTCGCTCTCGGCTTTGACCTCGACGGAGGTGTTGATGTAGCTGACGATGACGTGATCCGGATGCTGCCGGCGGTACGCCCGCACGGGTTCGACCGGGCAACTTTCCACCAGGCTGCAACTGGCCTCGCGGTCGGGCACGATCACGATGCGATCCGGATTCAGGACCTTGGCCGTCTCCGCCATGAACCAGACCCCGCAGAACGCGATCACGTCGCCCGAGAAGTCGCGCGCCTTGCGGGCCAGTTCGAGGCTATCGCCGACCCAGTCCGCGAGGTCCTGGATTTCAGGCTCCTGGTAGTGGTGCGCCAGCAGGGTGGCGCGCCGGTCCCGCTTGAGATCGAGGATTTCCTGGGCGAGTGTTGCGGTTGCCAGCATCGCAGGTTGACTCCATTGTAACAGCGGGTGCGGCGGATTATGGCTAAAGCCTGTATCCAGCCGTGCCGATAAGCCCCTTGAGGCGGGAAGACAGCTCGATGACCAACCTACGAAACCACTTGTTTACGGGAACCCTGGGGAGAGTGATCCTGTGTGCCATCGCGGGAACGGGAGGTTGCCTGTGGGCCCAGGATACGTCCATTCGCGTAGCCGAGCCCGAGCTGAAGAAAGCGGCGGTAACCAAGGTCAACCCGGAATATCCCGCAATCGCGCGCCAGTTGCACTTGGCCGGCCGTGCCGAGGTTGAAGTCTATGTGACGCCGGATGGAGATGTCGAGAAAGTGCAGCCGCTAAGCGGAAATCCGATATTCACGAATTCGGCGATCAGTGCAGTGAAGAAGTGGAAGTTTACTCCATTCAAGGCGGACGGCAAACCGGCGAAAGCGGTCGGCACGCTGACGTTCAGTTTCACGGGCTAGCGCCGCGACAGGCGCTTCCGGAATTCTGGAACGGTCCGCTAGGAATTCCAGCGCGGCGCGCGCTTCTCGCGGAAAGCTTCGACGCCTTCGCGGAAATCCGCTCCTTCGAAGACCGGCTTCCGCGCAATCGCCGCCAGCAGGGCCTGTTCTTCCGTATTCGCGCCGCGGGATTGGCTGACAAAACGCATGCCGCGGCGGATGGTGTCGCGGCTGAAGTTCGAGACCGCGGAAGCGATCTCGCAGGCGCGATCGTCGAGTTCGAACGCGGGCGCCACGTAGTGCGCCAGCCCCCAGGCCAGCGCCTCCTGGGTGCCGAAAATGCGGCCGGTCAGACTGAGCTCCAGCGCGCGCCGCTCGCCTACCGCCGCTGCAACCGCGCGATACACCACGAAGGGCCACATGCCCAGGCGAATTTCGGTGAGGCCGAAACTCGAGCCCTGCGCCGCGACCACGACGTGCGCGTTCGCCACCAGACCGAGACCTCCGCCGAGCGCCGGCCCGGCGACGGCCGCGATCACCGGCACGCGCAGGCGGGCGCCGATCGTGAAAATCCGCTCGTGTACGGCGGCGTGCTCGTCCGCTTTGCCCTCGAGCGCCTCGTCCAGGTCCATGCCGGCGCAGAATACGTTCCCTTTTGCCTCGAGCAGCACGGCGCCGATGGCGTCGTCGCCTTCAGCGCTTTCGAGCGCGCCGGCGAGCTCGCGGCACATCTCCAGGCTCAAGGCGTTGCGCTTTTCCGGACGGCTCAACGTGACGCGCAGAACACGCTCTTCGCGGCTAATTTCCAAGTTCACGCTCATCGACCTCGATCTCCATGCCGAGCAGCGCGGCGCCGAGCGTCTTGCCCTGCGCGTCCACTCTCAGCGAAACGGTGCCGCCGCCGCCGAGCGCCTCGCGCATCACGAAATTCAGCGCGCCCAGGTTCGGCAGCTCGTAGCGCTCGACGCTGCCTTTGACAAGACTGCCGAAGAACGCTTTCACCCGCGCGGCGCTCACTTCGCGCAGCAGAATCGGGTAGTGCCGCTCGTCGAACGCGATCACTCCGATATTCGACACGTCGCCCTTGTCGCCGGAACGGGCATGCGCCAGCCGCGCCAGCGGGATCTTCATTCCACCACCGCCACGCGCGGCGTGACTTCAATGCGAGGGATCAACGCCGGCCAGTAGGCGATCACCTCGCGCACTTGCGGCCGGCCTTCGCCATAGCCGGTGGCGGTGGGCGGACCGCTCAGCACCAGCGGCACGACCTCCCGCGTGAAGCGTTCGACGGCGCGCCGGTCCGGGCCGCGAACGCCGATGCGTAACTCGACCTCCGGCGGGTCCGCGGCCGGCGGCGCGGCGGCTCCATGGCACGCGTTTACGCCGAAGAATTCGCTCTCGACGGCATCGAAGCTCAGGCCGAGCCGCGTGAGCCGCTCGCGGACGATCCGATCCGCCGAGCGCGCCTTCTCGATCGCCTGGGGCCAACTGTAGACCAGGACGCCGGTTGCCTTCCAGCCCGCGGAATAGCTGAGCGAGACTTTAAGCGTATCCGTACGCGGCAAGCCGCGCGCGCCACGGATCAGGACGCGATCCGGGCCGGCCTGCTCCAAACGGATCGAGGTGAAATCGGCGACCACGTCCGGTGTGATGTAGCGGGCGGGGTCGCCGATTTCGTAGACCAGTTGTTCCTTGACGGTCGCGAGGTTCACGCGCCCGCCGGTGCCCGGATGCTTGGTGATGGTCGAAAGACCGTCGGGCTCTGCTTCGGCGATGGGATAGCCGATGTTCGCCAGGTCGGGGATACTCTGCCAGCCGGCCTGGCAGTTCCCTCCCGTGCACTGCGCTCCGCATTCGAGGATGTGCCCGGCCACCACGCCGGCCGCCAGCCGGTCCCAATCGTCCGGGCGCCAGCCGAAGCGGTGGACCATCGGCGCGAGCGCGAGCGCGGCGTCGGCCGAGCGCCCCGAAATTACAACCTCCGCTCCGGTTCGAAGCGCCTCGGCCAGCGGAAACGCGCCCAGATATGCGTTCGCGCTCAGGACGCGGTCGCGGATTGCCCCTAGCGGCGCGCCGGTGTCGAGGTTCCGCAGCTCGTGCCCCTTCGCGAGCCATTCATCAATGCGGCCGAAGACGTCATCCCCGACGACGACCGCCACTTTCAAGCGCGGCGCCAGCCGCCGAACCTCGCGCGCGCAGGCGGCCGGGTTCACGCCGCCGGCATTGGCGATCACCTTCACGCCGCGTTCGCCGAGCTGGTCCGAGAGTCGCGCCATCAGGGGCGGAAAGTCGCGCGCGTAGCCGAGGTCCGGGTCCTGCTGCTTCTGTTTTTGGAGGATGGACATGGTGACCTCGGCCAGGTAGTCGAGAGTCAGGTAGTCGATGGGCCCGTCCTCGACCAGGCGCACCGGCGCTTCAAGCCAGTCCCCCCAGAATCCCTGTCCGTTGGCGATGCGGATCATAATCGTGGGGATATTCTAGAGCGTCTCCAGAACCAGGTGCTCCCGGTGTTTGCCGTAAGCGGCTACTTCCAGGGCGAAGTTCAAGACCGCGCGTGAGTGCTTTGGGTCGATGACCGCGTCGGCGTGGCCCCGGGCCGCCCCGTAGAGCGCGTCGAGCCACCTTTCATAGTCGGCGCGGGTTTTTCCGATGGCCTGCTGCAACTCCTCCGGGATCGGCTGGGAGGCAGAATTGTGCCTTTCGAGCTCTACGCCGTGCAACGCCTGGACGGCGGAATCGCCCTCCATCACGCCGATCCGCGCGGTGGGCCAACTGAAGGTGAACGTCGGGTCGAAGCCCTGGCCGGCCATGGCGTAGTAGCCCGCGCCGCTGGCGTGGTTCAGCGTCAGAACGATTTTCGGCACTGTTGCGCACGCCATGCTCTCGACCATCTCCGCGCCCGCCCGAATGATGCCTCCGAACTCAGCCTCGAGGCCGACCATGAACCCGGAGACATCCTGGAGATACACGATGGGCAGCGCCTGCCGTTCGGCCAGCCCAACGAAATACGCCACCTTGCGGGCGGATTCCGTGTAGACGATGCCGCCCACCCGCGGGCCCTCGGCCGTTTTGAGAAAGCCGCGCCGGTTGGCGATCAGGGCCACCGGCCGCCCGTTCAGACGGGCTTCCGCGCACAGCATCTCCGGCGCGTATTCGGGCTGGAATTCGAGGTAGTCCCGCGCGTCGAAGATGCGGAAGACGATCTCCTCGATTTCATACGGCAGCCGATGGTTTGCCGGCAGGACCTCGTACAAACCTTCGGAGGATTTCCCGGGCGCCGTACTTTCCGGAGGCGCCGGAGCCGGGGGCAGCTCGCGAAACTTCTGCCGGATGAGATCGAGGCAGTGGCGATCGTCGCGAGCCTTGTAATGCGCGACGCCACTCGCGGCCGTGTGCATCTCGGCGCCGCCCAGCGACTCGGCGTCCACGACTTCGCCGGTCGCGCCCTTGACCAGGTTGGGGCCGCCGAGGCCCATGAAACTGGTCTTTTCGACCATGAAAATGCAGTCGCTCAGCGCGGGAAGATAAGCCCCGCCGGCGATGCAGGATCCCATGACCGCGGCGATCTGCGTGACCCGCAGCTTCCGGCGCATCAGCGAGTTGTAGTAGAAGATGCGGGCCGCGCCGTACTGGCCGGGAAAAATGCCGTCCTGTAGCGGCAGATTTACGCCGGCTGAATCGACCAGGTATACAATCGGCACGCGGTTCCGCATGGCGATTTCCTGAGCGCGCAGGATCTTGGTGATCGTTTCCGGCCACCACGCGCCCGCCTTGACGGTGGCGTCGTTCGCCACCACCACGGCCGGCCTCCCCTCGATCTTGCCGATTCCGGTGACGACTCCGGCAGCCGGCGCCTGACCCTCGTACTGGTCGTAGGCGACAAGCAAGCCGATCTCGAGGAACAACGCGCCGGGATCCAGGAGATGCGCCAGGCGTTCCCGCGCGGTGAGCTTGCCCTCGCGATGCTGCTTTTCGACTTTCTTGGGGCCGCCGCCCGCGAGGAGAACCGCCTGGATGTTTTCCAGGCGGTCCACCAGCCGGCGCATGTGAGAGACGTTCTGTGCAACTTGAGCCGCGCCGGAAGGGGTTTGTTTCACCGTTTAATCCCAGGATACGCCGAATCGCCGCGGTTCAAGCCCGGCTTTCTCATGGACTTCCGGCGGAGCACCGCTCCTTCCGCTACCATACAAGCATGCTAGGGTATGATGCGCGGGCGGGGCGAGCCGCCTGGTCGGTGTTCCTGGTCGCCTTGCTCCTGGTTGTCGTCTATTTCATCCGCAGAGTCCTGCTCGTTTTTGTCCTCGCAGTCCTGTTTGCCTACTTGCTTTCGCCCGTGGTCAACCTGGTAGACAGGTCCCTGTGGTGGAAGAAATCGCGCACTTACTCGCTGGCCATCGTCTATGCGTTGCTGGTTGGAGTACTGATTGCCGCCGGCATCCTGATCGGGAACAAAGTTGTCGCGGAAGCGTCCGCCTTGGCGGCGAACTTTCCGCACCTCGTGGATGGCCTGAAGGCAAGACTTTCGGAGCCCGGCCCGGCCTGGCTCCAGCCGGTCAAGCACTACATTGTCAACCAGGTGAGCGAGCGCGGTCAAAGCTTCGGGTCGGCGGTCCTGCCGATCGTGCAGAGGCTCAGCGTTCACGCGATTTCGGTACTCAGCAGTCTCGTATTCGTGGTGCTGATCCCGATCCTGAGTTTCTTCTTTCTGAAAGACGGGAGCGATCTAAAAGAACAGTTCCTCTCGCTGGCTGGCGTTCGACGGCCCATGTGGGAAGACATTGTCGAGGATCTGAACGTGTTACTGGGCCAGTTTATCCGGGCGCTGGTGATTCTCTCGCTGGCCACCCTGACGGTTTACGCGATCGTATTCGCCATCTTCGGTCTGCCGTACAGCGCGCTCGTGGCGTGCTTCGCCGCGCTTCTGGAATTCATTCCCGTGGTTGGTCCGCTCATTGCCGCGGCCACCATCCTCGTCGTGGCCGCCGTTTCCGGTACGAGCATCCTCGCGGTCCTGTGCTTCCTGGCCGTCTACCGGGTCTTCCAGGACTATGTCCTCAGCCCGCACCTTATGGGCGCCGGTATCGCGATGCATCCGCTGCTGGTGATCTTCGGCGCGCTTGCCGGTCATGAATTGGCGGGTATCCCGGGGATGTTCTTGTCCGTGCCCGTACTCGCCACGCTGCGCGTGGGGTACGTACGGCTTCGCAAGGCGCGTGGCGTGGCGCCCGCCAGCGTCACGGTTCAGAGTGAATGAAGCGCACTTCTGATAACGTTAATAAGAAGCTTTTACCGGGTAAGAACTTCCTGGTACCGCTTAGCGCGAATTAGCGCGAACCATGTCTGTTACGACGCGGAGGTGACGCGCGGCCGAAGACGTTACAGAGACTAGTTCCAGACCATGAAAACCTTTTAACTAGAATTGGAACGTCAGTTGCACGCCCACTCGTTCCAGATGGGAAGCTCATTCCGCGGCCCTCCCAGCCTTTTGGGCATCCGTGATAAACGGGGCATGACGTTGCGGGACATCGCCGCGTACACGAAGATCAACGTGAACTATCTCCAGGCTATCGAAGACGGCAATTTCGAGAAGCTGCCGGAGGGCATTTACACGACCAGCTATATACGGCAGTATGCCCGGGCGATTGAATACGACGAGACGGAGTTGCTCGAGTACTATTACCATACCGTCGGGCTCCATGAGGAACCGCCATCGCCGCCTCCCGTCAAGGCGCACTTTTCGCTTCTGGTGTGGTTCGCGCGCGTGTTGGGGTAGTCCAGCGGTATTCATCTGGCCAGGCGCAAGCGCGCCAGGCTCGTGCGCTATCCTATGCATAAAGCATAATGAGATGGCGCTGATTACCGTATCGGGACAGGCCGGCTCCCGGTCCGAAGACGTGGCGCGGCACGTGGCGCAGCTCCTCCATTTCGAGCTGGTGACGGAAGGTCGTTTGCGCACGATCTTCGCACAGGAATTCACAGGCGAAGAGGCGGTCCCGGACAAAGCATTCGCCCCGGCAGCGGTCTCCGTCGTCGCGCGGCTGGCCACCGAGCACCATCTCGTCGTTGCCGCCGACGGCGCCGAGCTGATCTTCCGCGACTTTCCCGGCCTGCTGCGCGTGTACGTCGTTGCGCCCGAACCGCGCCGCGCCGGAGGGCTCATGCTCGAGCACCGGCTCGACCGCGCCGCGGCGCGAGCGCTGCTTCGGAAGCTCGAAGCGGAGCAACGGTCCGCGCGCAAGCGGAAGTTTGGCCGCGCCTCCGCGCCGGCGCATTCTTTCGACCTGGTCTTGAACTCGGAGCTGCTCGAGGTCGAGGGAATCGCGGAGCTGGTGCGCGACGCGGCGGCGAGGCGCGGGCTCACCGAGGCCGGCTTGCTGTCTGCCGCGGCCGAAGCGCACCTGCAATTCCAGGTGCGGCTGAAACTCTCCAGGTACGGTATGCAGTTGCCGGGCCATGTGAGTCTGAGAAACAAGCGCTTCGTTCACCCCAGCGAGGAGGTGTTCGCGAACCTGTTGGATTTTTATCGCGTCGCCTGGGAGTACGAGCCGCGCAGCTTCCCGATTCAGTGGGACAAGGACGGCCGGGTGCTCGAGGCCTTCACGCCGGACTTTTATCTGCCCGAGTTCGATCTCTATGTGGAGCTAACCACCATGAAGCAATCGCTCGTGACCAGGAAGAACCGCAAGGTCAAGCTGCTGCGTTCCGTCTACCCGACCGTGAATATTCAGGTTTTTTACCAGAAAGATTTCGAGAACCTGATTTTCAAGTACGGCCTGGCTGAGCGCGGATCGGGGGAAGGGCCGCTTCCGACGCCGGGCGGCGGGAGCGGAGAGCGGACCGATTCGTCTGATCGCGGCGCCGCCGTGAGGCGATGAAGCCCTCCATCCCCGAGATCGAACGCATCCTTTTTACCGAAGAGCAGGTACAGCAGCGCATTGCCGAGGTGGGTTCGGAGATCTCCAAGAAATACAGTGGCCGCGAGTTGAAGCTGGTCGGTGTTCTCAAGGGCTCGGTCTTCTTCCTGACAGCGCTCGCCAAGTGTATCGACATCCCGGTAAAGATCGATTTTCTTTCGATTTCGAGCTTTTCGAGCAAGACGGCCGCGCCCGGCCTGGTTCGCATCGCCAAGGACCTCGACGAGAGCATCGAAGGCGAGGAAGTGCTGCTCGTCGAGGACATCGTCGACACCGGTTTTACCGCGCGCTACCTGCTGCAGACGCTGGCCGCGCGCGGGCCGAACTCGCTCGCGGTGTGCGCGCTTCTGGATCGGACTTCCCGGCGCATCGTGCAGATCCCGGTCGATTTCCGTTGTTTCGAAATACCGGATCGTTTCGTCATCGGATGCGGCCTCGACTACCGCCAGCTCTATCGCAACCTCGGCTATATCGCGGTGATGAAACCCGAGCGCGGCTAGTGTAGCGAACGCTAGATTAAACCAATTGCACAATTCAGGATTCCGGTCTAGGCTTGGGGATACCAGCCGGGGGCTGGTGCACGATGGATTGCCGTGTGTTGTTCATTTCCCCGCGGAAGGGCGACGCCGAGACCGTTTCGCGGATGCTCGAATCCGCTTTCGTGAGTTGCGAACATGTTTCGAGTTGCCGGGAGGCGCGCAGCCGCCTTGCCGGGAATGCGTACGGTGCGATCCTGACCGAGGCGTACCTCCCGGACGGCGACTGGAAAGACGTCTTCGGCCTCGCCCTGGACCTGCCTGCCCGGCCCGCGGTGGTTGTCACCCATGGCGCGGCGGACGACCGTTTCTGGGCCGAGGTGCTGGACCTGGGCTGCTATGACATGCTGGCTCAGCCATTCGATACGCCAGAGGTAGAGCGCATCCTCTCGCTCGCTTGCGGGCAGAGTTCAGCGAGGCTGCCTGCCGGCGTGGCCTTGCCGGCAAGAACCCTCTCCGCCGCTCGCTGACACCGTTCGGGTATGCCTGTTTTCCCGGGGTCCGGGGCGTGGTGCGCGCACCTTCGTATAATGAATGGGTCCGCTGCACGTCAACATCAGGAGCGCCCCGTGGCTCGAAGCAGAAGGTCGCGGCTCCTGACTGCGCGGGATTGCGGGCTATGCTGACAGCGAAGGAGCATGAGGTGGGCGCCGCTGAGCCGCCAGCCGAAATGAGCGAGGGCGCGCGGCACGATGACATTCTGCGCTCGGCGACTCGGGTTTCCGGCGCCCTGCTGTTGAGCCGCGTCAGCGGCCTGATCCGCGAGACGGTAATGGCCCACTTGTTCGGGGCCGGCCGTGTTTACGATGCCTTCTCGCTCGGTTTTCGTATTCCCAACCTGACGCGCGACTTGTTTGCCGAGGGCGCGCTCTCCTCCGCCTTCGTTCCGGTGTTTTCCGAGTATCTTTCCACGAAAGGCCGGAAGGAAGCCGCCGAACTGGCGAATCTCGTAGGCAGCGCGGTGATCCTGATCGTGGGCTTACTGTGCGTGCTGGGGATGGTCTTCAGCCCGGCGCTGGTGGGGTTGCTTGCGCCCGGCTGGGAAGCCGCCGATCCGGGCAAGTTCGCGCTGGCGATTTCGCTGACCCGGGTCATGTTTCCCTTCCTGCTGCTGGTGGCGCTGGCGGCGCAGGCCATGGGTGTGCTGAACGCCTGCGACCGGTTTGGCGTTCCGGCGCTCGCCTCCACGCTGTTCAATATCGGCTCGGTTCTGTTTGGTGTTGCGCTGGCGTTTTGGCTCGGCCCGCGCGTTGGCATACCGCCGATTCAGGGCATGGCGTACGGCGTGGTGCTCGGGGGCGCCCTGCAACTGCTCTGGCAGGTCCCGAGTCTCGGCCGCCTGGGCTTTCGATTCCGTCCGCGCCTGGACTGGTCCCATCCCGGATTGCAGCGCATCATCCGGATGATGCTGCCGGCCATCGTCGGCACCGCCGCCGTACAGGTAAACGTCGCGGTGAATACGAATTTCGCCTCGACGATCGTCGATCCGGTGCGCGGTGTGAACGGGCCGGTAAGCTGGCTGCAGTTCGCATTCCGCTTCATGCAGTTGCCGCTCGGACTCTTTGGCGTGGCCATCGCTTCGGCGACGCTCCCCGCCATTTCCAGGAGCGCGGTCACGGGCAAGATCGACGAATTCCGGCGAACACTCTCGAACTCGATCGGAACGGTGCTGCTCCTCACGGTGCCCTCTTCGGTGGGTCTCATCATCCTGGGGCGATCGATGATCGGCGCCATCTACGAGGGCCGGAAATTCGAGGCGTATGATACGCGGCAGACGGCGCTGGCGCTTTCCTGCTACGCGATCGGCCTGGCGGGCTACGCGGCGATCAAGGTGTTGGCGCCGGCATTCTATGCCCTGGGCAGCGCGCGCGTGCCCATGTTCGTGAGTATCGCCTCGATCGCCATCAACTACGTTGTGGCTGCGTCGATGATCCACCGGTTCGGGCTCGGGCCCGCGGGTCTCGCGCTCGCAACTTCCGCTGTGTCGTTGTTCGGCGCCGTGCTGTTGTTCTGGCTCATGCGCGTCCGCATCGGCGGCATCTACGGGCGGAGCCTCATGGCGAGCACGCTCAAGATCGGGCTTGCGTCGGCGGTGATGGGCGCCGCCGTGACCCTTTCGAGCCGTTCCGTGGAGGGCTGGCTCGGCATATCCCGGCTCGCCCGGGTCGCCGATCTCGCCGTATCGATACCGTTCGGCGCCGCCGTGTTCTGGGCCGTGTGCCGGATGACCAGGGTACCCGAGCTGGAATCCGCGGGACGCGCCGTGGCCGCGCCGCTCGCAAGGCTCATCGGCGGCAGCATGTTAAAATCGAAGGACAATGGTGCCTGATTTGAAGATGGTTATCCGGATGCAAGACCTGGATGACCGCATTCGCGTCCTGCAACATGAAGTCGCCTTGCTTCCGAAACACATCGCTGCTCTCGAGAAAACGCTCGAATCGCATCACCGCAGGCTGGAGGCCAACCGCGCGGCTCTTGCCGCCAACCAGCGCGAGCGAAAGCAGCACGAGAGCGACATCCAACTTCAGGAGCAGAAGATCTCGAAGCTGAAGGACCAGATGCTGCAGGCGAAAACGAACGAGCAGTACGCGGCATTTCGCAACGAGATCGATTACGGCGAGAGCGAGATCCGCAAGCACGAAGACCGGATTCTGGACCGCATGGCCGAGGCCGAGCCGCTCGAACGGGACGTCAAGAGCGCCGAAGCGGCGTTGGGCAAGGAGAAGCAGCAGGTCGAGGCGGAGAAGAGAGCGGCGCGCGAACGCACAGCCGAAGACAAGCGCCAGATTGAGGAGCTGAGGAAGCAGCGGGCCGAGCTGGTGCGGGCGCTTACGCCGTCCGTGTACTCCGAGTACGAGCGGATTCGCGCCGGCCGCAAGGGCGTTGCGGTGGCCGAGGCGGTGGAGGGAAGCTGCAACACCTGCCACATGACGCTGCGCCTTCAGTTTTTTCAGGAGTTGAGGCTCGGCGAAAAGATCCTGCACTGCGAGAGTTGTGGACGCTTCATCTACTACGCGCCACCGCCGGCGGAGGCCGATGAGCTCGGTCCCGGCGCCGGGGAGCAACCGTCCGACTCCCGCACGATCGAGACGGGGCGGTAGGCGAGAGTCTCAGCCAGGACGGTACCCTGAACTTGCCCGCCGTGACCTTCGACATCCTGGCCGAGTGCCCCCGGACGGGGGCCAGGGCCGGGATTCTCCACACAGCGCACGGCAATGTCGAAACCCCCGTGTTTATGCCGGTGGGCACGCAGGGGACCGTCAAGGGAGTGCTCCAGCGCGATCTGCTCGGCGATTTGAACGCCCGGATCCTGCTGGCCAATACCTACCATCTCTTTCTCCGGCCCGGACACGACCCGATCCGCCGCCTGGGCGGACTGCACCAGTTCATGTCCTGGCCGCGGGCGATCCTGACCGATTCGGGCGGCTTCCAGGTCTTCAGCCTCAGCGACCTGCGGAAAGTGAGCGACGAAGGCGTTCTGTTCCGGTCGCACCTGGACGGCGACGAACACCTGTTCACCCCGGAATTCACCGTGGACGTCCAACGCGCGCTCGGAAGCGACATCATGATGGTCCTCGATGAGTGCATCGCCTACCCGGCCACACACGAGGCCGCGGGCGAGGCGATGCGCCGCACCGTCCGCTGGGCGCGGTCGGCCTTTGCTCACTACCGGAAAAATCCGGGGACATTCCGGGCTGGCTACGCGGAATGTTCGGCTTCTGGATGCGCGCAGGAGTGTCCCCAGAATTCGGGCGCTTTGTTTCCGATCGTTCAAGGCGGAACGTACACCGATCTGCGCGCCGAGTGCGCCAGCGCCCTCACCGAGCTCGACGCGGATGGTTACGCGATTGGCGGGCTTTCGGTCGGCGAGCCGCGGACCGTGAGCCTCGAAATCGTCGAGGCGGTGACGCCGCTGCTGCCGCGCGGCCGGCCCCGCTACGTCATGGGCGCCGGTATGCCCGAGGAACTGCCCGAATACGTTGCGCGGGGAGTGGATATGATGGACTGCGTGCTGCCATCGCGCAATGCCCGCAACGGCTGCCTGTTCACTTCCAAAGGCCGGGTCGTCATTAAAAACCTGAAATATAAGGAGGACAGCGGCCCGCTGGACCCGGCCTGCGGCTGCTACACCTGCCGGAACTTCTCCCGGGCCTACCTGCGCCACCTGTTCCAGGCCGGCGAGATCCTTTTTGCGACGCTCGGGACTATCCACAATCTTCACCACTACCTTGACAGGATGCGGGCGATCAGGCAGTGTATTATGATGAGAACGTACCCGGAATACTTGGAATCCATCCGCTCGGTTCCAATCCAAGACGACTAGGTTCTGAAATTTGACTCCCCGGTGCTCTTTCCTTGAACAGTTTGCCACGAGTACGGACCCGGGCAGAGCGGTGATGAGAGGCTGACCAATGCTCCCGAATCTCCTCCTGTTGCAGAGCCAGGCAAGTCCACAAGCCGCCAATCCGATGATGAGCTTCTTGCCGATTCTCCTGATCTTCGGTATCTTCTATGTTTTGCTGTTCCTTCCCATGCAGCGCCAGAAGAAGAAGCAGCAGCAGATGCTTCGGGAATTGCAGAACGGCCAGATCGTTCTCACCAGCGGCGGCATCATCGGCACAATTACAGAGATCAAAGAGGACGACACCCTTGTGTTGCGCGTGAAGCCCGACGGCATCAAGCTTCAAGTGGCCCGCGGCGCCGTGTCGAGTCTGCTCCCGTTGGAGGCGAAGAAGTGACCCCCGCGAGCGGGAAGGTGATATGAGCAAAAGCGTACGGACGCGAGCAATCATTATTGCAGGTATTCTGTTACTGGCGGTCTACGGAATCATCGGGCTGCCGAAGTCGAAAGACGAGCTGGTCTCGAACCTCCGCAGCAACATAAAGCTTGGCTTGGACCTGAAGGGCGGCAGCCACCTGGTGCTGCAGGTTCAGGTCGAGGACGCAGCCAAAGCCGAAGCGGACCGCACCATCGAATCGCTGAAGACGGAGCTTCGGAAGGCGGGCATCGACTATACCGCCATCGACCGCAACGATCCGCAGACGGTCGAGCAGACGGACTCCATCCAGATCAACATCCATGGCGTCTCGGCGTTGAAGACCGGCGACCTGCGGGCACTGCTCCAGGATAAATTTCCGAGCTGGATTCCGACCGCGGTGAGTTCGAGCGACTACCGTCTGAATATGCGGCCGACGGACCTGATTCAGCTCAAGAAGGATACGGTCGAGCGCACCATGCAGACGATCGAGCAGCGCATCAACGGCCTCGGCCTGACCGAGCCGACGATTCAGCAGCGCGGCCGCGCCGAAGCCGACTACGAGATTCTGGTACAGTTGCCCGGCGTAGACGATCCGGCCCGCGTGAAGCAAATCATGCAGACCGCGGCAATGCTCGAAATCACGGAAGTGAAGGACGGCCCGTTCGCGAGCGAAGAAGCAGCGCTGGCCAAACATGGCGGCGTGCTGCCGCTCGGAACCAAGCTGCTCAAAATGAGCGCCCGTGCCGGCCGGGGCGAGTCCGCGGAGTCCTGGTATCTGGTGAGCCGGTATCCGGTGATCACGGGCCGCGACCTTCGCGACGCCCGTCCCAGCCGGGATGAGATGAACAAGTGGGAGACGGAGTTCTCCCTGAAGAAGGACGGTGCACGGCGGTTCGCCCAATTCACCGAGAACAATATTGGAAACCGGCTGGCGATCGTACTGGACAACCAGATCAAGAGCGCCCCCACGATTCAGGCGCGGATCGAGGATTCCGGCCGCATTACGGGCATGGCCAATGAGCAGGAAGCTTCGGACCTGGCGCTGGTTCTGCGGGCGGGTTCGCTCCCGGCCGGCGTTGTGTACGAGGAAGAGCGCACGGTGGGCCCGTCACTCGGCGCCGACTCCATCCGCGAGGGTCTCTTCGCCGGCCTGGCGGGCTTGACCGCGGTTATTTTCGCCATGCTGGTGTACTACAAGAAGGCCGCGATCAACGCCGTGCTGGCGCTGATCATGAACGCCGTGCTCCTGCTAGCCGCGCTGAGCTACTTCGGGGCGGTTCTGACGCTGCCCGGTATCGCCGGTGTGATCCTCACGATCGGTATGGCCGTCGACTCGAACGTCCTTATTTTTGAGCGTATTCGAGAGGAGCTTCGGGCGGGCAAAGGCGTGATTGCGGCGGTGGATACCGGATTCAACAAGGCGTTCCGGACCATCATCGATACCCACGTCACCACGGTGGTCTCCTGTGCTTTTCTGTTCATGTTCGGTACCGGCCCGGTGAAGGGCTTCGCCGTGACGCTGGTGATCGGCCTGATCGCCAACGTCTTCACGGCGGTCTTCGTATCGCGGACCATGTTCGATTGGTCGCTAAACCGCCACAGGCAGGTGACGGCTTTAAGTATTTAGGTGTACAGGCTGTTTTTTGGCCAAACTTCGGGAACTAGGAATAATGAGCCGGTGTCCAAACTCTTAAGCACCGGCAGGCGTGCTCGATGCAGATCTTCAAGGATACGAACTACGACTTTCTGGGCAAGAAGTGGCCCTTCATCATTGCTTCGCTGGTGCTGACGGTTGCCGGGCTCACGAGCCTGGTCCTGCGGGGCGGACCACGCTACGGCATCGATTTCCGGGGCGGCGCGCTCATGGAGGTGAAGTTCGCCTCGCCGCCTTCGGCCGAGAGGATTCGCCAGGCGCTTTCGAGGGTCATCCCTGGTGAAGTCACGGTTCAAAGCGAAGTCACCGGCGGCGCGAAGGACCAGGTTTTGATCGGGACCGAGCTGAGGAGCGACGCCCAGTTGGCTCAGGCGCGCTCGCTCATGACTAAAACCATCGAGGCCACGTTCCCCGCTCCCGATGCGGGCGAAGGGAAAGTGGATTTTAACAATATCGGCAGGGCCGCCCTGGCCAGCCAGTTGCGCGACCCCCTGGTTCGCAACGCCGTAGCGCTCTCCGACCAGCAGTTGAACAGCCTGGTGGACGCCATGCTATCCTATCGGGACAAGGACCGGTCCGGGCTGGTTTCGAGCTTTGACGAGCTGCGTTCGGTTCCCGGTGTGACGCCCCAGGTGGTCCAGGCGCTGAAGCAGGTATGCGACCTGGCTCCGTTTAACATCAAGCGCGTGGAAACCGTCGGTCCGAAGGTGGGCGGCGAACTGCGGCAGCAGGCGATTTTCGCCACGCTGTATGCGCTCGGCGGGATGCTGGTTTACATCTGGTTCCGGTTCGAGTGGATTTACGGCGTGGCGGCGGTGATCGCCGTATTCCACGACACGATCATCACCATCGGTCTGTTCTCCTTGTTTAACAAGGAGATCTCGCTGACGGTGATTGCAGCCTTGTTGACCCTGGTCGGCTATTCGATGAACGACACGATCGTGACCTTCGACCGCATTCGCGAGAATTTGAAGATCCTCCGCCGCGAGAAGCTGGAATCGCTCGTCAACAAGAGTGTCAATCAGACCTTGAGCCGGACGATTTTGACGTCGGGCTTGACGTTCCTGACCGTACTGGCGCTGTTCCTGTTCGGCGGACCCGTGCTGCACGGTTTCTCATTTGCGCTGGTGGTCGGTATTATCATCGGCACGTATTCGTCGATTTTTATCGCCAGTCCGATCCTGATCTTCTGGCAGGATTTTGTCGAAGGACGGAAGAGGCACGGTGCGCCGAGGGTAGCCGCTGAGGCGCCGGCGGCGCCGCTGCGGCGTCCTTCCGTCAAGGCGGTGAGGTAGATGTGGTGGCCGGGTCCGGCCTAAGCCGGCACGAGGACAAATTCGAAAGGGTACTCCGATATGTTTGAACAGAGTTTCGTCGACGGGACGGGAAAGACAAACAAGCCATGGACGATTTTTTTGTCGTTTCTGCTCCAGATCGGGTTGATCGGCATCGCCGTCTTGATACCGCTGATCTATTACGACGCGCTTCCGAAGACTCAGTTGTCCAGCTTCCTGGTGGCGCCGCCTCCGCCGCCTCCGCCGCCTCCTCCTCCTCCGCCGGTGGCGCCGAAAGTGGTCAAGATCATCCCACGGCAATTTGACGCCGGCAAGCTGATGGCGCCGAGAGTGATCCCGAAAAAAGTGCTCGACATCAAGGAAGAAGAGCTGCCCCCGGCCTCCAGTGGCGGCGTGGTCGGTGGCGTGCCCGGCGGAATTCCGGGTGGCGTCGCCAACGGTGTCATCGGCGGCATTATCGGATCCGTGCCGACCGCCGCTCCGCCTCCTCCTCCGGTCAAGGTCGAGCAGAAGGCGGTGGTGCAGCGGATCAGGGTCGGCGGCAACGTCCAATCCGCCCGGTTGGTTCGCCAGCCGATGCCCATCTACCCGCCGCTTGCCAAGCAGGCGCGTATCCAGGGTACGGTAAAGTTTACCGCCGTCATCGGCACGGACGGAACGATTCGCGACTTACGGCTGATCAGCGGTCACCCTCTGCTGGTCAGCGCTGCTCAAGACGCCGTAAAGCGGTGGACCTACCAGCCGACGCTTCTGAACGGAGAGCCGGTCGAGGTAATTACGCAGATTGACGTGAACTTCACGTTGAGTAACTAGTTTTGGGTCGGGCGCCCGGCCGCGTGGCCGGCGTCCGACGATTTCAACTCGCAGGAGAAAAGAGAAAAATGTTTTTACAACTTCAAGTTTGGGCGTTGTTGCTCCAGGCCGAAGGCATGGGGACCGTCGGTTGGGACCCCCGCGCTCTGTGGTCGCAGATGGGATGGATGGCACGAGCCGTCGTTATCGTGCTCTTCATCATGTCGGCGTGGTCGATCGGTGTAATGATTGACCGGCTGATTGCGTTCAGTGCGGCCCGGAAGCAGTCCCGTCAGTTCGCGCCGGCGGTTGCCGGCGCGTTGCGCGAAGGCAAGCTCGACGAGGCCATCAAGATTGCCGATCGCTACAAGAAGAGCCACTTGGCGAAGGTCGTGGTGGCTGGTTTGCAGGAGTTCCGGGCGCACCAGCTCAGCTCCGAGATTCCGGGCGAAGAGATCGAGGCTTCCAAGCGGGCTCTCGAGCGCGCGGAAGCCATCGTGCACGCTGAACTGAAGCGCGGCGTCTCCAACCTGGCCACGATCGGCTCGACCGCCCCCTTCGTGGGACTGTTCGGTACCGTGGTCGGCATCATCAACGCGTTCCGCAGTATGTCGGCCGAGAAGTCGACCGGTATCGGCGCGGTTGCGGGCGGTATTTCCGAAGCCCTGGTGACCACCGCAGTCGGTCTGTTCGTGGCCATCCCCGCGGTCTGGATGTACAACTTCTTCACCTCGAAGGTGGAAGCCTTCGACGTTGAGATGGGCAATTCCAGTTCCGAGTTGATCGACTACTTCCTGAAGCGGTCGCAGCGCGTGGCGAAGTAAGCACGTATTAGGAGATTCAACCAGCGAGTTGAAACGTGTCAGCCGGGGCGCCTCTCGAGGGGCCCCGGTCCGCGCGTCTCGCCTGAGTTCGAGAGGAATCGAAATGGCAATGAAAACTAAGATGCCGCCGCCGGTGTCCGACATTAACGTCACCCCGATGGTGGACGTCATGCTCGTTATGCTGATCATCTTCATGGTCATCACGCCCATGCTGTCCAAGGGCGTCAGCGTGGATCTGGTGCGCACGCAGAATCCGATCAACATGGCCAACGCGGAAAAGGAAGACGCCATTGTGGTCGCCGTCACGCGGGACGGCAAGACGTTTCTCGGCACGACGCTGATGAAGCCCGAGGACCTAGCGCCCAAGGTCAAGGACATGCTCGCCAACCGCCTGGACAAGACGACCTACTTGAAGGCGGACGCCCGGGCCCGTTACGCGAAAGTTGTCGAGGTGGTGGACAACCTGCGGGCCGCCGGTGTGGACTTGCTCGGACTCATGACCGAACAGGTTGAACAAAAGCAGGTTGCCAAACCCAAGAGCTAGGGCCGTGGGCGAAGAAGGATTGAGTGATCCGTTGTTTTAAGGAGAAGAGATATGGCAATGGCAGTGGGCGGTCCCGGTAGCGGGCCCAAATGCGATATGAACGTCACGCCTTTCATTGACGTGCTGCTCGTCCTGCTGATTATCTTCATGGTGATCGCGCCGGTTACGCCGAAGGGGCTCGAAGCAATGGTCCCACAGCCGGCGCCGCCGGGCGCGAAAGACGAGGCAAACCAGCGCACGGTCGTCGTCTCGATCAATAGGGATAAGTCCTTGCTGATCAACCAGGAGCCGATCGCCGAGTCTGCTCTCCAGGCGCGTTTGGAAGACATCTTCAAGACGCGAGCCGAACGGCTCATCTTTGTGAAGGGCGACCCCGATCTGGAATACGCGCCGGTGGCGCATGTCATCGACATCGCGCACGGCGCCGGTATCGACAAAGTCGGGCTGATGACGGAGAAAGTCGAAGCCGGACAATAGTTCGGCCGTTGTTTGCTGTGGATCAGGAGCTAGCATGAACCGCAAATGGACTTATTCACTGGCTGCGCTTGCTGTCGCGCTGGCCGTCGTTCTCAGCACCGGGTGCGAGAAGCTGAGAGCGCGCGACCAGTTGAACAAGGGCGTGCAGGCGTTCCGTAATGCGAAATACACCGACGCGGTGGAAAGATTCAAGACGGCCGTCGGACTGGACCCGACCTTCCAGACCGCGAGACTCTACCTCGCCATGGCGTACTTCCAGCAGTATATCCCCGGCGCCGTGTCTCCCGAGAACGAGCAGATGCTACGAGCGGCCAAAGAGCAATTCCTGAAGGTGCTGGAGGCGGAGCCGAACAACACCGTCGCGCTCGCGTCGATGGCGCAGTTGAACTACAACGAGACACAGGGCATCCCGGACCTGGACCAGAAGTTCAAGAAGCTGGATGAAGCCCGCGAATGGAACGAGAGGCTGACCAAGGCCGATCCGAAGAACAAGGAGGCGTTTTACAGCCTCGGCGTCATCACCTGGGGTAAGTGGTATCCGATCCTCGGACAGGCCCGCAACAAAATGGGCATGAAGCCCGAAGATCCAGGCCCACTGAAGGACAAGAAAGTCCTTGCCGACCTGCGCGCTAAGTACCTGGAGATGGTGAACGACGGGATCAAGGATCTCGATCACGCTCTCGATATCGACCCCCGGTATGACGATGCGATGGCCTATTTGAACCTGCTCTACCGCGAGCGCGCGGACCTTGCCGAAACTCCCCAGGAGTATAAGGCCGACATCGCCCAGGCGGATTCCTGGCTGCAGAAGACGCTCGATACACGCAAAGAGAAGGCCACCGCGATGCCTGGTAACGTAGCGCCGGCGTCGGATTCCGGCAAGTAAGGGCGGTAACCCGGCGGGGCAGCCCGCGTTTTCTCCTGGCCCTGGGCGCGCAAGTCCCGGCTAGCGCTAGCGCACGCGGCGATGTCCTTCATTCGCTATAATTGAGAGTGGGCGGCGCGCATCGCCGCCCATTTTGTTTATGGCATCCGAGCCCAGCAAGGCCGTCCAGGCGCCTGTAGCGGGCGTGAACGCCCCGGATGCGGCTGAGCAACTCTACCTCGACCTGGTTGCCATGGTTCAGGCAACGCGCCCCCGCGAGGACCTTTCCCAACTCGACAAGGCCTACCGGTTCGCCGTGACCTGCCACCAGGGCCAGTATCGTGATTCGGGCGAGCCTTACGTTATGCACCCGTTGAACGTCGCCCTGACGCTCGCGGAGATGAACATGGATCTCGTATGCCTCGAAACGGGTCTGTTGCATGACGTGATCGAGGACACCGTCGGCTCCCTGGAGGAAATCCGGAAACAATTCGGCGACGAAGTCGCCCACTGCGTGGACGGCGTCACCAAATTGAGCAAGGTGAAGTTCTATTCCCGTGAGGAGCGCCAGGCCGAAAGCGTCCGGAAGATGCTGCTGGCGATGGTGGACGACGTTCGCGTCGTAATCGTCAAACTGGCCGACCGACTCCACAACATGCGCACGCTCGACGCCCTGTCCCCGGAGCGGCGCGAGAGGATCTCGCAGGAAACCCTCGACATCTACGCGCCCATCGCTCATCGTCTGGGCATGGGGAAGATCCGTGGCGAGCTCGAGGATCTCGCGTTCCGGCACCTCGACCCCTCGGCGTACAGCGAGATCGTCACCGAGATCGAATCGCGCCGCCAGGCGAACCAGGACTTCCTCAAGCAGATCAAAGATCACGTCGAGGTCGTGCTCCGCAGGGAGGGCATCCCGGCGCGCATCGAAGCGCGCGTGAAGCGCGCCTACTCGATTCAGCAAAAGCTCAAGCGGCAGAAGATCGCAATCGAGCAGGTGTACGATGTCCTCGCCGTCCGCATCATCACCGACTGTGTGAAGAACTGCTATGCCGCCCTCGGCGTCATCCACAACGAGTGGCGGCCCATTCCAGGACGCATCAAGGACTTCATCGCCATTCCGCGGCCCAACCTCTATCAGTCCCTCCACACTTCCGTCATGGGTCCGAACGGCCAGACGTTCGAGGTGCAGATTCGCACCGAGGAGATGCATCGCGTCGCGGAGCAGGGCATCGCCGCTCATTGGAAGTACAAGGAAGGGAAGAAGGACAGCGGAGACGAAGACCAGCGGGTCGCCTGGCTGCGCCACCTCCTGGAGTGGATTCAGGAGATGCGCGACTCGAGCGAGTTCATGTCCACCCTCAAAGTGGACCTGTATCGCGAGGAAGTTTACACCTTCACGCCCAGGGGCAAAGTGATTGTGCTCCCGCGCGAATCGACGCCCCTCGATTTTGCCTATGCGATTCACACCGCGGTCGGCCATTCCTGCGTCGGCGCGAAAGTGAACGGCCGAATCGTCCCCCTGAAGTACGCCCTTCGCAACGGCGACGTCGTCGAGATTCTCACGCAGCCCGGTCACGCGCCGAGCAAGGACTGGCTCGCGCTGGTCAGGACCTCTCGCGCGCGGAACAAGATCCGCACGGTCATCAACGCCAGCGAGCGGGCCAAGGCGATCGAGATCGGCGAGAAATACCTCGAAAAAGAAGCGCGGCGGGTCGGGGCGCAGATCGCCAAGGCGGGCAAGGCGGAACTAGAGCGGATAGCCGCCGAATACGGCTTCGCCAAGATGGAGGACTTGTACGCCGCGCTCGGCTTCGGAAAGTTCTCCCCGCGCAAGATCATCCAGAAGCTGGCGCCCGGTGCGGTGTTCCCGGAGCCCGACGAGACGCAGAAGCCGCAGCTCGCGGCCCCGCCGGCGGCGGCGCCCGGACTCCCAGGCGACCTGGTCATTAAGGTCAAGGGCATGGATGACCTACTGGTGTACCGCGCCAAGTGCTGCAATCCGATCCGCGGTGAATCGATTGTCGGCTATGTGACACGCGGCAAGGGCGTGGCCGTACATTCGACTAATTGCTCGAATGTGCAGAACCTGATGTACGAGGTGGAGCGGCGCATCGATGTGGAATGGGCGCGCGCCGCCGAAGAGTCTTTCCCCGTCAAGATGGTCGTCTACACCAATGACCGGCCCGGGATGCTGAGCGAACTCACCTCCGTCCTGTTCCATGAGAGCAGCAACATCCGCAGCCTCGAGGCGAAGCAGATGGAGAAGGAAGGCGCGGTGGTGGACATGACGGTGGACGTGCGCGACAAAAAGCAGCTCGAGCGGATCGTCGCCGCTCTGCGCCGCATCTCGGGCATCCGCGATATAGAACGCGTCTGAACCACGAATGGAGCACTCCGAACCGCTTTTCATGGATCCGGAACACATCGCCGTATCGAAATCCAAAGGGATCAAGATCGACTGGAAGGACGGGCATCGCAGCGAGTACGAGCTGCGGTACTTGCGCGACCACTGCCCGTGCGCCCAGTGTGCCGGCGTGCACGGCGCGCCGCCCGCAGCCGCGCCTCCGAATCCGCTGCAGCTTTACAAGCCTGCTTTGAGGATCGACGACGTGGAACCCGTCGGCGGCTATGCGATCCGGCTTCGCTGGAACGACGGCCACAACACCGGCATTTACTCGTACGAGTACCTGCGGAGCGTCTGCCCGTGCCCCGAGTGTGCCCGCCGCGCAGGTGTCGTTGGAGGGCGGACCTGAGTCCGCGCGAGGCTTCAGCCCCACCTTGGTTGCAAGCGCTACTGCCCTTGCACAGTCTCGCCCGGCTTCAGGAGAGTGGGTTTCTTGCGCTTGTTCTGGTCGTCGGACGGCTGCTTCGCGTCGGCGGCCTGCTGGGCCTCGCGGTCCTTCGGCTGCATCCCGCTTTCGCGCTCCTTCTTCTCCCGTTCTTCGCGCTCGGCCACTTCCTTCGCGCGCTTTCCCAGGTCCTCGTTCGCGGTCTCGAGCGAATCGCGAGTGGCGTCGATAGCCTGTGCCAGCACGAAATCGTAGCGGCTGAGGTCCTTGGGCTGGCCGTCCCGGATTTTCTGGAGCGCCGGCAGGAACCCCTTCTCGGCCGACGCCACCGCTTTGACCCCCGCGCCGATGTCCAGCTTCCGTTCGAGCGCATCATCGGCCACCGTATCGATGGCATCGATGATCTGGTTGTATTCGTCGAGCAGGTCGTGTACCATGCCAGCACTCCCGGGCTTCTGTTTCTTGACCAGCGACTGTATCTGATCCAGCCGCAGCCGTGCGAAAACCGCATAGAGGTTGAGCCGCTCGTTCGGCTCCTGAGCCTCCCGCACCTGGTCCGCTTCGTCCGCGGTCAGAAAGTCGCGCTGCGCAAACAGCGCCGCACCGGCCAGAAAGAGCAACGCTACAGCCTTTATCATTCAACACTCCCGCTAGGTCCTCGACCGTGAAGTCCGTTTCTTTACGGTAGCGGCATCTACCTGTAACTGAGCCGCGACCGTAAGGGAGCGGTAGCAACGCATCACGCGGTCGAGGTACTAGTCCGCGTCCCCGGCCCGCGGATCAGTTCTTCTTGCCTCCCATGATGCCTTCGAGAAGGTCCTCATGCACCTTCTGAACGGCGGAGCGCGTCCTGTCGACGGCCCCGCGGTCATCCACGCTCATCTGTTCGCGAAAATCGCTAAGGCGTCTCAGCAACTCCCGCGTCTTGATTTCGGCCCGCTTGAAGTGCTTCGGGCTCCGGCTGGGATTCTTGTGCGTCTCGGTGAGCGAGGTGTAGGCGAGCTCGACCGATTCGGACACTTCATCCAGGGCCGCGTTCGTCTGCTTCAGGTCGCCCTTCACCAAATATGCGTCGGTAGCGGCCTTCAGCGCCGCGTCGGCATTATCCAGAGCCATCTCCGCGCGCCTCTCCGGCTTCGGCTCCGATTTGATCGTGCCGAGCGGCGCCTCCCAACCCGGCGCGAGCGAGACCGCTACCGCGAAAACCGCCAGCCGCATCAATATGCTCACCTCGGGTTCATCTCGTCCTGAATAATGCGGACTCTTTGCCGCGCTTTGAATTCCTCTTCCGGGTGCTTTCCGCCACTCGCCGCCAGAAAACTCTTGTAGCTGGCGAGCGCTCCCTTCAAGTCCCTGATTTTGTCCAGAACGATGGCGCGCATGTACATGTGGCCGGCCGTTTCCCCGCCCAGCGCCTTGACCCGGTCGAGCGCCGCCAGAGCCTGGGGATAACTCTCGAGCATGATCAGCACTCCGGCCAATTCATTCCAGGCTTGGACCAAACCGGGCTGGGCCTGCGTGACCCGGCTGAACTGCTGCGCCGCATCGGCAAATCGCCGCTGGTCGCGGAGCTCGCGTCCATACGCCATTCGAAGATCGAGGTCCTCGGGCGCCGACTGAACGGCCTGCTCGAGCACCGGCGCAGCCTTTTCCGGCTCCTTGTTGATCCTGTACGCCTGGGCCAGCGCCAGCCGGTTCGCGGAAGTCGGCGACTGCCGGACCGCCTGCTCCAGGTACGGAATCCCTTCGTCGGCATGCCCCGCTTCCACTAGCATCTGGCCGAGACGTTCGTCCACCGCGACATTGCCGGAGAATTCCTTGTAGATCGCAATTGCCGCGGCCGTCTCACCGGCCTTCTCGTATCGTCCGGCGAGATCGAGCAGATCGTCCCTGTACGCGGGATTCAACTCGGCCGCCCGCCGGAAGTGCGGCTCGGCTTCGGAGAGCCGGTTCTGGCGCGCAAGCGTCTGCGCCAGTCCGAGCTCCGCCGGCGCGGATTTGGGGTCCAGTTCCAGCGCGGTCTGATACGATTGCCCGGCCTTTGCGAGATCGCCCGTTTCCAGAAGCGCCGCGGAGACGTACAAGCGGGGCCGAGGCTCTTTGGGCCTCTCCTCGGCCGCCGCGCCTAGGTAGGGCAGAGCTTCGGATGCGCGCTTCCCCCGGAGCAAGAGGATTCCCAGATTCAGATCGGCCTGATAGAGTCCCGGCTTCAGCTCCAGAACTTTCCTGTATCCCGCGATCGCTTCCGCGTCCTTGCCGAGCATGCTGTTGGCGAACGCCAGGTTGAAGTGCGCGGTGTAGTCCTTCGGGTCGCGCTCGGCCGCTCTTGCGAAAGATTGCGCGGCCAAGTCATACTTCTGCGCGTCGAGGGCCTTCATGCCCTCGGCGGCAGGATCGGTACCCTGCAAAAATAACAGCAGGAATGCGGTGGTCAGCGACCACATGCCTTCATTGTAACCTGAGGGTCCGGATTCGAGATCTTCTTCCGTGGCGGCCACTTCCTGGAGCAGAGTACGGCCATCGTTGCGGCCATCAGGAGCGGGGCAGGGAAGCCCGAGCCCCGGCCCAGCGGGGTGATCGCGATCAAAAACTCGATCATGGCCACCAACCCCAGCTTCACCCATGGGTCCCGGGTCAGCACCAGCGCGCCCATTGCGAGCTGGCCGGCGGCGATCGGCAGCACCAAGCCGGCGGGGTTCTTCGCAAACGCGCTGACGATGAAATCGTGATAAACCGAAACGGCGTGCGGCCCAAAACCGCGGACATAAGCCTGCGGATCGCGCAAGCCGAACCAGCAGTTTATCACGCCGGCGGCGATGAACCCGGCTCCCACGATCTTGCGAGCGGCATTCGGCCGATAGAGCGCGAGCGCGAAGAGCACGACGGCAAACGCATTCGAGACGATTAGCATGATTTCGGACGGCATGGGCTGATTTTACAGCCAAAACCGGGTACAGTCACCATTTTTCTGCTAGCCAAATCCGACGTACTGCACCTCTTCCTCCAGGTCGAGTCCAAAACGCGCGCGGACCCGATCTTTGAGGTCTGCAATCAGCGCGCACAGGTCCCGTGCCGTGCCGCCGCCGGCGTTGTAAACCAGGTTCGCGTGGTAGTCCGCGACGCGGATATCGCCACGCGCCTGCCCTTTCGCCCCCGCCTGTTCGAGAAAGTACGCGGCCGGCACTTTGCCTTCGCGAATCACGCGCTCGGGCACCTGCGCCGCGAGCCCGGGAGGAAGCTCCGCGAAAATCAGGTTCTTGAACACGCTGCCCGCGCACTTCATCGCCGGCGGAAACTTCTGGTTGCGAGCGGCGACGATCTCGTCGGCGGCACGGCGCAGCTCCGCGGCGTCCGCCGGCGTGAGGGCGAGCCGGGCGGAGAAGATGATCCAGTCCTTGTGGCGCTTGAAGACGCTCTCGCGATAGTGGAACTCGCACTCGGCACTGCCGATCACACGCACGCACCCCCCGTCGAAGAAGCGCACCGTTTCGACGACTTCGGACATCGAGTGGCCATAGGCGCCCGCGTTCCCAAAAACCGCCGCGCCGAGCGATCCCGGAATGCCGGCCAGCGTCTCGATGCCCCGAAGTCCCTGCGCGATCGAAAAATCGACGACGCTGAGCAGCTCCGCTCCCGCGTCCGCCACCACACGGCTGCCATCGGCGCGGATCTCGTGCGCCGTGAACCGGAGGACGATCCCCGCGAATCCCGCATCGGAAACGATGAGGTTCGTGCCGCCGCCGATGACCGCGTAGGGCAACCCGCTCTCCCGTGCGGCAAGGAGCGCCTCGACGAAGCCTTCGACCGATTCGGTCTCGGCGTAGATGCCCGCCGGGCCGCCGATGCCGAAGCGCGTGTACCGGGCGAGCGGCGCGCCCCGCGAAACCTGTAAATTGGAAATCTGGCCGAGACGGCCGAGAGTTTTCTCGATGACCGGCATGAAACAACCCATTATAGACGCGCGGCGCGCTGCCGCCTTTCCCGGCTTTCCCCCGGAGGGTCTCGCCTTTTTCCGCGGCCTGAAGCGAAACAACCGCCGGGAGTGGTTCCAACCGCGGAAGCACATCTACGACGAGAAGCTCCGCGCGCCCATGATCGAGCTGATCACCGCGCTCAATGCCGAAATGATGAAGTTCGCGCCGGCGCACGTGCGCGAGCCCGAGTCCGCGATCTACCGTATCTATCGCGATACGCGGTTCAGTTCCGACAAGACGCCGTACAAGACCCACATCGCCGCGATCTTTCCGCGCCGGGGCCTGGAGAAGCACGCCTGCGCCGGCCTGTACTTCAGCGTCTCGCCCGAGGAAGTCGAGATCGCCGGCGGCGTATACATGCCCACTTCCGAGGAGCTCCGCGCGATTCGGCTGCACCTGCTCGACCACCACGAAGAGTTCCGCCGTATCGTCAAAGACCGCACCCTGAGACGGCTAATGGGCGAGCTCGAAGGCGATCGGCTCTCGCGTGTGCCGAAGGGCTTCTCCGCCGGCCACCCCGCGGCGGACCTGGTGCGCCACAAGCAGTGGCTGCTGGATGTGACGTTCGAGCCTGACATCGCGACCACGCCGAAACTCTTCACGGAAATCGTCAAGCGCTTCCGCGCCATGGCGCCGTTCCTGGACTTCTTGAACGCGCCGCTGGTGGCAGCAGCGAAAGCTTCGCGCCGGGGGTTTTAACGCATGAATACCAGCCCGGGGTAGTTAGGATTGCTTATGGACTCACATGTCAAGTTGATTGGCGTCTACTCCACCCACGATGCAGCACCACGGGCCGTTGACCGACTGAGGTTGAGACCAGGGTTTTGCGATGCCCCTGACGGTTTCACGATCGATCCCTTCACAATGGACGAAGACAACTGGCAGGACGGCTACATAACGCTACCCGACGGAATGCTTCCGTCTGATCTTGAGGGGACCCGTCAGCCAGCCCTCTTCTAGATCAGCCCCTTCCTAACCCTCGCGGTCACCGGCTGACCGACTTCGCACGGCTCTCGATCCAGGATTGCCAGACGTCCAGGCCGGCGCCAGTGGTGCAGGAGACCTCCACGATCTCGATACCGGGATGAACGCGGTTCGCGTTCTCTTTCACCAGGCCGGCACTGAATGGGACGTAGGGGAGCAGATCGATCTTGTTCAGGATCATCAGCTCCGCTTTATAGAAGATGCCCGGGTATTTCAACGGCTTGTCCTCGCCCTCGGTGACGCTCAGGATCACGATCTTGCCGTCCTCGCCGAGATCGTAACTGGTCGGGCAGACCAGGTTCCCGACGTTCTCGATCAGCAGGATGTCGAGGCTGTCGAGGTCCCAGCCGGCGAGCGCGCGCTCCACCATGCGCGCATCGAGATGGCAGGCTCCGGCCGTCGTGATCTGGCGGACAGGGAAGCCGTAACGCGCCAGGCGCACCGCGTCGTTATCGGTCTGGATATCGCCGGTGAGCACCGCGACCTTTGTACCCGGCGGGAACCCGCCTAGCGTGCGCTCAAGCAGGGACGTCTTCCCGGAACCCGGCGAGCTGATGAAGTTCAGCACCAGCGTGCCGCGCTTCCGAAACCGGTCGCGTAAGCCTGCTGCGATGCGGTCGTTCTCGCTCAGTACCTTGCGCTCCATCGGGACGCGCTCCATTATTCCTCCAGCTCCAGGTAGGTCAGGTCGAGCTCATCGCGCGCCGCGCCCTCAATCACCAGGACGGCCGATTCGAGATCTGTCTGCTTGACCAGGACCTCGAAGCAGAAGCTGAGCGATTCGCGGTCCACTCCCGCGAACTCGCCGATGCGCAGGCCGACTTTGGTGACGCGGGATCCGGGCCGCCGCGCGGCTTCCGCGCGCACCGCCTCGATCACCGAATTCGCGATCCCCATCTCGTGCATGGCCCATAGACGAGCATAGCGCGGCCGCTACACGCACCAGCCGGTCCGGCACGTGCCCGCGACCAGATCGTTTGCGCCGGCATCGTTGGTGATCCGCATGGCGGCGGCGTCCCAGGTCAGGTACTTGCCGGTACGCTGCGCGATGACGCCGAGCAGGGCTGTTTCGGTGAGCAGGCTGCCGAAGCCGAATTCGCAGTTGGCGGGTTTGCCGCCCTTGGCGGCGTCGATCCATTCCCGGTAGTGCCCGATCGAGCGCGGGATGGTCTTCGAGGGCGGGGTGAATTCAGCGTTCCTGGATTCGGGCAGCAGGCTCGGCCCGCCAAAGAATCCGCTCAGGATCACGCCTTCATCTCCGACGAAGATCAGACCGTCGGGACCCAGTTCCCGATGCGGTTCGAGTTCCGCGGGGCGGGGCGGTTTCAGTCCGCCGTCGTACCAGGTGAGCCGGACGGGCGGCAGATCGTCCCGGGCCGGGAATTCCCACGTCACGATCGAAGAAGCCGGGTACGTCTCGGGGGTGTTCACGACGCTGGAGCGCGGCAAGCCTGCGCCCTGGAGCATCAGCTCCCGGATCACGGTCGTACTCGCCAGGATGCGCGTGGGCGGTCCCAGCTTCAATGCCTGAAAAACGATGTGGAGCGTGTGGCACGCCATGTCTCCGAGAGCGCCGGTTCCGAAGTCGCACCAGCCGCGCCAGCAAAACGGGTGATAGGCGGGATGATAGGGCCGCACCGGCGCCGGCCCGAGCCAGAGGTCCCAGGCAAGGGTTTTCGGAACGCGTGGTTTCTGGCGCGGCCGCTGGAGCGCCTGGGGCCAGATCGGCCGATCGCTCCAGGCGTGCACTTCGCGCACCGCGCCGATCACGCCGGACTGCACCCATTCCACGCTCGAGAGCGCTTCGTCCGAGGCGCAGGATTGCACGCTCATCTGCGTCGCGAGGCGGCGTTCCTTGGCCGTAGCCGCCACGAGGCGCGCTTCGCGGATCGTGCGCGTGAGCGGCTTGGCGCAGTAGACGTGCTTGCCGAGATCCATCGCGGCCATCGCGACCAGGGCGTGCGTATGGTCCGGTGTTCCGATGATGACCGCATCGATGCCCTTTTCCTTCTCGAGCATGACGCGAAAATCGCGGTAGGTCTTTGCGGCGGGGTACTTCTGGAACGTGGGCGCGGCGAAGGCGGAGTCCACGTCGGCGAGAGCGACGATGTTCTCACTCTCGCAGCCTTTCAGATAATTCGCTCCCATACCGCCGATGCCGACGCCCGCGATGTTCAGCTTGTCGCTGGGGGCGCGGTATCCGGAGCCGCCCAGCACGCGCCGGGGCAGAATCGTCAGCGCGGCCGCCGCTCCGAGGAATTCCCGCCTTTTCATAAATTCGCCTCCGAATCCGTTCAACATACCAGTATCGCCCCCACCGGCGGCTACGGCCTTTGGGCTACATTGATTGCATGCAGACGAAAAAACTCGGCAACAGCGACATGGAGCTGACTCCGATCGGCATCGGAGCGTGGGCGATGGGGGGCGGCGGGTGGCAGTTCGCCTGGGGGCCGCAGGACGACCAGGAATCGATCGCTGCGATTCACGCCGCCCTCGACGGAGGGATCAACTGGATCGACACGGCGGCCGTTTACGGGCTCGGCCACTCGGAGGAGGTCGTGGCGCGGGCGCTCGCGGGCCGCTCGCGGCGTCCCTACGTGTTCACCAAGTGCGAGCGCGTCTGGGATCAGAGCGGCCGGATCACCGGTAACCTCAAGACGGATTCGATCCGCCGGGAGTGCGAAGCCAGTCTGCGCCGCCTCAACGTGGACGTCATCGACCTCTACCAGGTCCACTGGCCGCAGCCGGAGCAGGACCTCGAAGAAGGCTGGACCACGATGGCCAAGCTGAAGGAAGAGGGCAAGGTGCGCTGGATCGGGGCCTCGAACTTCAATGTGGAGCAGATCGAGCGGGCCGGGCGCATCGCGCCGGTTACGTCGCTGCAGCCTCCGTACTCCCTCGTTGCGCCGGAGGCGGAGTTTTCGACGCTCCCCTACGCGCTCGAGAACCACATCGGCGTAATCGTGTATTCCCCGATGGGGAGCGGCCTGCTGAGCGGCGCCATGACCCGCGAGCGCGTGACGAACTTCCCTGCCGACGACTTCCGCCGGAGGTTTCCGGCATTCCAGGAGCCCGCGCTGACGCGCAACCTCGAAACGGCCGAACTTCTGAAGCGCATCGGCCAGCGCCACCGGCGCACGGCGGGCGAAGTCGCCATCGCCTGGACGCTGCGGAACCCCGCGGTAACCGCCGCGATCGTAGGCATGCGTTCGGCCAGGCAGGTCGAGGGCGTGATCGGGGCCCTCGAATTCCGGCTCACTCCCGCGGAGGTCCAGGAAATCCAGGCATTCCGTTCCGCGACCGCCGGCGCGTGAGCGCTTCCGCGCTTACCGTGAAGCAGCCGTATCAATTTGTCACAACTCTTTACCACAGCTTTACATCTACGATCTATCCCTCAGACGTCCGATAAGTGGGGTAGGAGGGAGCGATGAACTGGAGCAAAGCGTCGTATTTGGTGGAACGGCGAAGCACGAACGAGGCAGGATGGTGCCCGGTCACTTACTGCTGCACGCTGGACTATGCTCACAAAGTCGCCGACATGGGCCGCCGGCGTCACCTCGGCGTGGACTATCAGGCGATTGATCTCAAGACCGTACAGGGGATCGAACTGCTCCCCGAGATTACCGCGAAAGCTGCATGAGGGGAATGCGGCGCCGCGGTATGGCACGGAATCAGGACGCGCCCTCGCGCAGAAGACGGAGTATGGCCGCGCCGTACTTTTCCGCCGTCCGGCTCCCGATGCCGTGTATGGCGAGGAGCGCGCCCTTGCTCGCGGGCATTTGGGCCGCGAGTTCCTTCAGGCTGCGATCGCTGAAGATCCGGAACGGCGGGACGCCGTTGCGCTTGGCTTCCTCGCGTCTCCAGGTCCGGAGCGCCTCTTCGACCGAACTGTCCGCGGCCCGCGCGCGCCGGGCCTTCGCCGGTGCGGGCGCCGGCGCCGGCTCGGCGGACGCCTTCTTCCGCCCCCTCTGACGGCGCCTCGCTGGAAGCGCCGCTACCTCTTCGGTCAAATCGAACTCCAGTGGCGCGGCGGGGTTGAGTGACCTCCCGGCTTCCGTGAGGCTGGCACGTTTGAAAGTGATCGGCTTGCCATCCTTCTCGAACGTGGCGTCGGTCAGGCCGATCCAGCCGGCGCGGACCAATCCGCTCAGCACCCGCTCGTATTCGTGCCGCTCCATCCCGATCTCGCCGCAGACCTGGGAATGCAGGCGGCCCGAGGCAATCGCCGGTACTGCGCCCAGCGCCGCGATCGTCTCCCGCGCTATTCGCTGCTCGTCCGGAAGCGCCGGACGGAAGCGCTGCGAAATGCATGCCGCCGGGACGCAGAAATCGCAGATGCCGCAGCGCGTCTGGGAGCCGCTGAAATCTCCGAAGTGGCGCACTAGCTCGACCATCCGGCATTGGTTGCACTCGGCGAACCGCAACATCTCGGTCAGTTGGGCCAGCTTGTGGTCCCGCTGCGCCTCGTAGGAGCGCCGCCAGGTGTCTTGCCCGCGGGTGATGTGGTCCGCGTAGTCCACCAGCGCGCCGCCGTGGATCCACAGCTTGTCGAGCGCTGTCTCGAAGGTCTCGGTGTCGAGCCCGCTCAGCTTTTCGAGGTTCTCCTTGGGCTGCGGCTCGCTCGTCAGCCGGGAGAAAATCCGGTCGAGGACGGAAGCCTCCGGATATTCGCGCGCATAGAAGTAGTCGTGGGTGCGCCGGTCGGAGTACGACTGCATCAGGATCGCCCGCGACGGCGCCCCGTCGCGTCCGGCTCTTCCGATCTCCTGGTAATACGCCTCCATGCTGCCCGGAAGCGCCGTGTGTACCACGGTCCGGATGTCGGGCTTGTCGATCCCCATACCGAAGGCGATCGTCGCCACGATCACTTCGAGCTTTCGCTCCAGAAACGCGCTCTGTACCGCGTTGCGCCGCTGGGGCTCCATTCCGGCATGGTAGGCGGCCGCTGGAAACCGGCAATTCAGCGTCGCGGCCAGCGTCTCCGATTCCTTGCGCGTCGGCGTGTAGACGATCGCCGGGCGCCGCTCGGAATCGTCGAGCAGCTCTGCGACCATGTCCGGCCGGCGCGACGGCGCGACCTCGACGACTTCGATCCCAATGTTGTCCCGGCGGAAACCGCGAATGAAATGCCTGGCGCCGGACAAGCGGAGTTGCTGGACGATGTCCTTCTGCACGAGCGGCGTCGCGGTGGCCGTCAGCGCGATCACCGGGCAGGGCCGGACGAGCGGCAGGAAGTCGCCGATCCTGCGGTAATCGGGGCGGAAATCGTGGCCCCACTGGGAAATGCAGTGCGCCTCGTCGATGGCGATGAGCGAGGGCTTGCGCTTGGCCAGCATCTCGGGGAAGCCAGCGACGCGCAATCGCTCGGGAGCGATGAAGAGGAATTGGAGAGCGCCGTTCAGATAGTCGATCGAGACCTGGCGCGAGCTGGCGCGATCACGGCCGGAGTGAATCCGCTCCGCCCGAAAACCCTTCTCGCGCAGCTTCGCGACCTGGTCCTCCATGAGCGCGATAAGCGGGCTGATTATCAGCGTGGTTCCGCCGCGCGCGATTCCCGGAAGCTGATAACAGAGGGACTTCCCCGAGCCGGTCGGCATTACCAGCAAAACGTCTTCGCCCCGGACCGCCGCCTGGCATACCTCCGCCTGGTTCGGACGGAACGCTTCGAAGCCGAAGCACTGGTGCAGGACCCCGGCGAGATCTGCGGGGGTTGCGCCGCTTGCCACCGCGCGCGGTTCCGTGCAGGCGGCGACAACCGCTTCCTCACGGTCGCGGCTCGGAATCGGAGCTTCCCCTACTTTGCCGACCACTTCCCGGACATATTGCTCGATGTCCTCGAGGAAGGGCGGAAGGGCCGCCGCGCCGCGATGAATCCGTTCGAGGCGCGCTTCCCATTGCCCGGTCATCGCCGGGCTTTTCACCTCCGGGTGCACAACCTCGATCAGCCGGAGGCCCTTTTCCGTCGCCACGAGGCTCCTTCCCTGCCGTTCGATGTATTGGCGAGTCAACAGGATCTCGATGATGGCGGCGCGAGTAGCCGGCGTCCCGAGACCGCGCTCTTTCATCGCATCCGAGAGTTCCTTTTCCTCCAGCGTCTTTCCGGCGGTCTCCATCGCGGTCAGCAGCGTCGCTTCCGTAAGGCGCTTCGGGGGACGCGTTTTCTTCCGGACAGCCTGGGCGTCCAATACGCGTTGCGGCTGCCCCCGCTCGAGGCCCGATGGAAGCGCCTCCTCCTTCTCCTCGCCGGCCGGATCGCCGGGCTCGGCCGCCTTCTTGCGTCTTGGCAGCGCGACTTCGAGCACCTTCCAGCCCGGCTGCTCGACCGAAGTGCCGCTGCTGCGATACCGGTCCATCGTACCCGGATTGGTGATGGACGTGATCACGGTCGCGACGGACCAGACGTGGTCGTCGTGCCAGGCGCTCAGCAGGCGGCGGCAGACGAGGTCGAAAATGTGCGCCTCATCCGGGATCAAGGCCGACCGGTCACGGGCGATGTGGGTGGGGATGATCGCATGGTGGTCGGTGACCTTCGAATCATCCACGAACCGCCGCCCCAGCGGCCTTTCCCCGGTGCCCGGCGCGAGCACGTCTTGGTAGGGTTCCTGAATGGCTTCGACGATGCGCGGCAGCGTCTTGGCCACTTCGGCCGAGAGATGTCGGCTATCCGTGCGTGGGTAACTGATCAGCTTATGGCGTTCGTAGAGCGCCTGGGCCAGGTCGAGGGTCTTCTGCGCGCTGAATCCGTAGAGGCGATTGGCGTGCCGCTGAAGTTCGGTGAGGTCGTAAAGCGGAGGCGGCGCCATACGCTGGGTTTCCGCCCGGGTCGATTCGATCCGCGCCTCGCCGGTGCGGGCGCGGGCGACGATCTTTTCGGCCTCGCCGCCGTCCGCCGGGAGTCGCATCGCGGCCTGTAACGGCTCCACGCCATCCCGGAACCACGTTCCATTGTATTGCGCGTCCTCACGAGGAGAAAACGTCGCGACCACCTCAATATAGCTTTCCGGAGCGAACGCGCGAATCTCCAGCTCGCGGGCGGCCACCATCGCCAGGGTCGGCGTCTGCACCCTGCCCACCGAGAAGTTCTCGTTGAGCGCCAGTGTGTAGGCACGGGAGAGATTCATGCCCACGAGCCAATCGGCACGGCTCCTGCCGCGCGCGGCATCGGCCAGGGAATCATAGGCGGACCAGTCCTTCATGCTGTCGAGGCCGTGACGGATCGCATCGGGGGTCAGGGAGGAAACCCACAGCCTCGATACCGGCTTGGTGCAGCCGGAGGCTTCGTAGATGTAACGGAAGATCAGTTCACCCTCGCGGCCCGCGTCTGTAGCGCACACCGCCCGGGCGATCTTGGGAGAGCTCAGGATCTTGCGGACGACTTCGAACTGGTCGCGGGTCTCGTCCGCCACCACCAGCGGCCACTCGCGCGGCAGCATCGGCAGAAGGTCGCGCCGCCACGCCTTCCACTCGGGACGGATTTCATGAGGCTGCGCCAGCCGGACCAGATGGCCGATGGCCCAGGTGACTACGTACCCGCCGCCGTGCAGGTAGCCTTCTCCCCGCTGGGACGCGCCGACCACCCGGGCGATATCGCGCGCAACCGAGGGCTTCTCGGCCACGATTGCGACTGTCATTCCCGGACCTACAGATCGGAGCCGGCCGCCCGGCAACCGGGCGGCCGGCTAGAAAGCACGCGGCCGAGGAGGCCGAGCGCCACTCCACCGAAGACTCCCAACGCATTGGCGACCATGTCCGCCACTTCAAAGCTGCGGCCGGGAACTAGCCTCTGCGCAAACTCGAGCGCGATCCCGAGGAGAATCATGGACCCGGCGGAAGCCAGTCCGGCCGGCAGGCGGAAGCCGAACACCGGAATCACCGCCAGCCCGGTATAGGCCACGAAATGCAATAGCTTATCGCTGACGTGCCAGTATCCGATCCAGGCCAGCGCCGGGCTGTTCCCGGGCAGCAGTTCGCCGGTGATCACAACGGCCATGGCGAGGAGCCAAAAAAGCAAGGCGGCGGCAATTCTTCCGGTGTTGCGAGTGGAATTCTGCTTCACGTGGGGTTTCCGCCGCAGGTCACTCGGCGATGGCCGATGCCGCTAAAGCGAAGAAAGCAGTGCGCTCCGAGTTGTCGCCGCCCTTGGCTCGCTGGAACAGCAAGATCTCGACAGTGTCCCTCTTGGGATCCGCCCAGCTCTCCGTGAAGAACGCGCCGCCATGGCCGTACGTGCCGACCGACTGGTAAATGAGCGCGCCCATCGCGTCGCGTGTCACGGCCCAACCGAGCCCCCATCCCTCGCCGGGCGAGTGGCAGAACAGGTCCCCGGTGTGCACGGTCGTCATGATGTCCACGGAAGCCCGCGAGAGCAGGCGCCGGCCGTTGTAGGTACCGCCGTTCAGCATCATCTGATAGAACGCGTCCAGGTCGCTGGCCGTGGAGTAGAGGCCGCACTCGGGACAAGGATACTTGGCGCCCTTACGGTATTTCGCCGGGTCCCCGGCCAGCGCCTCGGCGCCCGCTCGCGTGAGCTTGCCATCCACCAGGTTATAGAGCATGGCGATACGGCCGATCTTCTCCTCGGGCGGGAAGTAGAACGAATCCTTCATGCCGAGGGGCTTGAAAATCCGCTCGGCGATGAATTGTTCGTAGGGCTGGCCCGAGACCACTTCGATGATACGGCCGAGCGTGGCCATGCCGGGATTGCTGTACGACCAGCGCGTGCCGGGCTCGAACTCGAGCGGCTGCTGGGAGTAGATGGCTACGGCCTGGGCCAGCGTGAGATCGAGATCCGACAGCAGGTTCTTGATTCCCTCGGGCGGCACTCCCACCATTCCGGAAGTGTGGGTCAGCAGGTCTCGAATGGTGATGGGACGGGAAGGACGCTTGAGCGTGCGCTTGCCGCCGTCCTGGCTTTCGATGACCCACTGCCCGCGGAATTCGGGGAGGTGCTTCTCCACGGGATCGGTGAGCGCCAGCTTCCCTTCCTCGGCCAGCATCATGATGCCAACCGCGGTAACCGGCTTGGTCATGGACATGATCTGGAAGATGGAATCCGTGCGCATCGGCTTCTGCGCCTCGATATCTTGCTGGCCGACTGCGTCGAACTCCGCGATGACTCCGTGGCGGGCGACGAGCGTGACCGCGCCGGCAAGGCGGCCTTCCTCGACAAACACCCGCATCCGCGCGGGGATGCGCGCGAGACGCTCGGAGTCCATCCCGGCTTTTTGGGGATCGGGCGGCGCGGCGGCCACGAGCACGGGCAGCGCGAGTAGAATCGTGAGTTTTCGAATCATCACCGCTATCATACGCCTCGCGGGACTGCGAGCGGGCCGCATTTTTCAGAGAACTTATTGCAAGCGCTTCATTTATGGGCCGGATCGCAGGGTTTCATGTCCGAATTTGCCGCTTGACCCTCGCATGAAACCTGGGTTACAGTTGGGATGCTGCCAGGCGATGATGACTGGACTTAAAAAATCTTCATGTTGGATCGCTTTGCTGGGGCTGATTGGCATTGTTCTGGGTTGCGCTCCGGTACGAACCAGTTCCCTGCGGAATCAGTTCGTGGCGCCGATCCGCCCGGGCGCGGTGGTCGTGACTCCCGATCCCCCGGTGATCGCCGCTGCCGCGAATATAGGCGACACCCCGCGGTTCCTCAGCCCGCCCCCGGCGATCAGCCGAACCAGTTCCGCCGACGCACTCATCCACGAAGCAGACTGGCACTATCAATCCGGCCGCAAACTGTACGAGCAAGGCGATGAACCAGGGGCGCGCCGTGAATTCGACCGGGCTGTCGATGTCCTGCTGGCTGCTCCGGAAAGCGCCACCCTCCGCCCGGCGGTCGACGGGAAGCTCGACGATTTGGTAGACCGCATTCACCGCCTCGATCTCGCCGGGCTGGGCTCCGCCGACACGGCGTCCGAGCCGGTGTTCGAGAAACCGCCGCTCGAAGATATCCCGGAGCTGACGTTTCCCGTCGACCCGAAGCTCAAGGACAAAGTTGCGGAGGAACTAAAGGCCACTGTGTCGCAGCTTCCGCTGCAGGTGACGGACGCAGTGCTCTCCTACATCGACTACTTCTCGACAGATCGCGGACGCAAGATGCTGCTTTCCGGATTGCGGCGCGGGGGGCGATATCGCCCGCTGATTCAGCGAATTTTCGACGAGGAGGGGGTTCCGTCGGAGCTGATCTACCTGGCGCAGGCCGAATCGGGTTTCCTGCCGCGGGCGGTATCCAGGAGGCGGGCGAGTGGCATGTGGCAGTTCATGCAACAACGCGGCCGGGAATACGGGCTGGTTCAATCTCCATACAGCGACGACCGGTTCGATCCCGAGAAGTCGACGCGCGCCGCGGCACGCCACCTGAGCGAGCTTTATCGCCGGTACGGGGATTGGTATCTGGCCATGGCGGCGTACAACTGCGGCCCCGGAGTCATCGACAGGGCGGTCGAGCGCACCGGCTATGCGGACTACTGGGAGCTGCGCCGGCTCAATGTCCTGCCGCGGGATACAGCGAACTACGTCCCGGTGATTCTGGCCATGACCATCATGGTGAAGAACGGCAAGGAGTATGGGCTGGAGAAGCTGGAGACCGATCCCGCGATCGAGTACGACACGGTCGAGATCGGGGCGCCGACGCATCTCGAACTCATCGCCGACGCCGCGGAGTGTCCGGTATCGCAGATCCGCGATTTGAACCCCGCGCTGTTGAAGGATGTCGCGCCGGGCGCTTGGTCCCTGAGGGTACCGAAGGGAACCGGCAGTGCGGTGGCATCGATTCTTGAAGCAGTGCCTGCGCAGAATCGCACCGAGTGGCGTGCGCACCGCGCCGCTGGCGCCGAACCGCTGAGCAGTATCGCCCGCCGGTATCGCGTTACGGAAAGCTCCATCGTCGCCGCGAACCGTTTGGCGGGTGCCGCGATCGAGCCGGGTGCCATGCTGGTCATTCCGGCCGCGGCGGTGAGGCACGTCCAGGCGAAGCGCGCCTCGCACAAGCACTCGGCGCAGAGAATCGCATCCCGCAAAGGCGGGTCCGGCGGCCGGACTGCGACAGCCTCCGCGCACCGGACCGGCAAGCCCGTCACTTACACGGCCGCGAATATCACGGCCGCCCACACTAAGCAGGCTGCCGTCAAGCGATAACATTGCAATAGATCCTTTTTTTTATTTGCCGCCCTTGCCTTCCGGAGAAAACGAGTTATTCTGGGTTGTGACTAAGGTCGTACAGGAGGCCTAAGAAATGTTTGATGAGCGCATGCTTGCCCGCGTCGAGGACGAGCGCGATGACTTTGACGACAACGAAGAGCACGTAGAGTTGGAATCCGACCTGGAAGAGTACGGCCCGGGAGAAGAGGACGACGAGGACGAAGAAGAGATCGGCGAGACAGTACCAGCGCGGGTACCAGAACCAGTGCCGGCGCCGGCTCCCATAGCCGAGCAGCCCCCCGCGCCCGCACCGCCGAAGAAACCAGCCAAGAAGGCGGCGGTAAAGGCCCCGGCGAAGAAAGCCGCCAAGAAGGCTCCAGCCAAGAAAGCGGTGCCGGCCAAGAAGGCCCCGGCGAAGAAGGCCGCCAAGAAGGCCGCCAAGAAAGCCGCCAAGAAAGCTCCCGCCAGGAAGGCCGTGAAAAAGACCGTGACCAAGGCGGTGAAGAAGGCCCCGGCCAAGAAAGCTGCGAGGAAGACCGCCAAGAAGGCCCCGAAAAAGGGTGGGCGGAAGCGTTAGCACAGCCGGAGGCTCAGGAACAGCTTGCCGGGCCGGGACCGTTGATTAGGGAGTGCCGCATGGGCCCCAGGCCCACCAAAGGGGATGAAGACGGCGCCGTTTGCTCACGCGTGCGGTTCCGTGCACAGCCGGCGCGGAGCCGCGAGGGTGAGGGAGCGGCGTCTTCACGGAAGCGGTTGCCGGCGTCGGCCAGCGGGCCGGCTGCGGCGGTGATCAGCCGAGGGTTTCGCGGCAGCGCTGGTACAATTGCAGCAGCGAGTCGGCATATTCCTCGGCGGTTTTCGCCGACTTTCCGGTATAGCCCGTTGGTGGCGCCCCTTTGCCATATCCCGTGGTGACCGCGATGAACTTCATCATCTCGAGTGCGATCTCTTCCTTGCTTCGAGCGGGTGTTCCTTGAGCAGTCTGATCGTCCATTACAGGCACTTTCTCCTTTTTGCCGGCCCGGATACAGGGTAACAACTTCCTATGCCGATCAATGCCCGCCGGCATATCCGCAGGATGCGCGGCGGCGCTCAGTCCCACCTCATCCAGGCGGATGACCAGCAGTTTTACGTGGTCAAGTTCCGGAACAACCCCCAGCATCGCAGAGTCCTGATCAATGAGGCAATCACGTCGGTGTTCCTGCGGTATCTTCAGATCTCCGCGCCGGAGGCTGTCATCGTCTCCGTGTCCGAAGAATGGCTGGCGGAGAATCCTGAAGTGTGCATCGAACTCGGTACACGGAGGATTGCGGCGGAACCGGGGTGGCACTTCGGCTCGCGATACCCGGGACATCCCGCAGAAATCACCGTTTATGACTTCATCCCCGACGCACTTCTCCCGAATGTCGTGAACCTCCGTGAGTTCATTGGAATGCTGGCGTTCGATAAATGGGTCGGCAACGCCGACGGCCGCCAGTCGGTGTTTTTCCGCGGTAGGATCGCCGAATGGCTGGCCGCCAGCAGCTCGGCCCGGCCGGGTTTTCTGGCGTGGATGATCGACCAGGGCTTCGCCTTCAACGGTCCGTACTGGGACTTTCCGGATTTGCCGCTTCAGGGCATCTACCACCGGCCGCTGGTGTATAACGCCATCCGCTCGATGGACGATTTTGAACCCTGGCTCGGACGCATTGCCCACTTCCCCTCTGAAGTCATGGATGAAGCATACCGGCGGGTGCCGCTACAGTGGATCGATGGAGAGGAGGACTCTCTCGAAGCGTTGCTCGAAACCCTGATGAGACGGCGGGGACTCGTCGCCGGTCTCATCACGGACTGCCGGCGGGCAAGGCCAGCCCTGTTCCCGAACTGGCGGGCACGCTAGAGTGCCGAGCCGCGACCGTCGGGGAGCGGTGCCGGCGTAAATTAACAATCGGCCAACGGCACCAGACCATAGATTCCGATAGAATGGTCTTCTTAATGCATCGATTTGTTCTGCATAATGACGACGTCCGCGAAGCTTCGGCGAAAGTACTCTCTGCGGGGCAGATCGGACTGCTGTCCGGTTGGGGCGTCTTCAGCACGATCCGCGTCGTGCGCGGAATTCCTTTTGCGTTTGAGCGCCACTGGGAGCGGATGAAGCGCGACGCCGCAACGCTCGGGGTGCCTTTCCCGGAAGATCCTGAGGCCGTTCGCTCGATTTTGCTACGCTTAATCGCCGCCAACCAGGTCTCCGACGCCACGCTGCGCGTGGTGGTGGTCCGCAACAGCGGCGGCATCTGGGAGGGGCCGTCGGACCGGCCTTACGACCTCATCGCGCTGACCACCGGCCTGAAGAACTGGGGCCGGGGTGTGAAACTGGCGGTCGGCGAATCCGCGCGCTACTCCGCATCGCGGTTCAGCGGGGTGAAGATGCTCTCATGGGCCCCGAACTTGAAGATGCTCGAGGACGCGCAGAGCCGCGGATTCGATGAAGTGCTGTTGCTGAACGAGCGCGGCGAGATTTGCGAGTGCACCTCGGCGAATATCTTCGTTGCTCGAGACGGCGAGATCTGGACTCCGCCGCTCGACTCCGGGTGCCTGCCCGGAGTGACGCGCCAGATCCTGCTCGATACCGTGCGAGTAGACGGAGTGCCTGTCCGGGAGAAAGTGCTCTACGTACCGGATCTGGAACAGGCGGATGAGGTGTTCATCACCTCCACGACCCGGAATCTGCTGCCGGTCGTGTCGATCGAAGGACGGCCGGTGTGCCATACCAACAACGTGCGTGACTCGTTCGAGACCGTATTTGAGCGCTACGTCGATGAATATGTCGCCGCGCGGACCAATTGAGGGAATCGAAGCTCAGCTATGCCACTTTCGTGCCCTGTCTGCAAGAGCAGAAACCTCCGGTATTCGCGAATTCGCAGTCTGAATGAACGTCTCTGGAGTTGGGTGGGCGTCCGCCCGCTCCGTTGCCGCGACTGCCGCCGCCGTTTCATCGACAGAACCTGGCGGATTACCGACGTGCGGTATGCACGTTGCCCCAGGTGCTGGAGACAGGATCTGGGCCGGTGGTCGCCGGAGGATTACCGCACTCCGTTAGTTAGGCGGATGCTGCTTACGCTGGGCGCAAACCCTCTCCGCTGCGAGTACTGCCGCGTTAATTTCGTGAGCTTCCGTAAGCGCAAGGAGCGGTATCGCGCGCGGAGGCGGAAGGGTCAGGACGACTCCGGGGCATTCGAAGGGACAACCGGCGGGCCGATAACCAACAAAAATGGTTCCAAGTGACCCGCGTCGCAGCTTGTTCGCCGACCGGCATGCACGGCCCGAACTTGGCGTTCGGAAACCCGCTAGCTGTGCTTCCATCGCTCCCCGCAACAGTTTTTGGCCGCTGCGGCTCGACGCTCCGAAAGCCGCCCAACGATAGTTTCCGCCGAAGCCGACGTCTCGAAATGGCCTTTCGCTCACCTACGGCGACTGCCCGTTTCCGAGCCACCTCCGCAGGGTCGAAGTTCCCGCCCTACTTCTTCGACGCCCTCCCGGACGCGTCTTTCAGCCCGTTCGGCTATAGACTCCTCCCCTCGCCGCCGGTTTCCCGATGCGGGGGAAATCACCGCCCACAGCCCGTTGCCGATACCCGGCCCGGTTCGTCCGGCCTGCTCTCCCGGTCTTGCTCCTCTTCGGGACCTTTCGATCCCTCCGGATCGGCGCTCGACCTGGTTCGCTGCCGGAGGCTTGCCTCCGCGTAACGTCCGGTGCTCTTCGCTCCCCGGTTGTGAACGCTTGTAAGCATCACTTCCGGATCACCGTTCCGAGTCCGTTACATTCCGCGTGGCTCGCTGTTCCGTGAACCTCTTGGAACCATCTCTATCTTGCTCCCAAACCCTCACGCAGTCAACAAAAACCGGCACGCGGAGCGCCGATTTCCGCAGCTTATTTTCAGTTGCAAATCAATTACATACGAGAGCAATACTCTGAAATTCATGTGTATAAAACAGCGGTCTCGCGTTTTGTTCAGGCGAGTGCGGGTCCGCTGAAACAGGACAGGGCGGAATTGTTCGTGGAAACGAATCCTATTCCGTGGCGAGCGCCAGGATCATCCCGGTGTCGGTCGCTATCCACCGCCCGCCCGGGCCGGCGGAGGCCAGAATCGCGCGCCGAGCCACGGCCCGGTAATCGACTTCCATGTCTTGCCAATCCTCTAAGTTTCCGCTTTTCAGGACCTTGAGCTTGCCGGGCACAGGTGAGCGAAACAAAGTGCCCGAGGGCTCGAATCCGGCCAGGTACGCCTGTCCTTGTGGCGTCACCAGCACGTCGGTAATGGCCCGGTCCTTGCGTCGAAAGACGCGGACACTCTTGCCGGTCTGCCAGTCGATCGCATAGACCTCCGACGGATACTCGAACCGGTCGAAGAACTCGACCAGTCCGAGACCCCGTTTGTCCGGGGTCAGGCTGAGGCTCGTAATCTGGCCGAACATCGACGTTTCCTCGGCGTTCCAGTGGACGCCGGCATCCTTCGTCTGGAGCGTGATCGCGATCCCGGGCCATTCGCGGCGCCTCTGGGAGGGATCCACCCAGTCCGGCGGGCGGGTCCGATCCCCCCGGCGGGGCGGTATGCTCCAGCCCGTAATCATGCCTGCCTCGGGGGTGGCGAATGCAATCGCACCGTAGACTGTGTAGTCCGGAGTAGTTTTAGGCTGCGCGGCGGCCTCGACATCTTTCCAGCTCGCCCCGCCGTCGCGGGTCTCTCGCACCATTTTCTTCGATCCGACCACCCACCCGCGTTGGTCGTCGAGGAAAAAGACCCGCAGTGCCCCAGGGGCGCGCGCCAGTTTCTTCCAATTCAGACCGAAATCCGACGTGCGCCAGATGTTGTCGCGCCCGACCAGCCAGCCTGTCTTGCCGTTCAAGAAGAATAGCGAGAGTGCCGGTTCCGGGATTCGGGCGGGCTCCCATTTCTCGCCGCCGTCGAGCGTCGTCACGGCGTAAGGCTTGCCCTTGCGGCCTGTGTCGAGGTATCCCACCGCCATCCCGCGCCGCGGGGCCGGGAACGCAAGGCCGGTGATTACGAACTCGGAAGCGTCGGGCGAATCGTAGGAATAGCAGAGGCGCCAGCGGTCCGCGGCCATTGCCGGCACTGCCCAAACAGCCACCGCCGCCACCACCAGAAAGCGCTTCATTTTCGCAGAGACGGCGCCGAAGAGAGGACCAGCTCGACATGGTTCGCCGCTTCAATGGCCGTAGGCTCCATCCGGGCCAGCACGAGCGCGCAGCCGACCTGCTCCCCTACCGTGGTCAGCAGCTCCATCTCGCTTCCCGTATGCTGGTGCGGCAGCCGATGCTGGACGTTGATGACGCCGACGACCCGGTTGCGCGCAATCACCGGCGCTGACAGGAAGGCCTCGAACGTATCTTCGGGCAGGTCGCTGAAGGACTTGAACCGCGGGTCCGAGTACGCTTCCCGCGAGATGGCCACCAGCCGCCGCTGGCTGGCGACCCATCCCGTGAGTCCCTCGTTCATCCTCAGCCGGATTTTACCGATCTCGTCCGGATGGGGATTGTTGGAAGCGCAGAGCGCCAGCTCATCACGGTCGATCAGGTACAGGAGACAGGAGTCGCAGGCCGTAAACTCCACCACCAGCGAGACGATGCCTTGCAGAACCTCTTGCAGGCTCATCTCCCGCACCATGAAGCGGCTGATTTTCTGGAACAGTTGGAGCTGTTGCTCGGTCCGGTGGGCGGACGCCAGGAGTTCCCTGAGCTTGGGCACGCCCCATTATCCCAGAAAGGGAAATGACGGGCCAATTTGCGGCCGGGGGGCGCTCGAAATCACGGTCTGCCGCGGCATGATGATCGGGCATCTCCCAATGCCCGTAAACGAGTTCAATGCCACTCGGCTCCGAAGTGTTTAGCCATTCCAACCTGTGCGGCCACGGACGGCAGCCGCTCGCCAGGCGGGCGAAGCAAAAAAGTAAGTTTGATTATTCGGACGCTTTCACTCCGCAGCCGCGACCCGCACCTCTTCGCCGCTGTGCAACGGCCGCTCGGTGCGGAGCGCGACCAGGTCGCCCTCGGCCAGTCCGGAAGCGACTACCGCGCGCGTGACGCTCGAAGCGCCCAAACGCACCGGCCGCCATTCCACCCGGCTGTCTCTCAGCACGTACACACCGGCCTGGCCGTGTTCGTTCCGTATCGCCTCTTGGGGCAAAGTCAGCCCGTTCTCGACCACCTGCGAGGTGATCGCAACATTGACATGGGTACCGGGTAACAATTTGAGGTCGCTGTTCGAGATTGTGGAGATCACTTCGCCGACCCGCCGCGTGCCGAGCGCCGTCACCTCGGCCGGAAGCTTCTCCACCGTACCCTTCCAGGTGCGGCCGGGAAGCGCATCCCAGGTGACCTCGACAGGCATGCCGGCCGCCGCTCGTCCGAGCTCGGGCTCATCTACGTAGATCTGAACCCGCAGGGTGCGCAGGTGCCCGATGTTCGCCACCAGGTCGCCCACGTTCACGTAGGCGCCCGCGCGGACCGGCAGCTCGTAGACCGTCCCGCCAATCGGCGAATCGATGCGGCTTTGTTCGAGACGCACTCTGGCCTGCTCGAGCGCGGCCTGTGCCTCTTTGAGCCGGGCCTCGGCGGTGGCGCGATCGGTGGCACCGACCAGCGCGGCACGTTTGCGCGCCAGTGCCTGGATTTCGGCCTGCAGCCTCTGAACGTGCTCCGCGGCCCTCGCCACGTCCTGCTGCGTCGCCGCCTGCTTTTCCGCGAGCCGCTTGAGCGAGTCGTAATCGCCCTGCGCGACTTTCAGCTCCATCCGGTTCCGCACAAGCTCGTTCTCAATTTCCACCCGGGCCGAATCTGTTCCGCCTTGAGTGACCGTTAGCAATTGTGCGGCCGCCTGGGCCACGGCGGCTTGCGCGGAATCGACTTCCGCCCGGGCGTCGCGAGCGTCGAGCTGGGCCACGAGCGCCCCCTTGGCCACTTCCTGTCCCTTCTCGACAGCAACGCGCTCCACGATTCCGGGACGTTGAGCCCTTACCGAAACCCAATCCGAAGGTTCCACCCTGCCGTCCGTCGACAGTGTGCTGACCAGGGTCTCACGCTCTGCTTTCGCGAACGGCACCAGGGGGGCGGCCGCGCTGCGGCGGCGAATCCAAAAGGCAGCGGCGATCACCAGCACGGCCAATACGATGAGAAGCAGTCTCGAACGGAACATGGATGCTTGCCGCGCGCCTCGATCCGGCAAACCACATTGTCCCAGATGAGATACTGGAATGGAATCGTTTGGGACCGAAAACTGCTTTGGTTCTGTCAGCCGGCGGCATGTTCGGGGCCTATCAGGCAGGCGCCTGGAAGGTTCTGCGGTCGAGGCTCCGTCCGGACATCGTGATTGGCGCTTCGGCCGGCGCGCTCAATGGCTGGGCGATTGCCGGCGGAGCGGAGCCCGAAGAGCTGATCCGATTCTGGCTGGATGCGGGCAGTGCCGGGCTTCACCGCCTGCGCCCGTCCTGGAGCGGAGTCTTCGATCCGAAGCCGCTCCACAACCGCATCGAAACGCTGTGGAAGACGTACCGGCCCCAGACGGACGTTGGCGTGGTGGCGGTCGAACTCGGCAGGCTGCGCCCCCGGCTGTTCAGGAACGAGGAGATCACCTGGCGGCACCTGGCTGCTTCCTGCGCGGTGCTGACGTGCTATCCTCAGGTCCGGCTCGGCGGAAGGCTTTACACCGACGGAGGGCTGCTCGGCTCGCTGCCCTTGTGGGCCGCCGCGGAAGCCGGCGCCGATCGGATCATCGCGGTGAACGCCCTGCCCTATGCGCCTTCGGCGGTAGTGCGGGCCGCGGTGAGCGGTTTCCGGGCGGTTGCCCCAAAGGCCCCGGCCATGGCCCCGCAGATGCAAATCCGGATGATCGCGCCCGTCCGGAGCCTGGGCAGGCTACGCGAGGCCATCTTCTGGAACGAAGCGGCCGTGAGGCGCTCAATCGCGCTCGGCGAGGCGGATGCGGAAAAGGCTGCACGGAACGAGTGGGGTTGGCCGTAGAATACTTATCATGCCGTCTTTCAAAATCCATCGGGTCCGGGATTCGCACTTCCAGCAGTTCCGCTGGGCGCCGCACACGGCCGGCACGAGCCAGGTGCGGTCCAAGGATTACACCGAGGCCGGAAGCGTCGAGGCGCCGAGCGCGTATGCGGCCTGGGCCACCCTCAAGGACTCAGAGACGCCGCTTCGGGTGGGAGATATCCTCGAAGCCGAAAACGGTTCCCTTTGCATCTGCAAGTATGTCGGCTTCGAGGAAGCGCAGTGGTTCGTGCCCGAGGTGAAGCCGGGGCCGGAAGCGGCTGCGGCAAGCATGCCGGCCGAGGCTGCGGAGCAGACGCAAAAACCGATAGGATTAGCTTGATGTCTTCCGGCCCTTGCGGCGAGGCTCCGATCAGTTGCTTTGCGCTCGTCACCTACGTTCCCGAGCCGCTAGGTTCGTTTCTCGACGATTTGCGGCGTGAGCTGGCGCCGGGGTGTTTGCCTCGCGCGCACGTCACGATATTGCCGCCCAGGCCGCTGGCGGCTCCAACCGGCGACGTGATCGCGGAACTGGCCGGGAAGACTTCCGAGCTGGAGGCGTTCGAGATCGAGGCCGGCGCGGTCGGAACCTTTGAGCAGACTTCGGTGATTTACCTCGGCTTGGCCGCCGGCCGGCGCGAGCTTCAGCGCATCCACGACCGCCTCAATACGGGCCTGCTCGAGTTCTGCGAGCCTTTTCCCTACTGGCCGCATGTCACTCTCGCCCAGGACCTGACATCTGCACAGGTTGCGCCCATCCGGGCGCTTGCCGAACGGCGCTGGGCGGATTTCCGCGGCTCGCGCTCGATACCGGTCGAGACCTTGTCTTTCGTGCAAAGCGCGGAGAATGGCCGCTGGCTGGACCTTTCGCATTTGAGCCTCAGGCCGGTACCCTTGGCCCGCTAGGCTGCGAAAAGCTGCGTTAAAGCCCCACGCGGCCTCGTCTGAGATCCCTTGGCCTGCACCTGCATCGGGGTCAGGCAGGTGCAGTGGCCAGCCTCAGTCCCTAGCTAGCCGAGTTGCGGAGCGGTCCACCCGAGGCGACGCAATCTGGCGGCCTGATAGCGTGTTCGCAGGCGATCGGGCTTTTCAGACCTGGCCCGCTTGCAGTCACGGTTCACGCAGGAACTGGGGCGGACTGGCAATCGGATTCTGAAGCTGCTGGAGGATGCCCAGATCGAGAGCCCAACCCTGCAACAGTCTGAATCCACTGGCAATCCTGCATGTCTGTCTCGCGGTCCGGCGCCTGTGACGGTTGTGGCGCATCCGTCAGGATTCCTTCGGACCCCCTGGCCTTCCGGAAGTTCACTCCCGTGCTCTCGAGCGCCACCGATTTCACCTGCTGTTGCCGTAGCGCTTCCGCCACCCTATCGTGTTGCACAATGACTAGAATGGTTGCTATGGAACTAGAGGGTAAGCGCGTCGCCATTCTTGTAGATCAGATCTACCACGATCTGGAGCTTTGGTATGCCTATTACCGCCTGAAGGAAGCGGGTGCCGAGGTCGCCCTGGTGGGCGCCCGTGCGGGCGAAACCTATCACGGCAAATACGGCTGCCCTGCCGTTGCGGAGTACGCTTACGGGGACATCTCCGCCGACGACCTGGATGGAGTCATCATCCCGGGCGGCTATGCGCCGGACCATATCCGGCGTTACGCCATGGCCAACAATCTCGTGAGGGACCTCAACGTGGAAGGCAAGCTCGTCGCCGCGATCTGCCACGGCGGATGGGTCCTGTGCTCCGCGGGCATGCTCGAAGGCCGCAGGGCCACTTGCTTCTTCGCGATCAAAGACGACCTGGTGAATGCCGGGGCGGAGTACCTGGATGCCGAGGTGGTGGTGGACGGCAACCTGGTGACCTCGCGTAAACCGGACGACCTGCCGGCTTTTTGCCGCGCGCTCATCGGAGTATTGAAGGCAGTGCCGGTCGCGGTCCGCTGACGCGCAATGGCTCAGCCCGCCGTCTCGGTTCGAGGTCTCAGGAAATCCTATAACGGTATCGAGGCCGTAAAGGGCATCGACTTCGACGTGGAGGCGGGCGAGATCTTCGGCTTGCTCGGTCCGAACGGCGCCGGAAAGACCACTACCGTCGAGATTCTCGAAGGGCTGCGGCCGCGCAGCAGCGGCCAGGTTGCAGTGCTCGGATGGGATCCGGAGGCGCAGAAGAACCGGCTCAAGGACCGCATCGGGGTTTGTCTGCAGGCGACGAACCTGCCGGACAAGATAACGGTCCGCGAAGCGGTCTCTCTGTTCGGCGCTTTCTACTCGCGCACGGCGAGCGTGCAGCCGCTGCTCGAACGCCTGCAGCTTTGGGACCGGCGCAACCAGCACTATGCCCGGCTCTCGGGCGGACAGAAGCAACGCCTGGCGCTCGCGCTGGCACTGGTCAACGATCCCCAGCTCCTGTTTCTGGATGAGCCGACGACGGGCCTGGACCCGCAGGCGCGGTACGAGATCCACGCACTGGTCGGAGCGTTTCGCGACGAGAAGCGCACCGTGCTGCTGACCACACACTATATCGAAGAGGCGGAAAGGCTGTGCGACCGCGTCGCGATCATCGACGAAGGCGGAATTGTGGCAATCGGTACGCCCGCCGATATACGGGCGCGCACGCTGGGCGTTTCGGCAATCGAAATTCTTTGCGAGCAGCCGCTGCCGTGCCGCGATGCGCCTCTGGTCGTGACCGGCGCGAAGCTGGCCATCAGCGACGACGGGAAGCGCGTCACGGCAAGCTCCCCGCACGCGGCCCGCACCCTCGTGGAGCTGGTGAAGTGGATCGACCAGCAGGGCATCGAGCTCGCAGACGTACACATTAAGCGGCCGTCGCTCGAAGACGTGTTCATCGAACTGACGGGAAAGTCACTGCGCGAATGAAGCCCTACCTCGCCCTGGCCCGTGTGAACCTGAGGCTCGCCCTGCGCGAGCGCATCGCGATTTTTTTCAACTACGTGTTCCCGCTGATTTTCTTTTTCGCGTTCGGCACGCTGCTGCATGCGGAGCGGGGCGGAGTGATCGCGCAGGTCATTACGATGGTCCTGGTGATCGGGATTCTGGGCAACGGGTTGTTCGGAGGCGGGATCCGGGCCGTGCAGGACCGCGAGCAGAACGTGCTGCGCCGGTTTAAAGTGGCGCCGATCTCGCCGGCGCCGCTGCTGGTTGCGTCGATGGTGACGGGTTGGGCGCTTTATATTCCATCCGTGATCCTTACGTTCGTTCTCGCGCGGGTGGTGTACGGCATGCCGTTTCCGGGCCGCTGGCTTTCCCTTTTGGTGGTCGTCTCGGTGGGGGTGATTGCGTTTCGCGCCATCGGCCTGATCATCGCTTCGGTGGCGAACTCGGCCCAGGAAAGCCAGATCCTGGTGCAGTTGGTGTACCTGCCGATGATGTTCCTGACGGGGACGACGTTCTCGATCACGATTCTGCCGGCGTGGGCGCAGGCGTTCGCGCAATTTCTCCCCGCGACTTATCTGGTAACGGCGCTCCAGGGAATGATTCTCCGGCATGAGGCGCTCACGCAGAACTGGAACACGCTGGCGGTCTTGCTGCTGACGACGGCGGTCTCGCTGTTCCTCTCGGTGCAGCTCTTCCGTTGGGAAAAAGAGGAGAAACTCAGGCGATCGGGCAAACTGGCCCTGCTTGCGATGGTTCTGCCTTCGCTGGTGCTCGGCGGCTGGCGCATCCACCAGCACGATTCCGTCGGCAAGACGAAGATGCTCTACCGGCAGATTGAGCGCGACCGGGCGCTGCTCATCCGGGGCGCGCGCATCTTTACGGGAGATGGCGGGGTGATCGAATCCGGCGCGGTGTTCGTGCGATCGGGGAAGATTGCCGGAATCTTTCGCGGCCCGGCGCCAGCGGGCTTGAAAGCCGACAGCATAGAAGCGGCGGGGAAGACGCTCGTGCCCGGATTGATCGACGCGCGCGTCGAACTCACCGCGCCCGGCGGGCTTTACGATCCGCCGCGCTCGTTCCGGCCGGGGCTGGCGGCACGGCGCGCGCTGGCCGCCTATCTTTACTGCGGCGCGACGGCGGTGCGGAGCGTCGAGGATGCGCCGGGCTTGGTCGAACCGCTCGGAAACGCAGTGGCGAGTGGGGAATACCTCGGGGCGGAGGTCTTGACGAAGCCGCGCCGAGCGGGGGACGCGTATACTCCCGCGCTCAGTGTGCTGGAGGGACAGGCCGATCTCGGCGCGGGTGATTCCGAGCTGTTGAACGGCACGCTGGTCGAACAGGTGGGGCCGCTGGAGCTGATCCGCGGCACACGGAAGGCGCTGGCGTCCCATTCGCCGGGGCATCCGGACGACGCGGCGGTGCGCGCCGCGGCCGGAAGGCTGATGAACGCGTATCGTGCGGGGGCGCTGCTGGTGGCGGGCAGCGGCGCCGGCAGCACGCTGGTGTTTCACGGGCCCAGCGTGCAGCGCGAGTTGGAGCTATGGGTGAAGGCGGGGATCCCGCCGCGGGAGGCTCTCCAGGCCGCCACGTCGAATGCCGCGCGCTGGTTGGGAGTGGACGCGCGGATCGGCGCGATCCGCGCCGGCAACGATGCGGACCTGCTGCTAGTGGACGGCAACCCTCTCGAAGACATCACCGCCCTGGAGCGCGTGTCGGAGGTGATCTTCAAGGGCGAGAGAGTGGACAGAGCGGCTCTGTTCGAGGGGGAGTAACGCATGGGTTCACCGCGGAGGCGCAGAGGACAAGAGAAATACTCAAGAAATCTCGTATTGGGCTTTGTGTTTTCTCTGCGCTCTCTGCGTCTCTCCGGTGAATGAAATTCGAAGTGCGAGCGCTCAAATTCCGCCGCCGTCGCGGCCGTAGGTGTGGATGCCGCATTCGAGCTTCTGGCCGGCCCAGCGGCCGGAACGCGGGTTGGCGGGATCGATCGGCAGTTTGGTGCAGGGCTGGCAGCCGATGCTGGTGTAGCCCTGATCGTAGAGCGGCAGGTGCTCGATCTCGTTCAGGGTGAGATAGGCCCAAACTTCCTTCGAGGTCCAGAAAGCGAGCGGGTTCACCTTGAGCATTGTCTTGCCGGTCGCGAGCGTGTGCTTTTCGATTTGAGCGACACCGGCGCGGGTGGGCGAGTCGCCGCGCCGAAGACCGGTGAACCAGATGTCGTAAGGCTCGAGCGCCCGCGCCAGCGGCTCGACCTTGCGCATCTCGCAGCAATAGTCCGGCGCTTCGCCGTAGAGCTGGCCGTACTTCGCCTCCTGCTCGGCGACGGATAGCTCGGGCGTGACGTTGACGAGATTCAGATCCCAGGCGCGCGCGATGCGGTCGCGATACGCGTAAGTTTCGGCGAAGTGATAGCCGGTATCGATGAAGATCACCGGGATCGCTGGCACCTGCTTGCGAAGCAGATCGAGCAGCACGATGCCGTTCGCCTGGAAACTGCAACTGATGCAGGGGCTGGCTCCCTGTTCGAGAGCGGTGCGGATCACTTCTTCCGCGTCGAGTGGGCCGGGGTTCATCATTCTGAATCCGGGTGGGCCAGAATCGAGTGTACGATGGCGCGCGCGGCTGCGTCGTCGCCGGCGCGCAGGCAGGGTAGCGCGTCGGAATCCACGATGCGGCGCCAGATGCGCTTACGCGTCTCGAATTCCGGGAACCGGGACGCCACTTTGGGGCGCAGAGGAGCGATCAGTTCCAGGAACCGGGAGTATTCCGGTCCCAGATCGGCCGCGAGGCAATCGCGCAACCGCGAGGCGAGCGCGGGGCTGCGGCCACTGGTCGAAACGGCGAGGATGAGGTCGCCCTGCCGATGGATCGCCGGATAAATGAAGCGCGAGTGCGCGGAGTCGTCCACGGCGCTGAAGAGAACGCCTTGCGCCTCGGCGTCCCGCCAGATGCGGTGGTTCAACTCCGCGTCGTGCGTCCCCGAGACCACCAGGAAATAGCCCGCCAGCGAGCCTTCCCGATAGTCGCCGGGTTCCCACGAAATCCGCCCGGCAACGTGCAGCTCGTCGAGCGCCGGACGAAGCCGCGGACTCAAGACTGTGACGTGCGCGCCAGCTTCCACGAGGCCGAGCGTCCTCTCCTCGGCCGACCAGCGGTCGCCGATCACCAGGCAGCGCTTGCCTTCCAGATTCAGCAGGACCGGATAGTAGTAACTCATCCGGCCACCTCCGCATACGGCGCCTCGCGCACGGCACGCACGCTATCGCGGCCGATGCGATGGCAAAAATCGCCGAAGCGCTCGCCGGAAAAACGCTCGCGGTGGAACTTTTCGAAGACGGGCAGCAGCGCAAGCCCGATTTCGTGCGTGCGGACGTTTTCGGCGAACAGGAAGCCGAGCCGCGTTCCCAGGTGCGAGGCGCCGAGATACAGAGCGTACATGCCGACACTCTGCCCGACGATGCCGATCTCGGCCGTGTACGGCCGGGCGCATCCGTTCGGGCACCCCGTGACGCGTATGATGACGGTCTCGCGAGCCAGGCAGGCCGCTTCGAGACTCGCCTGGATCTGGCCCAGCAGATCGGGCAGAACGCGTTCCGCTTCGGTGATCGCCAGTCCGCAGGTGGGCAGCGCGGGGCAGGCGAGGCTGTCCCGGACAATGGGAAGCAGCCGCGCGGGAAGCGGAGTCCGGAACGAGCGGAGCGCCGCTTCGATGCCCGCGCGGTCGCGGCCGCGGATACCGGTGAGCAGAATGTTCTGCTGCGGCGTCAGCCGCACGCCCGGCTGGTACTGGGCGATGATGTCGCGCAAAGCGGTGCGGACCGGGGCGTCGCCAGCGTCCCGGATGCGTCCGCTGGGGATGTGCAGGCCGAGGAACCAGGCGTCCGGGCCTTCGGCGTGCCAGCCGAGATGGTCGTGCTCATTTTCCCAGTGGAGCGGTTGCGGATCGGCGAGCGACGTTCCCACGCGTGCTTCGAGTTCGGAACGGAACCGATCGACGCCCCAGTCCTCGAGGACGTATTTCAAGCGCGCGAGCTTGCGGTTTTCCCGATTGCCGTAATCGCGATGGATGGTGACGGCGGCCTCGGCGGCGCGCTCGACGAGGTCCGGCGTGACGGTGCAGATCGGCGAGGCGAGCCGGGGATGGGTGGTTTTCACACCCGGGCTCATCCCGAGGCCGCCTCCAGCGAGCAACGTGAAGCCGGTGATCGAACCGCCGCTCAGCACGGGCACGATGCCCAGGTCATTCGTGTAGACATCGATGCAGTTGTCGCCCGGGGGCGCGAAACCGATCTTGAACTTTCGCGGCAGATAAGCCGCGCCGTACAACGGCTCCTCGTCGCCGGCCGGCTCGGCCGCGGCGCTCTTCTCGCCATTCAGCCAGATCTCGTAATAGGCGCGCGTCTTCGGCTTGAGGCGGCGCGAGAGAGCGCGGGCATAGGCCTGCATCTCGCCGCGAACGCCGGGGAGTGGGGCCGGGCAGCAGGTGACGTTGCGTACGACATCGCCGCAGGCGGCAAGCGTGGTGAGCAGGTTGCGGTTGAGGGATTGAATCAACGCGGGAAGGTTCGTCTTGCCGACGTGGTGATACTGGATGTCCTGACGCGCGGTGATGCGAAGGCCGCCATCGCCCGCCTCATCCGCCATGCGGTCCAGGGCGAGATACTGCCCGGTCGAAAGAACGCCGCCCGGAATGCCGACCCGTACCATGGAGCTGTATTCGTATCCATCGCCGGCCTTGCGCGCGTCGCGATCGCTCTGCTGGTAGATGCCATGGAACTTCAGGATCTGCACGGTCTGCTTGTTGAAGTTCGGCGCAGGCAGGGCGAGTTCTTCGATAACGGTCCCTCGCAAATGACCGCTGCTTTCCTTCACCACTTCGGCCGGAGACCGGTTATTGGAAGATTGCATCGCTCGCCCCTACCAGTTGCGCCTCCGCGAAAACTTTCAGTTCTTCGCGCAGCCGCACGACCTCTCCGGCGATGAATACGGCGGGTGAATCGACTTCCACCGTGCCTGCGGCGACATCGCCGAGGGTCGCGGTGACGGCGCGCTCGTCGCGCGTGGTGCCGCGCTCGATGAAAGCCACCGGCTCGGCGCAGCTTCGGCCGGCGCGGATCAACGCCTGGGCAATCCTTACGCGCTCGGCGACGCCCATCAGAATGACGAGCGTATCGATGGCGGCGAAACTGGCCCAGTCCGTCTCCTCACCGCGCCTGCACTGCCCGGTGATCACCGCGAAGGCGCGGGCCACGCCGCGGTACGTGAGCGGGATGCCCGCTGTCTCGGGCACCGCGATCGCCGAGCTCAAGCCCGGCACAACCTCCACTTCGACTTCCTGCTCGATGAGCGCGCGCCACTCCTCGCCGCCTCGCCCGAAGACGCAAGGATCCCCGCCCTTGAGCCGGACGACGGTCTTGCCGCGCCGCGCGTGCAGAACCATCTGCTCGATGATCCGGGGCTGAACCAGATCCTGCTCACCCGCCTGCTTCCCGGCGTAGAGCAGAACGGCGTCCGGATTCGCTTCGGCCAGGATCTCCGGCGTGACCAGACGATCGAACAGAACGACGTCGGCGCCGCGCAAGATACGATGCGCCTTTACCGTGAGGAGATCCGGATCGCCCGGGCCAGCGCCGACCAGGTATACCTTGCCCGGACGTCCAACGGAGACCATGGAACGATTATACACGATAATGCCTATCTGGAATGGGTAATTTGCGCCGGACCGTAGCCCCGTGCGGGATCGATCCCAGTCGCCGGCCCGGAGGCTGGATACTGTTAGGGGAGGATCGATTCGTGAAGGCAAGACGTTTGGGGCTGGTGGTTCTGCTGGCGGCTGCGCGGATGATGTCCCAAAGCCAGGTGAAGGCGACGGAAGAGGACATCAGGATGCCGGTGTGGGAGACCGGGCCGTGGCAGGTACACTCGGTTTTCGAGGACTGCATTTACCCATACACGCTCAATGAGACTCTCACCGACCAGCGCGCGGTCAAGACCTATCACGCGGACATCCTGGAGAACGAGTACATCAAGATCATGATCCTGCCCGAGATCGGCGGACGCCTGCACGGCGCTCTCGACAAGACCGACGGCTATGAGTGGCTGTACTGGCAGAAGACCATCAAGCCCGGCCTGATCTCGATGACGGGCGCCTGGATTTCAGGCGGAATCGAGTGGAATTTTCCGCACGGCCACCGGCCCTCCTGCTTCTCGAAAGTCGATCACCGCATGGTCCGCAATCCGGATGGCAGCGCGACGGTGTGGGTGGGAGAGACCGAACCGATTTACCGGATGGGCTGGGTGATCGGGATGACGGTGTTTCCGGGCCGTAGCTACGTCCGCTGCGATTACATGTTCGTCAATCCGACCAACAACCGGAACCAGTTTCAGTTCTGGGCCACGGCGTCAACGCACGCGAATGAGTGGGCCCAGGCGCAATACCGGGCCGACGTCGTCGCCGGCCATGGCAAGCACGAATTCTGGCACTGGCCTATCGACCACGGTGTGGACCTGACGTGGTGGAAGAACGTTCCGAATGCGAACAGCTTTTTCGCGATCGATAACCCTTCGGACTGGTTCGGCACGTACGATCACAAAGCGGAAGCCGGCGAGGTACACGTGGCGGACCACCACGTGATGCCCGGCAAGAAGCTGTGGACCTGGGGCTCCGGACCGTCAGGCCTCATTTGGGAGGATATCCTGAGCGACGGCGGCGGCGCATACTACGAGCCGCAGGCGGGCGCGTGGAGCGATAACCAGCCCGACCCGCACTGGATCGGGCCGCAGGAGGTCAAGCGCGCGCACGACTATTGGTATCCGGTCCGCGGCACCCGCGGCTACCACAACGCGACGAAAGACTTCGCGGTCAACACCGATCTGCGCGGCGGGCTGGCGTTCGGCGCGGTGTATTCGACCTCGCCGGTCTCGGGCTACAAAGTGGTTCTGAAAAACGAGAAGACGGGTGCGGTGCTGAGCGAGAAGGTCGCGGCGATCTCGCCGGACCGGCCGTATAGCGTGGAGGTGAAGGTCCCCGCGGATGTGACGGTCTACGATTTGCGGCTCGCCGTGTATGACGCCCAGGGCGGCCTGGCGATCGACGTAAAGCAGGACCGCCCTCGCGAAGTGAAGCTGCCGGAACCGGTGAAAAATCCGGGCGACCCGCGGAAGATGAACCAGGACGAGCTCTATCACGCGGGTGAGTGGCTCGACCGGTTCGTAGAAACCCGCCGGGCCATCCCCTACTACGAGGAAGCGCTGCGGCGCGATCCGAAGGACAGCCGCGTCAACCTTGAAATGGGACTGCTCGCGAATAAGGCGGGCCGCTGGAACGAGGCTCTAGAATACCTCGACGCAGCCGCCGCGCGGGACTCCGGCAACTCGCGCGTCTACTTCGGAAGAGGCGTCGCCTACGCGGGGCTGCACAAGTACGCCGAGGCATACGACCAGTTCTACCGTGCCACCTATACGCCCGAATATTTCGCCGCGGCCTATCTGAATCTGGCGCGGCTCGATCTGCGAAGCGGAGATTGCCGCGGCGCGATCGACAAGGCCGGCGAAGCCGAGACCCAGAACGGGAGCTTCGCGGATATTCAGGCAGTGAAGGCGGCGGCATGGCGGCGCCTGGGAGACAATCGCAGAGCGCTCGCGGCCGCGGACCGGGCGATGGAACTCGACCCCCTGCACCCCATGGGTGGCTACGAGAAGCTTCTGGCGCTCGAACAGGGCGGCGATGCCGCCGCCACAGCCGAGTGGACCAAGACATGGCTTTCGGTGATGCGCGACGAGACACAGAACTATCTCGAGCTGGCGATCGGTTACGGCGACGCCGGTCTCTATGGGGACGCGGAGGGCGTCCTGGCGAGGTTCTCCGAAGGGAAACAGGACGCGGCGCTCAACCCGATGGTGAATTACGTTCGCGGATACTACCGGGAACTCGCCGGCGACAGCGCCGCCGCGGGTCACTACTACGCGAAAGCGAAACTAGGGCCGGTGGTCTATACGAATCCGCACCGGTTGGAAGAGAAAGACGCGCTGGAGGCCGCGCTCCGGCGCGATCCGCGCGACTCGCACGCGCACCTGTTCATCGGCAACCTTCTGTATGCGAAGGGCCGCCGCGAGGAGGGCTTCGAGCACTGGCGGAAGGCCGCCGATCTGGACGGCACATTGGAACTGGCGTGGCGCAACGTGGCGTACGGCCAGAGGCGGCTGAAGAAAGACCTGCGAGCTTCATACGAGACGTACAAGAAAGTGCTGGCGATGGACCCCGCGGACGCCCGCGTGCTGCTCGAACTCGACGAGACGGCGCAGAGCCTGGGCGTCCCGGTCGAGGAACGCTACGCCACGTTCGACAGTCATAAGGAGACGGTGAACCAGCGCGACGACCTGATCGCGCGGCTGGTCGATCTGCGCCTCGCGCTGGGTGACCGGCGCAATCTGGAGCTCGCCCAGAACACCCTCAAGACGCACCATTTTCATTCCTGGGAGGGAGGGTACGAGATCCATCACGCCTGGCTCGAAGCCAACGAGCGCATGGGTGATCTGGCTCTCGCCGCGAAGGATTTCGATGCGGCGCAGAGCTACTACAAGCTCGCGGGCGAATATCCCAAGAACCTGGAGGTGGCGCCCCGGACGCCGGATTTGCGCGCCAATATCAACTGGGATTTCGCAAAGGTTCTGCTGGCGATGGGGGATCGCGATGGAGCCGCGGAACGCTGGAAGCAGATCCTGGCAGAGCAATACACCAAGCCCAACCTGGGCAGGTATTACCAGGCGCTGGCTGAAAAGGCGCTCGGCAACGCCGCCGCGTACCAGTCGCTACTGGATGCGATCGAGGCGAGCGCGCGCGGCAGGAGGGACGCGGCCGGCCACTACCTGCTGGCGCTCGTGCTCGAGGAGAAGGGGGAAAAGTCCGCCGCGGATGCGGAGCGTACGAAAGCGCTCACCGCGGACCCGCAGGCCGCGCGACGCGCCTTGACGGAGGCGGAGATCGATCTCGCGAGGGCACAGCAGTAGAACGGCGAAGGCCGCGGGGCTGACGCCCCACGAGGGATAAGGCCCACCCTCCGCCAGGCCGCGCGGGGCATGGGCGAGGGGACGGCTAGCGGTGCTGGGTTTGTTTGGCCAGGCGGACGCGCGCGCCTTCGAGCTTCTTCTGAATCTTGGCGATCTCGGCGGAATCGATCTCGGACTTCGCGGCCACCTCCGACTCACGCAACGAGAGCTCCCACTGTGCAATGGCGTCCTTGATCTGCCCTTTCTGGAGCAGAACGTCGCCGAGGTGGTCGTGCACCGTGGGATCACCGGAGGTCCCGGAGAGCTGCAGCGCCCGGCGCAGGTTCGCCTCCGCGTCGTCCAGCTTGCCCATCCGGAAGTCGACCCAGCCGAGGCTGTCGAGATACGCGCCGTTGTTCGGCTCGATCTCAACGGCTTTCGCGATCAGTGTGTAGGCGTCCTCAAGCCGGAGATTCCGATCCGCCAGCATGTAGCCCAGGTAGTTCAGTGCCGGGGCGTACTGGGGGTTCATCTCGAGCACCTTGCGGAACTCCGCCTCCGCGGCCTCGACGTTGTTCATCCCTTCGAACATCGCGCCGCGCATGAAGTGCAGGGTCTCTTTGTCGTCGTTGTTCTCGGAGAGCTTGGCGGCGGAGTCGAGCGCCGCGGCCTCATCCTTGAACCGTTTCCCCTGATGGTAGATCTGTGCCAGCGTGATGTAGGTGTCGCGATCATCCTTGCCGCCGAGGAGTTGCCTGGTCGCCGCGGCGGCCTCATCCGTCCTGCCCAAGTCCGCCAGCACCGTGGCGCGAACCAACTTCACGGCCCGGTTGTCCGGGTATTTCTTGCACGCGGCGTCGGCCTCCAGCTCGGCTTGCTTGAAGTCCTTGGCGGAGCGGTAGGTGTCGATGATCTGGGCGGCGGATTGCGGCGCGGAGTCGGGATCGAGCGCGGCGGCCTTGCGAAAGGTGTCGATCGCCTCCGGGAACTGCTCGTTCATGCGATACAGGATGCCCAGCTCCTGCACCAGCTTTGCGCGGTTTGACTGCTCGATCGGGTTGTACGATTTCTTGGCGGTGGATTCCATCAGCTCTTTCAACTGCGCGATCGCTTCCGGGGTCTTCCCCTCCGCTTCGAACTCCTTCAACTCGTTGTATTTGACCTCGATACTATCGGGTTGCAATTCACGCGCGCGGTCGCCGGCAGCCCGTGCCTTTAAGAAATCCCGTTTCTGGCGGTAGCCCTCGGAAAGGCGCAACTGCAGTTCCGGATCCTGCGGGTCTTCCTGCGCCAGATCGTTGTACACCTTCAGGGCTTCGTCGGTCTCGTCGGCTCGGAGTAAATCGAACGCCAGGTTCTTTTTCAGGTCCGGATCTTTGGGAGCCGCATCGAGAGCGCGCTCGAGGGTATCGGCTGCGCTCTTGAAATCTCCCTCGTCCTCGTAAGCCCGGGCCAGCGCCGAGAGGGCCTGCGGCCTCGGATCTGCGTCCGCGAGCTTCTTCCATAGCTCGACGGCTTGCTTGGACTCGCCCAGATCCGAATAGACCTGCGCCAGGCCGGAAATGGCGAATTCGTTATCGGGATCCAGTTCGAGTGCCTTCTTGTAAGCCTTCTCGGAATTCACCGAATCCTGCGAAGCTTTGTACAGGCGGCCGAGCATCAGCCAGGAGTCCCCATCGCTGGGATCCTGCTGGACCACCTTTTGATACTGCTCGATCGCCTTCGCGACCATCTGCTCATTGGCCCTGCCCGGTTGATGGTCGCCGATTAGCCGGGAGTAGATGCGGCCGAGCATCCGGCGGGCATCGATGTTGCCGGGGTCGCGCTTCAGCATGTCCTCGGCTTCGTTGACGGCGTCGCGCAGTTTTCCCGACTCCACGTAGAGATCGGTCAGTTCCTCGCTGACGTAACCGGCGCCCGGGTCGGCCTCGAGCGCCTGCCGGTAGTACTCAATCGCCTTGTCCACATAGTCGCTGCGATAGCCATAGGTCGACGCGAGTTCGGCGTACATGTGCCCCATCGCGAAGTTGTAGTATGCCGCGGCGCGCTTGTCCGGCTGCTTTGCGGCCGCGGGCTGACTCCGGGCCAGCCCGCTCCCGGCCAAGAAGCACGCCAGGCCGAAGGAGGCAATGACGGTCCTAGGTATAAGGGTCATGGGACAGAGTTTCCTCGCATGGGGTAGAGACAGAAAAACCCTCGAGAGCTTCGCCCTCTCTTTATCAGCATAGCACCCCGGCTCTCCAACCCAATTCGGAGCGCATACGCCGCTTTTCGGCGCCCCGGCGGCGCGTCGAAAGCGACTCGGCGCTCAACTGGATTGGACGCTGCCCAGGAGCGTTCCGGTGCGTCGATTTCAAGTCCGTTGCCGGACCTGCTACTCCTAAGACAATGCACGGTTTGATCGCCCTGGTTGGGCCGACCGGCTCCGGCAAGAGCGAGCTGGCGCTTCGTCTGGCCGAGGAATGCCGCGGCGAAATTGTCAACTGCGACTCGCTCCAGCTCTACCGCTACCTCGATATCGGCACCGCGAAGGTACCTCTTTGCGGGCGGCGGAGTATTCCGCACCATCTCCTGGATGTGCTCGATCCCGACCAGGTGTTCACAGCCGGCGAATACGCCCGCGCGGCGCGCCAGGTGCTCGGGGAAATCGCGCGCCGGGAGCGCCTGCCCATTGTCGTGGGCGGCACCGGCTTCTACTTGCGCGCGCTGCTCGAAGGGCTCTTTCCCGGACCGCGCCGCGACGATCGCCTGCGCTCCCGGCTCGCGCTGCGGGAACAGCGCCGCCCGGGATGGTTGCACCTCGTTCTGACGCGCTTCGACCCGGCTTCGGCCGCGAAGATTCACGCCTCGGACGTGCAGAAAGCGATTCGCGCGGTCGAAGTGCTTCTCCTGACCCGCCGGCCGCTTTCCTCGTGGTTCGGGGAGGGACGCGATCCGCTCGAGGGCTTCCGCGTGTTCAAGCTGGGGCTGGGCCCGCCGCGCCAGGCGCTGTACGAGCGTCTCAACGCGCGCACGGAGCGAATGTTCGCAAGCGGCCTGATCCAAGAGATCGAGCGCGTGCTCGCGCTCGGCTTTCCGGAAGCAAGTAAAGCGCTCGAAGCGCACGGATACAAACAAGGTCTCCAGGTATTGCGCGGTGAATTGACGCCGGAGGCGGCCGTGGATTCCGCGAAGTTGAATACGCGGCGGTACGCGAAACGCCAGTGGACGTGGTTTGGAAGGGACCGGGAAATTACGTGGCTCCATGGATTCGGAGACGATCCTGGCGTGCAGGAGGAAGCCCTTCGGAGCGTGTGCGAGTTCCTGGGCCGCGGGGAGCGGTGAGGGAAACGCCTTATACAGGCGTTCGACTGAGCCGGTCGAGCGGAGCAGTCCTGGTAGACTGAAGAATCAGTCGATGCGGCGGCTCCTCTCCACAGTTTTGGTCCTGCTGTGTGCGCTAGCGGCTGCGCGCGCGGATACGGCGCTGGTGCTGCCCTTCTTCAGCGATTCCTCGCTGGCGTCTCTGGACTGGATCAGCGAGAGCATCTCTCAGACGATTCGCGAGGCGCTCGCCGCCGAAGGCGTGCTCGTACTCGGGCGGGAAGAGAAACAGGAAGCCTACCGGCGGCTCTCCATTCGTCCGAAGGCGCACCTGACCCACGCATCCGTCATCAAAGTTGCCGAGGAGCTCGACGCGGCCGATGTGATCTACGGGGAGTTTGGATTCACGCCTCCGCGGGAAGGCGCGCCCGCCGGCTCGCGCGGATCCCTGAACATCACCGCCTGGACGCTCAACATGAAGCGGATGCGAAGCGGCCCGGAGTTCATCGAGTCCGGGCCGCTCGATGACCTCGCCAGTCTGCAATCCCACCTGGCCTGGCAGGTGCTGAAGTATCTCGCGCCGAAAACGACGCCTTCCTCGGGGGATTTTTTGAAGGAGCACCCGCCGGTACGGTTGGACGCCATGGAGGACTATACCCGCGGACTGCTGGCCGTGACCTTCGAGCAAAAGCACCGGTACTTTACACAGGCGGCCAGGCTGGACGAAGGCTTTTCGCAGCCGAATTTCGAGCTCGGCAGGTTGTATTGGGCGCAAAAAGAATACCGCCTGGCTTCCGAGTGGTTTTCGAAGCTGAGGCCGCCGGCCGCGCGGTACCTGGAGGCGAATTTTCTTCTGGGGTTGTGCCGGTATTACCTGGGAGACTTCGCGGGCGCGCAGCAGGCGTTCGCGCGCGTTGGCGAATCCGTGCCGCTGAACGAGGTGTTTAACAACCTGGGGGCGGCGCAATCGAGGCGAAACCTGCCCGAGGCTGTCGAGAACTTCCGCAAGGCGCTCGAGGGCGATCCGACGGATCCGGACTACCGCTTCAACTTCGGCTTCGCGCTGTGGAAGCGCGGGGAGTTCGCCAAAGCGGCTGACAGCTTCCGGGCCGCGCTGGATCGCAATCCGGAGGATGCGCGGGCGACGCTTTTGCTGGGGAGATGCCTCGCCAAGACGGGGCCGTCCGCGAACGATCTCAAAGCCGGCTTTGAGAGGCTCAAGCTCAACTACGAAGAGGGCGCCTGGCGGCAGCTCAAGGCCGCGCTCGCGGCAGGCGAGCCGGGACAGGAGCGGTGAGGGGCGATTCACGGGCGTTGGCTGCTTATGAGACACGCTTCTGTGAGCAGCCTCACGCTCAAGGACACTGCCCGGAACTCCGTTGAAAGTAAGCGACCCTCGGAACTCATCGATTACGCGACAACAACTTCCTTGGCAATCGGCTTCTTGGAAACGGCATTCGCCTTCGAGGACAGCAGCATCGGAATCTGACGGGAGCCGATGACCTTCCGGAACTGCCGCTCGGCCACAAGCAGGCCGGAGCCGGCCCAGCGTTCGATCTGGTCTCCGTCCCGCCAGCGCTTCACGTTCCGGCAAGCCGTCTCCACAATCGAGAAGGCCGATTCAATCACGTTGGTCGAGGCCAGGGTGCGGCGGAGTTGGTCCGGCTCCCCCAGCTTGTGAACAGCGAGCGTTTCTTCCATCCCTTCCTCCAGGCTTCGCGCGGCACTCGGATGCAGGTCCATCAGCTCGCGGTGCAACTGCACAAGCGCCCGTTTGGCGGGCTCGTATTCTTTCATCGCGTAGGCGTTTTGCAGCTTCCTGCGCACGCCGGCCTTGTGTTCCTCCGGCAGGTGATCCAGCACGTTGTGTTTCTTGTGAACCTGGCAGCGCTGGATGAAGGCGGCTTCCCCGGCGTGGCGCCGCACGGCCGCGGCCAAAGCTTTGCCGCCATCGAGGATGTACCGCAGCGGGCCTGGTGATCGCGAGCGAGAAACGTCTTGGCAACCAGACGGGGACCCAGCTCCGGCTGAAGAACCGCGCCGTCGTGAACGTCTTCGACAACGGAAATGTCAACCCTCAGGGCAAGAATAAGAAGGCTGTGGAGGCAGCACTTGAGCGGCGCGCTGGCGCACCCGTGGAACCCACTCACGACCGCGTGGTCAAACGAAGGGTGTTCGTTGTCTACGGACATACTGAAACGAGCCGTACTCAATTGGAAGCGATGCTTCGGCGCTGGGATCTTGAGCCTCTGATCTTAGATCAGTTACCGGCCGAAGGCCGGACGGTAATTGAGAAACTCGAAGCTGCGATAGCGGAGGCGAACTTCGGGGTCGTCTTGGCAACACCGGACGATGAAGGCCAACGAGCAAATCGTCCGGACGAGAAGGCCTATCGGGCACGGCAAAACGTGGTTCTCGAACCCGGAATGCTGCTGGCGAAGTTGGGACGCCAGAGCATCGCAATTCTCCTGAAGACCCAGGAAAACATGGAGCGGCCTTCCGATATTCAAGGCTTGATTTACATTCCCTTCTGCGCAGGCAACTGTGTGGGAGAGTAAGACGTTGCCCGAATTAACTGAGACGCGGCCGTCTTTGCACGGTTCAAAAGTGCATCCGGCTCTTTCAGGCTCTCACTCGCCCGGCTGCCGCGCGTCCCAGTGTTCCCGGACCTTGCGCGCGACGGCCGGTCCCACCGCGGCCGAGAGCGATTCCATCGAGGCCTGACGCACGCTCTCCAGACTGCCGAACTGCTTCAGCAGCTTGCGCACGGTCGCCGGACCAACACCGGGAATCTGCTCGAGCTGGGAACTGAGCCGCTCCGCGTCGCGCCGGGAGCGGTGGAAGGTCACGGCGAAGCGGTGGGCCTCGTCGCGCACGCTCTGAATAAGGTGCAGCACGGGCGAGAACCGGTCCAGCACCACCGGCTCGTCCTCCTGGCCGAAAACGTAGATGATCTCCTCCCGTTTCGCGATTGCCGCCAGCGGCTGGTCCACCAGGCCGAGACGCTCCAGCGCTTCCGCCGCCACGTGCAACTGTCCCAGGCCGCCATCCACCAGCACCAGCCCCGGCATCGGCTTGCCCTCTTCCTTCACCCGCCGGTACCGCCGCCCGATGACCTCGCGCATGGATGCGAAATCGTCGTTGCCCTCCACGTCGCGAATGATGAACTTCCGGTAGTCCGCCTTCTTCATCCGCCCGTCTTCCCAAACCACCATGCTCGCCACCTTGTCCGTCCCCTGGATGTGCGAGATATCGAAGCACTCGATGCGGCGCGGCGCATCCGGCAGCCCCAGCAGATCCTGCAGCGCTCCCTGGATCGCCTTCGACGACGGCTTCAGCACCCGGAACCGCTGTTCGAACACGGATTTCGCGTTGGTTTCCGCCAGCGCGAGCATCGCCTTCTTCTGGCCGCGCTGCGGCGTGAGAATTTCGACCCGGCGGCCGCGCTTCTCCGAGAGCACCTCTGCGAGCAGCTCGCGGTCCTCGAACTCCGCCGGCACGTGGATCAGGCCGGGAACATACTGCTGGTCCAGGTAGAACTGCTTCAATAACTGGGAGAGAAATTCGGCCGGGTCGAAGACGGTCTGGTCCTCCCAGAAGAACTCGCGCCGGTCCACGATGCGGCCATTCCGCAGGTGAAAAACGTTGGCCGCCACGAGCGGCGGCTCGGCGTGGAATCCGAAGATATCGATATCGTCGCCCTCGGCCGCGGCCATTTTCTGCCGCTCGTCCATCTCCTCGACGGTCCCGATCACGTCGCGCAGCACGGCCGCTTGCTCGAACAGCATCTCCTGGGACGCCTTCTGCATCTCCTCGCGCAGCTCCGCGATCAGGTCCCGGCGCCGCCCGTCGAGAAACATGCGCACTTCGCGTACCGCCTGGGCGTAAGCTTCGTCCGTGGTGAGCCCGTCCGAGCACGGCCCCTTGCAACGGTGGATGTGGTACTGGAGGCAGGGCTGCGGGTGCCGGCGGGTCAGGTCGATCCTGCACGAGGGCACGCCGAAGAACCGGTGGATGAAGTGCACCAGGCGGTGCGCGAGGTTCGCCGGGAAATAGGGGCCGAAGTAGGTCGCGCCATCCTTGAGAATCCTCCGCGTAACGTAGACCCGCGGGTACTGCTCCGCGGTCAGTTTAATGTAAGGATAGGTCTTGTCGTCCCGCAGCAGGATGTTGAAGCGCGGCTGCCATTGCTTGATGAGGTTGTTCTCCAGTGCGAGCGCTTCCTTCTCGTTATCGACGAGGATGTACTCGAGGTCGCGCGCCTCCGAGATCAGCGTCCCGGTTTTGGCATCCGCGAGCTGCTCGTCCGAGAAGTAGTTCCGAACGCGGGCACGGAGGTTTTTCGCCTTCCCGACGTAGAGCACAGCGCCCGCTTCGTCCTTGTACAGGTACACTCCGGGCAGCAGGGGGAGTTGGCTGACTTTTTCTCGGAGATCCATGCGGAAATCGTGCCCGGCGCCCGCGGCAACCGGCCGCGCTTATACTTGAATTGTGGCACGGATAGGCAGCTTGATTCTCAATTCCGTATTCCTTTGCGGCGCCGTTCTGGCGCAGCAGCAGGCTTCTCCGAAGGGCCAGGCGAACACCAAGTCCACGCCGAACGAGCAGGCGCCGCCGGAGGAGGATACCGAGGCGGTCCCCGAGGTGAAGGAGTACTCGTTCAACCCCCTCCAGGCGGAGAAAGAGGTTCGCATCGGAAACTTTTACTTCAAGAAAGGCAGCTACAAGGCCGCGGCCAGCCGTTTTCAAGAGGCGGTGAAGTGGAATCCAGGCTCTGCCGAAGGCTATCTGCGGCTCGGCGACGCCGAAGAGAAGCTGGCAGACCAGAAAGCGGCCCGGGAAGCATACTCCAAGTTCCTCGATCTCGCGCCCAAGGACAAGCGCAGCGAAGCCGTCCGGAAGAAGCTGGGGAAAAAAGGCTAGCGGATTACCCCAGCATGTTCAGCAGCGAATCGGTCGAACTGGATGTCGAGCCATCGCCGAACAGCGCCTCGAGTTCGGCGGCCTGGAGACTCTGGGCCGAGGTTACCGCGCTGCTCGTTTGCGCGGAAGTAGCTGATCCGGCGGCGCTGGAAGCCTGATCCTGAGACGAGCTGGAATCCGCGGCCGATGTGGCTGTAGTCGCGGACGGGGCCGCTGTTGACGCTGCGGCCGCCGTCGAGCCGGATTGCGCCAACTGCGATTCAACTGCCGCCAGAAGCGGGTCGGACGCGGTGGGCGTCGTGCTGGCCGTCGAATCCCCGAACAATTCCCCGATCCCCTGCAGTTCGAGCGCCTGGGTGCTGATTTGCACGATGTCGGCCGGCGATGCGTTTTCAAGCGCGGATTGCACACTGGGCATCGATAGAACGCTCGACATCTCCGGCGACGTATTTTGCGTCAGCGTCTGCAGCAGATCGGTCAACCCCGAATTGGTGGAAGCGACTGAGCCCATGGACACGTACCTCTTAATTCAGAGAATCGGCGGATTTCGTCCGGACTTTAGCCGTTTTTCGGGTTTCACCTCGCCAGTTGCCTCAGCGATTCCCCGTAGGGCGCTTGCGCGACGCCCCGCTCGGTGATGATCGCGCTCACGTAGCGGTTCGGCGTCACGTCAAAAGCCGGGTTCTCGACGCGCACATCAACCGGCGCGACCGGAACGCCGAAAACATGGGTCACTTCGAGGGGCGACCGCTGCTCGATCGGGATCTCGTCGCCGGAGGCGAGTGTCAGATCCAGTGTGGAAACCGGCGCAGCCACGTAAAACGGAACGCCGTTCTCGTGCGCCAGCACGGCCACGCTGTAGGTTCCGATCTTGTTGGCCACATCGCCGTTGGCCGCGATCCGGTCCGCTCCGACCACGACGCAGCCGATCCGCCCCGACTTCAGGAAATGGCCGGCCATATTGTCCGTGATGAGCGTGGCCGGGATGCCGTCCTTTTGCAGCTCCCAGACGGTGAGGCGCGCGCCTTGCAGAAAGGGGCGCGTCTCGTCGGCGAAGACGTCGATGCGCTTGCCCGCCGAGACGGCCGCGCGCACCACGCCGAGCGCCGTCCCGTAACCCGCGGTCGCGAGCGCTCCGGCATTGCAGTGCGTCAGCACCGTCTTGCCGTCCTCGAGCAGCGGCGCTCCGTTCCGTCCGATCGCCTGGTTGATCGCGATGTCCTCCAGCCGGATCTGCTTCGCTTCGGCGACCAGCGCGGCTCGGATCTGCTCCGCCGGGCGCCCCCGCAGCGTGGCGTAGAGCTTCTTCATCCGGCCGATCGCCCAAAACAGGTTCACCGCCGTGGGCCGGGTGCGCGCCAGCGTGTCGCAGATGGTCTCAAACTCGCTATCTAGTTCCACGGGATCGGCCCGCAGCACGCCCAGAGCGACGCCCATCGCCGCGGCAACCCCGATGGCCGGGGCCCCGCGAATCACCATCGAGCGGATCGCCTCGGCCACTTCCCGGTAATCCCGGCAGGTGACGAAGACCTCCTCGCGCGGAAGCCGGGTCTGGTCGATCATGACCACACCGGCATCGGTCCATCGGATGGTCTCTACCATGGCTGACTCACTCTCCGGCAACAACGCTTGACTGTTACCCGCTCCAGCGGGACAGGGCCCTTGCGCCAGGGGCGCCCGCCTTGCTAAGGGCTCAGCGGACAAAGCTCTGCGCAAAAACCCCGGCAAAATTCACCAGGTTGTACCCGGCGTGCATGTAGGTGGATGCCGCGGTCGATCCGGTCTTGTAGCGCATCCAGCCGAAAGCCGTTCCCGCCAGGAACAGGAGCGCGATCTGCTGCCAGGCCCAGCCGTACTCCGGCCCGTGCAGCAGCGCGAACGGCGCCGCCTGCAGGGCGACCCCGGCCGCGGCGCCGAAACTCCGGACCAGCAAGGGCATCAGGAAGCCCCGGAACGCGAGCTCCTCGAACAGCGGTCCCAGCGTTATGGCGAAGAAACCGACCAGAAGAATCGACCCTCGATTTCTTAGCAGTTCTTCCATTTCGGTCTGGACCGGCGGGCGCGGCAGCACGCTGCCAAGGGAGATTGTGACCACCGCCATCAGCACCCCCCACCCGGCGCAACTCCAGAATCCACGCTGCCCGCGCAGCCACCCGAGCGAGCGCCAGAACGGGCGGCCGTAGCCAAAGCGGATCATGGCGTAGAGGGCGGCGAACCACAAGCCCTCCAACACGAACGTGCTCAGGATCGCTTCCACCGCATTCACTCGCGGGGACCGGTAGACGAGCTGTGTGGCTGTGCCGACGAAGACCAGCAGCAGAAAAGCAATCCCGGCCAGCATCACGATGTCGCGATATCCCCAGAACGGGTAGTGCTCCGGAGGCGGCGGTTCGGGCGGAAGCTGCTCCGGCAGCGGGGCTTCGTTTTCAAGCGGCGGCTGCGATTCCCGAGGGTCGATCATGACTGGCGCTCGATCAGGGCGGCGGCAATCAGCGGCACGAGCAGCTCGTGGTGGCCGGTGATCGCGATGCCGCGGCCTCCGGATCCCGCGTGCGGCCGCTCCACCACGTTCACCCTGGGCCGGTAGTGCTGCACGAAATCGAGATTCACGGTGGTGAAGTTTTCGACCCGGCAGCCCAGATTGCGCGCCGCCGAGAGCGCCTTCAAGAACACCTCGGGAAGAACCACGGCCGAGCCCACGTTAAGGTACACTCCGCCGTCGTCGAGGCTGGAGACCAGGCGCGAGAACAGGCGGAAATCGTAGTGCGTGGCGCGCCCGATCGCGGCCGGGTCGGCGGCGGGGTGCGTGTGGGGCGTGTCCGTCCCGATGGCTACATGGACCGTTACCGGCGTGCGATGCTGGTAAGCTTGCGCGAGCAGGCTCGATTCCGGGTTTCGGGCCAGCTTGACCAGGCTCCGCCCCAGCGCTTCCCCGATGCCCATGGAATCCCGGTCGCCTTCCACGATAGCCCCGTTCATTTCGCGGCCGGTTTCTTCGGCGGTACCGAAGCGGCCGTCGGGCAGCACGGCTTCGACGTCCTCGCTGGTCTCGCCGGCGATGGCGATCTCGAAATCGTGAATCGCGGCCGAGCCGTTCATGCCGAACGCGGTTGCGAAGCCGCGCTCCATGAGGTCGATCAGCACCGGCGCCAGGCCGCACTTGATCACGTGCCCGCCCAGGCCCCAGATGATTGGCTTGCCTTTGGCGCGCGCGGCTTCGATCGCTTCCACAACGGCGCGCAGCCCATCGGCGGCCAGCAGGCGCGGGAGCGAATCCAGCCACCCCGCCAGGCCGGTGGATTTCCGGTAAGGCCGCGCGAAGTGCTCCAGGCGCACCTTGCCGCCGCGATCGCGGATCGGAATCGTTTTCAGCGCCGAAAAATCCAGGGGCGTGAGGTCGTATTCGCTCAAGAGAGATGCCCGTTCCCGCCGTTCTTCAGAACCTTTGCCAGCGCCTGCCCAGTGTAGCTCTTGCGGCTCCGCACCACCTGCTCCGGCGTGCCCGCCACCACCACGTGGCCGCCCGCGTCGCCGCCATCCGGCCCGAGATCGATCACCCAATCCGCCGATTTGACCACGTCCAACTGGTGTTCGATCACCACCACTGTGTTGCCCAAATCCACCAGCCGCTGCAAGACATCGAGCAGCTTCCGGATATCGTCGAAGTGCAGCCCGGTGGTCGGCTCATCCAAAATGTAAAACGTGCGCCCGGTCTGCCGCCGGCTCAGCTCGCGGGCCAGCTTGATGCGCTGCGCCTCGCCGCCGGAAAGCGTGGTCGACGACTGCCCGAGGTGAATATAACCGAGCCCCACATCCACCAGCGTTTCAAGCTTGGGCCTTATCTGCGGAATATTCTCTAAAACCCCGAGCGCTTCCTCAACCGTCGCTTCCAAGATATCCGCAATCGAATAGCCTTTGTATTTTACCTGGAGTGTCTCGTAGTTGTAACGCCGGGCGCGGCAGACATCGCAGGTGACGTAGACGTCCGGCAGGAAATTCATCTCGATGCGCTTGAGTCCGTCGCCTTCGCACGCCTCGCACCGCCCGCCCTTGACGTTGAAGCTGAAGCGGCCGGGCTTATAGCCGCGCTCGCGCGATTCGGGCAGCATCGCGAACAGATCGCGGATCGGCGTGAACACGCCGGTGTAGGTGGCCGGGTTCGAGCGCGGAGTCCGGCCGATCGGCGATTGATCGATCTGGATGACTTTATCGAGGTGCTCCAGTCCGGTGATCGAATCGTGTGCGCCCGGCTCTTCGCGCGAATCGTGCAGCGCGCGCATCATCGCCCGGTAAAGCAGGTCGTGAACCAGCGTGGACTTGCCGCTGCCCGAGACGCCCGTAATGGCGATGAACAGGCCCAATGGGAACTCCACATCGATGTTCTTCAGGTTGTGCTCGCGCGCGCCGTGGATCACGAGTGTTTTGCCGTTCCCGCGGCGCCGTTCGGCCGGCGCGGAAATTTCCTTGACGCCCGAGAGGTACTGGCCGGTGAGCGACGCCGCATTCGCCGCGATCTGCGCCGGCGTTCCACAGGCCACCAGCTTGCCGCCCAGGCGGCCCGCGCCCGGGCCGAGGTCGATCACGTAGTCGGCGCGCTCGATCGTTTCCGCATCGTGCTCCACCACCAGGACGGTATTGCCCAGGTTGCGCAGCCGCACCAGCGTGTCAAGCAGCCGGCCGTTGTCGCGCGGGTGCAGGCCGATGGACGGCTCGTCGAGCACGTAGAGCACTCCCCGCAGCTTCGAGCCGATCTGCGTAGCCAGGCGAATGCGCTGCGCCTCCCCGCCCGAAAGCGTGGCCGCCGAGCGGTCCAGGCTGAGATAGTCCAGCCCGACCGCCGAGAGAAATCCCAGGCGATTGCGGATCTCGCCCAGCAGGCGCCCGGCGATCTGCGTTTCGCGGACGCCGAATTCCCAGCTTTCGATCTTCGGCAGGGCGCGCGCCACCGGCAGCGCCGTGAAATCGGCAATCGAAAGCTCCTTCACCAGCACGCTCAGACTGCCCGGCTTGAGCCGCTTCCCGTGGCAATCCGGGCAAACCACGGGAGACATGTAGTCCGCGAGCCACTCGCGATAGATATCGGTCGATTCCTCGTACTTCTCCTCCATCAGCTTCAGGATGCCCGGGAAGCCGTTGCCGCCGAGCATCAGGAAGTCCTGAGCCTTCGCCGCCAGTTGTTCGAACGGTTTGGCCACGTCGATTCTTTGCTGCCGCGCGGCGGCGTTGACGGAATGCACGATGAAGTGCGACGCGGCTGCGGCAACGAGCCCGCCGTCGAACAGGGGTTTGGAGAAGTCGGCGACCAGCTTCGACGGGTCGAAGGTCCACTTGCTGCCCAGCCCGGCGCAGGTTTCGCAAGCGCCATATGGACTGTTGAAAGAGAACGACCGGGGCTCCAGCTCCGGAACGCTGGTTCCGCAATCCGGACAGGCGAGCTTTTGAGAATACAGGTGTTCCCCGCCGCCCACGACCGCGACCACCACCAGCCCGTTCCCGAGTTTCGTGGCCGTCTCGATCGACGCCTCCAGGCGCTTCTCGATCCCCGGCTTCACCAGCAGCCGGTCAACCACCACCTCGATGGTGTGGTTGCGCCGGCGGTCCAGGGCGATGGGCTCGTCGATCGGGTGCAATGTGCCGTCGATGCGGGCGCGCAGGAATCCCTGGCGCGAGAGCTTTTCCAGGTCCTTCCTGTACTCGCCCTTGCGGCCGCGAACCACCGGCGCCAGAATCATCACCCGCTCGTCCTGCCGCAGGCTCGTGATATGGCGGACGATGTGCTCGGTGGTCTGCTGCGAAATCTGCTCTCCGCAATTGGGGCAGTGCGGCACGCCGATCGAGGAATACAGCACGCGCAGGTAGTCGTAGATCTCGGTGATCGTGCCTACCGTCGATCGCGGGCTGCGGTTGGTGGTCTTCTGCTCAATCGAGATGGCCGGGCTGAGGCCGTCGATGGAATCCACCTCGGGCCGCTCCATCTGGTCGAGGAACTGCCGGGCGTAGGGCGAAAGCGTCTCCACGTAGCGCCGCTGGCCCTCGGCGTAGATGGTATCGAAGGCCAGCGAGGATTTCCCCGAGCCGCTCAGCCCGGTGATCACCGTGAAGGTGTTCCGGGGAATCTCGACGTCCAGATTCTTGAGGTTGTGTTGTCTTGCGCCGTGTACGCTAATACGGTCCAGCATTTTTGCGGTTGGCCACACGCCGCCTATTCTCCATTGTCCCCTGCCGGGTGCCGGCAACGCCAGTGGCCTTCCAATCCGCTAAATGCAGCGATTTCAGTTGCTCGCAATTCCGCCATGGTCCGAGCGAATCCTGGGATTCTCGCCCGGAGACTTGCCGCCGCGCCCGTGCGCGACAGTGCGGTTGCACGCTTCTGCCGGGCGTTAAACCAACTGACCACCTCAAAAGTAATGGTAAGTACCAGGACCGAATTCGTGGAGAAGAGGACCTGGAAATATTGACTCTCACCTGGCAAGCGACTAGTTTAGAGGAATCTTGGTAGAACAGCGCAGGTTCAGGAGGTTCGATCTTAGCCTGCCAGTGAGACTGGTCAGGAACGGTCTCCGCCCCGTGTCAGGCGCCGGCCAGACCAGGAACCTCAGTTCCGGTGGAGCCCTCTTCTCATCCGATACGAAGGTCGATCCCGGCGAAGCCATCGAGTACGTCATCGAGATGACCGACTCCGGTAACGTTGACTTGCACTGCCTCGGAAAGGTGATCCGCCTGGATGCAGGCGTCCCAGACGGTCAGGACCCGGCCAAGCCGTTCGAGATGGCCGTCACGATGGAGCGGTACGAGTTCATCCGCAAGCGCTGACCCGGCGGGCCGAAGACCGCCGCACCGCCGTCATTCGTACCTCAAGCAGACGATCGGATCCAGGTTCGCCGCGCGATTCGCCGGATAGTATCCAAAGAACAGCCCCACCCCTACCGAAATCACCACGCCCATCACCACCCAGAAAGGCGAAACCGTTGCCGGAATCGAAGCCAGCACGTGGGCCGCGAACGAGATCGCACCCCCGGCCAGGATGCCCAGCACGCCGCCAACTCCGGAAAGCAGGATCGCCTCCATTAGGAATTGCGCCCGTATGTCCGACTTGCGCGCGCCGATCGCCTTTCGGACGCCAATCTCTCCGGTCCGCTCGGTAACCGAGATCAGCATGATGTTCATCACCCCGATCCCTCCCACCACCAGGCCGATCGAGCTGATCACGCCGGTGAGCAGGACCATCGCCCCGGTAAGCTGATTCCACAGATCCATGAAGAAGTTCGGGTCGGCCACGTCGAAATCGTTCTCCGCGTGATACGCCACCCTGCGGCGCCGGCGCAGCGCTTCGACCGCGTCGTTCCGCACCGCGTTCAAGTCCGCGCCGTCGCGCACCGTAAAGATCAGAAAGACCTCCCGGACTTCCGGATAGTTCTTGTGAAAGTTCGAGAGCGGAATGCAGGCGAACTGGTCCACGCCCATGCCGCCAAAGAGCCCCGGGTCTTTCTCGAAAACGCCGATCGTTTCATACAACCGTCCGTTCAGCCGCACCACTTTGCCGATCGGGTCCGTGTGCGGGAACAAAGAGTCCGCAATGGCATTCCCGATCACCACGACGTTCCGCGCGTGCTCTTCGTCGAATTGGGAAATGTACCGGCCCGTGGCCACCGAGAACAGCGGCAGCGCCGCCGCGTATTCCGGCTGCGTGCCCCGGAGGATCAAGCGCTCCACGTGCTCATCGCCATAGACGATCGAATCGCCCTGCTCACCCAGATTGACGCGCTGCGCGAATGCGGCGGCAATATCCAGCCCCGGCACGTTTTCCTTGAGGAACTGCGCGTCGGAAATCTCCAGGTATTTCCGCATCCGGATCTTCTGCGGCAAGGGGCCCATTCCTGTATAGCCCGGTGGAATCCGGGTGATGAAGAAGGATCGCGACCCGAACGATTGTATACGGCCCTGGATGTAGCCGTTCAGTCCGTCGATAATCGCGGCCACCGAAATGACGCTCGTGACGCCGATCACGATCCCCAGGACCGTCAGCGCGGAGCGAATCTTGCGCGAGCGCAACGTATCCAGGGCGACCAACAGGTTCTCTCTGATCTCCGGGACCGTCATCCATCACTCCGCGCGAAGCGCCACCACGGGATCCAGCTTGGATGCCCTTACCGCCGGGTAGATCCCGAAAAACAGCCCGATCATCGAACTCAGAATCACGCCCAACACCGCGACCCAGGTCTCGACTGAGGCGGGAAAGCTCGCCGCCCGCCGGAGCGCCAGCGCGCATAGAAATCCGAGGCCCACCCCGATCGCGCCGCCAGCCACGCATTGCAGAACGCTCTCCATCAGAAACTGCCGCAGCACATCGGATTGCGTGGCGCCCACCGCGCGGCGCACGCCGATCTCCTTGGTCCGCTCGGTCACGCTCACCAGCATCACGTTCATGATGACCACGCCGCCCACCACGGCTGAAATCGAGCTCACCATCAGGAACACGGCGAAGAAGGCCGAGCTGATGCTCTGCCACAGCGAGATGTAAGTATCGGCGGTGCCAATGAAGAAATCGTCCTCCTTGCCGGCGCGCACGTGGCGCCGGGCGCGTAGAATCCGGCGGGCGTCGTCCTGGGCTGCGGCGAATATCTTTTCCGGCCCCTCGGCTTTGACGTGCAGCAGCAGGCTGTTCCGCTGCCCGCGCAGCTTCAGGTACGTGTGCAGGGGAATCACCAGGAAGTTGTCCTGGTCCTGCCCGAGCACGGACCCGATCTTCTCGAACGTGCCCACCACGGTAAACTCCGCGTTTTCGGCCCGAATCACGCGGCCAAGCGGATTTGTAAAAGGGAAGAATTCCTCGGCCACGCGATCGCCGATCAGGCACACATCCGACGCATGGCGGTCCTCCACCTCGGTGAAATAGCGGCCCAGTTCCACCGTCCGCGTGTCGATCGCGGCCATGTTGGGTGTATGGCCATAGAGGGTGGTGTCGTCCAGTTCCCGGCCCTGATATCGGAGCGAGATGCTGCTGCTCACCGAGGCGCCCACCGCCTGGCAATGTTCGCACTCCCCGGCCAGCGCCTCGAGATCGTCCGGATAGAGATACCGGTTGCGTTGCGCTTTGGTGTAAGCGGTGAAATCGGTCGAGGCAAACGGCATGCGCCCGATGCGGAACACGTTGGTGCCCAGGTTGGCGATCTTCTGTTCCACGTAAACATTCGCGCCCTCGACCAGAGTCATGACCGTGATGAGCGTGGCGACTCCCATGGTCAGCCCGAGCACGGTGAGCGAGACCCGCAGCTTGTGCGCACGGATCGAGTCGAACGCGAGCGCGAAATTGTCAGCAACACCGATCATCCCCGGCTGTGATTGTACCGTGAAAAAATCCGGCGGCCCTCGGCTTTGCTCTTTTTCTCCTTTACTCCTCTACTCCTTTGCTCCTATACTCCTTTATACTGGAGCAAAGAAAAGGCGAAGACATGACCGACAACCTTTCGCTCGATTTCCCGGCCCCTTTCGGGATTGAACCTCTCGCGTCCGGCCGGACTGGACGTCGCGCTGGCGCGCTTCGAGAGCTTGCGGAACCAGCCGGAATCCGTCATTCGCGCGATCCACTACCGGCCTGCATCCGAGGGCGAGTACGCCGAGGTTCCGCCCGAGGTACAAGCGAGCCTTCGCGATGCCCTCGCGCGCCATGGCGTCCAGCGCCTGTATAGCCACCAGGCGGAGGCCTTCCGGGTGGTGGCCGAAGGCAAGAACGTCGTGGTCGTGACGCCGACCGCAAGCGGGAAAACTCTCTGCTACAACCTTCCCGTGCTGAACCGTCTGGTCGAGGACCCCGGCGCCCGCGCGATGTACCTCTTTCCGACCAAGGCGCTCGCCGAGGATCAGTTCCACGAACTGCAGGGCGCCATCGACTCGATGGGTTCGGACCTGCGCGCGTTCACCTATGACGGCGACACTCCGCAAGACGCGCGCAAAGCCATCCGCGAGCGCGCCAACATCGTGCTGACCAACCCCGACATGCTGCACGCCGGCATTCTTCCTCACCACACCAAGTGGGCCAAGCTCTTCGAGAATCTTCGCTACTTCATCATCGACGAGCTGCATTACTGCCGCGGCGTTTACGGCAGCCACTTAGCGAACGTGATCCGCCGCCTCAAGCGCGTGTGCGAGTTCTACGGTTCCAAGCCGCAGTTCATCTGCTCCTCGGCGACCATCGCCAACCCGCGCGAGCTGGCCCAGGCGCTGACCGGCGAAGCCTTCGAGCTGATCGCGCACAGCGGCGCGCCGGTGGGCGAGAAGTACTTCATCTTTTACAACCCGCCGTGGGTGAACCGCCAGCTCGGCATCCGCCGCAGCTACTTGCAGGAGGCCAAGCGCGTCGCCTTGGAGTTCCTGGAGAGCCGGCTCCAGACGCTCGTATTCGCCAACAACCGCCTGGCCACGGAAGTCCTCATCACCTATTTGAAGGATGCGGCGAAGCGCCTCCCGGCGGGCGAGGGGGCGGTCCGCGGATACCGCGGAGGCTATCTGCCTCGCGAGCGGCGCGAAATCGAACGCAAGCTGCGCGAGGCGGATGTGCGCTGCGTGGTCGCGACCAACGCGCTCGAGCTGGGGATCGACATCGGCTCACTGGATGCCGTGGTCATGGCCGGCTATCCGGGGACGATCGCCTCGACCTGGCAGCGCGCGGGCCGCGCCGGCCGCCGCCAGTCCACTTCGGCCGCCGTGCTGGTGGCCTCCAGCGCGCCGCTCGACCAGTACGTCATCGAGCATCCCGACTATTTCTTCGGCGGCTCGCCGGAAGAAGCGCACATCAATCCCGACAACCTCGAGATTCTGATCAATCACATGAAGTGCGCGGCCTTCGAGCTGCCCATCCGCGACGGCGAGAAATTCGGCCGGCACGATACCGCCGAGCTGTGCGCGTTTCTCGACGAGCTGGGCGTGCTGCATCACTCGGCGGGAGCCTGGCACTGGACTTCCGACACCTACCCGGCCGATGCGATCAGCCTGCGCTCCATCACCAGCGACAACTTCGTGGTGATCGACACGACCGGCGATCCCGTACCTAGCCGCGACTCCGTTCCGAGCCGCGACTCCGTTCCGAGCCGCGACTCCGTTCCGAGCCGCGACTCCGTTCCGAGCCGCGACTCCGTTCCGAGCCGCGACCGTCAGGGAGCGGTAGTACCTTCACCCGGCCCCCGAGTGATCGCCGAAGTTGATTTCCCGTCCGCCTTGACGACGCTTCACGAGAAAGCGATCTACCTGCACGAGGCCCGGCAATACCAGGTGGAGAAGTTCGACTACGAAGGCCGCAAAGCGTATGTGCGGCGGGTGGAATCGGACTACTACACCGACGCGATCGACTACACGCAGGTGAAGGTGCTGGAGGAATTCGAATCCGCGCCGGCCGGGGGCGCGCGGGCCGCGCACGGGGAGGTGCGCGTGAACCGCCAGATCGTCGGGTTCAAGAAGATCAAGTTCTACACCATGGAGAACGTCGGCGCGGGCAACCTCTCGATGCCGGAGCAGGAGATGCACACCACCGCGTTCTGGCTGACCTTCTCCGAGAGCTTTCTCGCGCGGTTCCCGGACCTCTCTCCCACCGGGAAGCAGAACGGCCTGACCGGCCTTGGCAACGCGCTGCGGACCGTGGCGGCGTTCCTGCTGATGTGCGACCCGCGCGACCTCGGCGTCGCCTTCGGTGAGAACATTTCCGAAGGCGTGCGAGCCTACGAGCCGGACCTCTATCTCTACGATGCGTATGCGGGAGGCATCGGCCAGAGCGCTCCGCTATTCAAGATGTGGCGCAACCTGGTGACGCACGCCCTGGACCTGCTCGCCGCCTGCCCCTGTGAAGCAGGCTGCCCGAGCTGCGTCGGCCCTGTCGGCGAGGTCGGCGACCGCGGCAAACAGGCAGCCAAGATGATCCTGGCCGAGCTGCTGAAGGGGTAAGAACTCGTAGCGCGTTACCGAGCCGCGACCGTCAGGGAGCGGTTCTGGCCACTGGCTGATAGGGCCGAGCCCCAATGCTGTTCACCCAGCAGGGGAATCCCGACGTCTTCCAGATCGCCGTTTGTGGCCCGACTGACCTTCATCTGCGGGGATTCGAGCCTTTGTCAGCGGAGGAATTCCTCCAGTTCGCCGTTGTATGGCAATCCGCCGAGAGAACGGATCACAGCGGAGTCGATCGCCTCCAATCTGGCCAAGATGGCACCAAGTTTACCCTGTTCGTAGGGTAACTTCCCATCGTGGACGAGACGAGAGCGAGCGCCGAATAACCAACCGATACCGAGTTTTTCTTTGACCTCGGCCGCAAGGCGTCCGGTCAGCCCCGAAAGATACTCGCTGATGGGTTGAATGTCCGAGGTATTCTTCATCGGAAAAACCTCAAGAACGGTCCACAGCCACAGAAACCGTTCTTCTCCTGGTTCGGTCGCAACCGCTCGTGCAAAGAGCTTCGACATCAACGTGAAACGTGCGTCGATGTCCGGCTGGGCACTCACGGCGCGTCTGAGACCGCTGATGCGGTTTCCCAGGTCTTGGGAGGCGAACTTTACCGGATTGGCGAATAGGGCCCATTGATCTCCGAACAGCTCATTCTGATCACACAACCATCCACTCCATACCTCCATCTCGAATAGATGCGGTGACAAAACTGCAGACATCTGAGCGATGACCCGGTCGATGTGATCCTCACAGTATTCCCGTTTACCAAACGCCTCCTTGGTCCTGGCGATCAGTTCCACGTACGTGCGTCCTTCAGGAACCTGCATCCGCTGGGACTGTAGCAGAGTACTTGATGTTCCGGACGCGACTATACGCGGTCCAACCATCACATCGTATTCGCGCGGCCCGCGGAACACCTCGATTCGAACTGGGTCGGCAATCGCTTTCCCGTAGTCCGTCTGAACGAGGTTGGTCCAGTAGAGCTTCATGAATCTGAAGAACTGCGGCATTCGCCCAATGTAACATTGCGACTGGCGTAGCGAGACACGGGCCGCTAGCGGCCTGTCGATCCACCGGGGAAATCGGACGGCTTGAACTGCACCATCTTCGCATTACGACGAGAGTGACGCAGCCCACTGCGGACTCGCATAATCACTTGCTTCAGGCCGACGCGTTTTCCCTAGTTGCTTAAACCCGAGGTCAGTCGACTAAATACCCAGCTTTGGCACCGCATCCAGAACGTCGGTTCTGAAGCCGCCGAGCCATTCGCTGTTGGGCCGCGCCAGCAGCCGAGCATGCCGATATGCCCAATCCGTGTAGAGGACGGTTGCAGCCCGATACCAACCGCCGTGGCGCTCCAACGTGAGTGCGAGGTCAGCACGCTTGGAGTCGCGCAGGTAGAGCGGAAGCAGAAGCTGAATGCGTCCACGATAGAACTGCGGGACGGCCATACGATAACTTCGCTGCGCGAGACGGATGCTATGCTTCATCGCTCCTTCGAGGGCATTCCGAGTTGCAAGTGGAATTGGCTGCGCATCGGTCAGACCCTCGGGCTGCTCAGCCTCATCTTCGTCGGATGCTCGCCGAGATCCGTAGGCACGCCGTTCTTGTCGACCCTGCCGCCCAGCTCTTCCGGAAAGCGATTTAGGTCGTCCTTGATAATGTGATCCAGATTGAGTTGGACTTGCAGTTTCGGATCAAAGATCAGCTCGCGGGGATCATTCCAGTACTCGGCAAGGCGAGGAAATTCCGTGAAATCGGTGAGAACTCTGTCGCCTGCCCGAGCCCAAGACTTAAGCCACCATTTCTTGTTCAAGGGCGAGATAGGTTGAGCGCGGTCGTAGTTATCGGATATCGTAAACACGCCGAAGACTTCTTCCTGACCCGGAGTCAATAGCCCAGTGTTGAAGCACGCGAGCCGATCAGCCTCGACGATCTTTTGCTGATCGAAGACACGAACAAAGGTGTACTTGATATAGCTATCAAGCACCGGCAGCGGTGATTGAGCGGGTGCCTGCAGATATTTCCACCGCTCGGGCTCGGCCATCTCGGCGAGAGCTTGGAGTCTGTCCTCCCAGTCGGCGACCTTCGCGAAATCAAAGATGCGAGCCATTGACCTTACAGTATAGCCCCTGCCTTGGGCCGGTCTGGACAAGGCATGCGCGTCGAGCCGTATCGTGATATTGACCTTCCCCGCTGGTTCGGGCGCCGGCTTTGTGATCCGTCCCCGCTTGCCTTCGCTGAAGTCGCATGGGCAGTTCACAGCTTGACGTCTAACGCCCGACGGTTCCCTGTGGAGCGCCATCAACGTGATCCCGAGCGGCGCTCTTTCGCCAGCCGCTCCGCCAGGAAGACCTTCAGCAGCGACTGGTAGGGCACGTCGCGCCGGTTCGCTAGCACCTTGAGATCCTCGATCATCGAAACCGGAAGGCGCAGAGATATGGTCCGCAGGGATGGCTTCAGATGAACGAACTTCTTGCGCTTCCCCGACTGCCATTCCACGTACGCCGTTGAATCCGCGTTAGCCCAGAATTGTCTTTCCTCGTCCTCGCTCTTAAAATCAGGGATTGTCTTTCTCATATTTGGCATAAACGGCCGTTTCATTTCGGTTCATGTCGCGGACCGAAATCACCCGAATCCGATTCCTGCGAACCGTGAACGCGATGAACAATCTCCGCTCAGCGCTCGTGTGCCCAAGCGCGTAGTAGCGCTTCTCGCCCTTGCTGTTCCGAACGTCGCTTCGCACGACCAGGGGCTCGTGGAAGAACACGTCCTCAGCTTCCTCGGGCGTCACCCGGTGCCGCTCCCAGTTCTTGCCTGCGTTGGCTTCATCCCAATCAAATCCGATGCAATCGTCCAACGGGTCCGCAGCCGGCACGGTTTTAGTATACAACTATCATATACAGCGCCTCCGCTCCTATCCCCGCGGTCAGCCCAGGCTCAAGTGCCCCGGCGGGACATCCGGACGAAAAAACCGATCCTTCGAAAACATCGATTTGTTTGCCGGATCGCAAGGGCCGGCGCGGTCCATTCACCGCCGCTCCACACCCACCAACCCCTTTCCCTTCATCACTTGCCTCACGCCAGCTTCAGACGCCACCCCCTCCCCGTGCTACCCCTTAGACCGGAACGATAACCCCATGCCGCACCCCAAAACTCCCGTCTCACCCAAGCAGCTCGCTGCCAATCGCGCCAATGCCGCCAAATCCACCGGACCGCGAACCGCGCCGGGCAAGGCCCGCTCCGCGCAAA
>Ga0326727_10000495_pt1 | contig 162893 bp, 125 predicted proteins | sample MB2enrmetagenome_FD_207643 | JGI IMG/M metagenome (GOLD analysis project Ga0326727, IMG submission 207643) | Lab enriched peat soil microbial communities from McLean, Ithaca, NY, United States - MB29MY | ecosystem: Environmental > Terrestrial > Soil > Wetlands > Peat | place: USA: New York...
CGCGCGCCCCTCGCCCCGCTGCGGGGTCCTCTCCAACTCTCGCCGCCAGTTTTGAAACGGCCTCCCTTGGGGGAGAGGGTGGCTCGACGAGGCGTTTTCATCAGCCGAGGCGAGACGGGTGAGGGGGTCTCACCTATTGTCAACTCTAAGATGGGACACCGCACTAGTGATAATCTAACACCGCAGGATTGCCAAGGGCACGAAGAGCCGCGGACCTGCAAAACAGTCGGTCATGTCGCTTCGCGACACCCCGAAGCACGAAAAGACGCCGATATTTCGGCAGCGACCAGGCGAGCGCCGAAATATCGGCGTCTTTTCGGAGCAGGTCCGCGCTACGCCTGCTATTGGATTAAGTACTGCGCCAGCTTGCCGTCCGTGGTTGAGAAAGTGCTCAGGTTCAGGGTTGTGCCCGAGGCGAAACGGATGAGGAAGAAGCGGTAACTCATACCGCCGCGCCGCACCGCGCCGGTCTGCTCAAAGCTCTGTGGCGTTCCGAGAGGTTGCAGGCTGGACTGGGCGTCGACCAGGACCCGCGGGGTGAAGTAAGAGTCGGCGTCAGATGTCAGGAGCGCGCGGTCAAGCTTGCCCTCTTGCAGTTGGTTGAATACCTGGCGGGCTTGTTCAAGAGCGTGCGGAGCGTCCGGATCCTGGCTTGCGGCGAGCAGCGACCCAATCTGCCCGGCGATGGAGTCAGCCGCCCGGGTGCCATCCCGGTTGGTCAGCACCACCACCGCCGCGCCCTGATCGGGCCAGACGGCGTTGTCACTCACGAAGCCCGAGACCGCACCGCCGTGCTCGAGCTTTGGGTGGCCGCTGGCGTTTGAAATCCCCACCCCCAGGCCGTAACCGGTAGGTACGCCGTTCTTGAGCCGAACGGGGGTAGTCATGGCAGCAAGCGACGCCGGCTTCAGCAGCTTGCCTTCGATCAGTGATTGGTCCCACAGGGCAAGATCGTGCGCCGTCATGGCGAGTTCGCCGGCGGCGTAGAGCCAGCCTCGGGCTTCCGGTGTCGCGGGCCGGACCGGGCCCCGGCCAAAACGCGTGTAACCAGCCGCATCCGACTCGGTCAGTGTGTGGTCAGAGAGGTCGATCACACTAGTCATGCCGAGCGGGTCGAGGATTCGCGATCTGAGGAATGCAAAGGCCGGCATGCCAGTGACCTTCTCGACGATCTGCCCGGCCACCACAAAGTTGGTGTTGCTGTACTGCCACTCGGTTCCGGGCTCGAAGTCGAGCGGCTTGCGGGCCCAGCGCTCAAGGATGCCCTCAGGCGTGACAGGCTGCTGCATGAAGGGCGCGACGTAATCGAGCGGGTAGTAGTCCTGATAGCCTGAGGTGTGGGAGAGCAGCTCGCGGATGGTGATGTCGCTGGCGCGGGTGAGCGCGGGAAGATACTCTGCCACCCGGTCGTCGAGCGAGAGCTTCCCTTCCTGCGCGAGTAATAGAACACAACCCGCCATGAACTGTTTGCTGACTGACCCGATAGGGTACCGCATCTCAGGCTGCGCGGTTGTTTTGGGATCGAGGCGCGCGTCGCCGTAAGCCTTCACATAAGCGATCTTGCCGTCCTTCACCACCGCGATGGACGCGCTCGGGGTGGCGGTTTCGGCCAGTGCTTTTTCAGCTAGGCTGTCAATCTTGGCGGCAGTCTCGGATGACACTTGGGCTTCGACGTGGGCAGCGGCCGGCAGAATCAAGCAGACGATCAAAGTGGCGTGAAGATAGCGGTTCATGGTCTTTATTCCTCCTTTTGAAGCAGAATCACCTATAATACGTCCCCTTCATCACTCTTTCCGCCGGACCCGTCAGTGAAACTTCACCACCCAGGGGCCATGCCACCTCGAGCGTGCCGGCTTCGGTTCGGACGCGGACGCGCCGGTCCGTGAGGCCATTGAGAATGGCGGCCACCGTGGCGGCGCAGGAGCCCGTTCCCGACGACAGGGTGTGACCGACTCCCCGCTCCCAGAATCTCACCTCGATTTCGTCCTTGGAGAGCAGGCGCACGAACTCCACATTGGTGCGGTTGGGGAAATGCCCGTTGTGCTCGATCTCCTGGCCCAGTCGCACCCAATTAACCGTTTGGAAATCGGCCACAAACACGCTGCAATGCGGATTCCCCATGGAAGTGATCGTAACCGGCAAGTCGCCCCGATAGGTCTTGAGTGGGAATCGAAGAAGCGGAGATGCAGTCTCGGCCGGCTGGAAGGGAATTTGCGCCGCGGTAAGAATGGGGGCGCCCATGCGCACGCGGAACATCCACTTCCCGGGGCTCGACTTCCCTTTTTCCAGCGTCTTCACCCCCGCCAGCGTTTCAATTTCCAGCGTGCGCTTCTGGGGTTTGCGCTCCACGAGAAACGCTCCGGCACAGCGAATGCCGTTTCCCGACATCTCCGCTTCACTGCCGTCGGCGTTGAAGAAACGGATGCTCGCGTCGTGGCCCCGCACTCCGGGCTTCATAACCACGATAAGGCCATCCGCGCCGGCGCCGGTGTGGCGATCGAGAATTCTGCGCGCGAATGCGGGGAGACCGGAGGGAACGTCGCTGGCCAGGACGACAAGCCAGTCATTCCCCTGACCGTGATATTTAATGAAAGGAATTACCTTTGTCATTTCGCAAATGGCCCCCAACCGCTGCTTCGCGGCTGAATCACCGGCACTTCTTGCCACGCCTGGACGGGGCAACCGGAAGAGCGGGGCTTATGGTTTTTGAATTATTCCCCCATCATGCAAGGCAACTTCCTTGACAAACCCAACGCGTGGCTATATGTTGGATACTTGGTGGATATACGTGCCTGTTGTTTAAGCTCAACCATCTGTCTGCAAGGTTGCTGAATGCCCAAAGCGAAAAAGCCAAAACCGCTGGAAGTAATAGCCTCCATTATTGATGACTCACTTCGTGATCTCCCAGAAGAGGAACAACTGGCTAGATTGAAGGCAGCTAACGCTCACGCTGCGCAGACTTTTTCTTCTTCTTATCACTCACCATCTGATAAAACTGAGCGACCGCGACGCGCCGCCTCTCTACATCCTTGACATTAAGCGAATCGAGCAGACTGGAAAATTCTTCAAAATCCTCATTCTCCACGCACCTTTCGATGTTGCGTAATGTCTCCGCTCTTTCCCGGCGCTTTTCCGCGTCAAAGCCGCCTTTCTTATCGGTATGTGTTTGCTCCTTAAAGTGTCTTGCTATTTCTTCGCTATCCATTTAGACACACTTCTCCTCTGTAGTCACAAAAACCCTCAGCCCCGCCCTTCCAGACCTGTGGTGAGAAATCCATGTTAGCCGCAGTAAAAGCCGGGGACCATCCCTCCTCACATTTTCCGCCGCCGATAAATTTTGTAGCCGCCCTCGCCCTGAAATGTCCCCTGATCTACAACTTCATAATCCTTGAAAGCCTGGGGGTAGGCCTGCATCAGGCTATCGATGGCGTCGCCGTCACCGCGGATAATCCACTCCACCCACTTTTCCGGCTCGGTGTGCATCCGAGCCCAGAATCTGCGACTCTGATTCGTAAGGGTATTACGAAAGTAGATACCGACTTCCGGCTCGACGCAAGGCCACTTCCCCACCGCCACCAGGATGCGTCCCCCATCGTAGCGCCCGCGCAGGAACTCGATGATAGCCCGCTGCCGCCGGGCGCGGCAAGGGGTATTCAGGATTCCTTCCTTCACCACAGGCATTTCCCGCGGGCCCGCGGCGGTCATTACGGCAAACTGCCGCCCCAGCACCCCCAGGAAAATGATCAGCAAGACGATGCGGAGATTCCTTCCCAAGCGCCGGGAAAACACAAACGATGGAAACAGCGCGACCGCCGCAATCATTTCCACCCCGTACCGCAGGTTGTAATGCGTGTTAGGGAAAAGCGTCGGCACATAGAGCGGAACTGCGGCGTACGCCATGGCCTGGATATAGAAGGGCAGCGGAACGATGAGCAGCACGGCCACCACGCCGCGCCGGGATTCGCGCAAACTAGCGCACCAAGCCACGAAACCTAAGACGGCCAACTCCAGCGCATAAACCCCGATGACAAGCTTAAGATCTTCCAGGTAGTACCGCGTGGATAGGAGCAAGCTCCCATCGGTGGGATAAGGGAACGCCGTGGTGGCCAATTGGTGGGCATAAATATCTTTCGCCGAACCGAGGCCGTTATAGAACTCCAAAGGGTTGTGGAAGCGATGGGCATTGTGAATCAGCCACAACAGCGGGCCGGCGCCGGAGATGCCGGCAAAAAAAGACGCGCGAATGAGGCGCTGCCTCCACGGGTAGGGGTGGATCAGGAAAACCAGCAGGGTGGCAAAAGGCAGAACGTTCCATCCCTCATAACGCGTGAGCGTGGCCATGAACGCGGCTACGGCGGCGCCCGCCAGCGATTTCCACGAGCCCGATTGCGCATAGCGAAAAAGCGCGTAAGCCACCAGCACCGCCCACAAAAGCGCCAGCGGCTCGGTCAGCGGCGTGCTCGCGAGATAAAGGAAGCTGGGGCACATCAAGGCTCCGGCCAGAGCCACCAGCCCCGCCGCCAGGTTACGATTGATTTCCGCCCCCAGGCGGAAGAGGAGATAACAAGTCAACGCGAACGCCGCGGACGAAACCAGTCCCCCCGCCAGGCCGGTGCGCCAAAGAAAATCGTTGGCGGCCAGCGGGGCGCAAATCAAATGGTAAAGGGGCAACCAGACGCTGCCAATTTCCTCGTAGCCCGGGGTGAGGGAATCAAAGATGCGGCGCGCGCCCTCCATGTGGGCCAGTCCGTCGCCATAAAGGTTGGAGAGTCCTCGGGTGTAGAAATAGTGGAGGCTGGCGCCGGTCACGCCCAGAATCAGAATGGCCACGGCGCCGTGCGCGGGGGCGGGAATGCGCCAGGATTCATCGGGCGAGGGGTGGGATTCGAGAGCAGAATCAGGCATCAAAATGCGTCAACTGTTTGATTTCGCGGTAACGCGATTCGATTTCCCCCGGCGTCAAGCCCATCAGGCGGCCCACCCCGAATTCTTCCACCGCAAAACTTCCCATGACCGACCCATACACCGCGGCGCGGCGCAGGTTGGCATCCGAGAGGTCACCGGTGCGCGCCAAGTGGCCCATGAACCCGCCCGCAAAAGTGTCGCCCGCGCCGGTGGGATCGTAAACTTCATCGAGCGGGTAAGCGGGAACCGTGAAAACGGACTCCGGGCCGAAAAGCGTGGCGCCATGCTCACCGCGCTTGATCACCAGGACGCGCGGACCGAGCTTGCGAATACTCGCCGCCGCTTTTTTCAAATTGTGCTGGTGGGAAAGCATCCGGGCTTCGCCTTCGTTGATCAGCAAAATATCCACCGTCGCCAATACCTTTGCCAGCTCTTCGGGCATGCCCTGAATCCAGTAATTCATGGTGTCCAGGGCGCTGGCGCGAAGGTTGGGAAAGGCGCGGTGAACGTTGAGCTGCAAGGTCGGAACAATGTTGCCGAGAAAAAGAAATTGGCTGTCGAGGTAAGCGGCCGGAATCTTGGGCACGAAGCTTTCAAACACGTTGAGCTGGGTCTCCAGCGTGTGCGCCTGATTCATGTCGCCGGTGTATTCACCCTTCCAGCGGAAGGTGCGGCCGGGAACTCGTTCCACACCCGCCGTGTCGATAGAACGTTCGCGAAAAACCCGGAAGTGCTGTTCCCCAAAGTCTTCCCCCACCACCGCGACGACGGAAACGGAAGTGAACCAGCTTGCGGTGATGGAAAAAAACGTTGCCGACCCTCCGAGAATTTCCTCCACCTCGCCGTGCGGCGTGCGAATGGAATCAAACGCTATCGAACCAACCACCAGTAGCGACATAGGGGTACCATTATCCTCGCGAGATTGGACTGACCGGCAGCTTTTACTTCAGATACTTACCCACCAGCAGGGCCAGCTTTTTCCTGGCCGCGGCGGGAATCTTCTTGCGATCGGTAAGGATCGCGTGGGCAAGCGCCGTGGCGCATTTGCAGTTCCGCGCCGCGGGGAGAGAGCGCACCGCGTGCCGCACAATCTTCTGGGAATTCTCCACGTTGCGCGAAAGATAGTCAAGGACCTGCGTAACCGTGACCGCGTCGCGATCGGGATGCCAGCAATCGTAGTCGGTGACCATGGCCAGCACGGCGTAACAGATTTCTGCTTCGCGCGCCAGCTTGGCCTCCGGGAGGCTGGTCATTCCAATAATATCCATGCCCCACGAGCGGTAGAGGTTCGATTCCGCCTTGGTGGAAAACGCCGGGCCTTCCATGCAAAGATACGTCCCACCTTTGTGATGCGCCACGCCCGAGCCGGCACAGGCTTCCGCGAGCGTGTCCAGCACCGTCGGACATACGGGAGAATCGAACCCAATGTGCGCTACCAGGCCGCCCCCGAAGAACGTGGAGACGCGCTGGCGCGTGCGGTCAACGTACTGGGTGGGCAGCACCATGTCCATCGGGTGGAAGTCCTCGCGCAGCGAGCCCACGGCGCTTACCGAAATGATGCGCTCCACCCCAAGCTTTTTGAACCCGTAAATGTTGGCGCGAAAATTGAGCTCGGAGGGACTAATCACGTGGCCGCGCCCGTGGCGGGCAAGGAATGCCACCGGCCGCCCTTCCAGCGTGCCGACAATGTAAGCGTCCGAAGGTTTTCCGAAGGGCGTGGTGATGCGCACTTCGCCAGCCTTCTCCAAGCCCGGCATCTGGTAAAGACCGCTGCCCCCGATAACTCCAATCTGTGCTTTGGCCAAACTTCCTCCTCTTGGTACTCAGCTTTCAGCTTTCAGCTCTCAACTCTCAGCTTTCAGCTCTCAGCTTTCAGCCTTCTGCCTTCAACCAAGATGCTAGTGTGGTGTCCCGCGTAGTATTTGACAATGGGATCATGCATGGACCCCCTCACCCGTCCCGCCCCGGCTGGCGAGAACGCCGGCGGCGGTCCACCCTCTCCCCCAAGGGGGCGAGGGAGCAAGTTCAACTCTCCCCTCGCCCCCTTGGGGGAGAGGGTGGCTCGACGAGGCGTTTTCATCAGCCGAGGCGAGAAGGGGGCCCCACGCTTTGCTTGTTGTGGGGCTGAGGGGGTCTCGCCTATTGCCAACTCCAACATGGGACACCACACTAGCTGTTGGCTGACCGCTACAAGCTGATAGCTCCGTCCCCGCTGCACGGCCAGCTTACCCCACCGCCTCGGTGGAAATCTTGCCCTCAATATTTACCAAGCGCGCCCAGGGAACGCAAGGGTCATGGGGGAAGACCATGAGCGCCCTGGCCGCGGCGAGTTCCGGCAACAATCGTTTTTTGTTGGCAAGCGTCTCCATAGGATAAAGGTCAAAACTGGTCATCCAGGGATAGGAAAGATGGAAAGTTGTGGGCACCAGATCCGAGGGAAAGTACGCCGTATCGCCTTCTGATTCCACCCGCACGCACTGCATACATCGCGTGTGACCCGCGCCCACCTCCACCCGCAAGCCCGGAACGATTTCCGCGTCCCCATCCAGAAGCTCGGTTTGCGCCTCCGCTGCGGCGAAAAACTTCTCCATGTAGCTGGCGCGGTTGCGCTCCGTGGGATGGTGAGCATCTTCCCATTCACCGCGCTGCACGAAATATCGCGCACGGGGGAAAGTGGGCACCAGCCTTCCATCCTCGCGCCGAACATTCCACCCGCAATGGTCAAAGTGGAGATGCGTATTAATGATGATGTTGATATCTTGTGGCTCGATATGCAACTTCTGGAGTTCACCCGGCAGGGTCTGGGAGTGATCCACACCATAAATCTCGTTGAATTTGGCGTCGAATTTATCTCCGATGCCGGTCTCGACCAGAATATTATGGCGGCCCGTCTGGATCAGCAGACATGTCAGACTGATGCGGACCCGATTGCGCGCGTCGGCGGAGATTTTTTTCTCCCAAATCGGCTTGGGAACGATCGAAAACAACTGCCCGCCATCGAGCATGAAGCTTCCATCAGAAATCGCGTGCAGGTCGAATGCCCCTAGTTTCATGGTTCCTCAATCAATGGTAGCGCCGCCCTTCAGGGCGGCACGTGCCGGGCTAAAGCCCGGCGCTACATCTGTTGTCATCGACTACATTCCTCAATCAATTCGATCAGCACCCCGGCAGTGCTCGATGGGTGAACAAAAGCAATGGACGCGTTGCCGGCGCCAACACGGGGTTGGCGGTCAATCAGCCGCACGCCGTAGCTTTCTAACTTGCGCAGCGCTTCCGGCAAATCCGGTACGGCCAACGCCAGATGATGAATCCCCGGGCCGCGCTTGGCGATAAAACGCGCGATGGGGGAATCCGCCTCGGCGCTCTCCAGCAATTCCAGACGGCTATCGCCCAGGCGGAAAGCCGCCACCCGCACCTTCTGGTCGGCAACGCACTCCTCCGCTTCGGGAGCTTTCCCCACCAGTTCCTGAAAAATGGGAACGGCCCGCGCCAGTGATTCCACCGCGATGCCCAGGTGATGAAGCTTTACTCCAGCCCCGGACGGAAAAAAGGCATTCGCGGATTCCGCACTCCCCGGCAGTAGCGCCGCAATGATTTCCTCCACAATCTGGTGCGGATCCTTTTGGTGCGACAGAAGATCGGCAACTTGCCGGTCAAGCGAGCCGTCGAGGAGCGGCGCCGCAACGGCTCTTTCAAAAAGTGTCTGCCGCAGCAAATCCAAAAGCCGTGACCGCCAATGCTCCTTGCGGCGCTGTTCCTTGACCTCGCTTTTTTCGCTGAAAGCGTAAAACTGATCGAGCGCCTGGACCAACTCTGCAATGCCCTGCCCCGTGGTGGCCACGGTTTTGACAATCGGAGGGCGCCATCCATCGGGGCGAGTAGCCAGGGAAAGCATCGCCGCGACTTCCTGCTCGACACGGCCGCCCCCGGGGCGGTCCGCCTTGTTGATGACATACAGGTCGGCGATTTCCATCACGCCGGCCTTGAAAGTTTGAATGTCATCACCCAGGCCCGGTACCAACAGGAGGACCGTCGCGTCCGCGAGGCGCGCGACTTCCACTTCATCCTGCCCCACCCCGACGGTTTCGATCAAAACCACTTCGCAACCCGCGGCGTCGAGAATCGTTACCGCATCCTGAGTGGTGGGCGCAAGACCACCGAGTTGCCCACGGGTCGCCATGCTGCGGATATAGACGCCGGGGTCGCTCGCGAGGCTTTGCATTCGCACCCGGTCGCCCAGGATGGCGCCACCCGAAAAGGGGCTGGTGGGATCGACGGCAAGAATTCCCACGCGCTCACCGCGGCGGCGATACTTGGCCGCCAGTTTTTCTACCAGTGTGCTTTTTCCCGCTCCAGGGGAACCTGTAAGTCCTACTACCCGCGCCCGACCCGTCCGGGGAAAAAGCTCGTGGAGCAGCGGTACCGCCGTGGGGTCGCGATTCTCCACAGCAGAAATGGCCCGGGCGATGGCGCGCCGGTCACCCGCCAGAATCCTATCCACAAAAGCGTCATCTATTTCGGGCATGACAAATTCTTCGCCGCAAGGGCTGCGATCCAGCCGGGCAAAACCATTGACGAAATGCGTCGAAACCCCAAATGCCTCTCGGGCAGAAGGTAGTAAGTTTCGGTAAACGGTGAACCACAGATTTCCGTTTATCGGGCCATAATTCAGGCTATAACACAACCCGGAGGCCGTCAAGAAAACGGCGTGTTTCACATCCCCACCTCGCAATCGTGCTAAGCTAATGTGTGGAATGAGGCCATGAGGCGTCATCCCTGCAAGGAGCTCCTCGCCACCTCTGGGCTGCACTGGCGGAATTCGGAGGATGAGAATTTAGGCTAAGATGGTCAAGTACCTAACCGGGTTTCTGGCTCTGACTGTGACATGCAGCGTGGTCATAGCGCGCGAGCGCAAGGCACAAACCGCAAAGGTCGCCATCCAAGCCGGCCAGGCAGGGTGCCGGGTGGATTTGGACGCGGACGCAGCGGGCTCCACCGATGCCGCCGGAAATCTCATCATCGCGGATGTCGACCCGGGTGACCATTACCTTCACATTCGCTGCCCGGGTAAGCCGGAGGCGGCCTACTTCATTTCGCCCAAGGTCAACGAGGAAGCTCGTATCGGTCCGATACAGGATGCGCCGGCCGCACCGGAGCGTAGCGATCCGATCGTCCTGGCCGAGGACAAAATCCAATTGCGGCGGCTGGTACAGCAGGCTGTCCAATTGCGCGCGCAAGCACGGTTGGACGAAGCGGTCGCCGCTCTTCGCGAAGCGATGAAGCTGGATCCGGAAAACTCCGATCTGCACCGCGAGTTGGGCATCACTTTCCTGCTGTCCAAAGAATGGAAGCGCGCCCGGGTGGAAATGATCGAGGCCATCCGCCATGATCAGACCGACGCCGACGCCCACAACGGGCTTGGCTACGCGCTGGAGAAACTCGGGGATATCGACGGCGCGGTGAAGGAGTATCGCACCGCCACCCATCTTGAACCCGATGACCCCACCTACCGCACCCACTACTTCGACGCGATCGTGAAGCTTCAAACACGGGAAGAGGCGAAGAAATAAAGCGGAGGGTTAGCCTCACGATGCCGCCGCTCGCCTCGGGGCAACGACCTCACGCAGCACTTTCAAGGCACGTTCGCATCCGGCACGATCCACGTCCAGGTGGGTAACCATGCGAATGCTTCGCGCGTTGGTGGCATTCGCCAAGACGTTTTGGGCAGCCAGGAGCTTCGAGATCTCAGGAGCTGTCAACCCTGTTCCCGAAACGTCAAAGAACAGGATATTGGTGACTACCTTGGCGGCATCAATCTTGATTCCGGGAATCTGCGCCAACTCCTGGGCCAGGAACTGGGCATTGGCGTGATCGATGTGGAGCCGCCCGGGACCCTCTTCCAAAGCAATAAGACCGGCGGCTGCCAATACGCCGGCTTGACGCATTCCGCCGCCGAGCATCTTCCGCACGATACGCGCTTCCTCGATAAATTCTTTGCTCCCCACGAGCATCGATCCAACCGGCGCACCCAGTCCCTTCGATAGGCAGAACATCACCGAGTCAAAGTCTTTGGTAAGCTCCACGACGGACTTCCCCAGGGCCACGCTGGCGTTGAAAATTCGCGCGCCATCGAGGTGTACGGGCAAGCCGGCCGCGTGGGCATGATTAACGATGTCCGTTGTATTCGCCAGCGGATACACCGAGCCTCCCGCCAGGTTTGAAGTGTTCTCGAGTTCGATCAGTCCGGTGCGGGCCCGATGGTCGTTCCGGGCACGGACGTGCGGTGCAATCATGTCCCACGTCAAGATTCCGTCTTCGGCGTGAATCGTGCGAGGTACCAGTCCGGAAAACGCCGAAACCATCCCCATTTCAAAGTTGTAAATATGGCAGCGGTCCTCGCAAATCACTTCCTGCCCATGGCGAGTCAAGACTTTAAGGGCCGTCTGGTTCCCCATGGTTCCCGACACCACATACAGCCCAGCTTGACGCCCGAAAATCTCCGCCGCCCGATCCTGAAGGCGGTTGATCGTTGGGTCCTCGCGATAGACGTCATCCCCCACCTCGGCGTCGTGCATGGCCTTTCGCATGGCGCCGGAAGGCTTGGTAACGGTATCGCTGCGCAAATCTACAATAGGTGCTGGCATAGATTCTTACTCTCCGATCATATTGAGAAGTGGTTCTCGGAAGCCCATCAAGTGAGACGCCGATCCACTTACACGCAAACGAACTCCTGGAAAATCTCATTGGAGATGAGGTAGGCGCGGCGAGCCAAGCGCACTCGCTCTCCATGGCAATCCACCCAGCCCTCCCGCGCGAGGCCTTGAATCTTATCCTCCCAACGTTTGAGGGCGATCGTTCCCCAGCGCTCCCTCGCCAACTTCAAGTCAACACCTTCGACTTGCCGCAATCCGAGGAAAAAGAATTCTTCCACCTGCTCTTCCGCCGTCAGGGTGCGAAATTCGTCGATTGGCGGCTGCCCAGCGTCCAATTTCCTCAGGTAGCTCTGCACATCGATCTGATTTGACCACCGCCGTACCCCGTCAAAAGAATGCGCCCCCGCACCAAAGCCCAAATAGGGTGCAAGCTGCCAATACTTGCGATTGTGACGCGACTCGAACCCCGGCAGGGCGAAGTTGGAAATCTCGTATTGGGAGTAGCCTTCGCTCGCGAGGAATGCACAGCCGGATTCATAGGCGTCCGCCAGGAAATCATCACCCGGGACCGCGCCGGCATGGTAACGATTCCCGCCGTGGACCACTTCCCTTCCCAGGCGGCTCTTCTCATCCACCTCAAACAGGTAGAGCGAAACATGCTCCGGTCGCAGCTTCACCGTGTTCTCCAGGCTGAGGCGAAAGGACTCCTCCGTCTGGTAGGGCAGTCCAGCAATCAAATCCAAGCTGATGTTCTGGAACCCCGCCCGACGTGCCTCGGGTACGAGCGCGGAACTTTCGTCAGCAGAGTGCAGTCGGCCGACAGCACGGAGTTCCCGGTCATCAAACGTTTGCGCCCCGATGCTCAGCCGGTTCACTCCCCGGCCGCATAGAGCGCGAAGCAAACTGGAGTCTACCGAACCGGGAGTCGTTTCCAGCGTGAATTCGATTTCCTCGCTCAGGCGCAGTTGATCTTGCAAGGCACCGACGACAATAGCCAGTCGTTCCTCTCCGAGCAGAGTCGGGGTACCGCCGCCAATGTAAATCGAATCGACAGGAAAGGAGACAACTTCTGAGGGAACGCCGTACGCGGCAGAGAAATCTCGCCATCCTTCCAATTCACGGTGAAGGTTGCGCGTGTAATGATCGAAGATGGAACTTCGCTCGACGCGCGAGCTGAAGTTGCAAAAGGTGCACTTGGATGCGCAAAAGGGGACCTGGATATAAACGCCGAGGGTTGACATTTCAGCGTTGGGAGCGATGCTCACTTTAACCACCGGATGCTGTTGGATAGCGCCGCCCTCAATCTGGCACCATTTTGATCCGCAACTCGCGGCGCCGCGGGCCGTCAAAATCGCACAGGAAAACCCCCTGCCAACGGCCCAGAATCAGACGCCCACCCTCGACGAGCAAGGATTTTGAGTTTCCAATCAGCGCCGCCTTCAGGTGCGCATCGCAATTGCCATCGTTGTGGTGATAGCCATTGTCACGCGGGGCCAACGACTTGAGGAAATTGTCGAGGTCCTTTTGCAAAGCCGGATCTTCATTCTCATTGATCAGAATCGCCGCGGTGGTGTGGGGTACAAAGAGGAAACATGTTCCACTTTGCGCCCCCGACTCGGTCACGATCTTTTGCACGAGGTTAGTGATGTCCTTGAAATCAACCCGTGCATGAGTTTCAATGTGAGCCGTGTGCAGGCAGGCAGGCGTCCGGTGAGCGGGAATCGCTTTGGCGGCTTCGGGTGATGCCATAAATCCTCACGTCTTCGATCATTCTGGAATGTGACACACTCTCCGCTGGCCGCTAAGGCGTGGCGTGCGCGTGATGCAGAGCCTCCACCAACGCCGCCGGTGCGGGAGGATACACCGCAACTACGGGCACCGTTTTCTTGACGAGGTCCGCGGTGCGCTGCACATTCAACCTTTCCAGCAGGAACGCGAATTTCCTCTCCAAGTCCTGGCCGATCCTGCCTCGAACGGCGGCGCCAAGCTCCCAAAACTTTCGCTTGAAGGGTCCGAAGGCCTTTTTCCGGGTCTTGTAAATGAACTGCTCGTCGGTATCCCCGGGCTTCTTTTCATCGGCACAGGTCTTGCGCAGGTACTTATAAATCTCATCCTTGAAGTCGTGTGGAAAAGCAGGATTTTCGTAAATCAGGTTCTGGAACTCCGTCGCCAAGTGGACTTCCGCAGCTTCGCACTCCGCGAACTTGTGGAAGGCGTCCGAGGGTAGAGTCGAGGCGCCGTGCTGCACCGCTCCGGCCATGCCGTAACGGTCTCGGGCCGCCTCCGAGAGTTTGCGCAGGGTTTCGAAATCGATGGCGACCTGGGACACGGTTCCATCCGCGAGCACCACGCCCCCGTGCGTGGTGCCGGTTTGAACGCTGATTTTGGAGAGCCCTTTCTTCTTGCCGGCGTGTTTTGAAAGCGTGGCGAGAAAACCGTCCATATACGCGCCCAGCTCGTCAAGAGTGGAATTCTTCTTTCCCACTTCCCCGATCTCGCCCCCCAGGGAAATGGTGATCCCCACGGGCTCAATCGAGCGCACGTAAGCGGCCAGCTTGGCGCTGGTCTCAAAATTCGCACGCTGCTGCTCCCGCACTCCTGGCTTGGTGAGATCCACCAAGGTGGACGTATCGATGTCGAGATTGTAGTACCCCGCCGAGATTGATTCCTGAGCAAGGTCACGAATTCCCTGGAGTTCCCCCTCGGGGTCCTTGGCAAATTTGTTAGCATTCGCCTGGTAGTGGTCCCCCTGAATAAAGACCGGGCCTTCATAGCCTTCCTTCAGCGCCGCTGCCACAATGACGCTCGCAAACTCCGACGGCTTTTGGTCGGTATAGTTGCTCTCCCTGCGTGAAAGTTCAAAAATGAAAGCCCCCGCCTTCAAATGCAGCGCGGCCCGGAAAACCGCTCGGGCCACATCGTAGCTCAGGCCGCGGATGTTAATCGCCGGCACCGCAAAGCCCCCGGCCTGTTTTCTTCCTCGAGCTTCATAAAGGCCTTGAATCGATGAGGGAATGACACCCAGCTCCAGTCCCGCGCGCCGGATGACCCAGCGGGCCGTGTTGCGAACTTCCTCATTTCCCCCAAAAACGCTGTTCCACACAAGTAGATCCAGGGTCTGGGCAATGAACTTTTGTGGGTTTCTTAGAACGATCCCACCGCTGTCAGAAATTTCATAAATGGCGCGATCGCGACTGATCAGATCGAGCGCGGAACCAACATTCATGATGGCCTCTCAAGATAAGCTTACCCCACCGGTGCAGCTTGGGATTATACCAGATCGTCGAAAATCGAGTTTGAAAGGTGCAGGCCTGAGTAATCATGGCGCCATCCTCAGCGCCCGACGCGGGCGCAAAGGGGTGGACCGGGCAAGGCCGAACAGGTTGTCCATCCATTTACTCTTGAGCATGCGGTAAATGTCAGAACTTGAAAGTTTGATGATCCGAGCAGCGGACTTGAATGTGGGCGAGCAAACGGTCGAGCAGCTCGTAGCCCGCACGGCCCAGGAAGTATGCCCCACCTACGCGGCGTTCCTGCAAATCCTTATGGGGCAGGAGAAATCGGGACAGGGCCTGCACGTGACGGACGAGCAAATCCGAGCGACCGAGTGCGGCCCGGGTCAGCTTGCCGCGCAGGCGCTCCATTTGGTATTTCACCTTCTCCTTGGTGTGTTGCAGAGTATCCAGCAAGGTCGGATCAAGCTTTTCGATATCGCCTTGAAGACGGGTCAAGAGCTGCTCCAACTCGCGCTCGCTTCGATCGAAACGCTCCGACCAGCCCTCGGCGAAGCCGGCAGCGGCGATCTTCTTGCTCAGGTGCTCCTCGCCCTGCCAGACATCCTCCAGGCTCACCTTGTACTTTTCCATCAAACGGTCGCTCCGCGAGTCGAGCAGCGTAAATGCCGCGCGCGGAAAGACGACAGGCTGCGGGCGGCCCAGCGCCCCGTAGAGCGACTGTGCCTGGCCGAGATAGGCCAACTCGGAGGGGCCGGCCACATAAGCCAGGGTGGGCAAAAGCGAATCCTGAACCAGCGGGCGCAAGAGCACATTAGGTGAAAGGTCCAACGGCCGTTCAGCAAATAAGGATTGGAGCTGGGATAACGAGATCTCCTCGCTCCCGTCGATGTAGAACTTGCCGTCACGTTGGTGCAATGCTAACCGGTCACCATGCCGGGCCACAAAGACCAGGGTTGAGTCCTCCACCACGTGTACTTGGGCGTGATAGCCGCGCTGCACCAGGGCGTGGGTGCTCTCCAAAACGCCGGCCCGAAGTTCCGCCGCCTTCCCCAGCGCTTGCTCATAAACCCCGGAGCTAAGCCGGTGCACGGATTCATCCCAGGGGTCCATCAGAACCACGCCCCAGCGGCCGAAGAGACGGGTCATGAATCGCGCAAAACTTTCTCCCCAGGTCGCCCCGGGCACATAACACTCCCGCAAGTCTTGCAGCAGCCGGGAGCGCGATTCACCTTCGGGAAGGGCTGCTTCCATTTGGCTAAGCGCCGTGGAAACCTCCGCCGTGTGCCGGACTTCGCCTACGGGCGAGCGTGGCGAGGGACGGTTCCCGGAATCGCGCAGGGGGAGCAAATGGTATTCTTCGTCAAAGATCGCTTCCTGCGAAACCTCTTCCAAATCATGGTCCTCCGTGGCCAGCCAAAATACCGGCACACAGGGAAGGCCTTGCTCCGAAAGAAACTGCGCAAGCCGCACCGTGGTGAGCGCCTTGTAAAGCGTAAATGAGGGACCGGAAAACAACCCCACTTGCTGCCCCGTCACGATAGCGAAAGTTCCCGATTCGCTCAGCCGTTGGATGTTCGCCAAAGTCGGCTCCGAGCAGCCGAAGGCCCGGTTCTGTCGAGCCAGCACCTCGGCAATCTCCCCGCGCGCAAATTCGAATTTGTTCATTTGCGCTGCAACAGCCTGATAGCTTTGGGGATCGTGCGGTGAGCCGTTATAAAAATGGCTGACCCTGTCAAAGTGGTAGAGGTAATCCGTGAGCAGTGCGCTCGAGTGAGGAACGTGAGTGTAAGGGATACAGGTCGGGGTCATGAGAATCAATTATCCTACACGGTCTGCCGGCCGGCGGCAATGCTTCAGCATTTGTGTCGCAGCAATTCCCGCCACCATTCTGAGCATACCTGTACAAATGGCCCAGATGCATTAGATGTGCGTAAAGCGATAGAGTTACGGAGGCAACCCTAAAGCGATGGAAATAGCGGTCCACGCGCCGCAAGGGCGCCCCGCCCCTTAAAGCGGAGATAGTGAATTCGTGATTAAAGCTGCGTAAATCTCTTGCCCCAACTATGAGAGCCGCATCGGCGCCCCCGCAGCCGGCAGGGGCCGAGGCGGCGTCTTGCTCCCGCCGTTTGCCGGCTGGCGGGATTCTACTTGCCAATGGTCACCCGACTTTCGCAGAACGTACCGCTGACGAATGACCAACTCGGTCACACTTGGGCTCTGAAACCTTACATAGGCCTCAGCCGTCTCACCGTGGAACTGAACTTCTTCAACTTCCAAATCCATGTTGTGGAAGACACCTTGCGGCAAGCTTCGCACGTGCTCCTTGATGACCGGCGGAATCGCCAAAGTGGCGCCAAGATTCTGCGCGGTTGCGGCAATGTTTTGGAAGGCAGGTTGGGCAGGATGATGCGGTTTGAAAGATTCCAGGGGCCGGGATGATGGGGGATAGGAAGGCTTCAGGGGGGCTGTTGTCTTTGCGGTCGCGGCGGATCCGGAAGCACTTGCGGTCCCTTTCGGCGCCCGTAGAAAAGCGTCCAATTCCTGCTCGATTTGCGCGATCCCCTTCTCATGCCGATCGCGAGCTTTCTTGGCGCGCCAGTCCACTAAGGGCTGAGCGAGATATCCCCCGACAGCGAGGATGGGTTTCCAAGGCAGCAGAATGATGAGTACCACAAATGCACATCCCCAAAAACCATAGAGCGCCAGCACGCTGACCAAGACCGCTTGCAGAGCAATGCGGATCTCCGACTCATTCGTGATCATTGTCTCCTCACATCGATAGCCCAAGGGGGCCGGTCGTAACCCCTTTGCTTCGTCTGCCAGTTTCCGACCCGGGCAGGAGCGATTTCCTCGGGCGTTTTCGGGAAGGGTTTACGTGGACTGTTAACTTCCTCAATCGACACCCTCCGCACGAAAACTGGGCAACGGGCGGCCGATTCGTCCGGCCACTGGGCAAGTCTTGCCGGAGCTTGACTGCAAAGTCCCGGCCAGCCAACCCGTCCACGAGGAAACATGCAAATCACGTGCCATCCTTCGCTCGTCGGTGATGGAGTTTCGACCGGTTCCCGGAAACGGGGCGGGAGTGGCTACTCGCAAGGACGATGGCGGGCGGGGGATAAGACCTTTTTAAACTTCCATCCTTGGGCGGCTCTCATCTACGGCCACCCGCGTGGCTCACTCAGAACAGCGTGTAGATGTAAGGCGCGGCGACTTCTGCGGCCCCAATCAATAAAATCAGGAATGCCAGCGCCAACATGAAAAAGAGAGGCCAGACCACGCGGTTAGCAAGGCAGTACCCAGCGATATCGCGAATCAGAACCCATCCATAATAGAGCCGGCGCATAACCATGCCCTTTCCAATACTACCCGACTAATCGAGACCAAATTCTTGCTTCCAGTCCACGGTTTCCTCCCATGGGGGCTGCTCCTTCTTGTGCAGAAGAAACTTGTTAAGGACGAGCACGTCGATACCCGTGCGCATGAAACACTGATACGCATGCGCGGGCGTGCAGACAATCGGCTCGCTGCGGACATTGAAGGAAGTATTCACCAGCAACGGGCAGCCCGTCCTTTGTTCGAAGGCAGAAAGAATGGCATGGAAATCCGGATTCGTCTGCCGCGAGACGGTTTGAATGCGGGCAGAGTAATCAACATGGGTAATGGCCGGCACCACCGAGCGCAGTTGGTTCACCCACTGCTCCAGCGGCAATGGCGCCTCGCTATCTGGACGCGGCTCGCGCTTATCTTCGAGCAAGCTCGCAACTATCAACATATAAGGTGACGCTGCATCCAGATCAAACCAATCGGCAGCGCGCTCCTCCAAAACTGCCGGAGCGAATGGCCGGAAAGACTCGCGGAATTTCGTGGCGAGGTTCAAGTGCGATTGCATTTTGGGGTTGCGGGCATCCGCCAGAATGGAGCGATTGCCGAGCGCGCGCGGGCCATATTCCATCGCACCTTGAAACAAACCGACGACGCGGCCCTGGGCAAGAAGGGCGGCAATTTCTTCCGCCCGCGCCTCACCTTCGAGCGCTCGGTAGGGGTAACCATTCGTGGCGAGGAATTTCCGCACCTCCTCGTCGCTGAAGCTGGGTCCCAAATATGAACCGCGCATGGCATCGCACCCCGCCGCGCAGGTCCTTGGCTGCTTTTCCGCCTGATGCCACGCAAACAATGCCGCCCCCAGTGCGCCGCCGGCGTCCCCCGCGGCGGGTTGAATCCAGATGTCGCGAAATATCTTCGAGCGCGCTACCGCCCCATTGGCGACGCAGTTCAAAGCCACACCTCCCGCCAGGCAGAGATTTTCCTCGTTGGTCTGGCTGCGGGCGGCGCGAGCCATCCGCAGCACCATCTCCTCCGTGACGACCTGGATGGAACGCGCCAAATCCATTTCTCGCCGGGTGATTTCACTTTCCGGAGCGCGCGGCGGGCCTCCAAACAAGTCCTCGAAAGCTCGGTTGGTCATTTGGAGTTCGTTCAGGAAGCCGAAATATTTCATGTTCAGGCGGAAGGAACCATCCGGCCGCAGGTCCACGAGATGTTGGTATATGCGGTCGGCATACGTGGGGCGGCCGTACGGCGCAAGTCCCATGAGTTTGTACTCGCCGGAGTTAACCTTGAACCCGGTGTAGGACGTGAAGGCAGAATAAAGAAGTCCGAGGGAATGCGGAAATTGTTGCTGCCAAAGAATCGAGACGCCGCTTCCCTGCCCCTTTCCGATCGTGGTGGTGTCGAATTCGCCGACCCCATCCGCGGTGAGGATAGCTGCGGATTGAAACGGCGAGGGAAAGAAAGCGCTGGCCTGATGCGCCTGGTGGTGCTCGGGATAAACAAATTTCCCCGGGCGGGCGTAGCCAAGGCGGCGCAACTCCATCTCGATGACATAAGGAAGCCACAGGCGCTCCTTGAGCCACAGCGGGATTGCCTGTCGAAACGCCTCCCAGTTTCGCGGAGCGGAAACAAAGTGCGACTTCAGAATGCGCACAAACTTGGTGAGGGGTTTTTCGTAGTAGGCAACAACGTCAAGCCCGTTCTTCCCCACCTTTCCTTCCGCCAGACAAAAATTCACGGCGCGGAGGGGAAAGCGGGCGTCGTGCTTTCGTCGCGAAAACCGCTCTTCCTGGGCTGCGGCAATGATTCGGCCGTCACGCACCAGGCACGCGGCGCTATCGTGATAAAACGCACTGATCCCCAGTATATTCATCGCCAGCTATTTTGCTGAAGCCAATTGCCACACTCGATCGCGCAGGTATAACGCGTAGAGCTTATGCCCGAACGTATCGAGATGAACTCCATCGTGATAGAGTTTTGGAACGCCAAGATTGCTCCGAAAGAGCGGGAGAGGGTAAGCCTCGGGAACCCGTGCTTTGGCGAGTTCGGGAAGCAGCGCGTCAAGGACACGCTGGGTCGATTTATCCGAGTGGCCTTCGCTTGCTTCCCCTTTACTAGGAAGCAGCTCAAAATCCGTCTGGGCCCCTTGCGCCTGTGCCAGGGTTGAGATTCCGAGCCAAGCGGTTACGCCCTCGGTAAGAACATCACGCTCCGGCTGGCTGACTTTAGAGCTCTTGCCCGCACCGGCTGACCTCTGATCATACTCCCAGAGAAGGTGCTCCCAAAATTCCTGCCAAGCGAATCGTGGCCGATGACCCTCCACAAAAAACGGCAATTGCTCCATGCCGTGGAGGGGGCGATAGGCATCATTAGGAGGTCCCATGACCATAACCAGGTCCGCATGGAAGAGGCCGAATTCCTTCACGTAAGCGAGTTCGTGCTGTGGCCCCCAACCGTTCACCCCCATACAGAGAACTTCCACCTGCCGCGGCGAATTGGGCAACACGCCGGGCTTTTGATTCAGGAGTCCCTCCAAGCGGGTGGCATAGGTTTGGCTCTGTTCAATGTACGAGCCGCCATACAAGGTGGAGTCACCGAGCATCAGGATGCGAAATGTGCCCGCGGGTTTGTCCGCGGTGACGTCGCGCGAGCGCATTCCGAAGGCGTTAATGTGAATTTCCCCACCATAGCGGTGAACGGTTTGGTTGGGAGCGGGATAATAGCCAACTTGGGGATCAACCCGGTAAACAATGGGATTGCCAAACCCCATGGAGCGAAGAATCAACTCACTGCTTCCCGCGAGGATCAGGACAAAGAATAGGAACCCGATTATCCCGGCGAAATAGTGCGATTCCTGGCGAGCGGGCTCGACGGTGAATAGCCGCTCGTAGTACGCGGCGCGCTTCCGCTCCGGCGCCGGGGGTCGCCAATAGGAGGGCTGCTCGCCGTCCAGTCGCAACCCCAGCAAGTCAACCCTGGCCCCCCAAAGGACCAGATGGATCGTGCCAAAAACCAAAACGTAGAAAGGCCACAGCAAGGCCAGGGTCGTGACGTGCCCGGCTACTATGCCCAGCCCGTGGGCGGCCCGCAAAATCGGTTTCCGCAAGGATGGGGAATTCAAACCGAGGGCAAGAAGTAAGGCTGTGGCCCACACCGCGATTGCCAGGATGCGGTGGCCGCGCGCCAGCAAAACCAAGCCGCAGGCGGCCCCCACCACGACCGACCAAATCACCGGTGGCGCGGAAGGCGCGCGCGGCTCCGGGATCGGCGGGAACCATTGCAGATCTTTCATGGGCCACGCTTAGACGGCCAGCCCGGCATTCGCTTCGTGGAGGGCCGCCGCGATTTGTTTCTTAGCTCGAGGGGAAGCAGGCAGCAAAGGAAGCCGCGGGGTTCCTCCGTGGTAACCGCACAGGTCGACCGCAGCCTTGATCCCCGCCACGCCATAGGGAAGATTGATATTCTGCCCCAGCGACATGAGGCGCTGCTGCAAGTCGCGAGCTTGCGCGGCATCCCGGTGGAGGAACGCCTGGTAAAGGCCCACGCAAAGTGACGGGGCGAAATTGGCCAGGCCCAGCACCGCTCCCACCGCACCGTCGCACAAAGCGTCGTAAAAGATCGACGCCGCGCCCACCATCACCAGGAATCCCGGGCGAACCTTGTGCAGCACGGCACGCACGAAATCCAGCTTGCCGGAGCTTTCTTTAAGCCCCACGACATTCGGCAGGTGTGAGAGCTGGGCAATCGTCGCCGGTTCAACCGTGAGGCCCGTGAACTGCGGGATGGAATAGATCAGCACCGGCCGCTTGACCCCCGCGCCCACGGCCCGGTAGTGGGCCTCCAAGGCGGCGGAATCCATGCGTGGCTTGTAGTAATTCGGAGTGAGCACCAGCAGCGCATCGGCTCCGCGCGCCACGGCTTCGCGGCTGAGCCGGAGCGTGGCGCTGGTGCTTTCCAAACCCGTACCCACCAAGAGGATCTCAGGCGCCTTCACGATTTCCCGCGCGACCTCGACCAACCGCAGCCGCTCACTTTCCGCAAGGTACGGCGCCTCGCCCGTCGACCCCGCCACCAGAATCCCCGCCAGTCCAATCCCCGTGATCCGGCTCAGGTTCTCGCGGAAAAATCCCTCATCCACATCGCCGCGCCGATTGAAGGGGGTGACGACGGGGCAGATCACGCCCTTTAGATTCTTAAGAACTTCATTTCGCGTCATGGTCCCCCTTATTACAGTGGCTAGTGGCTAGTGGTTAGTGGCTGGCCACGAGGAACTAACCACTAGCCACTAGCCACTAACCACTGCCCTTCTGATGGAGTTTTTGCAAGCTCTCCACGTGGGTCTGACCTTCTTGTAAAGCGCGAATTCCCTGGATGGCAGCGTCGGCTGCGGAAAGCGTGGTGATGCACGTCACTCCGTGTTGCACGGCGGCGCGCCGGATGGCTTTGTCGTCAAAGCGCGACTTGCGCCCCAGAGGCGTGTTGATAATCAGATCGATCTCGGCGCTCTTGATGCGGTCGACCACGTTGGGCCGCCCTTCGTTGACCTTAAAAACCTTTTCCACCTTGACGGAAGCGGCGCGCAGAGCTGCCGCGGTGCCGCGGGTGGCCACCAGGGTGAAACCCAGGGTCTCCAAATCGCGCGCAATGTGGATTACGCCGGGTTTATCATGATCGTTTACGGAAATGAAAACGCGCCCCTTGATGGGAATCCGCTGGCGCGCTCCCAATTGGGCCTTGGCGAACGCCAGTCCGAAGCTGTCCGCAACGCCCATAACCTCTCCGGTGGATTTCATTTCCGGCCCCAGAATCGTGTCCACCCCCGGCAGTTTCTGGAACGGGAAAACCGGTGACTTCACAAAGGAGTGGCTGACGGGCAACTCCTGGGGCAGGCCAAATTCCGCGAGCTTCCGGCCTACCATCAGGCGCGAGGCAATTTTGGCCAGGGGGAAGCCCGTCGCCTTGCTCACATAAGGCACCGTGCGGGAGGCGCGCGGATTCACTTCCAGTACGTAGACCTTGCCATGTTGAATGGCGTACTGCACGTTCATCAGGCCCACAACTTTCAGCTCGCGCGCCAGGCGCACCGTGTAGTCGCGCAGAGTCTGGCGCTGGTCCGCCGGGATGCTGACCGAGGGCAGCACACAGGAACTGTCACCCGAGTGAATCCCCGCCTCCTCGATGTGCTGCATGATGCCGGCCACAACCACATCGGCGCCATCGGCCAGCGCATCCACATCAACTTCCGTAGCGTTTTCCAGAAAGCGGTCAACCAGGATCGGAAAAGCCCGCTGCAATTCCTCGGCGCGGAGAACATATTCGCGCAGCGTGGCCTCATCGTAGGCGATCACCATCGCCCTGCCGCCCAACACGTAGGATGGCCGCACCAGCACGGGGTATCCGATGCGCGCGGCGATGGCGAGCGCTTCCTGCACGTTCATCGCGGCGCCGTTTTCGGGCTGGGGGATTCCCAGGTCGGCGAGCAGCTTCCCGAAGTGCTTGCGGTCTTCCGCCAGGTCAATGGATTCGGGCGTTGTGCCCACAATAGGCACTCCCGCCGCCTTGAGCTGGCGGGCCAGGTTCAGGGGCGTTTGCCCTCCGAATTGCACGATGACGCCCGTGGGTTTTTCCTCTTCCACAATCGCCATGACGTCTTCGAAAGTCAGCGGCTCAAAATAGAGGCGGTCGGAAGTGTCGTAATCGGTCGAAACCGTCTCCGGGTTGCAGTTCACCATGATCGTCTCGTAGCCCTCTTCCTTGAGGGCGTACGAGGCGTGGACGCAGCAATAATCGAATTCGATTCCCTGCCCGATGCGGTTGGGGCCGCTGCCCAGAATCATAATCTTGGGGCGCGTGGTGGGCTCGGCCTCGTCCTCTTCTTCGTAGGTCGAATAGAGGTACGGCGTGAAGGATTCGAATTCCGCCGCGCACGTATCCACACGTTTGAAAACCGGCCGCACGTTGAGCGCCCGGCGGCGCTGCCGCACTTCCTCAGCGCTCTTTCCCCAAAGTTCTCCAAGGTACGGGTCAGAAAATCCGTATTGCTTGGCGAGAAACAAGACTCTGGTGGGAATGCTTTCCAGCGTGAAGCGCTTTAACTCGCCTCGGAGCTCGAGAATCTGTTGAAGCTGGTTCAGAAACCATGGGTCAATGCGCGTGATTTCGTACAACAAATCGAGGCTGTAACCGATCTCGAAGGCGTGGAGGAGGTCCCACAGGCGCTCGGGGTGCGGAATCGCCAGGCGCCGCTCCAGTTCGGCGGGATCCGACGGCGAGGTGGGCGTCTTGCGTCCGGTTTCCAGCGAGCGAATCCCTTTCATCAGGGCTTCCTTGAAGGTGCTGCCGATCGCCATGACTTCGCCCACCGACTTCATCTGCGGCCCGAGCGTATGGTCAGAGTCCGGGAATTTCTCCTGGGCCCACTTGGGAATCTTGGCGACCACGTAATCAATGGTGGGCTCAAAGCACGAAGGCGTCTTCTTGGTGATGTCGTTGGGAATTTCGTCGAGCGTATAGCCCACCGCCAGGCGTGCGGCGATCTTGGCAATGGGGAAACCCGTGGCTTTTGACGCGAGCGCCGAACTGCGCGAAACGCGGGGGTTCATTTCAATCACCACCATGCGGCCCGTCTCCGGGCTGACGGCGAATTGGATGTTCGAGCCGCCCGTCTCCACCCCCACGGCGCGGATCACTTTGAACGCCGCGTCCCGCATCAACTGATACTCCTTGTCGGTCAGCGTTTGCGCGGGCGCCACGGTGATGGAATCACCCGTGTGGACACCCATGGGATCAAAGTTTTCAATCGAGCACACCACCACGGCGTTATCAGCGTGGTCGCGCATGACCTCGAGCTCGAATTCCTTCCAGCCCACCACGGATTCTTCCACCAGCGCTTCATGCACGGGACTAAGATCGAGGCCGTAACGCACCTTCTCTTCCAACTCCTCGCGGTTATAGGCCATGCCCGCTCCCGTGCCCCCCAACGTGAACGACGGACGGATAATCAGGGGGAATCCCACCTGAAGGGAGAACTTCAGCGCGCCTTCCACCTTGTTCACCAGGACGCTCTTCGGCACTTCGAGGCCGACTTGCAACATGGCGTCCTTGAACCACAGGCGGTCCTCGGCCATTTTGATGGCCTTGAGCGACGCACCGATTAATTGCACGTTGTATTTGTCGAGGACGCCGCTCTCCGCCAGCTCGACGGAAAGGTTCAGCGCCGTCTGCCCGCCCACCGTCGGCAGCAACGCATCGGGCTTTTCGCGGGCGATGATGGCCTCAAGATATTCGGCCGTAAGCGGCTCGACGTAAGTGGCGTCCGCGAATTCCGGGTCGGTCATGATGGTAGCGGGGTTGGAATTCACCAAAACCACCTCGTAACCCTCCGCCTTCAGAGCCTTGCAGGCTTGTGTGCCGGAATAGTCAAACTCGCACGCCTGGCCAATAATGATCGGCCCGGAACCGATGATCAGAATCTTACGGAGGTCAGTTCTCTTTGGCATGTAATTCCTGAGTGCTAGCTAGGGCTGCCATCCGGGTCTTGGGAATTTCCGCGAATTCACACAGTCATTCGGAAACCTCGGCTGCGAGTTTCCCCATGGCAGGGGCTGTATTCCGAACATGTCGTACCAGTACGTCAACTTCTTGCCATCGGCTATCCCCCAAGCTTGCATTTTGCGAACGTAGGAGCGCACCATGCAACTCGTCTATGGCCATCAGGTACGATGTAGCTCCACCGTAGAAGTGAACTACGGCCTCGACGAGGGGAGATGGCAAGACCCCAAGCAATAGCGCACAACCCTCCTAGACTGTAAAAGGAAGCCATTCAATTCCCTTTCCAACGAGTCTCTGCGCAAAATCGTGCTCAGAGGCTGCTGATTCGAATAACGCCTTGACGCTACGAACAAAAGTTCTGTAGATGGAATCGATTTCAAAGTCAATGGCCGTTGCGACAGCGCGCTTCTTCCGCTCCAGTTCATCTTGTTCAGCATCGCGCTGAGCATCCATTTGGTCTTGCAATTGTTTCGACGAGGAATGTATTTGAATGATAACCGCAATGAAGGCAATGACGCCCGCGACCAATGTCATCAAACCGTCGAGTGTAAGCTTTGCTTCAAATTGCATCGTGACTTTCGCTTTTAGCTTCCAGGCAGATACCCTTGAGGTTAGCCCGTTTCTATGCCCCCCACGCGCTGAGCTCCGTGAACGACAGTACCGATTTTGATTTCCTCGCCGATGACGCGATAGATCACGATGTAGTGAGTGCCGGCGACTACGAGTTCTCGCGAGCCTTCCCTTCCCGGCTTTCCGAGATGCGGGAAGTGAGTCAACCTCTCGACCGCCGTGACGAGGCGTGTAAGCATTCGGTCCGCAGCTTGCGGGTCATCGAGGGCGATGTAATGCCAAATCTCGTGAATCTGACGCCTTGCCTCCGGGGCCCAGGTTATCCGCATGAGCTGGGCTCGTCGTGGGATTTACCACAAACGCACTTCGGCGCCGGGAGTTCGTGATCCGAACCTAAGGACAGCAACCAAGCCTTCATCGCCTCGTGCGGGATGTAGTGCCCCGCTTCCAATTCCGCGAACCCGCGACGGATGGACTCCAGTTGCCGCTGCTGTTCCTGGACGTAAATATGGATAGCGTCGGCGACGAGATAGTTCGCGCTTCGGCCGGTGGATTTCGCCAGCCGAGACAGTTGCAGCTTCATCTCCGGCGTCAGGCGGATGCTGACGGTCGAGCTTCGTGTGTTAGCCATGAACACATTCTAGCGCATTGCGCCTCTCCGGTCAAAGCCGTCTCCGACCGTAACCCACCCTATTCGTTGAATTCTCCCATCATGCTAACAAACCGGTCAAACAAATACGCCGAGTCGTGCGGGCCGGGCGAGGCCTCGGGGTGATACTGGACGCTGAACAAGGGCATGTTTCGATGCCTCAGGCCTTCCAGCGTATCGTCGTTCAGGTTCTTATGGGTCAGGATCACTTCACTCGCCTTCAGGGAATCCGGGTCCACGGCGAAACCGTGATTCTGGGCGGTGATTTCCACCTTCTGGGTTTCCAAGTTCAGTATGGGATGATTGCCGCCGTGGTGGCCGAACTTGAGTTTGTACGTCTTACCACCCAGGGCGAGGCCGATAATCTGGTGGCCGAGGCAGATCCCGAAGATGGGCACGCGGCCCATCAATTCACGCACCGCCTGCGCGGCGTACTCGACGGGTTCGGGATCGCCCGGACCGTTGGAAAGAAACACCCCATCCGGTTCAAGTTCCATAACCTCAGCCGCGGTGGTCATGGCGGGCACGACGGTGACGTGGCAGCCGACATCTACGAGCCTACGCAAAATGTTCTGCTTGATGCCGTAGTCATACGCGACCACATGGAATCGCGGCTCAATGGTGGGGAAGCTTTCTCCTGCCATAATGTGGCGCGATGGTTCCGTCCAATGATAGGGGGAGCTTACGGTGACGTGGCTGGCGAGGTCGAGGCCGACCATGCTCGGGGAGGCTTGGGCTTTCTCGACCAATCCCTTCTCGTCAGGGTCAATCGTAGAAATGACTCCGCGCATGGCGCCGCACTTGCGCAGGTGCCGGACCAGGGCGCGCGTATCGATGTGGGAAATGACCGGAATGCCGTAGTTCGCAAGGAATTTAGAAACTTCTTCTTCCGACCGCCAGTTGCTGGCTAACTCCGAAAGCTCACGCACCACCAAACCCTCCGCGTAGGGCCGCGCGGATTCACAGTCGAGCAGGTTCGTCCCGTAGTTCCCAATATGTGGGTAAGTAAGGATTACAATCTGCCCCGAATACGAAGGATCGGTGAGGATTTCCTGGTAGCCGGAAAGAGAAGTATTGAAAACGACCTCGCCAAAACGTTCGCTGGAGGCGCCAAAACCACGCCCCCTGAAAATTCTTCCGTCCTCTAGGGCGAGAATCGCGTCCATTCACCCTCCATGATCGGGAGACCGGGTGATCCGATGATCGGGTGAACATTAAACGACCCATGCAATGTTGGCCTTTTGTTCATCCGATCACCCGATCGCCCGATTATTTCACCCATCCCGCCTGGCTCAGTGGCCAGTAAACAAAGACCGCTTTGCCGTAAATGTACTGCTGATCGACGGTGCCCCACACGCGGCTGTCATTCGAGGAGCTGCGATGATCGCCCAGCACGAAGTAATGATTCGGCGCAACCCGCACGGCGGGGTAACTCTGATCATCAAGGTAACTGGGCGGAATATAGGGCTCGCTCAGGGGCTTACCATTCACCAGCACATGGCCATCGCGAATACTCACCTCGTCCCCGGGCAATCCGATCACTCGTTTGATATACGACTTGGACGTATCGAGGGGGTAGCGGAAAACCACCACGTCCCCCCGCTCGATGGGCCGGAAGCGGTACAGAAACTTATTGATGAAAATCCGCTCGTGGTTTTCCAGGCGGGGCATCATGCTGGTGCCCTCCACCTGCACGGGCTGGTAGAGGAAGACAATGACGATAAATGCCAATAGCACCGACAGAATCAGGTCGCGCAGCCAATAGCGCGTCTCGAAAAACCATTTGTGCACAGTACTCGTTTCTTTCCGTTCGTCAACCGCCGCCAATTGATGCGCTCCTGGCCCCGCTGATGATTCGATCTATTTTTATACCACAAATTCGCCGCAGCGTACCAGCGGGGTGGCACGGCCATGCTGGGTGCGACTGCTCGCGGGCGAGACGCCCGGGCCACAAGACGCCCATCCACCTCCAAATGCGGCACTCTCGCATTTTCCCAGCCATTGCTTTTCTGAAATCGTTTGTGTACAAACAGATTAGGCCTTCAATTACGGATGCCCCGCGGGGATTCGAGTGGGCCAGGGGTTAGGGTTGATCTCACATAATCCGTTGGCGAAATTGGCGGCATGTGTGCTCCTTACCGGATGCACCCTGCTGCCCCGCCCTTTCCTCTTGGCGCAAGCTTTTCCGCCTGAGGCGCCGCCGGTAATCCCAACCACGGCCGAAGGGCCGGCATATTCGGCCAATCGCGGCCACTGGAATTTCGGCGCGCAGGTAGGATACTCGATGGAGTACGGCCTCGATTGGCACGAGGTTTCGCACATCCAAATGCTCATCGCTCAGCCCCAGCTTGGCTTTATCGTGCGGGATTTTCGGCACTCGCCGGTGCGGCGCTTTGAGATGATCAACGAAGGAATTCTTGGCGGCGTCGTCCATCCCAGCGGGGCCTACTTGGCCGGTGATGCGCTAATCTTCCGCCTGGACGGCAAGGAGCATGGCCGATGGGTTCCCTTCTTGGATGCCGGGGTTGGAGTGCAGCGTACTCCTCTGAGCAAGCACGTCCCGGAGGTGGATGGCTTCACCCAGTTCTCGCCGCAGGGGGGATTCGGCGTGCAGTACTTTATCCGGCCGCAGCGCGCCCTGGTGTTCGAGTGGCGAACCATCCACATGTCAAACGCCGACCTGGTTCCTCCCAACATGGGATTCAACAGCAGTATGATTACCATTGGTTTCCGCTGGCTGCGACGGGCGGTGAGATCGGGTGATCGGATGATCCGGTGAACAAAGGCATCGGGTGATCCGGTGATCGGGAGATCGGATGAACAAGAAGCAAAATCGCCCCGTCGCTCTTCTTTGTTCACCCGATCACCGGATCATCCAAATATATCTTTGCCTTTCTCGGCGGCGGGACGTTCCAGGGGGCGATTATCAATGCGCACGGAAGGGGCGAGAATCTCCAGCCAACGCCGCTGGTCACGCGAGAGGTGAGTAGGAGTAACCACGAAGACCGTGACGTAGAGGTCGCCGTGGCCGCGGCCTTCGAGCGCAGGCATTCCCAAACCGCGCAGGCGAAAGACCGAACCGCTCTGCGTGCTCTCCGGAATGCGCAGGCGCTCCTCGCCGCGCAGCGTGGGCACGGTAATTTCTGCGCCCAGCGCGGCCTGGGAAATGGAAATCGGAATGGTGCAGTAGAGATCGTTACCGCGCCGCTCGAAAAAAGTGTGCTCGCGAATTTTGAGAATTACGTAAAGATCCCCGGGAGAGCTGCCGCGCGTGGCCACGCCCCCTTCGCCGGCTACTCGCAGGCGGGTGCCCTCATCGACGCCGGGAGGAATCCTCAAATCCAACACCCGATCTGTATTCACACGCCCTTCACCGTGACAATGGCTGCACATCTCGCGAATCACCTGGCCGAGCCCCTGGCATTGCGGGCAGGTGCGGGTCACCGTAAAGAACCCCTGCTGGTGCCGAAGTGTTCCGCGCCCGGCACAGGTCGGGCAGCTCATGGGTTTGCTTCCCGGCTTGGCGCCCGTTCCCGCGCAGGTATTACAGGCCTCCCAGCGCGGAATCTTGATTTTGGTTTCCAGGCCGGTGGCTGCTTCTTCCAGGCTGATTTCCAAATCGTAACGCAGATCAATTCCACCCGTACTCCGGCTGCGACCGCGGCCGGGCCGGCCAAAAACGTCGCCAAAACCAAACAGGTCTCCGAAGATATCCTCGAAATCGGAAAAGATTGTGGAGTTGAAATCCGGCCCCCCGCCCCCCGCGCCCCCCACCGCCGCGTGTCCAAAGCGGTCGTAGGCCGCGCGCTTCTGCGGGTCGGCCACCACGCCGTAGGCTTCCGTGATCTCCTTAAACTTCTCTTCCGCTTCCCCCTGGTTGTCGGGATTGCGGTCGGGATGGTGCTGCATGGCGAGGCGGCGATAAGCGCTCTTGATCTCCTGCTCGGAGGCTTCGCGCGTTACGCCCAAGACCTCATAATAGTCACGCTTCTGCTTCAATCCTCATCCTCGGTTGCGCGGAGATTTTCACGAAGGCCGTGGGCGCGCCTCTCACCCCATCGCTACGGAGCGCCCTGAGTTTTTTCCTCTACGCTGGTAATGCCGGCGGGCTTGGGAAGAGCGCCACAGCGATTCATCCCGCGCAGTATCGTTGGCGCACTACTTGTCCGCATGATCTTGCCCGGCATTGCCTCCCACTGCCACCTTGACAATCGCCGGGCGCAAGAGCTTGTTCTTCAGTTTGTACCCGCGCTGCAACTCTTCCACGATCTCATGCTCGCGCCGCCCCGGCGCGTTCACGGTTTCAACCGCCTGATGCAGGTAGGGGTCAAACAATTGGCCGGCGGTCTCGAGGGGCGTCAGCCCCGCGCGGCCCAGCACCTCGCGAAGTTCCCGGTAGATGAGTTCCAGACCCTGGTAGTAGGCCGGCGGCACGCTCTCGTCGCGGCGCTGGAGGGCGCGCTCGAAACCGTCCAGGGTGGGCAGCAAGGAACGAACCAGATCTTCCGCCGCATGCTGGCGCAGATCCTCTTTCTCCTTTTGCGTGCGTTTGCGGAAATTCTCCAACTCCGCCTGCTTGCGCAGTAAACGATCGTAGAGGTCGTTCTTTTCCGCCAGGACTTTTTCGTAAGCTTCCGCCAAGCCCGGGGGGGACTGGGGAGCGGCGGCCGCAGATCCCTCATTCGCAGTCACGGATTCGTTTTCCACCGGCTCACCGGGTTGGGTCGTGGTCATCCAGTCTCTTTCCTCATCCATAGGTTCGTACCCCTCCGGCATTGGGGATGCCCCCCGGCGCGCGGCGCAACCTTTCCGAGGGAAATAGCCCGCTCAATTGGAACTGATCAAACGGCTACACAGATGGGCAACATATTCGACGGTGCCCATGGCGCGATCGTATTCCATGCGCATAGGTCCCACCACGCCCAGGGCGCCCACGGCGCGGTTTCGGTAGTGCAGCGGCGCCACCACCAGCGTGCAATGGTGCATCTGCTTCTCGGCATTCTCCCGCCCGATCAGGATGCGCACGCCCGCCTCCGGAGTTTGCAGGCAGGCTGCCACGATTCGCGCCAGCTTGGCCTTTTCCTCCAGCGTTTTGACCAACTGTTTGATCTTCTGCACATCGGCATATTCCGGACGGTCCAGGATTTTGGCCGTGCCGTCCACAATCAACCCACCCGCCTCGTCCTCCGAGAGCGCCCCCCACATGAAGAGCGTGGCAACGTTCTTGAGCAACCGGTCGTAAAGGATTTGGTCCGATTCCATGCGATGGAAAATTTCCAGTCGAATGGTGCCGAATGACCACCCGTGGAACTCCGCGTTGAGGAAGTTCGCGGCTTGGTCAAGTTCCTCCTGCGTGAACTGGTCCTCGAGGTGAACCACACGGTTTTCCACCAAATCAGGCTTGGAAACGATCACCACCAGCACGCGGTGGTCAGGAAGGTTGATAAACTTGATGTGCTCCAGGAGCTTTTCTTCCAACGCCGGCGCCAATACCAGCCCCACATTGCGGGAAACCTCGGAAAGGGTGCGCGAAGCCTTGACCATCAACCGCTCCAGCCGGTCGCCGTCGGAGCGCAACGTCTGGTCAATGTACCGCTCCGTGTCCGGGGTCAAACGCGCGCCCGCCACGACGCGATCCACATAGAAGCGGTAGGCCTTTTCCGTGGGAACGCGCCCTGCCGAAACGTGCGGCTGGATCAGGAAACCGCCATCCTCCAGTCCCCCGAGGACCGAACGAATCGTGGCCGAGCTGACCGGGGTCGGCATTTGCGCAGCTAAAGCCTTGGACCCTACAGGGAAACCACTGGCGATGAACTGGCGAACTAATGCCACCAGGATTTCCCGGTATCGATTGGGCAGGTCAACTTGTCCCATCATCTTGGACCTAACTGACAAGATATCAAAAAGTTCGAGGCTAACATCCTCAATTCATTCTATCGGCGGTGCTGCGCCGTGTCAAGAATGGGGAGAATCCCCCGCTGGAACGAAGTCCACGCGCGGCAGGATGAGACGCTGGCGAAAAAGACGGGTGAGTATTCGGAACTTCTTCCTCCACCCTCGGCCGCCGCTGAGCGATGATGTGCGATGCACAAGGCCTGCCCGTAGGCTGAGGGATTAAAGTGTCCCCATACAGGGGGGAGGGCGGCCCGACTCCACCAAAGCCCATCATGATTCTGCGGCGATCCCGCTAGAACAAATTTACCGTGCCCAGTGTGCACAGGGTGCATTGGTTGGGGAAACAAACTACGGCCGTGCGGGCGGGCGCGCCATAGCCATGTTCATCGTTGGCTCGCTCTAAGTTTTAGGTAGGTCGCGGCGGCTTTGGTGAATTCCTGAGTCAGTCTTGTGTGTTCGGAAGATGAAACAAAGCCCGTTAGCGTTTCTGCCCCGCAACGAGGAACTGTACGAGTTTTCCGCAGTGGACGCAGGGGGTCCGCTCTTCATTTCCTCCCGCGTGAGGAGGGCGCCGGACACGGAATTCGCGCAAGCAATCGTCGCAACCGATGATGTAGTTTCCATCCGCATCACATCGCGCCTGAACGGGATGGTTGTCAATATCGGGGGGAGCCGTGCGGAGAGGAGGTTTCCTGATCAGGTTCGACATGATTTGGAGGAGTTGTTCCGACAGGAATTCATTCTTGGGGCAGTAAGCATCAGGGGCCAATCCTGCTGACGTTTCCTCGGCCACCATGCCGCTGATGGCAATGAAAGGTATTTGCGGGAAGCGCTTGCGCACCACCCCAAGGAGCTCAACCCCTGACATCCGAGGCATTATCAGATCAGATACAATCAAGTCCGGGAGCCCCGCGCGGAGTTTTCCGATCGCATCCAAGCCGTCATCGGCCACCCGAACGACATACCCCGCAGCCACCAAGTGCCGCGAAATGACTTTTCGGACAAGAGGTTCGTCGTCGACCAACAAGACCCGTTCTGTCAACTGTCCTATCAGGGTCCCCCCCTAAGCACTATGAGAGGGCAGTCTGCTTACTGCACTCACGGCAGAGACCGTTTGTCGCATGATGGTGAAGAACTGTTTGCAGAGTAAGTTGCCGATACTGCTGCTTTTCACTCACCACACAAACAACCGCAAGTCGGTGGCCATCGCTCGCATGGGAGATAATGCCGCCTTAGTCGATTGGAAGGAACACAAGCGAGTGCCAGGGAAAAGGTACAGATTGTCCCTTTCTCTGTCGTGGAAGCGATAGGAATGGAATTCTATGCCCTTAACGGAAAGTTCAGAACCAACGGTAGGCATCCTTGGGGTGACCGTTTTTCTTAACACCAGCACGCGGATGTGGGCGGGGAGCCGGTCGCCGTCCCTTTCGCCTGATGACCGCTATGTAATCTCCGAACTCAGCTTGTATTTTTTCAGGACCTTGCTGATAGGTTGGAGGGGCTCGCACTTGCCGGCGTGTCAGCACCAGGTTAAAGGGGAACCATTTCATCAGGTTGACGGGAGCCAGATTCTTGAGATGTTCATCGGCGGAGACGCGGTAAGGGCTCATATCAGACTCTACAATTTTCGTCAGTTTGAATCCGCCGAACGGGTACGTTTGAATTGAATCGCAACCTCGGCGTTGATAAACACAAAGCGAAAAGGCAGGAGTAATATGCGATGGCGTGGACCAACTTCCGAGTGGCCGACCATACGACCGGAATTAAGTTGGCGGTTGGCAAGAGACCTATCGCTTACTCGGTTCGCCAGTCTCCAAGCCGGGCAGGCGCAAGCGGCGCAAGCCTTCTTTCCTGCGAGCATTTTCTCTTGCGTCTACTGGCGGCGAAAAGTATCCTGCCACAAACAATAGGGTGTAAAGGGAGGACAAAAGTGCGCAAACAACTGCAAATCCTGCTGGCGGTCGCGTGTGCATCCGTTCTGGCACCACGTGCGGCAATGCCTCTGCAAGTTCAGCACGTCGAGAAGCCCGTGGTCCGGGACGTCGGAGGCATTGAGCAGGGCAAATTCCGCCTGCACAAGTTCGAGCAGCCGATTGGCGAAGAGACCTACCAAATCACGCGGGATGGTGATTCACTCACCGTTAAAATAGACTTCAAGTTCAACGACCGGGGGACCGACGTTCCGCTTTCGGCCACCTTTCGGGGTTCCTCCGATCTTACACCCCTGGCATTCGAGATCAAGGGCAAGACCTCCCGGCAGAGCACCATTGATGAGGCGGTGGAGGTCCAGCCGGGCAAGCTACGTCTTCGCAATCGAGAGGAATGGACCGAAGCTGTGCCGCCCTCGCAGTTTTTCACTATCGCCGGGTACGCTCCGAGCACGATGCAGATGCTCATGGTGCGTTATTGGGCCACGCATGGCTCGCCGGCTGAGCTTGCGACGTTGCCGAGGGGCCGCGTCAAGATCGAGCCACGCGGCCGGGATACCATCTCCAACCGTGGCGAGAGTGAGTCCCTGGAGCGGTACACCATCGAGGGTCTGATCTGGGGCCGCGAGACAGTGTGGTTCAATTCCCACCAGGATCTGATTGCCGCCGTAACCACCGACGCTGAGTTCGACCATTTCGAGGCCGTGCGCGACGGCTATGAAAGCGCACTGGGAAGCTTCGTAGGACGCGCCGGCTCTGACGGCATGGCGGCTTTGGCAGACCTTTCCAAGGGAATCGCCGGCAGCCGATCTGCCACCCTGGCGCTGGTGGGCGGAACGCTCGCCGATGGCACTGGCCGTTCCGCGTTGCCCGACGCGGCAGTCCTGGTGCGCGACGGTCGAATTGTGGCGGCTGGTCCGCGGTCCCACATCAAGATCCCGAAAAACGCCGAGGTTGTGGATGCGCGTGGTAAGACTATCCTTCCCGGACTTTGGGACATGCACGCACATTTTGAGCAGGTGGAGTGGGGTCCCATTTACCTTGCTGCGGGCGTCACCACGGTCCGCGACTGTGGGAACGAATTGGAATTCATCACCGCCGTCCGCGACGCTATTGCCAATGGCAGTGGCCTGGGACCTCGCATTCTGGCGGCGGGGATTGTGGACGGCTCCGGTCCTCAGGCCCTCGGGGTTGCCCGTGTGGACACACCGGAACAAGCCCGCCAGTGGGTGGGTCGTTACCACGACGCCGGCTTCCAGCAGATGAAGATTTACAGCTCAGTGAAACTTGAAGAAGTGAAGGCGGTAGCCGAGGAAGCACACCGCCTCGGTATGACAGTTACCGGCCACGTACCTAATGGGCTGAACGCCTATCAAGCGGTCGAAGCTGGGCAGGACCAGATCAATCACATTTCTTACGTCATGGATATTTTGCATGCGCCGCTGCCTGCAAGCGCCAAGTGGATCGACCAGTTGCAGGCCAACGCCGCGCTGGATCTGAGCTCGACGGATGCCCAGAGGGCGATAAACTTCTTGAAGGAACACCACACAGTGCTCGATCCCACCCTGGTGTATTTCGAGTTTGCCTCCGCCTCCAATGCCAGGCCCGTGGCCAGCTTTGAGCCAGGGGTCAACAAGGTAGCGCCTGAGCTCGCCAAACAGTTGATCGACGTTGGTCCCCCAGGACCTGACGCAGAAGTAGAGGCGCGGGCCTTTGAAAAGACTATCGCCACGGTGGGAGCACTGCATCGTGCCGGTGTTACCATCGTGGCGGGAACCGACCAAACCGTGCCCGGCCATAGCCTGTACCGCGAAATTGAGCTTTACGCTCAGGCAGGATTCACGCCCCTTGAAGCTATACAGGCTGCCACCATCGTGCCCGCACGCGTGATGGGCTTCGATAAGCAGTTGGGAACCGTAGAAGTCGGGAAGCAGGCAGACATAATTCTGCTCGATGCAAACCCGCTCGATGACATCCACAACATCCGCAAGGTCAGGTGGGTAATAACAGGCGGCAAGATGTACAACTGCGCCGAACTCTGGCGCAGCGTCGGATTCAAGCCCTAACACTTTGTTGAACGAAAGAGTCCGAGTGACCGCACCGGGTGGACAGTGTGCTCGAATAACGCGCTACTCGGAAGTTGCTCTGGATAGCGTTGTGAGGACGATTATCCAGGGTACCGAAGGGGGGCGGTCTTGCGTGACGCCGCAGTGTTCGCCGACCGCCGGGGTCATCATCCAAGCTGACACATACAGGGGGCGGCAGAGCCGTTGGTCAGTGCCCCAGGCCTAATTTTCCGATTTCTCTACGGGAATCTCCTGGAGTTCGGTGGGTTGCTGGCAGCAGACGCAGTTGCCGGGCTCCAGCGCCACAATGTTGCAGGTGGCGCAGAAATAGCGCACGCGAAAGAGCTTGCCATTGTGAAGGGTATAGAGCCAGTGGACCTCGAAGGAGCCATCCGGCTTCGCGGTTCCTTCCAGGCGCACCTCGCGGCCGTCCAGGCGCTTGTCCTGCATCGTGTGGAGAAGGTGGGGAGTGTCGGCGGAAAGCGCCTGCTCCCGGCCGTTGATCTTTAGCAAGGGACAGTCTCCTCGGGTGGTCACCAGCGTACCTTGAAGCACGCCCAAAGGCTTGGCTTGGCCGGCCCATAGGCTTGAGGCGAAGAGGCACGCGAGCGCCAGGACGAGAGGCCAAGTCTGGCGCTCTCGCCACTCATTTGTTGCCGATGATTTCATTTTGTGCTGAAGCCTTGCCCGGAGGACTAAGTCGAGATTCAAGATCCAAGATTCAAGATTCAAAATGCCCTGCCATGACGCTCATCCCAAAAATCAAAATCGAAAATCGCCAATCATCAATCGCAAATCACAAATCGCAAATGCCCAATCGCCAATCACAAATCACCAATCACAAATCGCAAATGCTCTTACCCCTGCCAATGGCCCACCACCGTGAACGCCAGGGGCAGGTCACCGCTTGCCGCGTGCCCTTTCATTTGAACATTCCAGTTGCCCGAGTCGTCCTTGGCGACCGAAGGAAAGCTGTCGCCGCTAACCGGCGCGCCCACCAGGAATCCGGGATGGGGCGTGCCGGAGGCAAGCCGGCTCAACTTCACCAGGTCATCGAAAGACAGTACCTTGTCCGGGTCCTTATCGTCGGAGACGGGCGACAGAACAAAGGCGTCGCGAGTGGCATTCACCCCCATGTGGTTTCCGTCCTGAGGGATCAGTTGATAGCGTATGGTGTAAAAACCAGGCTTGATGGTTTGACTGCGAAAATCCGAGGTCGCATTGGGGAAGTGCAGAACGCCCAGGAATCCGCCCACGGGCAAAGCTCCATAGAGGACGTCGGATGAGGTGTTGGGGTTGGCGCTCGAGGGGAGCGTCTTGCGCAACCACACTTCGCAGAGTGCCGCGCCCTGATCGCTCGAGACGCGGACTCCCTTGGAATCGAGAGTGCTCAGGAGGGGGGCGGGTACATCCGCGGGCGCAGCGCCAATCGCTTCCGCCTTGTAACTACCCTGGGCGAAAGCACTCAAGGCCGCGCCGAGTTGAATCGCTAGAACCAGCCCGAGTACACGATGCAGTTTCATTGACAAACCCTCCGTAGCCATTAATAGGTACTAAAGATATTAGATGTCAATGACGCGAAACGGGAAACGTCTTTACAGAAGTTTCCCGTTTTAGGACTTAATGTCGGATTGTCCTAGAAACTGCCCACAAAAGCGCTGCGCTTGTCCACATTCTTCCATACCTCACCCAAGCCTTGTCCGGAGAATGAGCTGTCCAGCGTAAAGGCCGGCATGGAATGGGCGAGGGCCACGAGCGGCGGGTAATAGACCGTCTCGTTCCCGCACAGATGATCGCCATGGCAAAGGCTGCGGGTCTCGATTCGGGCATAATTACCGGCCACCAGCCTGGCCGCGCCGTGAAGTTCACCATGCTCGACCGTCATCTGGATGGGCGCTGTCTCAACCCGCACAACGTGGTCCAGCAAATCGCCCGCCATGGAGGCGGCAAACGCGGCGAGCGCCGTCCGCTGCTGGCTGGTGGCGCGGGAATCCACGATCAGCACCGATTGCGCCGGATAAGGGTCGTGATAAGGATCGCCCAGCGTGGCATGCGCCCGAACCACGGCTACGACACTTAGTCCGCTCAGACGGACGCCTTGCCAGTCCCCTTCCTGAATTTTCCAGGCCAGAATGGCCTCCTGGCCGGTCAAACCTACCTCGGACATCGCGAAGCAGGGGCCGGTGTAGACGTCCTCGGTGCGGGCTTCAAGGTAATCCCCCTTCAGGGCCGCCTTTCCGGGGATTGCCCAAGCCGAAAGCAAGAATAGACCTATGCCAAGCGAGACTGTGATCTTCCTCATGATTCAAACCTCCACGGGGCAAATTTTCATCGAAACGCCCATGGACATTTTATCCCATTTCGCCGTGGGATTCAACCCGGTGACACGCGTAGGCGTGCCCTGCACAATCATGCCCCACCCCGCCGGCGCCAAATCCGCATTAAAAAGCTTCAAAGCAAGCTCGTTCCGAGTTGCAAGCCTCCGGCGTGACGACTTGGCCATCCGGACCCATCACCTTCTGGGTGTGCACGCACCAGCAAATGCTGGCGCCAGAGCGGGGAACGGTGGGGTCAGGCTCCGCCTCAATGAACATCCACTTGGAGCGGATCATGCGGCACTGCATCTTGGGCTCGGTAATTTGACGAACCGGTTCAATTACCATTAGGCCTCTCCTTTCAATGTAGGGGCGAGCGGCGCTCGCCCGGGCCGAACGCCGTCCGGCCCTACATCGCGGCGCGCAATATGGCGCGCTTCACCGCCACGCGGGCCAGTTGAACTTTGTACGCGTTCTTGGAAAGCGGCGTCGCTTTGCTGAGCGCGGCTGTACCGGCCGCCCATGCGGCATCTTCATCCACCCGCTTGCCCTTCAGCGCTTCTTCCGCCTCCGGCGAAGGCCAGGGCACCGGGGCCACATGTCCCAGCACGACGCGGGCGCTCTGCACGCTGCCGCCTTCGAGCTTGAGGACTACAGCCGCCGCGGCAAGTGGCCAATCCAAAGCTTCCTTCTGGCGCACCTCGTACACCGCCATTTTCACGTTCCCAGGATTGGGCACCAGGATTTCGGTGACGATTTCGCCCGGACGCAGCGCGTGTTCAATGTCGTTCTCGCTCTTGGGCGTTACAAAAAACTCTTGCACGGAGAGTTCCCGCGTGCCTTCGGGTCCATGGAGTTTTACCTTGGCATCCAAAGCGATCAGGATGGGCGCCAAGCTCGAAGGGCTTACGAAATAAGCCGGCCCGGAATTTCCCAGGATGGCGTGGTAACGATTATCGCCATCCGGAACCAGCGGTTTGCCGTTGAAGACCGCCAGCAATCCATACCCGGCGCGATAGTACCAGCAACGCGGGCGCTGGCAGAGGTCGCCCCCCACCGTTCCCGTGCTGCGGATTTGCGGACTGCTGACGCCTTCCGCCGCCTGCACCAAAGCGGGATAGTGCTGCCGGACTTCGGCATTCTCCATCAACTCTTCCAAGGTCACGCCGGCGCCCAGGCGCAGGCCCGGCTCACTCCGGAAGGAAATTCCCTTGAGTTCGCTGACGTGTTGCAAGCTGACCAGGCGCTTGGGCTTCGCGGCGCCGTCCTTCATCAAGCTGATGAGGTCGGTGCCCCCCGCCAGGGCGAGGGCTTCACCCTCCGTGCCGGTGAGCAATTTGACGGCTTCCTGGGCTGACTTCGGCCGAGCATATTCGAAGGCTTCCATTAGGCAACCCCTCCTTTCGTAGGGGCGAGCTGCGCTCGCCCCTCGAGTTTCTACATTTCGAAGCGTGCTGATGAGAACTTCCGCCCTCGCCCCCCTGGGGGAGAGGGTGGCTCGCAGCCGGCGCTTTCATCAGCCGGGGCGAGACGGGTGAGGGGGTCCAAACCAATCGCGCTCAATCCAACGCGCCCGGTAGCGACCCCACCAAGCTCAGCACTCTTTGCGCGAATAACTCCGGGGCCTGCCGAACTAGACCGTTGGGGAGCCGCAACACGGTGTACCCGGGAAGGTGTACATCCCGTCGCGCATTGCTCCTCGCTGGGCTCGGCTGCCCATGCACACCTCCGTCGAGTTCGACCATCAGGCGTCGCTCCACACCGCAGAAGTCAGCATGGAGCCTTCACGGGTTTGACCCCCTCACCCGGCCGGCCCCGGCTGATGAAAACGCCGGTGGCCGGCCACCCTCTCCCCCAAGGGGGCGAGGGCTGAAATTCCCGCATTCGACCGTTTTCTTTCTTTCATCATTCACTTCATCGCGAATATAGAAACTCGAGGGGCGAGCTGCGCTCGCCCAGAGGCCGAACGCTGTTCGGCCCTACATTCATGTGTAAGCGCAGGCATTAGGCAACCCCTCCTTTCGCGAGTGCGGCCAGAACCTTGTCGGGAGTCAGGGGGATAGTCGGCACCCGCACGCCGATGGCGTTGGCCACGGCATTGGAAATGGCGGCGCCGGGCGAAACTACGGGAGGCTCGCCGAGGCCAATCGTCCCGCGCTCGTCGTAGCCGGGGCCCGTCATCATATGGACCACCAGTTCGCCGATATCCCCGATGCCGGCCAGCTTATAAAACTCCATGTTGTTATTCAGCATGCGCCCGGTGATCTGGTCCATGATCTTCTCTTCGAATAGCGCGTAGGTAATACCCATGATCAGAGCGCCGTAGCACTGACTTTCCGCAGTTTTCATGCTGATGATAAGGCCGCAGTCCTGCACGGCGACCATCTTATTGATTTTCACCAGGCCGGTTTCCGTATCCACGGAGACGTCGGCAATCTGCACCCCGCCCACCCCGCTCGATCCCAGCGCGCACTGGCCGGGGTTTTTGCCGGTGGCCTGAACGGTCTTCGTTTGCAGCTTGGCGCAGGCTTCTTTCCAGGTCATTTTCTTCGAGGCATCGCCTTTAGCTTGGATGTGCCCATCCACGGCCACCAACTGGTCTGCCGGAACACCCAGAGCAGGGGCGACGGCGGCAAAAAGCTCGTCACGAGCATCCACCGCGCCGCGGCGAGTCGAGGCAGAGACCCCGCCGATGGTCGTGCTGCCCCCCGACGCGCCCGAGGCGGGGAACTTGCTATCCCCGATGTTGACCGTGATGGCCTCCACGGGCAGCCCCAGCGTCTCGGCCGCGACCACGGCAATCGCCGTCCGCGTACCGGTGCCCAGGTCTTGGCTTCCCAGGGTAGTTTCCACTGAGCCGTCGGGATGGATGGTCACCATGCACATGCTGTTGTGGCCGCGTCCGCCCCAGGTGTGCATGCTCACCCCCATGCCGCGCTTGATGTGGCCGGCGGTTTGGTCTCCCCGCGGGTGCCAGTTCTTTTTCCAATCGATGAGCTCGGCGGCCTTTTGGAGTTCTTCCCGGTAGACTTTCCCCCGTCCCCCGGAAAGGTCCGCGTTTTTGGAGAAAAACTCGATAGGGTCCATGTTGAGTTTGGCCGCCAGATCTTCCAGCGCGCACATGGTCAGCGCCGCGGCTTGCGGGTGATCCGGCGCGCGCCAGGCGCGGGCGGGTCCGGTGTTCGTGCTGATGGAAGAATGCTGGGTGGAGCTGTTCGGTATCGCCAGCACGTAAGGAAGGGGCACCATCCCGGTACCGGCGGGACCACCCGTACCCCAGGAGTGGGAATCCCACGCCACCAGGGTTCCATCTTTCTTTGCCGCCACCTTGATTTGGGCAAAGGCCGAGGGCCGCGCCCCGGCCGCTTCCAGTTCCATATTGCGATCGAGCATCAGCTTGACGGGCTTGCCGGCGGCCTTCGCCAACTGCGCGACATGGATGCCCCATTCGTCGGGACCGAACTTGCTGCCGAAGCCGCCCCCCACGTAATTGCAAATGGTCTCAATATTCTTGTCCGCAACATCCACCTTTTGCTCGCGCAGCGACTGCCCGATTTGGCCGGGGAGACCGGAAACATTCTGCGTGGAGGAATAGGTAAGCAGTTTCTCCCCCGTCCACTGCGCGACGTTACCATGGGATTCCAGGCAACAATGGGTGATAGCCGCGATGCCGTAATAGCCCTCGGAAGTCACCACGTCGGGGTCGGCGAACGCCTTGACGGGATCGCCGGCCGTCTTGCCACCTGCGGCCTTGGCGTGGTCGCCGGCTTGCTCCAGGTTTTCTTCCAGAACCAGGTGGGGGAGTACCTCGAATTCCACTTTGATCTTGCGCAGGGCATCCTCGGCGATCTCTTCGCTTTCGGCGGCGAGGGCGACGATCTCATCGCCCACCCAGTTGGTCTCTTTCCCCACGCCCAGAATTATCTGCACGGTCTTCACGCCGGGCAGCTTTTCCGCCTCGGAAGTGTCCAGGGCGGTAATCTTCGCGTGGGCGTAAGGCGAGCGATAGATCTTGCCGGTCAAGAGCCCGGGCGGGTTCATGTCATAAGTGTATTTTGCGCGGCCGCTGGCTTTGGCGGGCCCATCAATACGGTTGAAGCGCTTTCCGATGAGGCTCCGTTCGCCGGCCGCCGGCCAATCATATTTGCACTTATCCATTGGCGCGTCCTCCCTTCAGGGTTTGAGCTGCTTCCAGAACGGCTTCGCGAACCCCTGCGTAGGTGCCGCAACGGCAGAGGTTGCCGCCCAGGCCATGTTCCACATCTTCTCGGGTCGGATTGGGATGTTTGTCCAGGAAGGCTTTGCAGGCGACTACGAAACCGGGCGTACAGAATCCGCACTGTTGCGCATCGTGCTCGACGAACGCCGCCATCACCGGGTGAAGATGGCTCTCCGTCCCCATTCCCTCGATGGTCTCGATGCGATGGCCTTCCGCTTCGATGGCGAGCACATTGCACGCGTACACCGGGCGGCCATCCATGATCACCGTGCAGGCGCCACAGACCCCGCGGTCGCATACTTTCTTGGCGCCAGTAATGTCAAGTTGATTGCGCAATGCGTCCAGCAGGGTAACGCGCGGCTCAACCTTCAAGCTGTGCGTTTTGCCATTGATCTGGAGGGTAATCGGCACTGCCCCCGGCCCCACCACGCCGGATGAAGATTCCGGTGCCCCCGCAGCGGCTCCCGGCGCGGCCAGCAAACCGGTGGATACCGCCATGCTGGCGCCCTTTAAGAAGTCGCGTCGCGAAAAACCTCCCGGGGGGGGTTCCTGCGAGTCTCTCTTCTTCCTTCGCATATTGGGCTCCTCGAGTGAGTTAGCTAAAGTGTTAGTGGTCGTCATGCGGACCTGTTCGGTAGGTCCGCGGCTTTTCATTGCCCATATGGCACGAACCGCACACCTACAAAGCAGGTCTGCGCTACGCCTGCTCTTATCTTCCTGAAGTAGTCGTGAACCCCGAAGTTCCAATTATACCATCGGAACGCGCTTTTGTGGGCAAGAGAGAATCGACTGCACTCCAGCAAAACAAGAAGGCATGGTATCCTGTAAGGAGGGCTAAAAAGACGGCGCGGTCGATTAACCCGCGTTTCAGCGCCGCCAGAATAAAGGGCGCTTGCCAGCCCTATTCGAGCCGGAAATCAGGAGGAAACCTTCTTCAGAATGAATGTTGTCAGTCCCAGCCATAACTCGCTCATCGCGACGCTCGAACGCCGCATCGTGATCATCGACGGCGCCATGGGCACCATGATTCAGGCCCATAAGCTGGAGGAAGCCGACTATCGCGGCAAGGAGTTCGCGCGTCATGGGCGCGATTTGCGTCTCTGCAACGATGTCCTGAATATTACTCAGCCATTGATTATTGAGGATGTCCATCGGCAATATCTCGACGCCGGCGCGGACATCATTGAAACCAATACCTTCAATTCCACCGCCATCTCAATGGTGGAATATGGGCTCCAGGATCATATTTACAACCTCAACCACGCCGGGGCCCAGGTGGCGCGCCGCGCGGCCGACCGATTTATGAAGGAAAATTCCGCGCGCCGGTGCTGGGTGGCGGGATCCCTCGGTCCCACCAGCCGCACGGCCTCGGCCTCGCAGGAAATCGCCAGCCCCGCCGCCCGCGCCGTGACGTTTGACCAATTGCGGGATGCCTACTACGAGCAAATCCGCGGCCTGGTGGATGGCGGCGTTGACCTGCTGCTGGCAGAAACCATTTTCGACACGCTCAACGGTAAAGCCGCGCTGTTTGCCGCCCAACAATATTTCGAAGACACGGGGAAAAGCCTGCCCCTGATGGCTTCGGTAACCATCGTCGACCTGAGCGGCCGGACGCTCTCGGGTCAGACCATCGAAGCCTTCTGGATTTCCGTCACCCATACGCCGCTGCTGAGTGTAGGCATCAACTGCGCGCTGGGCGCGAAACAAATGCGCGCCCACATCGAGGAACTTTCCCGCCTCGCGCCGATTTTCACGAGCTGCTATCCCAACGCCGGCCTGCCCAACTCCTTCGGCGGGTTCGACGAAACGCCGGAAATCATGTCGGCGGATTTGCGCGAGTTCGCCGCGAACGGCTGGGTGAATATCGTCGGCGGGTGCTGCGGGTCCACGCCCGCGCATATTCGCGCCATCCATGACGCGGTGAAGGGTTTCCCGCCGCGCGTGCCATCCCGGGTGGAACGCTACTCCCGCTTCAGCGGCCTCGAGCCACTGGTGATTCGCCCCGAAACCAATTTCGTCAACATCGGCGAACGCACCAACGTGACGGGTTCGCCCAAATTCGCCAAGCTGATTTTGAGCGGCCAATTCGAGGAGGGTCTTACCGTCGCCAAGCAGCAAGTGGAAGGCGGCGCGCAGATCATCGATGTCAACATGGACGAAGCCATGCTCGATTCCGAGCAGGCCATGACCACCTTCTTGAACTACATCGCGTCGGAGCCCGACATTGCCCGCGTGCCCATCATGATCGATAGCTCCAAATGGAGCGTCATCGAGGCGGGGCTGAAGTGCATCCAGGGCAAGGGCATCGTGAATTCCATCAGCCTCAAGGAGGGCGAGGAGGTCTTCAAACAGCGCGCCCGCCTGATCAAGCGCTACGGCGCGGGCATGGTGGTGATGGCCTTCGACGAGGCCGGACAGGCGGACTCGACCGAACGCCGCGTCGAGATCTGCGCGCGCTCTTACCGCATCCTCACCGAAGAAGTGGGCGTGGATTCGTGCGACATCATCTTTGACCCCAACGTGCTCACCGTGGCCACGGGAATCGAAGAGCACCGGAATTACGCGGTGAGCTACATCGAAGCCACGCGCCAGATCAAGGCCACGCTTCCCCACTGCAAAGTGAGCGGCGGTATCAGCAATATTTCCTTCTCGTTTCGCGGCAACAACGCCATCCGCGAGGCCATGCACTCGGCGTTCTTGTACCACGCCATCCGCGCGGGCATGGACATGGGCATCGTGAATGCCGGGCAACTCGCGGTTTACGAGGAACTGCCGCGCGACCTGCTGGAAATAGTAGAAGACGTGCTGCTGAATCGCCGCGCCGACGCTACGGAAAGGTTGCTCGCGTTCTCGGAATCGGTGAAGCAGCGCGGGCGGGCGCAAGTTCAGGAAGACGAATGGCGGCAGGGGACGGTGGAAGAGCGTCTGAAACACGCCCTGGTAAAAGGCGTGGCCGACGACATCGAGAGCGACACCGAAGAAGCCCGGCAAAAGCTCGGCCGACCCCTGAGCGTGATCGAAGGCCCCCTGATGGCCGGGATGAGCGTGGTGGGCGACTTGTTTGGCTCAGGGAAAATGTTCCTGCCCCAGGTGGTGAAGAGCGCGCGCGTCATGAAAAAGGCCGTCGCCTATTTGCTTCCCTTCATGGAGGCTGAAAAGGGAGCAGGGGGCAAACCCCGCGCCGAAGGGCGCGTCGTGATGGCCACGGTGAAGGGTGACGTACACGACATCGGCAAGAACATCGTGGGCGTCGTCCTGGGCTGTAACAACTATGAGATTATCGACCTGGGCGTTATGGTTCCCTGTGAGAAGATTCTGCAAACCGCGCGAGACACGCACGCCGACATGATTGGCCTGAGCGGACTCATCACGCCCTCGCTCGATGAAATGGTCCACGTGGCCAAGGAAATGGAACGCGAGGGATTCACCATCCCGCTGCTCATCGGCGGCGCCACCACCAGCCGCGTGCACACGGCGGTGAAAATCGCTCCCCACTTCCGCCAACCCGTGGTACACGTTGTGGATGCTTCGCGCGCCGTCGGCATTGTGAGCCAGCTCAAGAACCAGGAGACACGGCCGGCGTTCCAGCAAGAAAATCTGCGTGACCAGGAGAAGCTGCGCGCCGCGCACAAGCCGGCAGCGCAGAAACTACTGACCATCGAGGAAGCGCGCCGCCGCAAGCCGCCCATCGATTGGAGCGCGTTAGTTCCGGCCCGGCCTGCCTTCACGGGAGTGCGAGTCTTTCCCGCGTTGCCGCTCGCGGAAATTGTTCCCTACATCGATTGGACACCTTTCTTTCAGGCCTGGGAACTACGCGGAACGTACCCGAAGATTCTCGATGACGTAACGGTGGGCAGCAAGGCGCGCGAACTGCTCGAAGACGCACATAAGCTGTTGGCGCGCATCGTGACGGAAAAGCTTCTCACCGCCAACGCCGTCATGGGCCTTTTCCCGGCAAATAGCGTGGGCGACGACATCGAAGTTTATGCGGATACTTCACGCTCTGCTGTGCTCACCGTCTTCCACACCTTGCGGCAGCAGATGGAAAAAGCGCCCGGCCATTACAACTGGGCGCTCGCCGACCTGATCGCGCCCAAGCAAAAGGGCGTGGAGGATTATCTGGGCGCATTTGCCGTCACCGCCGGCGCCGACATTGAACCGCTGCTGGCGCGCTTCCAGCAGGACCACGACGACTATAATTCCATCATGGCGAAAGCCCTGGCCGACCGTCTGGCGGAAGCGTTGGCGGAGTTAATGCACAAGCGGGCCAGGGAGTTCTGGGGTTATGGCAAGGATGAAAACCTGACGGTGGAAGATTTGATTCACGAGCGTTACCGCGGCATCCGCCCCGCGCCTGGCTATCCCGCCTGCCCGGACCACACCGAGAAGCGCGAGCTTTTCGACCTCTTGCACGCGGAGAGGAATGCCGGCATTTATCTGACCGAGAACTTTGCCATGTCGCCGGCAGCTTCCGTGTGCGGGCTGTACTTCTCCCACCCGGAGGCCAAGTATTTCGCTGTCGGCAAGATCGACCGCGATCAAGTGGAGGATTACCATCGCCGCAAAGGCATGGACATGCGCAGCGTCGAGCGCTGGCTCCGCCCCAATCTTAATTACGATCCCGACCTTCAGGAATCCGCGCGCGATACCCGGAAGGTGCCGGTTTCGGTATGAAGGTAGCACGTGGGGTCTGGTGGAACCAAGACGCTTCTGCGCAACCAAGCAGACGAAATCGAACATGTCGAACTCTTGTGGGCCGCCCTGCTAATATGTTCGTCAGCGGTAGGCTTCTTTGCGATGGATGACACCCCGAATCTCGACAGTGTCTGCATCGGGACAGAGGAAGAAAAGCCGGTAGTCCCCAATGCGAAGCCGGAGTTCTTCTTTCCCCTTGAGGCTCTTAACATCTCCCGCGCCCGACTCGACGAATCGATGCAACGCCGCTAGGATGCGCATGGCGGTTTCCCGGTCCAAGCGGCGGACATCGGCCTTAGCGGGTTCGGTCCAAACGATCCGCTTCATTGCCGTTCTTTGAATTGCGCGATTTCTTCCTGAGTGATTCCGAGTTCGGCCAGGACTTTTTCGTGCGGAATTCCTTGGTTATGCCTTAGCCATTCGCGGGATTCGGCGATCGCCTTTTCCTCCTCCGGCGTGACCGGTTCGTCATCAAGGGGGGCGTTGGCGATTGCGCGCGCGACGGGATCAAGCATCGCCTGGAGCAAACCGACGACGGCAGATACCTGACTCGGGGCCAGACGCTCGATCAATTCATGCGCTTGCTGCTTTTCGTTGCCGGATTCGTGTACCATCGGGATAGTCCCCTCTAGCCATCATGCTCACGAAAAGGAAGAGTAGAGGATGTCATCTCCTATGCACATCATATCACGGGTGGCATATCCGTGAATTGCTCCACCGGCGATTTCTCGATAAAGACAAGCGTGGGCAACCTATAAGCGATAACTTGCGGCGCGCCGCGCCCGGCGGAGAGTATAATCCTGCAAACCTGACGCAACGCGAGTTGAAGTTCGGGGCCCATTACGGAATTTGGAGACGGCGTGGCTGAAACCGTGACACTTGACTCTCCCGGCGCAAGTGGAACCGAGCTCATCTACGGCCTGGAAGACAAGCCGCCATTCCGCGAGACGCTTTTCGTGGCGCTCCAGCATGTGTTTGCGGTATTCGTGGGGATCATTACACCGCCTCTGATCATCTGTAATGCGCTGAAGCTGGACCGGCCGAACACCGTTTTCCTGGTGAGCATGTCGCTGTTCATTTCCGGACTGGCCACTCTACTCCAGTCGCGAGGCCTCGGCCCCATCGGATCGCGGCTCCTGAGCATCCAAGGCACCAGCTTCGTCTTTCTGGGTCCCATCATTTCCACGGCCAGCCTGAGCCTGTCAGCAGGAGCATCCCCCCAGACCGCGCTGGGGATCATCTTTGGCTTGTGTCTGGCGGGGTCGGCGGTGCCGATCCTGATGAGCCCATGCGTGCGGCTCGCCAGCCGGATCATCACGCCCCTGGTTACCGGCACGGTGGTCACGCTGATCGGCCTCACGCTGATCGAGGTTGGAATCACCACCATGGGGGGCGGCTTTGACGCCCAGCGCGACGGCTCCTTTGGCAGTCCCCTCAATCTTGCTTTATCCGGAATGGTATTAGCCATTATCGTTATACTCAACTGTAGTCGCATCCCGCAGTTGCGGATGACCTCGGTGGTGCTGGGACTGGCAGCCGGCTACCTGGCGGCCTTTCTCCTCGGCAAGGTCGATCTCCGCGGGCTGCGCGGACTCCCGCTGGTCACCATTCCTGTTCCCCTGCATTATGGCTTGGGCTTCAATGCCGGCGCCTTCATTCCCTTCGCATTTCTGTACCTGATCACGGTGATCGAATCGATCGGCGACCTGACCGCGACCTCTTCGTTGACCAACCAGCCGATCACCGGTGGCCTCTATTTCCGGCGGCTGCGTTCCGGCATCCTGGCGGACGGCATCAATTCCCTGCTCGCCGCCGTTTTCAACTCCTTCCCCAGCACGACCTTTGCACAAAACAATGGAGTCATCCAATTGACAGGCGTGGGCAGCCGGTACGTTGGCACTTTCATTGCGGTGATGCTCATGGTGCTGGGCCTGTTCCCCGCGGTGGGCGGATTGGTCCAAGCGCTTCCCCAAGCGGTCCTGGGAGGCGCGACCATCGTCATGTTTGGCACGGTGGCGGTGGCCGGCATCCGGATTCTGGCGGGTGCGCGCATGAACCGCCGGTCTTCCATCATCATCGCGGTCTCGATCGGTCTGGGCCTCGGCGTCACGTTTGTGCCGGACATTCTCCGCTCCCTGCCGGAGCTGCTGCGACACACCCTATCCTCCGGAATCGCCACGGGAGGCATGTGCGCGCTGCTCCTTAATTCCGTCCTCCCCGGCGAGAGATCTTGAGTTGGCGGCAATCTTCCCAGTGCCGGGCAGCGGTAATGGAATATAATCTCGCCTTCATCTGTTCATCGCTGGAATAGCGAGGTCCATGAAGCCGAATCGTTCTAAATCAAAACCCGGAATCGTAACCCCTCTGTTGGCTTTCTTCGCGATGCTGGCGCTGCTCGGTCCCTGGCGAGGAACGGCCTTCGCTCAGGAAGGGCAATCGACGGAATCGAAACCTGCGGGCACGTCACCTTCGCAGGATAAAAGCGCGTCCTCGCAGGACCAGAATCCCACCGAACCCAAAGCCGCCTCCGAAGCGAAGTCGAGCGGTGGCGAGCGCCTGACGAAAAAAGAAGTGTCGACGTTGCCGCTCAATAAGCGCGACTTCAGCCAATTGCTCCTGCTGGCCGCCGGCACCATGACCGACACCAACGGCGCCGCGAATTTCACCCAGCAGTTTGCGGTAAACGGCCAGCGTGGTGTGACCACCGTCTTCGCCATGGATGGGATCGACACCACTGACCCGGAAATGGGCGGATCGACTTTCTCGAATTTCAACGTGGACGCCATTCAAGAGGTCCGATCCAGCTCCGGCGTCATGCCGGCGGAAATCGGCCACGGCGCCGCGGGCTTTACCGATATCATCACCCGGTCAGGGACCGACGAGCTCCACGGCTCGGTTTTCGAGTTCCTGCGCAATTCGGTGTTCGACGCGCGCAACTTCTTTGACGAACGCAGCCCGGTGAGTCCCGGCCGCCTTCCGCATTTTGTGCGCAACGAATTCGGCTTCACGCTGGGCGGCCCCTTCGTCATCCCGGGACTCTACGACGGCCACCAACGGACTTATTTTTTCGGCCAGTATCAAGGCTTCCGCCAGGTGCTCGGCACCACGCAGATCCTTTCGGTTCCCTCCATGCAGGAACGTCAGGGCGTGGATACCACCGCGTTCCCGGGTGACACCTTGCTGGTCCCCGTCAACCCGCAGATCAGCTCCGTGCTGGCGCGTTATCCGGTGCCCGATGATCCCCAAGGACCGTTTGGGGACCGCACCTACGCAACCTCCGCCCCCGTCCCGACGGTGACCGACCAGTTCTCGTTCCGGATCGACCATCGTATCTCCGCGCACTCGCAATTTTATGCCCGCTTCAGCTTGAACCAGGTGAATGGCCCTTTGACCAATCCGGATCAGACGGCCATTGACCCCACTTTCGCCACGCGTTTTTTCGATCACCAACGCAATGGTGGTTTTCGCTACACGCGCACGGTAAGCCCGCATTTCATTTCCGAGACCACCGTGGGGGTGGAACGAAGCACTCCGTTCTTCCCCACCATCAACACTACGCAACCGGGCCTGGCGTTTGGCGATGGCCTGTTCGAACCCTTCAACAACGCGGCCGGGACCAACATCGGCGCGTTTACATCATTGATACAAGCCCGGCAATCCTTCTCCTTCGTGCACGGATCGCATGCGATGAAGTGGGGGTTTGAAACCCGCTTCAACCGTGACACCACGGTCTTTGACTCGAACCCGAACGGTCTTTATACCTTCGGCGGAGGAACGGCCTATGCGCAATCCGCCATTCCTTCCCTGAGCGGACAGCACGATATTCCGGCTGGTGACGCGCTCCCCGATACACTCAGCGCCTTTCTGACGGGGACACCCTTCAGTTATACGATTTCCGTCGCGCCCAGGTATTTTCCACAAGGGAACCGGGTCGGAGAGGCTGCGGCACGGCGTGCTGCTTATAATTTCTACTTTCAGGATGCGTGGAAGGTCACGCGGCGATTGAGCCTGAATTACGGATTGCGCTACGAAGTCAACTCGCGCCTAGGCGAAGCTCACCATCTCACCTCGGACGCTCGCATCGTAAACCCGGATGGCACACCGGCGGTTCCATGGGAGAGGGGCGCAGCGATAAAGTACCTGGTGAATCCCCAGCCTCCGTACGGCATGGACTGGGGAGGATGGGGGCCGCGCCTCGGTCTCGACTGGCAGGTTACGGACCACACGGTCTGGCATTTCGGCGGCGCCATTTCCACGATCTTGACGAATATCTGGCAAAACAACTTCTTGACCGGCGGTCTTCCTTACACCGTCGGGCCGCTTGTGACCGCTCAGCCGAACGTCACCGTGCCCTTTGCCGATTCTGTCACGAGCGTCGCGTTGCCTCCCATCTACACCCTAGGCGGCCAGCAAATCTACGCGCAAGGCCCCACGACCGCCGTCCCGCCCAATACCCAGCTCGACCTGATGCGCTTCCAAAGCGACTTAACGGCTCTCACGCCCGGGCACGAGCTCCAGTTGTTGGGCGCCGGAGGGATTTCCCCGGATTTCCGCAATGGGTACATTGGCACCTATAGCACCGGCTTCGAGCATTCGTTCAGCGATGTGACGCTGAGCGCTTCCTACGTGGCCACGGCGGGAATTCATTTGTCCGCCATGCAGGCGATCAATGGATATGCCGGCGCCGACCCCGAGTTTGCCCCCTTCTTGCAAACCGACTCCAACGGCAACCCGATCGCGGGGTATGGGCCTTCCTATCTGATCGCCACGCGATCGCATTCCACCTACCACGCGTTGCAGACCGGAGTGGCGAAGACTTCGCTGCGCGCGGGATTGGGCTTTCAAGCCAGCTACACCTACAGCAAATCGCTCGACGACACCAGCGCGGTTCTGGGTGGTTTTTTCGGGAGTACGGGTCCGGTTTTGCAAACCCTGCCCCAAGACCCGCGTAACCCGGGGCTTGAGAAAGGCCCCTCGACCTTCGACACCACGCAAGTCTTCGCCCTAAGCCTGATTCAAGCCCTGCCGTTCGACCGCGCCAGCTTCCTTCGGCCCGTGAGCAAGAAGGTGAGCTCTGGTTGGCAAATTCTGAATATCACCACGCTCACCAGCGGCCCTCCCTTTGGCGTCTATTCCGGCATCCAGCAGACCGGCATGGGATCGGGAGGCGCCGACCGTCCCGACCAGATCGGCCAGCCCGTCTTTTCTACCAGCCGCGCCGTGCGCGAAGATTACTTCGGCGAGGGCAGCAACAACGCTAATTTCTTCCAGATTCCCATCGGCATTCCCGACGGCACCGGCCCCAACCAGGGCTTATTCGGAACCCTCGGACGCAACACCTTCCGCGCGCCGGGATTTCGCGATTTGGATTTCTCCTTGACCAAGGACACAAGCTTCGGTGAACGCGGTAACACCGAAGCCGCGGTCCTCCAGTTTCGCGCGGAGTTTTTCAACGTTTTCAATCTCGTCAATTTTGGTCTTCCCCTGAACGTCATTCGCGGAACCGGCTTCGGGATCATCAACAAGACCGCCGGCACCTCCCGCCAGATCCAATTCGCACTCAGGCTGATTTTTTAGCAAGGAGATGGTGGTATGAAACAAGTAGTCATTGGTGTTCTCATCGCGGTATTGCTCGCCCCGGTGGGCCGCGCAGTATCCAGTGAGACCGCATTATCCGTCGAAGAGCTGCGCTGCGAGTACCTCGCAAACCCACTGGGCATCGACGTGGAACATCCTCGGCTGAGCTGGACGTTGACGCCTGGGCCGCGCGGACGGCGGCAGAGTGCCTACCAAGTGCTGGTGGCCGGCAGTCCCGAGAACCTCCGGCAAGACCGGGGTGACCTCTGGGATTCCGGCAGAGTGAACTCGGATCAGACGGCGTTCGTCGCCTATGCGGGGAAGCCGCTGGCCTCGGGAAGCCAGGCATGGTGGAAAGTCCGCGTCTGGGATCAAGATGGGCGCGTGACGCCGTGGAGCGCCATGGCCCATTGGTCAATGGGGCTGCTCCACGACTCGGATTGGTACGGACGCTGGATCGGCCTGGCGCGCCCCGCTGAGATGAAAGAGGGCACCCCCCTGCCCTTTCCCTGGCTGCGTAAGACCTTCACCCTCGCCAAGAAACCGCAGCGCGCCGCGGCCTATGTGAACGCCCTGGGCTACTACGAACTCTACGTCAACGGCAAGAAAGTTGACGACTACGTTTTGGCCCCGGCGGTGGTGGATTATTCCCATCGCAACTGGTATTTAACGCACGACATCACCGCCTATCTTGTGGAAGGCCGCAATACGGTGGCGCTGTGGCTGGGCCGTGGTTGGTACGTCCGGGGACACCCGGGCGTGGTTTACGACGGGCCGCTGGTGCGGGCGCAATTCGACATCACGCTGGCAGATGGAAACTCAGTGCCGGTGGGGACCGACGGCACGTGGAAGGCAAAAGCCAGCCCCATCACCCCGCTGGGCCGGGGCACGGCTTTCGGCGATTATGGTGGGGAACACTATGACGCCCGGCTGGAGGTTCCAGACTGGAACGGCGTCAAGTTGGACGATTCCGCCTGGGAGGCAGCCGCTACCTTTGACCCGCCGAAAGTGACCACCTCGGCGCAGATGGTGGAGCCCAACCGCATCATGGAAACGCTCCACCCGGTGAAGATCGACGCCACGCCGGCGGGTGGCTGGCTAATCGACATGGGCAGGAACTTTACCGGGTGGTTGGAATTGCGCCTGCCCGCCGGTATGACCGCCGGAAAAAACCTCAAGATTGAGTTTGCCGACAATCCTCCGGCCCGGGGCCGCTACGGCACGTATAACCAGCGTGACGAGTTCGTGACCCGCGCGGGTGCGGACCAGGTGATGTGCTCGCGGTTCAACTACCACGCGTTCCGCTTCGCGCACGTCACGGGGCTCGGCCAGGCGCCCACCGCTGAGAGCATCCGAGGTTATTTCATGCGCACCAGCTACGGACGCGCCGGCGATTTCGAGTCGTCCGACGACCTGTTAAATCGCATCTACCGCTTGGTGACCTGGACCTACCAGCGCCTCTCGCTCAACGGCTACGTGGTGGATTGCCCCACGCGCGAACGCCTCGGCTACGGCGGCGACGCCGGGACCTCGCTGGAAACAGGCCTGTTCAACTTTGACACCGGCGGCCTCTATAATCGCTGGGCCGCCAACTGGCGCGATGCGCAGGATCCCCAATCCGGCGACCTGCCGTATACCGCCCCCAATTACCCGGACCAGGGCGGTGGCGGTCCTATGTGGAGCGACTTCGTAGTTACCATGCCCTGGCAGGTTTACCTGAACTACGGCGACAAGGGGATTCTCGAGACCAACTATCCCATGATCCGGAAGTGGCTGGCCTTCGCCAACTCGAAGACGAGGGACCACATCTTGGAACCCTACAACAGCGTCGGCATGAGCATTCCGAAATGGAACTACCTCGGCGATTGGGTAACGCCGCAGCAAACGGAGCAGGGGGCCGGCAATGACCCCTCCCGAGACCCCGTCAGCTCGCATTTCATCAACAACGCACACTACCTCTACACCCTGCAACTGGCCGCCAAGATCGCTGCCGTCCTGGACAAACCCGCCGACGCCGCCATGTACTCGGGGCAGGCGTCCACGTTGCGCCGGACGTTGCACGAACGCTATTTCGTCGCCCCCAACAGTTACGCCACCGGCCAACAGCCCTACCTGGCATTGGCACTACTACTTGATATTGTTCCGAAGGAGTTGCGCCCGGCGGTGGCCAAAAACCTGGAAGACACTATCCTGGTCAAGAATAGCGGCCACTTCGACTCCGGTATGCACGGCACCTACTTCCTGCTCAAGGAACTCATGGAGGACGATCGCAACGATTTGATTTTCCAGATGGCCAGCAAGAGGGACTTCCCCAGTTGGGGCTATATGCTCGAACAGGGCGCCACCACGAGTTGGGAAAGCTGGTCGGGTGAATCCCACATCCATGACACACTGATCTCTATCGGCGCCTGGTTCATCGAAGGCATCGGGGGCATCCGGTTGGACGAGAAGGCACCGGGCTTCCGCCATTTCTTCCTGAAGCCGGCGTTGGTGGGGGGCTTGACCTTCGCTAGAGCGCGCTACAAATCCTCTCACGGGATGATCGTCAGTGACTGGCGGATCGAAAACGGCACACTCCATATGGACGCAACCGTTCCACCCGGAACAAGCGCCACACTTTTCCTGCCCGCCAGTGCGCCCGAAACGGTGACCGAAGGCGGACGGACGGCGGCCCACGCCAAAGGAGTCCGGCCGAACGGAGCGGAAAAAGGCAAGGCATTCTTCGAACTCGAATCCGGCAGTTATCATTTCGTCTCGAAGCTACCGTAGAGGTCACGATGAAAGCTACTCTCGAAGTTATCAATCAAATGCAAAGGGATGAAGTCATCGGCAAATATGCCATCGGAGGCGCGGTGGGGGCGACCTTCTACCTCGAGCCCCTGGCCACTCTTGATCTTGATATTTTTGTAGGATTAAGGGCCCCCCGAGGAAACACCTTGCTCACGCTCGCGCCCATCTACGACTACCTCACTTCGCGCGGCTATCAAGTCGAAAAGGAATACCTGATTATTGAAGGATGGCCGGTGCAGTTCCTTCCTCCCCGCGACACTCTGGAAGAGGAAGCGCTTGGGCAGGCCGTCGAAACCGAAGTGGAAGGAGTCCATACCTGGGTGATCACCGCGGAGCATCTCGTCGCCATTGCCCTTAAGACCGGACGGGCGAAAGATTTCGCACGCATCCTGTATTTCGTGGAAGGCGGAATTCTGGACGCGTCCCAACTCGACCAAATCCTAAAGAGGCATGGTTTGCTTGAGAAATGGGAGCAATTTGGTGTAAAGTTCCTTCGAGGAACTCGATGAGCGATTGGCTGCGCAAGGTCTTGGAAAGTAAGCGGGCCACACGCCGCCGGCTCCAAGCGCTCTCCTTTTCCGAGAAACTCAAGCTTCTGGAAAAGCTTCGTGACCGGAGTCGGGCAATCGCGCAGAACCCGCTTCGACAGCGACAGCATCTCAAGGATTGACTCTCATCTCAAACAACAGAGAAGAACTCCACCCCGACTTGTCGGAAGCGGGTCAGGCGGCGGTGGCGGTTTCGAACTCGTCTGGCCGGTGCTCTCGCGAATACCGCACCATGGCGTGCAGGTTTTCAGGCGGAGTCGCGGGCGGTACTTCGCAGCCCGTGCCCACAATGTGAAACTTCCCGCAAATCTGGTGGCACCGCCGGGACGCCTCATAGACTTGCTCCGGGCTTCCTTCCAACATGTCCGTGATCGTCGAGACGTTGCCCAGAATTACCCGGTCCGGTCTCAAGCAGGCCCGCGCCGCCGCCAGGTTGGTGGGCGAATCCAACTCAAAGACTTGCACGGGCAGTTGGTTCATCTGCGCAATCAAGGGGTCGGTGTTTCCGCACATGTGCAGCCGGACGATGACCTCCGGATGCGCCTTGCGGATGGACTCGACCACATGCAGTTGCCGGGGGAACAGAAACTCGCGATAATATTTGGGGCCCATCATGCAGGCTGCGGCGTCGCTCATGCCAATGGTGTCTGCGCCGGACTGAATTTGCGCCTCGGCATAGACCACCGCCACTTCTGCCGTAAAATCGAGAAGGTCTATAACAAAACCAGGATCGTCGATGAAGTCCGTCATGACGCGCGTCAAGCCTCGCAGTTCCTGGCCCAGTGCCAGTGGGCCTTCCACCCATCCGACGATGGAGACCTCGCCCCCAAATTCCCGGTGCATAACCTCAATCCCCTTGATCCGATCATGCATGCGGCCGCCGCCGAGCGGATCGGGGATGCGGAAGGATTTCAGGCGGGATTTGTCGAGCAGGGCCGCGCGCTCCTCGCAAATGGCCGGACCCTGGTCCTCGTACCAATTGACGCTTCCCTCCCCCGCAATGTCGATCACCTCGCGCGCCGGGTCGGAACATGTCAGCAGGCAATCGATGCCAAAGTCGTGCACAAGCTTGCTCTGCGCGGCCGCCATCTTCCGGCCATCCCGAGTGTAGTCGATGAAGGGAACGCCCAAGTGACGGGCGGCAAACATCATGATGACCGGCTGGACCGGAAGGTGATCAACGGGCCGGCCCGCGACGACCGCTCGAACTCTCTCGAGGGAACGCATGTAAAACCTCCACAAAGGTTCGGAGTCACAATACCCGGCACGCCTCCTCAAAATCAAGACGCGGGTTGCGGGGATAAAGCCTGCTGCGATCACCGTAGCCGAGATTGATGAGGAAATTCACTTTCCATTTGCCGTCAGGGAAGAACTCCGCGTTCACCTTTGCCGCGTCGAAGCCGGACATCGGGCCGCAATCAAGTCCCATGGATCGAGCAGCGAGTATGAAATAACCTCCCTGAAGAGAACTATTGCGGAAGGCCGTTTCATCGATCAATCCCTGATTCCCTACGAAGTAGGAGCGCATATCGGCGTGAGGAAACAGCCGGGGGAGTTTCTCGTAGAACTCCGTGTCCCAGGCGACAATGACCGTGACCGGCGCCGCTTTGGTTTTCTCCACGTTGAGCGGAGCAAGAGCGGGTAGCAGGCGTGACTTGGCAGACTCGCTTTCGAGAAAAACGAAGCGGGCAGGACTGGAATTCGCGCTGGTCGGACCCATACGCGCTAGATTATAAACTTCGCGAAGGGTTTCAACAGGGACGCGCCGCGGAAGCCAGGCGGAATGTGTGCGGGCCTCATGGAACAGTTGATTGAGTGATCGGTCATCAATTTTGATCGGGTGCATGGCGTCTTGTGTTTGTGTCATTGTTCTCACCTCTAAAGTTTTTTTGGGTCGCGTTAAGTTAGATGCGAATGCACTTGTGCCGGTTCCAGCCAAAACACGATCGCCGTGTAAGCCTCTCTCTATATTGAAGGATCGGTAGTGTCGGTTTAAACGGCGCCAGGCTATTGATCGGGACTGGCAACCCTGCGCGCGCGCGCGTCCAAATGATCCCGGCCGGCCTGCACAAAACCCAGGAACCGGCGGGCCAGTTCGCCAATCCGTTCCTGCTGGCGACGGATGATCGCTTCCGGAGGCATCAGTTCCCTGCCCACGCCCAGCGCAATCGCCCCCGCAATGATGAAATTAGACGCATTCTGTTGATTCACACCACCGGAGGCCACGAGCGGAATCTGCGGGAACATTTGATGGAGGGACGCGATATAGCCGGCGCCCCCAATGTGTGCGCAGGGTACGACCTTAACGAAATCGGACTTCGCTCCCCAGGCGCTGATAACTTCTGTCGGGGTCAGCGCGCCGGGGATGACGACCACATCCTGTTTAGAGGCGAACTCGATCACGGCGGGTTCCAGACCATCACTGGTCAGAAACTGCGCTCCGGCATCGAGACACAACTGTGCGATCGCCGGATTCGTCACTCCACCTGCCCCCACAACAATACCCGGTACGGTTTTGACCAGGTTGGCGATGACCTTGACCGCGTTGGGCACGGTGAGGGGGATTTCGATGACGACCACTCCTCCCGCCGCGACCGCTTCCGCGGCAAACATGGCCGACTCCGGCGATTTCATGCGAACCGCAGCGATAATGCCGGTTTCCTCAAACCAGCCCCGCACCTCGAATCTCTTCACTTCGTCGTCTCCTTGGGCCACGCTTATCGACCTTGGTGGCGATGACTAACAAGGTTTGGCCAAATTGGTTTTTTTTTGCTCACTTCCGGCACTCTGGCCTCCCGCAATTGCGCAGGGAGTGCTATAACGCGCCGGGGCCCGCGTCCCCAGGGTCAAAATGTCATTTTCCCGGCCTCAGGACAGTTCATTAGCTCCCCCGCAATTTTCTCCGTCCGTTTGGCCGCCAACGTGCCTAGCCTGAAACCCGCTCCCGGTATCTCCCTTCTCAGGGCAAGTTGCGCGTACCCACGGCCTCGCGCAACTGCTCTACCGCCATCATCCATGAAGCCAACGCCTGCCGATAGGCAAGCTGGATGGCGCGATAGCTGCGCTCGGCGTCAAGAAAATCCAGCAGGCTGACAGCCCCGCGCTGGTAGGCGTATTCGCTGATGTCGCGATCTTTCTGCGCCCGATCGAGGTATCCGGAACGGTAGAGCTGCACAATCTTGTCGCCGGTCTGGAGGTTTTCGTAGGCATCGCGCACGTCGGTCATCACCTGGTTGTTCGCCGCCTTTTCCTGCTCCTGCGATTGCGTGATGACCGACTTGGTCCGGGCGATCTCCCCTTGGTTGCGATTAAAGATAGCGAGCGGAATGCTCGCGTAGACCGAGGCGCCGTTGATGCCATTGGTATGCGAATAATTGCCCTGCACCGTGACGTCCTGCTTGCCATCGGCTTTGGCCAACAGGTATTGGCTGTTGGCCGCCGTCACCCCTTGCGTCGCCGCCTTGAGGTCCGGCCGCTGCTGGAGCGCTTTCAATTGCAGGTCCTCGAGATTGCCCTGCACCTTCTGGTATTCAAATGTCCCGGCAACATCGTAAGTCGCCGGCACGGACTCATAACCGATTTGCTGTCGAAGATCCGAAAGCCCCTGAATTTGCGCAAGTTCTGCCTGCGCCACATCATTCTGGAACTGAAGGAGCTGGAGTTCGATTTTCAGTTTGTCGTCCTCACTGATCGCGCCCTTTTCATAACGCAGATTATTGAGGTCAACCGTCTTCTGGTAGCTTTCCAGATCTTTTCGGGCCAGCTCCAAAGTCGACTCGGCGAGCTGCACGTTGATGAACAAGGTGGCGACCTGGAAGGTCAACGTCCGCTCATTGTCAAATACCAAAGATATGGTCTGTGCCGTCTGGTCCTTGGCGGCCTGAAGGCGGCGCTGGCGTTTCTTCCCGCGCTCGATCAGGTAGCTGAGCCCCAGATCGAACTCCGTCGAATCATTGAAATAGCTACTGTTAAAGCTGCCCGGTGAAAACAACGGGAGGTAATCCCAATCGCCAAAGAGGGCGGGATTGGGGCGCAAATAGGCGGTAATTTCCTGATCCTTGCTCTGGTCAATCGTGGTGCGTGCCGCCAGCAAAGTATGGTTGTGCTGGAGCGCCAACCGAATGGCATCATCCAGAGAGATTCTAACCGGCCCTTGGGCGAATGCCGCGCTCGCGAACAGCGCGACGGCTACGACGCCGAGCGTCCTACTCCATGCCTTCCATCCACGTTGACTCACAGATTTATGCCTCAAACGATTCCTCCGACTGTGGAAGCTTGTCCGTGTCTCTCGCCACCCACACATAGAGCGTGGGCAAAAGAAAGATGCTTATGGCCAGAGCCGCCATCAGCCCTCCGACAATGACAATGGCAAAAGGCCGCTGCGAATCTGAACCGATGGCATGCGAGGTCGCCGCGGGCAGCAGTCCAAGCGTGGCCACGAGCATCGTCATCATGATGGGACGAAGCCGCAGGACCGCTCCCTCAACGGCGGCTTCCATAATGATATAGCCGCGAGCCCGGAGCTGGTTGATATATTCCAGCATGATGACGCCGGTTTGCACGGATACGCCAAACAGCGCCAGGAAGCCGATGCCCGAGGAAACACTGAAGTTCGTGTGCGTGAACAGCAGAGCCAGCATACCTCCGAGGGGCGCCATCATAACGTTGGCAAGGATCAGCGCCGCCCACTTGAGCGAGCTGAACATCAGGTAGAGGATAATGAAAATCAGGACGACCGTGAGCGGCACAATGAGGGCAAGGCGCGCTTGCGCGCGCTTTTGGCTTTCATACTCACCCTCCCAATTAATGTGGTAGCCGGGTGGCAGCTTAACTTGCTGACCCACCTTGGCAATCGCCTCCTCCACAGCGCCGCCCAAGTCGCGTCCGCGCACGCTATACTTGATCGCCACATAGCGCTGGTTGCCTTCGCGATAGATCTCCGAGCCGCCGTCGCTGACCTGGATTTTGCAGAGTTGCGCGAGAGACACACGCTCTCCCGAGGGCGATAGCAGGCGAATGTTCTCAATGGCCTCTTTGGTATCCCGGTAAGGAGGAAGATAGCGCATCACCAGGTCATAACGCCTTTCGCCCTGGAGGACCTGGGTCAGAGCGTTGCCGCCCACCGCCGTTTGAATGGCATCCTGCACATCCGCGACGTTGATCCCCCAGCGGGCGGCGGCCGGGCGATCCACGGTAAAGTTCAGGTTGGGTTGACCCAGCACCCGAAAGAGGCCGAGATCCTGAATACCCTGAACGTGCCGCATGACCTCCACGATCTGGTCACCCTTTTCCTCGAGCACATGGAGATCTTCACCATACACTTTGGTAGCGAGCTCTCCCTTAACGCCGCTGACCGCCTCCTCCATGTTGTCGGCGATGGGTTGGGAGAAGTTCCAGATGGCGCCTGGCTCCTTCTCCAGTTCGCGGTCCATGGCGGCAATGACTTCCTCTTTGTTCTCGTGGAAAACCGGGCGCCACTGCTCCTTGGGTTTTAGATCAACGCAGTATTCGGTATTGAAGAAACCGGTGGTATCCGTCCCATCGTCCGGCCGGCCCACCTGGCTGGTTACCGTCGTGACCTCCGGAAAAGAAGCCAGAATGATGCGGGCCCGATTCGCCACCAGGGTGCCCTCGCGGGGTCCGGTGCTGGGCGGCAGTGTTCCGCGCACCCAGAGTGCGCCTTCGTCGAGGTGCGGCAGGAACTCCGAACCGATGGCCCCACCCACGGCAAGATAAGCCGTCAGCAGAATCCCCAGTCCGACCACGCCAAAGGTCACGCCACGGTGGAGAATGGCCCATCGCACACCGATCCGGTAGCGAGCGGTCAAGAAAGTTACGACCGGGTTGTGCCATTCGCGCGCGCCCTTAGCGAACAGGAAACTTGCCAGCACGGGCGCCAAGATCATCGAAAACAGCAGCGCGCCCAACAACGCGAAGGCGACGGTCCACGCCATGGGCTTGAACAAACGGCCCTCCACCCGTTGCAGGGTAAAGATCGGCAGATAGGCAGTAATAATGATGCCAATGGCGTAAAACACCGGGCGCTGCACTTCGTGCGCCGCCTCGCGAATGGCCTCCATGGGGGTTTTAGACCCGCTTCCCACATTCCTGCGGCTCAGGTGCCGGACAATGTTTTCCACCATCACTACGGCCCCGTCCACCACCATGCCGAAGTCCAGCGCACCCAGGGACAGCAGATTGGCCGGAATGTGTTTCAGGTCGAGGCAGATCGATGCGAACAACAGAGAGAAAGGAATCGTCAGGGCCACGATCAGCGCTCCCCGGGCGTTTCCGAGAAAAATAAAGAGGATAATGACGACCAGGATGATACCTTCCGTCAAGTTGTGAAGCACCGTGTGGGTGGTGAACTCCACCAGTTCGCTGCGGTCGATAAAGGGCACCACTTTCACACCGGGCGGCAAAAGTTGATTGTTGAGCTCTTTGACCTTGGCGTGGATCCCCACCAGCGTTCCGTCAGATTCGGCGCCTTTCCGCAGGAGCACAATGCCGGAGACCACATCGTCGTTATCAATGATCTTGCCGTCTTCATGGCGGATCGCCCGGCCGAATTGACCCAGCCGGACCTTGGGGCCTTGCGCCACGACGGCAATATCCTTGACCCGGAGCGCCGTCCCGTTCTGGTTTTTAAGGACGGTCTCCTGAATGTCATGAACGTTGGTCACCAAACCCACGGCACGGACATTGATCTGCTGCAAGCCCGCCTCAATAAAGCCTCCGCCCCCGTTCAGGTTGTTATTGAGGAGCTGTTGCTCCACCTGCCCGATGCTCAGTCCGTAGGCGACCAGCTTGTCGGGGTCGACCCGCACCTGGTACTCGCGCGTGGGTCCGCCAAAGCTCGCTACATCCACCACGTTGGGGACCGATTTGAATTCCTTCTCCAGAACCCAATCCTCGAGAGACTTCAAATCCATCACATCAATCTGGGGATTACTGGTCCGCAGGGTGTAGAAGTAGATCTGACCTACCGGGCTCCAGTCCGTGCCCATCTGGGGTTGCAAGCCGGCCGGGAGGGTGACTTGCGCAAGCCTTTCCAGGACCTTGGCGCGGTTCCAGTCGTTCTCCGATTCGTCATCAAAGATCAGCATCAGGCTGGAGAGGCCGGCAATGGAAGCAGAGCGCAGATGGGTGAGGTGAGGGATCCCGTTCATGACGATTTCCAGGGGAATCGTGACCTGCTGTTCCACTTCCTCGGCGGCGCGTCCCGGCCACTGCGTGATTACATTCACATAGTTATTCGCAACATCCGGGTAGGCCTCGACGGGAAGTTTGTGGAACGAGATCATGCCCCAAATGAAGAGCATGATGGCGACGGCCAGGATGAGAAAACGGTTGTTGAGCGCGTAATCGACAATGCGTCGTATCATCTATTATTGCTCCACCGTAGCCTGAAGGTCCAAAGCGTTCGAGACCACTTGTTGGCCCGGCTGAAGGCCCAAATCAACTTCCTGTAGGTTGCCGGGCAGCATCTTGCCGCCGGTGACTTCCAGGCGCCGGACCTTGCCGCCCTCGATCGGCACATAGACCCAATCCCGGTCATGCAAGTGCAAGATTGCCGTGGCGGGAACGGTGGCGCGGGATTCCTTCTTGGGCCCAAAGAAGGTGGCGGTCACAAACATGCCGAGACGCAGCATACCGGGATTCTGCACTTCCAGCCGCACCTTCGCCGTGCGAAGATTAGGATCCATCATCGCCCCGATGTTGCTGATCCTACCCTGGAGGGCCAAGTCAGGGTAGGCATTCAGATGAATGTCCGCGTTCTCGCCGATTCGCACAAAGCCCATATCGTTCTCATACACGTCACAGAGCACCCAAACGTTCGACAGGTCGGAGATCGTAAACGGGTTCGCGCCTAAGGCCTGCACCCCCGCCGCATTGGTAACTTGCTGGTCGGTGATCACGCCGGAGACGGGCGCCAGGATATCCACGACGTTGTTGAACTTATTCGGGTCATTCCCGAGCAGGCGCAGATGCTCCGCCGTGGTTTCCAGGTCGACTTTGGCCTTGTCCTCCGCGTCCTGGGCCACTTCGAGATCGGTCTTGGCCATGGCGCCGTGGTTGTACAGGTCCCGGGTCCGCTCGAGTTGGGCGCGGGCCAGAACTTCGTCGGCCACGGCCTTGCGATAATCGGAAAAGCCCCCAGTGACATCATCGCTGCGCACGCGGAGCAACAACTGGTCCTTTCGCACCGCGTCGCCGAGCCGCGCATAGATTCCCACGACGCGGCCGGAAGCGAGCGAGATCACCGGGACGTTGCGGGCAATATCCGGGTTCACCGTGCCGGTCACTTTCAGCTCGGGGGCTTCCTCGTGCCGGCCTGCGGTGACCAAGGGAAACTGCTCGGGATGATCCACCTTGAAGGCCGTGGCATCCTGTTCGTGCTCGACTTGCGCGGGCAGCGGCCCCTCCGCCGCGGGGTCTGCCTTTCCTCTGCTCGTGCAACTCGACGAAAGGAGAACCAACAGGCAGGAACTCACTACCAAACTGACCACGGCACAAGAATGAGGTTTCATGAATTGCCCTCCATGCGCTAATCCGGCGAGTGATGAGCGGGTGTAGCGCGGACCTGTTTTGTAGGTCCGCGGCTTTTCCTTGCCCACCGGGGACGAGCCGCGGACCTACAAAGCAGGTCCGCGCTACGCCTCTATAAATACACAGGTGGATCCCAACGATGAGGCTTACACGGGCGAAGGCGGAGCGCGGGGATTTGGCCTCCCGGCTGGAGCGGCTACCGGGAGAGGAGTTTGTTGGGTCGCCGTCAAGCCGAGCAACCGCAGGGACTGGGCGGGCAGCAACCCCGCCGCGACCACCATGAAAGGCAAGGAGGATCGACCAGGATTCGATGCTGCACCGGGCGCGCCGGAAGACTTCGACATACGCTTTACGGGGTTGGAGTCTTCCATCACGACTTGCGCGGCGTGCAGGTCGTCGGTCAGCGAGATGATCGGGAAAAAAATGACGAGTGCACAAGCGAGGGCGAGGATTCGCCGCAACGAATGCGAACATGCCAAACTTTGCCTATCCCCACTTCGCAAGAAAAAAGCAAAGCTCGCGATGGCAAGCAGGAGCCACAATAGGTTGAGACTTAGTTCCATGGAGAACACCACGCTCGCCGAAGGGGAGCAATATCATTAGCCATGGGTGAAACCCATGGACCTGGACCCTTTGCTATTTACCCACGTAAGGATGTACCTGCCATTTGGCCAGTTCGCTCACCTCGAGCTCCCCGTCATGGTTGGTGTCCAAGCGGTCAAATTCTTTTGACATAAAGGCCATGAACTCTTTCTTGGAGACCTTGCCATTCTTGTCCGTGTCCATCAGGAGCAAGAGATTTTTCGTGTATTCCATGGCAAATACGTCGGGTGTTGAATTCGGCGCCGCCGCGGGCGGTCCCGTCGTTTTTTGCGGATCCGTTTCGGGCGCGGCATTGGAAGGAACACCCGCATTAAGGCTAGCGCCCAACTTTGGAGCAACCGTTAGTACCATTGCTCCCGCCACGAACAAAGCCGCGATGACCAAGATAATCTTCCCGTGTTTCAACACGATGACGCCTCCGATCGAGATATGTTTGCACTGCCCGGTCCCAACGGCTCGCCAGCCAAACCGGGGGAAGCATAATGATATCACCGGCTTCCCCAGATTTGGTTGTTCACAACTAGAACTTCACCATGATGTCGAAATCGATCAGGAACTCGCTCTTGACAAGACTCGGGTACCAGACCCCACCATCATTGGCGCAGGCACCAGCCCCATTAGTCGGCGACGGGGTACCGTCGTTACAAGCGTACTGGGAGGGAAAACCGTTCGGAGTAAGCAAAGAAGCACCCAGAGACGCAGGAGGCGTAATCCCCCCGCGACCCGTCCAATAGGGGACGCTCGCGTGGCGAAAGTCCGGCTCAATCCGGAAGGTAATGTACTGCTTGGGCATCCAGTCAAAAGTCAGTGAAGTGTCCCAGGCCTTAAACTGGTCTCCAGGATTCTCCGTAAAGTAGGGTGAATTGATCGCTGCGGATGACGCGGTTTCTCCATTGATGGGCGGGAGCAGGACCAGATAGCGTCCCGGGTTGTCGATCTGCCCATAGCCATAGGTAACGGCAAATTGGTCTCGGTCAAACCAGAAACGGTTGTAAACCATAAAGCCGGCAAAACTCTGTTTGGGGCCGTTTACGGTGTTGCGATGGCAACTCACCCCATTGCCAAATTCACAACCCAAGTCCCAGGTGAAGGACGTCGCCATCTTGTCAAGAAATGGGCTCTTCGGCCGGTCAAAGTATTTGACTTCGTAGCTGTTGTCCGTGTGAATGCGATTGCGGCCTGGTGCGAACAGATCGTCGCGGCCCAAACCGTAATTGTTGGAAATGAGATTGAACCACGGTTTGGGAGTCCACTTAATCTGCCCTCCCATCCCGGGCCGGTTGTTGGCCGAGGCGTACGACTGCCATCCATTGATATACCACGGTTCAATCTTCAAATGCGGTGTGGGGAACCACTGGACGCGTACGCCCTGGAAGAACCAGGGGGTGTTCGAGGAAACATACGAGGGTTGGTAGGCCCAGTTGTCAAAATTGTAGTAGCTGAACAGGCCGATGTAGGACATGAAGATTCCCGCATCCACATTGAGCCCATAATTAACATTAAAATGGTACCCGCCGTACGCCTCCGATAAGTAGCGATTCGCATCGGCAAGGTTCCATTCACCGTTGGAGTAGCTGCCGTCATTGCGAATGGTCGCCGTGGAATACGCACCAAATTGGGTCATAAATCGGGCGCGAACGTTATCGTAATGGAAATCGCCGCCGATGCCGAGTTGCTCCAACTGGAATTCACCTTCCCGGAAGAGCTCGCTCGACCCCCCCATGGAATGGTCCGCCGGATGTTGGTTGTCCCAGGTAGCGGTGACGTCCGATCGGATTTCCGGGGTAAAGAATTTCGAGTCCCAGTAGATATCTTTGGTGCGAGGGTTGCCGTTCAGCCAGGTCCAGTCCCAGTCCGAAAAAGGATCGATCTTCTTTTTCGCTTCGGGGGCAGCCTCCTGCGGAGGGGCAGCCGGGGATCCCGTGGGTGCGATCGCAGTCGGCACACCTGGTTTGGTGGAGAGTGACGCCGTTTGCGTGGTGGGCTGGATTGAAAGGGTCGAAGGCTTCTCTGGGGGATTCATCCCCGCCGAGGTTCCGAGTGAAGCAACGAGTACGGACTTCGCCGGGGTGGCCGTCGAGGCGGCGCCAGCGCTGGCCGAGGTTACGGGCGCAGGCTGAGTAGCGGCGACGGCCGCCGGGCTGGCCTTGGGTTGGGAAGCTACCGAGGCAGGTGGGGCCGGCGTGGCAGTGGGAGTTGCCCCGCTGCTCTCCTTGGCTTCCATGGCCGCCAAGCGTTGCTCCAATTTATCCAGACGATCCAGGAGCATCTTTTCCCGTTCGGTAAGAGGCGCGTCACCCGAGTTGCCGTTCACCGCGGGCGTGCGCAAATCCGCGGTGAGGCTCGGGTTCGTTGCTCCCATCGACCCACTCGCGGCAACCAGGGTCATATCAACCCGCAGGTCCTGGTGTTCCGCCAGGTTGACACTAGTCACCGAGGAACTGGCCAGCCCTCCCTTGCTCGCCTTCAATTGATAGTGTCCCGGCTTAAGGTTCTCGACCACGAAAGTCCCGGCACGGTCACTAACGATATTCCGGTCGGTGTTATCCTCCACGCTGTGCACTAGGACCTGCACTCCGGGCACTGGGGCTCCCAGGGCATTCAGGGTAACCCCGTGGACATCGCCATATCCTGACCCGGCCTGGGCAGAACTAAGGCTCATGAACAAACAACACGAAACCGCCAGCGCCCCCGCGAAAGCAGATTTCCTGCGCAATCTGAATGAGCATAACGGAGATTGAAACAAGTTCACCTCACCCAACCTGGAATTCGTTTTCATATGGTCCTCTCTTTCTCAGGAGTCCTCCAACTTCATCAACGCAACAGATATGCCAATCGTAAACCCCTCTAAACACGCAGGTTGGCGCACCATAGTCGGGCAACCCCTTCGCGAATTTGCGAAGTTCGCGAAAAATAATGCGGAGCGATTGCCGGCTATATACGAATGCACCTCCGGTCAGGGGAAGCGATTGGGTTGCGATGGATAACCGCCCTTCACCTATCGAAAGATAGGATACCGGGCATGAAGAAGGTATAAATGCGCTATAAGGAATTTGGGAAGAACCCATTGTTTCCCTTTATGGACGCCATGGCGTGAGGAGGCGGTTGGACGCTTAAGGAATAATTCTATTTATCTCTCGACTAAGCATTCTCAATAGCTCTTCTCGAAACCGTCGCTTTGCGGCGATTGCGGAGGATGAAGCGAGGTCAGAACCATATCCAAAAAGGCCTTGGCAGGTAGCGACAAAGGACTCCCGCGCCGGTACACCAAACCCAGTTCGCGATAGAGCTTGCGCCCTTGCACGGGGACCAATTTGAGCGTTCCGGCCGCCACCTCCGCCTGGGCAAAGGCTTCCGGAAGCAAAGAGATGCCAATCCCGGCAGCAACATATTTTTTGATGATTTCGACGCTGGCTAACTCCATCGAAATCTGCACGGACTTCTTGTAGGGCCGCAGGAGGTCTTCGATCATCTTGCGGGTCCTCCCGGTTTTGGGGAGAAGTAACGGGTAGAAGGAAATTTCCGCCGGCGTGACTTCATGCTTTTCCGCCAAGGGATGGTCGGGAGGCAATAATACTTTGAGCTCTGCTGAAAAAATCGGCACGATTTCCAAACCCTTGACATTGCGGGGCAAGGAAACGATGCCGATTTCCAGGTTCCCTTCCTGGATTTTCTCCACGATCTTGTGGCTGAAATTTCTGTAGATGTTCACTTGCACGTGCGGGTAAAGCCGCCGAAAACCCGCCAGGGCATTGGGCAAGACGTAGAGACAGGTGGCGTCGTTGGTCCCAATGCGCAGGCTGCCGCGCGGGTTCTCCTTGATCTGCATGATGGCATCCAAGGCCTCGGTGCGCAGAGCCAGCAATTCTTCCGCATAACGGCGAAGCGTGGCCCCGGCTTGCGTAAGCCTTACGGCCTTAAAATCGCGATCGAAGAGCTTCCCGCCGAATTCCCTCTCCAAACGCTGGATCTGCTGGCTCAGCGTGGGCTGCGTGCGATAAAGAATGGAAGCAGCGCGCGAGAAGTTCCTTACCTTGGCCACCTCGAGGAATCCCTCGAGGTAGTCAAAACTCATTTGATGTCGCACCCGCGTTTGTTTCATCATGCGTATGGCTCCGTTCGATTCGAGGGGTAAGGTCCGGCTTCCGCCGCAAGCTATGCCGCTTTCTCCCCCATCAGCGGCGAGTTGAATTCCCGCCTGCGGGACTTCCCGGTCTCTGCTACATTGGAATTGAGCCTAGCGGCAACTCGCACCGAGGGTCAAAGTAATAATATTTGTGTTGATGATAAGAGATGAATTTCTGGTACGGATAAAAATCGCTTGGCCAAAGGAAATCTCTGGTTCCGATAAAAGTCGATTCTTTAGAAGGTATACTCTCCAATGAACGGTCGCGAAAAGGCGCGATTAATCCTCAGTGGAGGTAGTTACCCTTTGCGTTACAGTTTGGCGATGTTGGTGTTGTTGGGCGCAGCCTGCCTGGAAGCGGGCGGCGATGCTTTGATGCGGGTGGGGATGCGCAGCCCGACCGCGACGCGGGCCGTCCTCTTTTTCGCACTCGGCGGCCTGGTCCTCACTTTTTATGGCTACACGGTTAACGCTCCGCCGTGGAACTTCGGGCGGCTTCTGGGTGTATACGTGGCCTTTTTCTTTGTTGTGGCGCAACTGATCTCCTGGCTGGGATTCGGCCAGAAGCCCACTCCCATGATCTTGTGGGGTGGCGCCCTCATCGTCGCCGGCGGATGTATTGTGTCTCTGGCGAAATAAGCGATTCTTCATGTATTCTTTATGAAGAACTTATGCTTTCTTCATTGTTGACCACATAGATTTGGAGATGACAAGGGCGATGCACGCGTCATTCAAGCCGTCTCTTCCAATAGCGGTGGATCTCAGCCCGGCAGGGTTCTCCGCTGTTTGCCGAAAGGAGGATCGCGCCCGTGGACTTCAGGATTCTGGTCGTCGACGATGACGTGCAAATTCGCCGCGTCTTGCGCGCCACCCTCACGGCGGCGAGGTATGATGTCGACACCTCCGCCAGCGGTGAAGAAGCCTTGGAGATGATGAAGGACCGGAAGTACCACCTGGTCCTCCTGGACTTGGTCATGCCCGGCGTGGACGGATTTGAACTGTGCCGAACGCTACGATCCATGTCCGATTCAGAGATTATCATTATCAGCGTAAGAAGTAGTGAAAGAGATATCGTCGCGGGCCTGGATGCGGGCGCGGACGACTACGTCACCAAACCCTTTCGCATGCCCGAACTGCTGGCGAGGATTCGCTCGGCGCTGCGCAGGAATGTGGCTTCCCTGGAATCAGGCCCCCATAAGCTCACCCTGGAAGGCGTCGAGATTGACTTCCGCGACCGGCGCGTTACCGTCGAGGGAAAAGACGTGCGCCTTACCCCCAAGGAATTTGAAGTCCTGCACTATCTTGCCAACCATCCCGACAAACCCGTCCCCCACCGGGAAATCCTGAGCGCGGTGTGGGGACCCGAGCACAGCGAACATCACGAGTACCTCCGGGCGTTCATCAAACAACTCCGCAAGAAACTCGAGCCCGAGCCCGCCCATCCCAAATTCCTGATCACCGAGCCCTGGGTCGGCTATAAGCTGCGAATAAGCTGATGGCGCGGCGCCGCGTCGTCCGAAGCCAGAGGTCCTGTTGACAAGGCCTTGCGGACAAGCTACGTTGGTGTTGCGCCGATGAACCAGAATCAACATCTTCCTTTATCCCCCTTTTATATTCTGGAGCGAAAGGGTCCGAGCCGCCCGCCGCTTGACGATGTGCGTGCTTCCGTTCAGGCCCACCTGGCCGGACTCGAACTTGCGCCGGAGAAACTTCATGGCCGGCGCATCGCTATCGCCGTAGGAAGCCGCGGCATAGCCAGCTTGCCGGAGATTGTCCGCTCCCTCTGTGATTGGTTGAAGGCTCAGGGTGCGCAACCCTTCATCATTCCCGCCATGGGCAGCCACGGAGGAGGAACCGCCGAGGGCCAGCGCCAGATTCTGGCGGACTATGGAATCACCGAGGCGGGCGTGGGGGCGGAAATCCGCTCATCGACGGAAACGGTCGGGGTGGGAACGACGCCCCAGGGCTTCCCCGTCTTCGCCGACCGCCTCGCCTGGGAGTCCGACGGGATCGTGGTGGTCAACCGCGTAAAACCGCATTCCGATTTGACCGGCGCCATCGAAAGCGGTATGTTGAAAATGATGGCTATCGGACTGGGCAAGCGCGAGGGCGCCAGCGAAGGTCACAAGCAAATCTGGAAATATGGGTTTGAACCCACCCTCCGCGCCGTCTCCGCGAAAATTCTGGAGGGCGGAAAGATCCTGTTCGGAGTCGCCATCGTCGAGAATGAAATGCACGCCGTCGCGGATGTGCGCGCGGCTCTGCCCGAGGGGATTGTCGCGGCGGAAGAATCCGCGATGGTACTGGCGCGGGCCTTGATGCCCCGGCTGCCTTTCCGCCGTCTCGATCTCCTGATCGAGGACGAGATGGGGAAGAACATCAGCGGCGCCGGGATGGATACCAAAGTGGTCGGCCGGGCCCGCGGCATGGCTCCCGGCGAGGGCCCCGCCATCTCCCTCATCTTCGCCCGCGATCTCACCCCCGAGAGCGGTGGAAACGCCGTCGGCGTAGGCCACGCCGATATTATCCACGAGCGTTTCTATCGGAAAATCGACTTTCAGAAGACTTATGTCAACGCCCTCACCGCTCTGAACCCCGAGGGCGGGCGATTGCCCATGCCTATGCCCTCCGACCGCGCCGCGCTGGATTTGGCCCTTGGCCATTTGGGAAGCCCCGATCCCGTCGCCCAGCGCTGCGTCTGGATCCGCAACACCCTCAGCCTGAACCGCATGGCCATTTCCCCTTTGCTGCGCGATGAGATTGATTCGCCCCACCACTGGCGTTTGGCTGAGAATCCCTTCTCCGCCGAATTCGACGCTGCGGGAGATCTCTGCTCGCCCTTCATGTGCGGCTGACCGTAAATGGGCGGCAGTCCGGCAAATTACTGCTCTCATCAGGACACTCGTCCCTGCCGATAACGATGCGGGGGAGTGTGGGCGGCCCGACTGATCGTGAACGGGCGACAGTCGTGCCCAATGGTGCTTCTTCATCAAGACGTTCGTTCCTGCCGATAACGATGCGGAGGATTGCGTGTCACAACCGGGATTGGTTGGCGGCAATTCGCAATGCGCTGTCATCACGGGCCCTGCGAAGGATCTTGCTCCGCCTCCTTTCCGCCTCCGGACTTTACCTGTGTCTTGCCACTCACCACTCCTCGCTTGTCACTGCTCTTGGGATTTGCCATTTTCGAAGTCAGCAAATTGATTCACCTTCTCATCGCACCCTGCCGATAACCGAAGCGGGGAAGTGTGCCACGCGGGGTGTTTGTCGATCGGCCCCCACATCTTTCCGCCTTAGCACCTTGCTCTTCACCGGTCACCCGTCACTCGTCACTCCTCGTGCCATTTTCGAAGTAGGCAAATTGATTCACCTTCTTATCGAACCCTGCCGATAACCGAAGCGGGGAAGTGTGCCACGCGGGGGATGTGGCACGGACATTGTGGCCGTGACCCCAAGGGATTCAACCGTCGGCGCCCCCCGCCGCGCCATCATACTGAGCTTTGACAGCCCTGCGGCTGCCCATGAGGAACAGAAATTCAAGCCGAGGAAGTGTAGCGCGGACCTGTTCTCCAGGTCCGCGGCTTTTCCTTGCCCAAAGAATACGAGCCGCGGACCTAAGAAACAGGTCCGCGCTACACCGGGTGCATACGAATGACTTGCGTATGGATTTCCTGCGGAGCTCTGCGAAGGATTTCGCTCTGCCATCCTTCTTGCCTCTGGCATGGTCTTTTTCGTGCCACTGGTCGCTAACCTCTCGTCACCACATTTGAAGCGGGTAACTCAGCCGGAAGTAGCACGGCCATCCCATAAACAATCTGAGTTCGAGGAGACTTCCTGGCGTTTTGTATAGGGATTGCTGCGCCGACCGTTCGGCATCGCAGCGACTTCGCGATCACCATGGGTAGCCTGGCTTACAAGATTCAACGCCCTCCCAGGACTTTGTAGCTTCGAACCCCCAAGAGGCGATCTATCCAAACCACAGAGGCACTGAGACGCAGAGAAAAGGCCTTTTGATTTCACCACTCTGCGCCTCTGTGTCTCTGTGGTGGATCTTTTCTCCGCACCTCCGCGTCTCGGCGGTAAGATATGCGGTAGAATCGTCCACGCGGGGCGCGCGAGGTGGCCATGAGATTCCGCAAAACGCTGACTTTCTTCATTCTGGCGACGGCGTTGATCATTGCCCCGTTTGCCGGGGCGCAGCAGAAGAACGTAGGGCCCAGCAGCGCTGGGCCGAGGCCGAACGCTGTTCGGCCCTACGTTGCGTGTGCCGCCGCAATGCCGGCCCTGCCCCTGCGGGCGCAACAAAAGCCCTTAACCCAGTAGCAAGTCAGCAATATGGTGCGGGACGGATTCGGAGACGAATCGGGCGCCAAGCTGATCGAGCAGCGCGGGATTGATTTTGCCCCAAGGGGGTCATTGTTAATAGGAAGAAGAGCGAACAGGCCCGTCAGCGTTCGTATACCTCGCGGCGGTGCGCAATGCGCGTGATACTGTTAACTACTCACGCACCCGCCCACGCTTTACGAGGTCCGCTTTGATCGTTTCCAGCGGTATCCCCTTTTCGTGGCGGCGCGATTCCGAAATCAACCCGTCCCAAAAATCCTCGAGCATCGCGCCCTATCTTTTCCGGTTGATTTGAACGGCCACCTTGCGGCCCTTCGCATCGGTTACGAACTGGATTCCGGTCACAGGCAATACTCCTCGGCTTCTGTTCTTACTCTCATGATGCTACCTCTCCGCGTCAACCCAATAGTAAAACCTAGCGCGGTCGAGCCGCCACGCAAATAGGATTTCACCACAGATCCGCATGAGCCTTCGGCGCGCAACTGTTCATGAAAATGTGCGAAGCACTTTGGAGTGCGGTCGCGAAGCTGCCGCTTTGCCCCTTGCCCACGGACCGCATGAATTAAGGGCGGAAAGCGGCAGCTTCGCGAATACTCAGTTGCGATTCGGTTGGCTCTCTCGTTAAGATTGGCAAACGCAGGCAGAACCTCGCGGAAAACGCATTCCCGGTACACGATTATCGACCGCAGCGCGCGATGCTTGATTTGAATCCCCAGGTAGCCGCCGGAAACTGACACGAGGCCCCTCCTCGGATCGAAGTCGGTCCTCTTTGATTATACATCGCTGGAGGTTTCACTTTTGCCGGTGGCGGGCGGCCACGGTCAGCGCTCTCGTGACCGTGGTTTTTTCCTTCGATGAGGACCCACGGTCAATTCCCAAAACGAATTGACCGTGGCCACCTCCGGGTCACACAACCTCAGGCGCCGTTCGAACGGGTGAGCAATCACGAGACGTAGGGGTAGGGCTTGCCCTACCCGGCGTTCCGCAGGATGAATGCGGAACCAAGGGGGACGGCAAGCCGTCCCCCTACACCTTGCCTAACAAGATCACGACGTAGGGGCAGGCCTCGTGCCTGCCCTCCCCGTCGGCAGGGCCGACTTCCGGGCACCCACGAGGGGTGCCCCTACGGCTTCTGGTTCGGTGGCAATGTGCACGGAGGGGGCGGCAAGCCGTCCCCCTACACTGAAAGGCCTTGCGGGCGAATCCACGCGGCCCCTATTGATAGGTCGTGTGCGTGTGGTTAGGCGACGGATTGTAAGGCGAGAATCTTTTTCGTCACACTGGGGGGGAAGTCCACAAACAAGAAGTAGTCTTTGTGATAGAGGTAATCCTCGCCACTTTCGTCGACGATCCGCACCAGATCGTCTTTGGCCGCCACCGGGTCGGGAAGAATCCGATAAACCTTGCCGGGAATGAGCGACGCCTGATAGTCGGTATTGTCGATGCAAAGAGCGAACGGTTTGGTTGGTGTTTTCATAATTCGTCGAGGTAGTGCTTGATTTTCATGTCCCTTTGGCCGATCCCATGCGCCTCATACCAGTGTAACTCCACCACGCGCAGAGCGCCATTCGCGAGCCGACATTCGCGAGCCGAACCGTAGCTGTTCCTTTCAATTTTCGCCACCGAGCTCGACCATAGGCCTTGCGGAGAAGCGAGCGGATCTTGACTCCGAGACCCGTAGCGATGACGTCCACGTTTTCTATGGCGCCAATAACCTCAAACTTCATTCACCCTCGCGCACAGGGTATGGTTTCGCCAAAGTCGCACTCGAACTCCACCCATCCATTGTAGCGAAATCAATCTGCTTTTGCAGAAATCCCGCGACCGCCTTCAATGATAAGCGGGTCGCCAACGATCAGCGCTCCTGTGACCGTGGGCTTTTCCTTCGATGACGAACCCACGGTCAATTCCCAAGACGAATTGACCGTGGCTACCTCCGGGTCGCTCAACCGGAGGCGCGGTTGAACGGGTGAATGCAATCACGAGATGCCGGGCTTGCCCTACCCGGCGTTGCGCATGGTGAATACGGAACCAGGCAGGCCCGCGCTACGCTTGCTGGCTTCCGCCTCAGAAGCGCTTGGTGTCGGCGCGCACGCGGTCGACGTACTTCTCCGTCGCCACTTCCACGCGCACGATTTCACCCGGCTTGATGAACTGCGGCACCATGATTACGAGACCGTTTTCGAGGGTTGCCTGTTTGTAAGTGTTGTCTTGTTGCTGATGGACGGGCTGCGCGGTCGTGGAAATCTTCGCTTCGACGATGGGCGGAAAGACGATGTTCACCGGCTGGCCTTCATAAAACTCCACAGGGACTTTCATTTCGGTCTGAAGGAATTTCGTGGCCGCGCCAATCGCTTCGCGGGGGATCGAAACCTGCTCGAACGTGTCGGGATTCATGAAGGTCACGGAATCCGCATCCGAGTAAAGGAATTCCATATCCTGCCTCTGGAGTTGGGTGTCCTCCAGCCGTTCTTCCGGGCGGAAGCGGAACTCCTTGAGCGTGCCGTTCACCACGTTGTGGGCGCGGGTGTGAACACTCCCCGGCATCTTGCCCTGCCCCAAGTGGTAAGTGGATTCGAACACCTTGAAGATATCTGGGCCAATCTTCAAGACCATTCCCGGACGGAGTTGAGACGCGATAACCATAGGGACCTCGCCGGCCCATGAGGGCTGGTGTCGCACCGCCCAGCCTTGCGGACTTCCGGCGGCGGGCGGATATATCACCCGGTCAGAAACCTGTTTTGGCCCCCCGCGCTTTTTCCCGTAGCTCGGAGACCAATCGATAGACGGATTGGACGTCCTCGATATCTACGAAGGTGGGAAGACTCCCGACACTCATTCCGTCCCAGGCTCCCCATCCCCGCCGTCCAGACCACAGGGGTTCGGTTTGGGCAAAACGCAGCGTCCCGAGTCCGGTGGAGCCTTCAATCTTGGTAAGGGTCGGTAAAGCGTCGAGATAGGCTGAAGCCATCTGCCTACTCCAGCCGTCTTGGACCACGATCACGCGACGGTTCGTGACCGCATAATGCGTGCGTTTCTTCTTCCAAGCTGCATAGATGAATCTGCCCCAGATTAAGTACTGGCCCACTAACACAAAGGGGACGCCCCAGATGATCATGAACAGCTCGGGGCCGCTGGAGTGCTTGCCGAAACCCCAGAGTCCGGATACCCCTGCCTCCCAGAAGATTGCGAAGCCGCCCCACAGGAGGCTGAACGGTATCAAGAACGCGTCTTCCTTGTGGAAGATCACGCGGGTGCTCGGTTGCCCGGCCCACAAGGTACTCTCGCCAGACATGAGTTCCGGCTGAATGGCGGCCTGTGATGATTGATAAATCTCCGGCATTTGCTGAAAGAGTAGCGCAATGCAAACGCCCTGTCTACCCCGTCCGGCGGCGTGCTTCTGGCACTCCTGCTCGATGGAGAAGGCGAGCGAAGGGGCAACCTTTATCTATTGATTCGACGCTCTCCACGCCCGCCTGAGATCCTGCTCGGCGCAAAGGCGCAGAGGCAAACGGATTGGAAAATCAAAGGTCATTTCTCTGCGTCTCAGCGCCTCAGCGGTTAAGGCTCTGCCATCACTTCCCGGCGGGCAGGCTGGCCAGGAAATCCGTAACGGCTTTTTCGTAGGGCTCGCGGGCTTGGTTAAACCCCTCACCGTGGCGATGGCCGGGCAGGATGATGATCTTCTTCAAGGGACTTTGCGCGTGGGCATAAAGGGTCTGAGCGATCGACGGCGGCATGCGGGGGTCGCCCTCGACAGCCACGAAAAGAATGGGCCGGTCACCAATTCGTTCAGCGGCTTGCACCAGGTCGAAATCCCCGGGGCGGAAGTGGCCGCGCCACGCCGTCCAATAGCCAACTTCGTCGGCGATCGGAAAACTCGGGAGGTGCAGGAACAATTTCAAGTGATGCCGCATGGTGCCCATCATGGAGTCGAATGAACTGTCGGAAATGACCGCGGCAATGTCCGGCGATTCGGCCGCGGCCATCAGCGCGGAGGCGGCGCCCATCGAGACGCCCCACACCACCACCGGCCTCGCCGCCTGCTCGTGTTCGAGGGCGTATCGCACCGCCCCTAGCACGTCCAATCGCTCCTGATAACCCAAGGTGGTGATGTCGCCGCCACTCATGCCTTGATGACGAAGATCGAAAAGCAGCCCGTTGTATCCCAGGCTGTGCCCAAAAACGGCGTCGGGCAACATCTCGATGCGGGTGCGGTTGAGCCCGTGACAATAAACGATGGTGCCGCGCGCGGCCCCCTCCGCAGGAATGTACCAGCCCTTGAGGGGTATTCCGTCGGGCGAGGTGAACTCAATCCAGCGGAAATTGAGTTTGTAGGATATCGGCGTTTTGCCGTCGTTGGGGTCGCGATAATGAAACTGGTTGCGAGTGATCATCGACGTGAAGAACCAGGGGACGAAAATGAGAAAGAATGCCGCCACCAGTGCGGCAAGCATCAACAGAACATTTCGGACGATCTTCAGTATTCGGGATCGGGAAGGCACTTCTACCTCCTCATTTCACTTTTGCCTTTTGACTTTTGCCCTTTGCCTTTTGACTTTCGCTTGCCTACGCCGCCTTGCCCTACTTCGTGTCCATGGCAGCCCAAGACTCCCCGCGCGGTTCAACAATGTGAGTGGCCAGCAAGATCACCACCGCCGCAGTCATCACCGCACAGAGCGAGGTTACGGCGGCGTATCCGAATCTTTGGAACAGCACGCCGCCCAAGTAAGCCGTGGCGCCAATCCCAACCTGCGAGGAGATGTTTCGCAAAGCGATGAATGAGCCGCGCTGCGCGGCAGGCACCATTTCCGTCATCAGCGCGGTCAAGGGCCCTTGCCGGAAGGCTGCGCCCAGGCTGGCGAGGGCGAACACCCCGAGCAGTCCCCATCCCCACGGCAAAAGTGGATAAAGGGCTAATGCCAACGCCAGGGCGATATTACTGGCGATGGAGATGGCGCGCTTTCCCCAGCGGTCGGACAAAATACCCCCCAGGGGAGCGCTGCCGACCGCCACAATGCCCCCCAACATGAAAACCCATCCAATGGTGCGCGTGGGAAGGCCAAAGCTGGTGTTCAACCACTCGCCGAGGTAGGTCAGAAAACCTACCAGGCCGCCTGACACCAGGAAAGCAATCACCAGCGCGGCGGCGGTATCGCGCCTTGCCAGAAAGGAGCGAAAGGCCTTGGCCGCGGTGCGCAACTTTTCTGTGGAAGGTTGAGGGTTCAAGCGCTCGCGGGGCAGACGCAGGGTGGCTAGGGCGACCACCGCCGCCAGCCCGGCGAAGAAAAGGAACGCGCGCCTCCAGCCGTAGCGGTCGGCAATTTGCGCGGCAATCGGCACCCCCAGGATGGGCGCGGCAAAATAAGCAGAAGAGATCAGTCCGATGGCGCGTCCGCGCACATTGTATGCAAACCAATCGGCAGCGAAGGTGACGGAACAGGTGGACAGAGTTCCGGCCGCCAGGCCCGTCAGCGCGCGCGCCAGCATTAATTCATTCAGAGTGCGGCTCTCGGCCGCGGCAAAGGAGGCCACGGCAAAAAACACCACCCCGGCCAGCAGAAATCGCCGCCGGCCGAAATGATCGGAGAGCGTCCCGGAGAGGAACGACGCCACCGCTGCCGCCAGGGAGTACACCACCACCAGCAAACCCGCCGTCGAGACGCTGATGCCGAATGATTTGACCAATGACGGCAAGAGCGCGGCGATCATCTGGTTGTCAGCTAAACCCAGGAAAAGCAGCAGAAACAGGTTGGCGATGACCAGAGAGTCCATAAGTGCTAGGTGCCAGGTGTCAGGTGTCGGGTGTCAGGCAATGAGAAAGTGTAAAGGGTAAAGTATAAAGGGTAAAAGACAATTGCCGTCATAATCGTTTTACCCTTTAGCCTTTATACCTTACCCTTTACTACTGACACCTGACACCTGGCACCTGTCATTCAAAGTGATGCAAGTCGAGCTTGACGGCCGCCTTGTCAGAGAAATCCATAATACCGGCAGCGGCGATGCCGATGGCAACCACAATCGCGTCGCTGATTTCCTGCTTGGTGACGCCCAACTCCAACGCTTTCTTGATGTGTCCTTCCAAACAGCCCTCGCACTTCGCGATCAGGGAGCACCCGATGGCGATGAGTTCCTTGGTTTTCAAATCCAGCGCGGAGGGCATGAAGTAACCTTCCTTGTAAAACTGGAGGTAAATGTTGCGCAACCGCGGCTCGATCATACTCATGGAAGCCGGCGGATTTTTCTTTCCCATCGGATCATCAGTCGCCATACCGAATCCTCGCTCCTTAGATTTGTTCGATGAAATGCAGAGATTTAATAGACGAATCACCCGCGCGATTCGTTTCGAGTCGGCCCGAAAATTCCTTCTTGAGAGAAAGACCGGTAGACCGGCAAACCCCCATTCGGGGTGCGGCGCAGACCGCTGGCTCGTCCTCCCCCCCGCAAGAGCTCTTTCACGAGCCTACGGGCGCGTGCTGCACGGGTTCCGCCGGAAGGGTGGTGACCAATTCGGGGAGCTCGAAACGAATGGCGGTTCCCTTCCCCGGCTGGCTATCAATCTTCAGCAAGAAGTCCTGGCCGTAGACTACTTTGAGCCGTTCCCGCACGTTGCTGATGCCAATCCCGCGGCCATAAACCTCCGCCTGCCTCGGCTCGGACATGCCCACGCCATCGTCGATGACCTCGACGATCAGGCGGCCGCCCGCGCGTTGCGCGCGCAGGGTGATGGCGCCGCCTTCGATCTTGGGTGCGATGCCGTGCCGGAGGGCGTTCTCCACCAGGGGTTGCAAAATCATGCTGGGCACGACCAAGTCCAGTGTCTCGGGATCAATCTCTTTGCGGATTTGCAGCTTCTCGGGCCCGAACCGCACCACTTCAATGTCCAGGTAATCATCGATAAAGTCCAACTCCTGCTGGAGGGGCGCGAAATGTACCTGGGCTTTCAAACGGCGGCGAAGAATATTGGAGAGTTTGAGCAACACCGTGCGCGCCATGTCCGGATCAAAGCGAATGAGCGAAGAAATCGTGTTCAGCGTATTGAAGAGAAAGTGGGGATTGATCTGGCTGATCAAGGCGTCCATGCGCGCCTGAAGCAGCGCTTTTTCCTGGTCCACCAGCTTGCGCTCGATGCGCGTCGTGTTCCACATCCGCACCGGCAAGCCCACGCCAATCGGCGCGGCCAGGACAATCAGGGCGCGGGTCCAGTAATGAGGTGAACTCGGGTAGAACAACGTACCCCCGGAGAAGTGCCCCACCACCATGCGACTGATTTCCAGGATGGCACAACTGAGCCAAAAGAGGACTTGCCAGTCAAGCGCCGGGTGATTGAACTTCTGCCGGATCGAACGGAATAGCGCCAAATCAATAAATGGCGAGAATTTCCAGATTTCTTCCTTGTCGGGACACATCCAGCGTGCCGTACCGGCCCAGACCGCGTACAGCGTGGCCATGAGCGGAGCGAGAAGTTCGGGACGGTAATACGGGATTAACCATGCCGGGGCACTCTGTGCAAGAGCTGGAAATAATGACAATGCGGCAACCCACAAAGCCACCAGCAGAATCGGAAGGTTGACAATCAAGGCCACCGCCAGGCCCACAATCGTCCCGCCCAGCAATCCGGCCAGAACCGTTACCTCCAAACTCAGGTCAGCCGTGGGGTATTGGGATTCAGCAAATAGGCGGGCCAAGACACCGACCATGAACGGCAGGCCCAGAAAAGCCGCAAACTGGATCTTTTCGCGGGGGCCCCGCTGCTCGATCAGCAGCAGGCGGCGGAACATACCGAAACGCGCAATAAAACCCGCCAACAAGGCCATGACCGCCAGCTTAATCAACAGATCAACGACGGTGACCGTGAAGGGAGGAAGATTGTGCGGAACGTAGTTCATTGATCGACACAGGAGTTAGGAGCTAGGAGTTAGAAGCTGGAAGCTAGAATCTAGGAGTGAGGAGTCAGAATGGCTAACGCTGGTGGACGGTCTATGCCTGATCCAGCTTCCTAACCTTGAATGCCAACTTCTAACTTCTAGCTTCTAGCTTCTAGCTTCTAACTTCTAGCTTCCATCTCCACGCCCCCCACCCACAAAGTGTACCACTTCCAAACGATCGCCGGGCTGGATGAGCGCCTCGGCCCAGGTGGATCTTGAGGCGATCTCGCGATTGCGCTCCACCGCGACTCGATCCGCGGGCAGATTCAACCAATCGAGCAGCGCGGCCAAGGTGAGGTTTTCCGGGACTTCGCGCGGTTCCCCATTGAGATAAATAATCATTCAGGAAAACTCCAAATCAGGCGGGACCCACTTCTTGAGGAGCAGGTTTGATCTCACCCCCGCGGATGCGCGCGATGATAAGGCGATGCTGCTCCTCCAAACGACGCTTCAGTTTTTCGTCGGAAAAGTCGGACGAATCCAGCAAGTCCTGATAGGAACTCTTGAATTTGTGAATGACGGCGCCACGCGTGTACACTGTGGTATCGATCCCCGCATCCTTCCGGGGTTCGGTCTGAATATGATAAACGACGCCCTCGTGTTTGATGTCGGTATTGAACCCCATCACCATAGCATAGTCCCCGCGACAAGCAGATCCCCTGATCCAATCGACCTGATGTTACTGGCTCACTCCCCTTCAGGCAAGAAAAAACTTGACACTGCTTGGACCCGACCCGTATAGTTTTCTGTTAGGGCAAGACACATCAAAGTCCTCCTAAGTGACTGTAATGGCTGGAGTTTACATCCCACTACTGGCGCATTTTTTGGCTGTCGTAGCGCTTGCGGGCGGCATGTTGGGCTTGTCTTGGTGGGTGGGAGTGAAACGCCCCTCGAAGGAAAAACTGGCTCCCTACGAGTGCGGCAGCCCCCCCGTCGGCGATGCGCGCGGAAGCTTTTCCGTCAGCTTTTATCTGATCGGGATGCTCTTCATCCTGTTCGACGTTGAAGCCGTGTTCCTTTATCCTTGGGCGGTCGTTTTCAAAAGCCTGAAGTGGTCCGGTTTCATTGAAATGACGTTGTACATTGCCATCTTGCTGGCGGGCTATATTTATCTGTGGAAGAAAGGGGCTCTCGACTGGACCCGGTAATCATCGGGTGATCCGGTGATCGGATGATCAGATAATCGGGTGATCGGGAGATCGGATGATCCGGTGAACAAAGATCAAACCAGAGCAGGCTGGTCTGTTGCTCACCCGATCATCGGATCACCCGATCACCCGATCACCGGATCTCCCGATCACTCGATCACCCGATGCCTTTGATCTCCCGATCACCCGATTCCTTATGGCCGATCTTGAATCCAATCACGCTCTCAAGAAGCTTCGGGACTTTGACCCGGAGGCGGTGGTGGATGCGCGCATCTTCCGCGACGAGGTGACCCTCTATATCCGCCCCGCCCATTTCCTTCGGACCTCCGAGTTTCTACGGGATGAACCCGGCCTGAAGTTCAGTTTTCTCGCGGACGTCACTGCCTTGGACCTTTACCCCCAGGAGCCGCGCTTTGAGGTTGTGTATCACCTGCTCTCTCTTGATTCCGCCCAGCGCCTGCGCCTGAAGGTTCGGGTGGGGGGTGAGAATCCGCGTTTTATCACTGCCATCCCCGTTTGGCCAGCGGCCAATGCGTTCGAGCGCGAGGTCTTCGATCTATTTGGAATTGTCTTTGATGGCCATCCCTTCCTGCGCCGCATGCTGCTGCCGGATGAGTGGGAAGGCCACCCGTTGCGCAAGGATTATCCCACGGAGGGCTACCGCTAGATGCCCGTAACGCTGGAGAGAATTCCGGGCAAGGAAGAACGGGTCATCCTCAGCATGGGCCCGCAGCATCCCTCCACGCACGGCGTGCTGCGATTGGTGCTGGAACTCGAGGGCGAAACCGTGGTGCGCGCCATCTACGACATCGGCTACTTGCACACCGGATTCGAGAAGTCCTTGGAAAGCAAGACCTACTCCCAAGGAATCACCCTCACCGACCGCATGGATTATCTGGCGCCCCTTTCGAACAATCTGGGTTTCTGCCTGGCCACGGAAAAACTGCTCGGTTTGGAGATCCCACCGCGGGCCCAGTGGATTCGCGTGCTGCTGACCGAACTGACGCGCATCCAAAGCCACTTGGTATGGCTGGGGACGCACGCCATCGACCTCGGCGCCATGTCCGTTTTCCTCTATTGCTTCCGCGAGCGCGAGGAGATCCTTCACATTTTTGAGGCCGTCTCCGGCCAGCGCATGATGACCAGTTACTTCCGCATTGGGGGACTGGCGCTCGAGCCGCCGCTCGGCTGGCTAAAGGGCGTGGAAAAGTTTGCCAGGAGTTTTCCCGCGCGCATCGATGAGTACGAAGCGTTGCTCACCCGGAACCCTATCTGGCTGCGCCGTACCCAGGGGGTGGGATACATCTCCGCGGAGGATGCCGTTGCCTATGGCCTTTCCGGCCCGTCGCTGCGCGGCTCCGGCGTCGATTATGACATCCGTAAGAAGGAACCCTATTCGAGCTACGAGAAGTTTGACTTCAAAGTGGTGAGCCGCCCGGAAGGCGATGTGTACGGGCGTTACCTGGCGCGCGTCGGGGAAATGCGCGAGTCGCTGCGGGTCGTGAATCAAGCCATGGAAGGCATGCCGGAGGGGCCGGTGAAAGCCGACGCTCCGCACATCGTGCTGCCCGAACGCGAGAGCATGAAGACCTCCATCGAAGCACTCATTTATCACTTCAAGATTGTGACGGAGGGATTCCATCCTCCCATCGGCGAGGTCTATCAAGCCATTGAATCGCCGCGTGGCGAACTGGGCTTCTACCTGGTCAGCGACGGCTCACCGAAACCCTTCCGCTGCCATGTCCGCGCCCCCTCGTTTGCGAATTTGCAGGCATTGCCGAAATTGATCGAAGGGCGCTTGATCGCCGATGTCGTGGCGTGCATCGGGACGATTGATATCGTTTTGGGAGAAGTGGATCGATGATAAGAAAGCCGAAAATCGAAACTCGAAATTCGAAAATCGGGGCGAGTTTCGAGTTTCGAGTTTCGATTTTCGGCTTTTCCATTAACCAAGATGCTCTCTAAATCTTTGCTGACGAAGTTCGACCAACTCATTTCGCGCTATCCCCTCAAGCGCTCGGCCATGGTTCCTTTGCTCCTCTATGCGCAGGATGAAATCGGCCACGTGAGCGAAGAGGTCATTGCCGAGGTAGCGCGGCGCGTGGACGTGCGTCCCATCGAGGTCGTGGAGGTGATCGGATACTACTCCATGCTCCACCGCCAACCCGTGGGCAAGTACCATGTTCAGGTGTGTACCAACATCTCCTGCATGTTGCGCGGGGCCGACGAGATGTTCGAACACTGCTGCAAAAAGCTGGGAATCAAGAACAAGCAGACGACACCGGACGGCTTGTTTTCGCTGGAAGAGGTCGAGTGCCTGGGGGCTTGCTGCGGCGCCCCTGCCATGCAAGTCAATTATGATTTCTACGAAAACCTGACGCCGGAAAAGATCGACGCGTTGATCGATGATTTGAGGAAGAAAGAACCGCGATCCAAAATGTAAGGGCGAAACTCGAAAATCGAAACTCGAAAATCGGACGCAGCACCTCGGTTTTCGAGTTTCGAATTTCAAGTTTCGAATTTCGAACATGCCTGGCTACAACAATCCGATGGGCAATAGCCCCCTGGAAGTGAAGGTGATCAGCAAGCGCTTTGGCTTGCCTAACTCCACTTCCCTGGACGTCTACGTGCAACATGAAGGCTATCAGGCTTTGAAAAAAGCCCTGGCCATGAAGCCGGAAGACGTCATCAACGAGGTGAAAAATTCCGGCCTGCGGGGACGGGGCGGCGCGGGTTTCAACACCGGCATGAAATGGAGTTTTGTTCCCAAACAGTCGGCCAAGCCCAGGTACGTGGTGTGCAACGCCGATGAGAGTGAGCCCGGCACGTGTAAGGATCGCCCTTTGATGGAGTACGACCCGCACCAGCTCATCGAAGGCATCATCATCGCCGGCTATGCCATCCAATCTCACCAGGGATTTATCTACATCCGCGGCGAATATCGCTACCTGCTTGACATCGTCGATCGCGCGTTGGCAGAAGCCTACGCAGCCGGTTACCTGGGTAAGAATATTCAAGGCTCCGGGTTCGATTTCGAACTTTGCACACACACCGGAGCAGGCGCTTATGAGTGCGGCGAAGAAACGGCGCTGCTGAATTCCCTCGAGGGCCTGCGGGGTTACCCCCGCATCAAACCGCCCTTCCCGGCGGTTGTCGGCCTGTACGGCGGCCCGACCGTCATCAACAACGTGGAAACGCTTTCCAACGTTCCCCACATCCTCCTGAACGGCGCGGAGTGGTATTCCAAACTGGGCTCGCCCAAAAACGGAGGCACGCGCCTGTTCTGCCTTAGTGGGCACATCACGCGCCCGGGCGTCTACGAGTTACCCATGGGCTTCCCGTTGCGCCGGATGATTGAAGAAATCGGTGGGGGCGTGCTGGGCGGGAAGAAGCTCAAAGCGGTGATCCCGGGAGGCTCGTCATGCCCGGTGCTGACGGCGGATGAAATTGACGTCGCCATGGATTACGACTCGGTGGCCAAAATCGGCTCGATGTTGGGGTCCGGCGGGGTCATCGTGCTGGATGAGGACACGTGTATGGCCAAAGTCGCGGGCCGCATCATGCGGTTCTACGCGCACGAATCCTGCGGCTGGTGCATTCCCTGCCGCGAAGGGACGTCCTGGTTGAAGCACTTGTTCGACCGCTTCCATGGGGGCGGAGCGCTGCCCGACGACCCCGACACGGCGCTGGACGTTTCTTACAATATCCTGGGCAAAACGCTCTGCCCGCTCGGCGATGCCGCGGCCATGCCGACCATCAGCATCCTGAAGAAGTTCCGGCACGAGTTCGAAGAGCATGTCAAACTCGGGTACTGCCCTTTTGAGGAAACTCCAGTGCTGGAAAGCAAGTGAAGAGTGATGAGCCAGAAAGAACGAAACTCGAAAATCGAAATTCGAAACTCGCCCCGATTTTCGAGTTTCGTCTTTCCGTTGACAGCGCGGAGTGCCGAGCAGAAGTAATGAGTGAAGATTGATGCGTGACACGCCGGCAAAAACCGGAATTCAAAAACTAAAGCCCTCAAATCGGGGCGAGTTTCGAATTTCGAGTTTCGAGTTTCGAATTTCGATTTTCGCCTTCCGGCGGTGACCGTCGTATGAATGAGCCAACGCCCAAATCGCCCTTCGTCATCCTGGACATGCCGCCCAAGGAGGAAAACCTCCACGTCCCGGGCCCGTACACCCGCAGCCCGAGCCTTTCTCCGCGCGTCAATCCCGCCGCCGAGCTGGTGACCCTGACGATCAACGGCAAGGAAGTGAAGGCTCCGGCGGGGACGTTGGTGATTGAGGCAGCTAAGCAAGCCGGCATTGAAATTCCCTCCTACTGCTATTATCCCGGCCTCACGCTTCAGGGCGCCTGCCGCATGTGCCTGGTGGCGGTTGAAAAGATGCCCAAGCTTCAGACCGCCTGCACGACGATGGTGACCAACGGCATGGTGGTTCACACCGAGACCGAGGAAGTGAAGAACGCCCGCAAGGCCATGCTGGAGTTCCTGCTCACCAATCACCCGCTCGACTGCCCCGTTTGCGACAAGGGCGGCGAGTGCGAGCTTCAGGACGCGGTGTTCCGTTACGGGGCGGCAGAGACGCGCTTCATGGAATCCAAGCTCCACCATGATGAGCGCCAGTTTTCCAAGCTGGTTTATTACGACTGGCCGCGCTGCATCCTCTGTTACCGCTGCGTGCGCGTTTGCGACGAGGGCCTGGACGTAAATGCTTACGGCATCGGCTTCCGGGGCGCGCACAGTGAGATCATTCCCAACCAGGGCGAGAAGCTGGAGTGCGAAGAGTGCGGCATGTGCATCGACATTTGCCCCGTTGGCGCGCTCACTAGCGGCACCTATCGTTACAAAACGCGTCCTTGGGAATTGACCTATACGGGCACCATCTGCAACCACTGCGGTGATGGGTGCAAAACCACGCTGGCGGTTCGCAACAATCAAATCATTCGCGCCAACAACCGCGACCACTCCGGCTTCAATGGAGAGTTTCTGTGTGTCAAAGGGCGGTTTGGCTGGGATTTCGTAAATCATGCCCAGCGCCTCACCTCACCGCTCATCCGCAAGAACGGCAAGCAGGAAACCGGAACCTGGGAAGAAGCCCTGGGCGTGGTGGCGGAGCGCGTCACCGGCATTCTGAAGGAGCATGGGCCGGCATCCATCGCCGTGATCGGCTCCAATCGCACCACCAACGAGGAGAATTACCTGCTCGGCCGTTTTGCGCGCACGGTGCTGGGAACGAATAACCTTGACCACCATCGTACCGCCGACTTCCCTTCCCTAGTGGGGGCCTTGACGGCCGCCCAAGCCGACGGCCGCTACGCGGCCATCGAGGACATCGCCGAAGCGTCGAGCCTTCTCCTGGTCGGCAACGACCCCACCCATCAGCATCCGCTGATTGCCTATCAGATTCGGCAAGCGGTGCGCCTCCATGACGCGCACCTCTACTTGCTGAACAGCCACGAGATCAAGTTGCAGCGGCAGGCACGGCAAAGCGTCACCATCCCGGCAGGAGGGGAAGCGGAGGCGATTCGCGCTCTGACAGGAAAACAACCGGTTTCGAGTGGAGTTGCTGCGATCGGCGGCGACTTGACCTCGCTCGATGAAAATCTGCGCAAGGAATCCGGCACCATCATTATTTTCGGGGACGAGATTCGCGGCAAAGACGTGGCGGACTTGGTGCAGTGGGGGCTGACGCTTCCCGGCCGCACGCGTTTTGTGGGGCTCGGCGACTACGCCAATTCCCGTGGCGCCGCGGACATGGGACTACTCCCCGACGTGCTGCCCGGATATGCAGCGCTTTCCGATGCCGCCGCTCGCGCGCGTATGGAATCCGCCTGGCAAGCGCGAATTCCTGCAACGCCGGGCCGCAATATCCGCTCGATCCTCGAAGGCGTCAAATCCGGCGAGATCAAAGCATTGCTGGTGTTTGGCTCAAACCCCGCCAAGACCTTCCACCTCGCCAAAGAACATCTGGGCAAGCTGGACTTCTTAATGGTGGCGGAGTTGTTCCCGACGGAAACCACTGAGGCCGCGCACGTGGTTTTGCCCGCCACCAGTTTTGCGGAAAAGTCCGGCACCGTGACGAACACCTGCGGACAGGTGCAGATCCTGAAGAAGACCATGCGCAAAGCGGGCACGCGCAGCGATCTTGAAATCCTGCTGGCGCTGGCGAGAATGCTGGGCCAAACGTGGAGCTACCGCTCATCTGACGACGTGCTCCGAGAAATCATCGCGCTCGTACGGGGTTACGCGATCGCGCTGCCCAACTTGCTGGTGGGCCGCGCCGTGCCAACACAGCCAGTTGGCACGCCTCCCGAGCTTGCCCGCAAGGATTTGATTTTCTCATCCCGAGATTCGCTCTTCACATCCGGAACCGTGAGCCGCTATAGTTGGGCGCTGAATTCAGTGGACGAAGCCAAGAAACCCCATGGGCACATATTCTGACACCACGGTACTCGTGATCATCGCGGTGGTTAAGATTGCGGTGGTCCTCACCGTCTTGCTGACCGCCGTCGCCTACGTGACGTGGTTGGAGCGCAAAGTGGTGGCGCACATCCAGGCGCGATGGGGACCTTACCTGGTGGGTCCGCACGGCTTGCTGCAACCCGTGGCGGACGGCGCGAAGTTCATTCTCAAAGAAGAAATCATGCCCGCGGAAGCCGATAAGGTCATCTATTGGCTGGCGCCCTTCCTGGGCTTTGTCCTGGCGTTTCTTTCCATTGCCGTCATCCCCTTTGGTGAAGGCTTCACCGTTCACGGCCATCCCATCCAGTTTCAAATAACCGACCTGAATGTCGGCCTGCTCTTTGTTTTCGCTGTCACATCCCTGGGGGTGTACAGCATTGCGCTTGCCGGATGGTCCTCCAACAGCAAGTATCCGCTGCTGGGCGGGCTGCGGTCATCAGCGCAAATGATCAGTTACGAGCTGTCACTGGGCCTCGCGGTGATTGGCACCCTCATGATGGCCAGCACGCTCAGCCTGCGCGGCATTGTTGACGCGCAAAGCGGCTTCTGGCATATCGCCGGCGTCAACACCTGGGTGCCCCATTGGTATGTCTTTGCCCAGCCGGTCGGCTTTTTCGTATACTTCACCTCGGCGATTGCGGAAACCAATCGTGTGCCCTTTGACCTGCCCGAGGGCGAAACGGAGTTGGTGGGCGGATTCCACACCGAATACAGCAGCATGAAATTCGCCATGTTCTTCATGTCGGAGTACACCAACATGATAACGGTCTCCTGCCTCGCCACCCTGCTATTCTTCGGCGGCTGGCACGGTCCGGTGTTTGGGCCAACGATCGTGCGGATTTTTCTTCCTGTCTTTTGGTTCTGCTTGAAGGTATTTTGTTTTATGTTCTTCTATATCTGGATGCGGGGAACGTTGCCGCGCTTCCGGTACGATCAGCTTATGTCCCTGGGCTGGAAATTCCTGCTGCCCCTGGGATTGCTGAATATTCTGGTGACGAGTTTTCTGATTGCCTGGCGGGGGTGAGGAAAGAAGCTAGAAGTTAGGAGCTAGAAGTTAGAATGCCGCTGGCTTGGCTCCTGAGTGGAGAATGCAAAAGTCATTGCCATTCTAGCTTCTAAATTCTAGCTTCTAGATTCTGCTCTTATGACCATTCTCTTTTACATCTTCGCTGCCCTGACCGTTTTGGCCGCACTGAATGTGGTGCTGCAACGCACGCCGGTCTACAGCGCGCTTTCCCTGATTGTGGTGCTTTGCTCGCTGGCGGGAGTGTACTTGCTGTTGGGCGCGGAGTTCTTGGCGGTCCTTCAGGTCATCGTTTACGCCGGCGCCATTATGGTGTTGTTCGTCTTCGTCATCATGCTGCTTAACGCCGGGCGCGAAGTCCCGAGCCATCGAAGCCATCTAGTCAAATGGCTCGGCGCACCCCTGATCGGCGCCTTCCTGGTGGAAATGTTGGTGGTGATCTGGGACCAGTTTCCGCCCACAGCCGCGGCTCCCCCGGCGCACCTCGACGGAAGTCCTGCGGCGATTGGCCACTTGCTCTTCCGAAGTTATGTCTTGCCCTTCGAGGTGACTTCGATCTTGATTCTGGTGGCAGTGCTCGGTGCGGTGGTTTTAGCGAAGAAGGAATTCTGAATGGTTCCGCTCTCCCATTATCTGGCGCTCAGCGTGATTCTCTTTGTCATTGGCGCCGCCGGATTCTTGTTCCGGCGCAACATCATAACCGTTTTCATGTGCATCGAGTTGATGCTCAACGCGGTCAACCTGGCGTTCATGGCCTTTTCGCGATTTCGCGGGAATCTGGATGGCCAGATTTTTGTGTTCTTCGTCATTGTGGTGGCGGCCGCCGAAGCGGCCGTGGGACTGGCCGTGATCATTGCCTTGCACCGCAATCGTGCGTCGCTGAACATCGAAGATGTGGATTCGATGAAGATGTAGGGCCGAACGGCGTTCGGCCCGGGGCCGGCGCTGCTGGCCCCTCCGGCAGCCGGCAAGATGCCGGCGCTACAAGGATATGAACCTGGAAATCCTACTCCTCCTCATGGTGTTGCCCCCGCTGGCGGGCGCGGCGCTGAATGGCATTCTGGGCCGTCGATTCTCGCAGGCCACCGTCTCCCTCATTGGCTGCGGCGCGGCTGGGCTTTCCATGGTTTTCGCGCTTCTCACGGCATGGGTCTACTCGCATTCCACAACCCAGCCAGCGCCTTTCACCTACCCTTACTTCACCTGGATCCAAGCAGGCGAATTGCGCGCGCAGTATGCCCTGTATTATGACCGGCTGACTCTGATCATGACCCTCACAGTCACCGTGGTCGCTTTCCTGATTCACCTTTACTCGCGCGGATACATGGAACACGAAGGTGGTTACTACCGCTTCTTCACCTACATGAACCTTTTCCTCTTCATGATGCTCACGCTGGTTACGGCCGCAAACTATCCCTTGATGTTTGTGGGCTGGGAGGGCGTGGGGCTCTGCTCCTACCTGCTGATTGGCTTTTACTTTAGGAAGAAATCCGCCGCCGATGCCGGTAAGAAGGCTTTTATCGTCACGCGCATTGGGGACGCAGGCTTCACCGTGGGGGTGGCTCTGCTGTTCTGGACCTTTCACTCGCTCGATTTTCAGACGGTCTTTCAACGTGTCAAAGATTTGCCCCCAGGCCAGTTCGAGAGTGTACTGACGGCCGTAGGGCTCCTCCTATTCCTGGGCGCGGCCGGCAAATCCGCGCAGCTTCCCCTTTACGTCTGGCTCCCCGATGCAATGGAAGGTCCCACGCCGGTGAGCGCCTTAATCCACGCCGCCACCATGGTTACGGCGGGTGTATACCTCGTGGCAAGGTCGAGCATCATTTACGCGCATGCTCCTTCGGCGCTGGCAGTGGTGGGCTTGGTGGGTTGCCTGACGGCTTTTTATGCGGGGACCATTGCGCTCGCGCAAAACGACCTGAAGCGCATGCTCGCTTACTCCACCATCAGCCAGCTCGGATACATGTTCCTGGGCTGCGGCGCGGGGGTATTCGCGGCGGGCATCTTCCATTTGATGACCCATGCGTTTTTCAAGTCGCTGCTCTTCCTGGCAGCGGGCAGCGTGATGCACGCTATGAGCGGCGAACTCGATATGCGCAAAATGGGCGGGCTGCGGCACAAGTTAAAGACCACGTACGCGACGTTCCTGATTGGGACGCTGGCGATCTCAGGAGTTCCCCTGTTTGCCGGTTTCTTCAGCAAAGACGAAATCCTGGCGGGGGCTTACGAAGGCCCTCTCGGCAAACCGTGGCTGTTCTGGCTGGGGACCTTCACTGCCGGCCTCACCGCCTTCTACATGTTCCGCGCCCTCTCGATGACCTTTTATGGGAAATCCCGCGTCGAGCCGGAGGCCGAGCACCACCTGCACGAAAGCGGTTACAAGATGACGATCCCGCTGATGGTGCTCGCTTTCTTTTCGATCGTGGCGGGATGGGTGAGCTGGCCCAGAGCCTGGCACGGCAGCGAGGCTTTCGATCGCTACCTTGATCCGGTCTTCAGCCCGGCCACCGAGGCCCTACGCAACGCTTCTCCCGAACTGATGGGCGGCCTCAGTCCCGGGGCGCTGATGGGATTCTCCATTCTCGCGGCCGCCATCGGAATTGGGGTAGCGCTCTGGTGGTATCTGAAGTCCACGGATATTCCGGAGCAATTGGCGGAGCGATACCCCGACTTTTACAGGATTCTGACCCACAAGTATTACGTGGATGAGTTTTATAACTGGCTCATCGTGCGCCCGCTGTGCGTCGTTTCCGACAAGTTCCTGTGGCGGGTTGTGGACGTGGGCGTCATCGACAACGTCATGGTGAATGGCGCCGGCGAAACCACGGCCAGCGTGGGCGGCGTCTTGCGGCGAATTCAATCCGGCAACATTCCCAGTTATGCCGCCTGGGTCGTGCTGGGGGCGGTTGTGTGGCTGTTGTACATTTTCGCGGCCCATAGCTAACCGCCGACAGTTAACAGTGAATGTATGCCGATGGCGGTTGGCCGCAAGCTGTCAGCCAATCGCAATGTAACGTTTTCGACTATTGACTTTTGACGCTCAACTGCCTTATGCCCTGGTACACTGCGCATCTACTCACGATCATAACTTTCCTCCCCCTTCTGGGCGCGGTCATCATAGCTTTCCTGGGGCGCGAGCGGACATCATCGATCCGCTGGGTGGCGCTCCTGTTTTCCCTCCTCACCTTCCTGATAACCGTCTCCCTCTATTCTCAATTTGACCCCCAGCGCGCGGGCATGCAATTCGAGGAAATGCACGGCTGGATGTATTTACCCCCGGTCAATTACCATCTGGGAGTCGACGGCCTCAGCGCCCTCATGATCCTGCTCACGGGATTTCTGACCCCGCTTTCGGTGCTGGTTTCCTGGAAAAGCATCACCCATCGGACCAAGGAATTCTTCATCTTCCTGCTGGCTTTGGAAACCGGAATGATGGGAGTGTTTGCCTCCCTCGACCTGGTCCTCTTCTTTGTGTTTTGGGAAGTGATGCTCATTCCCATGTATTTCCTGATCGGCATCTGGGGCCACGAGCGCCGCGTGTACGCCGCCATCAAGTTTGTACTCTTCACCATGGTGGGCTCGGCCTTGATGCTCACCGGAATCATTTACCTTTACAACGTCACGGGGACCTTTGATTTGCCGCAAGTGCTGGATCACCTGGTAACGTTTTCCGCGGTTTCGCCACAAGCGGAACGCTGGCTCTTTCTGGCCTTCTTCATCGCTTTTGCCATCAAGGTACCGCTTTTCCCCTTTCATACCTGGCTGCCCGATGCGCACGTGGAGGCCCCCACGGCGGGCTCCGTCATCCTGGCGGGAGTTCTCCTTAAAATGGGGACGTACGGTATGCTGCGCTTCTGCCTGCCACTCTTCCCCGATGCTTCGCGCGAGTTTGCGCCCGTCATTTGCGTCCTGGCCATCGTGGGAATTATTTACGGCGCGCTCGTCGCCATGGTGCAACCCGACTTGAAGAAACTGGTGGCTTATTCCTCCGTCGCCCATTTGGGATTCTGTGTGCTGGGGATTTTCGTGTTCCGGCCGGAGGCCATCGAAGGCGCCATCTATCAAATGTTCAGCCACGGCGTTTCGACGGGTGCTCTTTTCATGCTGGTGGGGATGCTCTACGAGCGGCGCCACACTCGCCTGATCAGCGAGTTCGGGGGCCTGGCCACTTCCCTGCCCGTCTTTAGCACGTTCTTCCTGATTGTCGCGTTGTCCTCTCTGGGTCTTCCCCTTCTGAATGGATTCATCGGAGAGTTTCTGATTATCATCGGCTCATTCTATCGCCACGCTGCTTACACCGCCCTCGCCTCTGCCGGGGTGGTATTGGCTGCCGTTTACCTGCTGTGGATGTATCAGCGCGTGTTTTACGGCGAGATTACCAACGAGAAGAACCGCACCCTGCTCGATTGCGACCTTCGCGAGAAATTGATCCTGACCATCATGGTGGTCGTAATCGTGGCCATGGGAGTTTATCCCCAGCCTTTCTTGCGGCGCATGGATCGGGGTGTAACCGCCATCATGCTGCGCCTCGACAGGCATTCCTTGCTCATGACTCAGGCATCCCCTCGACCAGGGAGAGGGCTGGAAATCAAAAAATCTAACGCGCCTGACGCCTTCGTGCCTACTGCCCACTGCTCACTGCCTACTGCCGCTGCCGGGGGTGACCGATGATCACCCTCCAGCCGGTCGACATGATGCGGATTCTCCCGGAAATCATTCTTTCCGTCTTTGCGGTGCTGATCATGGTGCTGGAACCGTTTGTCGGCGCCGCCCAGAAGAAACTGCTCGGATGGATGGCGCTGCTGGGGATTCTCGCCGCCGGCGGCGCCACCGCCCGGCTTGCTCTCTATCCTTGGCCGGGGATGGGACCCGCCTTTGGCGGAGCCGTTGCCGCCGATGAATTCGGTTCCTATTTCATCTATTTGTTCTTGCTCGTGGCCGCGCTGGTCATTCTGGGCTCCATGGATTATCTCGAGCGCGACCACGCCCAACATGGAGAGTTTTACGCCCTGGTGCTGATGGGAACGGTGGGGATGTGCTTCATGGCGGCCTCCACCGACCTCATCATGATTTTCCTGGGGTTGGAGATTTCCTCGATCGCCACCTACATCCTGGCGGGCTACCGGCGGGCCGACCGCCTTTCCAACGAAGCCTCGCTGAAATACTTTCTGTTGGGGTCGTTTGCCACCGCGTTCTTGCTGTATGGGATTGCCTTTGTGTACGGTCTGACGGGAACCACCAACCTCCTGGGAGCGCGCGCGTATCTCGGCGGGCCCTCGCAATGGACGGCGTTCGCGCAGGTGGCCTTGATCCTGATGTTTGTCGGCTTGGCCTTCAAACTTTCCACGGCGCCCTTCCAAATCTGGACGCCCGACGTTTATCAGGGCGCGCCGGCCCCGGTCACGGCATTCCTATCCGTGGGCCCCAAGGCCGCGGCCTTTGCGGTTCTTCTCCGGGTTTTCCTGGGAAGCTTTTCTTCGGCGAACGCTTTCACCTTCTGGATTCTGTGGGTCTCCGCCGCCCTCACCATGTGCGTGGGCAATTTGGCGGCGCTGTGGCAATCTAACGTCAAACGGCTGCTCGCCTACTCCTCCATCGCTCACGCCGGCTATGTGCTGGTGGGGGTGGCGGCGGGGGGCTCGCGCGGAATATCCGGCGTCATGTACTACCTGGCGGCCTACGCGTTGATGAATGTTGGAGCTTTTCTTTTGATTGCACATTTAGCCGGGACGGGCGAACGTCTTGTCCAGATCGATGACTACAAAGGGCTGGCCTCTGCACGGCCCGCGGTGGCCGCCTGTCTTACCGTGTTTTTCCTGTCGCTCGCGGGATTTCCCACCACGGCGGGTTTCCTCGGAAAGTTCTATATTTTCCGGGCCGCCATCCATTCGCACTTGATCGGCCTCACCATTCTGGCGCTGCTGAACAGCGTGGTCTCGGTCTATTACTACTTCAAGATCATCGTCGCGATGTATATGGAAGAGGGGAAGACCGAAACTGCGGAAGTCACTTTGCCTTGGCCGGTGCGCGCCGCCCTGGCCGTAAGCATCCTGGGCATATTCGGTCTGGGCCTGGCGCCGAACGGTCTCATGGGCCTCAGCACCCTGGCCACCATGCCATTGCTCAAGTGATCCAAGAATAAAAAAGGGGAGGCCAAAGCCTCCCCGTTAACCGAACTCGCGCAGATTGGGACTAGATGACTTTGATGAAGATGATGGCGAAGGTGTAAAGCGCCATCGACTCGATCAAAACCAGGGCAAGGATTAACGCGAACTGAATGCCCGCCCGGGCTCCCGGATTTCTCGCCAAGCCTTCGCACGCCGCCGACGCTGCTTTGCCTTGCGCGTAACCGCAGCCCGCCGAAGCAATCGCCATGGCGAAACCGGAGGTTAATGCCACCCAATTCACCCCGCCACTGGCGGTGGCCACTCCCGTGCCCTGAGCGAAAGCCGGCGCTGCAAGTAGCATGCCGGCAATTGCTGTCAACCACATGAGTACGTTTCGTTTCACTTGCTTCTCCTTTAGCCCCTACCCCGGAGGGAGGCTGAGGCTCTGATAAATTCCGCCAGGAGGTGGTTTCCTGCCACCCCTCGTGCAGGCAGGACTCACACTGGCGGTCTTACAAAAACCTTGATAGACCCTCTGTTGCGCGGGTCTGCCGCTGTTATTAATGCTCTTCCGAAGTTGCCATGCTTATGTAGATCGCGGGCAACAACATGAAAATATAAGCTTGCAGGACTGACACAAAAAGGTGCAAGCCCATGAACACCGCCGGAGCTAAGATCGGAATCAGGCCGGTAAACACGATCTCCAATATGTCGCCCACAAACATGTTGGCATAAAGACGGACGCTAAGGGAAAGCAGGCGGCCCACATTCCCAACGACCTCAATGGGCAACATCAGAATGGCCATCCACCAAATCGGCCCGCACAAGTGCTTTAGATACCCCAGAACCCCTAGTTGCCGGAAGCCCTGCAAGTTGTAATAGAGAAACGCCGCGACCGCGCAACCTAGCGTCACTTCGATGTGCCCGGTAGGGGTCTGCAAAGTCGGAATCAACCCCAGTATATTGCAAAGCCCGATAAAGATTCCGAAGGTGCCAATCATGGCAAGATAACGTTGTGAACCGTGCCCAATGATCTCCTCATCCATGTCGCGGACGAATTCCACCACGGTCTCCATGATCTGCTGGAACTTACCCGGTGATTCCACGGAAAGTTGGCTGCGAAGAATAACCGCACCTACCAGAATGATAAGAGTCACCAGAATCTCCATCGCCGTGTAATTGGGGATGGGATGAGCGGCATCGGCCGCGGGATGACCCAAACGAACCAGAAGGGCAGCCACCGGCCCGCCCAGGATTTTGTTCAGGATTGCTGTGAACCAGATTTCATGTTCCATAGTGTTGCTACACAGACTCCTTCCAGCCATCGCGGAGCAGAACCAGCGCCTCGATCAGAACCCCGCCTACCGGCACGAACAAACCCGCCAGAATCGCCGCGAAGGGCAGCCACCCCGATTTATAAAAGAGGTAGACACCCGCAAACATTAAGGGATATCGGACGATTACCTTCGCGAGGGCGGTTTTCGGCGGCCGCACTCTTCCGGCGTTCACCAACGCTTCGACGATATGATGGAGCCAAAGATAATTCAGTATGCCGAGTCCCGCACCGACCGCAAACCCTGCCCCGAAACGCACATGGGTGGACAGCAAGATGCTGAGCGTCCCCGCACCGGCCAGGGCGAGCATCCAGCGCGGCAGCCGCGCTTCAGCTTGTGCCGGATCTATCATTGGCTTCGTCTGCGTCATCTTGTTTTTCGGCTCGCGTCAGGATCCGCAGGATATCGATTATTCCTGCCCCCGCACCCCCCAAGCACAGGATTAGCGCAAAGACCGGCGAGGTGTGCAGCCATCGATCCAGAAGCCAGCCCAACCCGAACCCACCCACTGCGCCAGCAGGTATAATCAAGCCAAGACTGGAGTAATACCCAGCTTTCTCCCATGGACCCATTCGCTTGCCGGGAGTCTTGGGCACAATCCCTCCCCCTCACGAGAAAAACGGCCGCACCGCCTCGCGCGCAATAACAATGACCGGCTGAGGGAATATTCCGATCAACAAAGTCATCGCCAGCGTCACTCCCAGCGCCACTCGCAGGCCAAAACTGGTCGCAAGAGGCACCTCATCCAGCGGCGTCTTCATAAACATAACGACCACAATCCGGAAATAATAGTACAGCGCCACCACGGAATAGCCAACCCCCAGCAGCGCCAAATAATAATGCCCCGTTTCGATCAACGAAAGAAAGATGAAGTACTTTCCGATAAAGCCCGCCGTGGGGGGGATGCCGGCCAAGGAGAGAAGAAATATGAGCATCAGGAGGGCCAACGCCGGGGCGCGCGACATCAGGCCGGAAAAGTCGTCGATTTCATCGCCGACGATGTCCTTTCTCCGCATGATAATGATGACGGCAAAGGCGCCGAGATTCATGAAGGCGTAAACGATCAGGTAAATGACGATGGCCCGCAGGCCATCACCGTTTCCATCCGCGGCGGCCACCAGTCCCAGCAACAGGTACCCCACGTGCGCGATGGTGGAGTAGCCGAAGAACCGCTTGATGTTCGACTGGGTAATCGCCGCGAGATTGCCCAGCGTCATGGTGGCAATGGCAACGCCGATGGTTAAGGCTTGCCACTCCGCTCGCAGGGGCCATAATCCCATGAACAGGACCCGGATGATAAACGCAAACGAAGCGACCTTTGGCGCCACGGAGATGAAGGCGGTAATCGAGGTGGGCGCGCCTTCGTAAGCATCCGGGGTCCACTGGTGGAAGGGCACGGCGGCAATCTTGAAGTACATGCCCGCAATCAATGTAAGGAGAGCAACCCAGGATAGCGGGTCGGACGCCGGCCGGTCCCGAAGGCGTTCGGCGATGATGCTCAATTTCGTCGAGCCGCCGATTCCGTAAAGCAGCGACATGCCATAAAGAAGCAAGCCTGAGGAAAACGCGCCAAGCAAAAAGAATTTAACCGCCGCTTCGTTGGATCGCCGGCTACCTCGCAGGAAGCCGGTCAGCACGTACTCGCACAGGGCCATCAGTTCCAGGGCAATGAAAAGAACGATCAGGTCGGCGCCCGAAACCATGAACATCATTCCCACCGCGGCAAAGAGGAGCAGGGCGTAATACTCCCCCAGGTTCGCCTCTTCAATCTCCAGGTACTTCACCGAAAGAAGAACGACGATGGCGGTGGCCAGCACGATGATGAATTTGGCGACAACGGCGAAAGCATCGAAAACAAAAGTGCCGTCAAATCCCAAATAGGCAGGTGGGACGAAGCGGAAATACCGGAACCAGAAGATGCCGAATTGCAGAAGCGCAAAACCCAACCCGATCAGAGCCAGCACCGCGTTGAGGTACTTGTCACGCTTATCCAGCAGGAAATCAAACAGGAGGATGGCCAAACCGAACATCGTCAGAAGGATCTCCGGCTTGATGGCCTGATAATCCAGCGGATTGAAAAATGCGTTCCCCATTAACGGCTTGCTCCTCCCGCCGTGGCGGGCGCCGTAAGACTGGCCCGCGCGTTCGCAGGCAAAGCCGGCGCCGTGCTCGCCGATTCCGGCGCCTTAAAGAAATTGGGATTCAGCCGCTCGACAATGGCATTGACGGGTTTGTCCAGCACATTGAAAAAGGGCTTGGGATATACCCCGATCCAAAACGCCCAAATGATTAAAGGGACCAGCGTCATGACTTCCCGGAAGCTCAAATCCTTCAAGACCTGGTTCTTGGGATTCTCGCAGGGTCCAAACATCGTCCGCTGATAAAGCCAAAGCATATACGCAGCCCCCAGGACGATCCCCGTCACAGCCCACGCGGCCCAGTGCCAATTCGCCTCGTATGCGCCTTGCAGAATCGTAAACTCGCCGATAAAGCCGTTGAGAAGCGGCAAGCCAATCGAGGAGAGCATCACGATCATAAAGAGCGTCGCGTAGACGGGCATGACATTCGAAAGCCCGCCGAGTTCCTTGATCTCGCGCGTGTGGCGGCGCTCGTAAATCAGGCCGACAATCAAGAAGAGCGCCCCGGTAGAAATCCCGTGGTTGATCTGCTGAATCACACTTCCCTGCAAGCCGTGCGGGTTCAAAGCGAAAATTCCCAGCGTGCAGAATCCCAGGTGGCTCACCGAGGAGTAGGCGATCAGCTTCTTCATATCCTTCTGCATCAAGGACACCAGCGCCCCGTAAATGATGGCGACGAGCGACAGCAATACCATGACCTTCACCACCGTCGGATGGCTGCTGGCTTGCGGCAGGAGGGGTAAGGAGAAACGTATGAAACCGTACGTACCCATCTTCAGCAAAACACCCGCCAGGATCACCGAGCCCGCGGTAGGCGCCTCGACGTGAGCGTCCGGCAACCAGGTGTGGAAGGGGACCATCGGAACCTTGATGGCGAAACCAATGGCGAAAGCGATGAACACCCAAATCTGCATTTGCAGCGGCCAGGCACTGGTGTGCTTCATCAGTTCAATGAGGTCAAACGTATGCCCGCCGTTGGGCAGCGTATAGTTGAAGTAGAGCGTCAGGATTCCAAGCAGCATCAGGACGGAGCCCGCCAGGGTATAGAGAAAGAACTTGATGGCGGCATAAAGCTTGCGTGGCCCACCCCAAACTCCAATGATGAAGTACATCGGAACCAGCATGACTTCCCAGAAGACGTAAAAGAGGAAGAAATCGAGCGACATGAAAACGCCGAGCATGCCCACCTGGAGCAGCATGAACATAGCATAATATTCCTTCACGCGCTCCTGGATGGCTGTCCAAGACGAGAGGACGGAAAGAAAACCCAGCACCGTGGTCAGCATGATCAGCAGGAAACTGATCCCATCAATTCCCAGATGGTACTGCGCCCCGATGGAAGGAATCCATCCGTGCAGCTCAATGAATTTGAACTGCTGAGCCGGGGTCTCACTCGAGAACCAGAAGACGAGGGGCAACGAAGCGAGGAAGTCCACGAACATGACGACGTTTCCCCACCACCGAACCGCCTGCTTGTTCTCTCGGGGGATGAGGACCAGCGGAATTATCCCCACCGCCGGGATGAAGAGAATGATGCTCAGAATATGGTCGTGAAGAAATTGCATGCTCAGCCTCGCGCGAAAGAAGAAGCTAGAAGTCAGAAGTCAGGAGCCAGGAGTCAGAATGAAACCGCCCGCCTTCGGCTCTCGTGTCCTGCCCTTTCATTCTGCTCCTGACTCCTGGCTCCAAGCTCTGACTTCTTACTCCTGGCTCCTGACTCCTGCCTTCTCAGTGAAACACGTAGTAAAGCATGAACACCATAACGCCTGCCGTGATGAACCAGGCATAGTTTTGCACCAGGCCCGTCTCCACAATCCGCGCCGGCCAGCTCATGAGCTTCACGAAGAAGGCCATGACATTCACCAGACCGTCGATGACCCAGGTATCCCACAGGCGCGAGAGTTCCCCGGACATGCGCGTGACCCAGCCCACGCCGTTGACGCCACCATCCACCACCCCCAGGTCAAATGCCGCCAGCCCGCTCCCCAGGTCTTTGACGCGGTTTACGAAAAGGGCGTCATAGATTTCGTCAATATAATATTTGTGGACCAGAAGATTGTAGAATCCGCCCGCCGCGGCCGCCACACGCTCCGAAAGCTCCGGCCGCTTAACGTACATCCGGTAAGCAACCGCGATGCCGGCAAGCGCCGTCACCACCGAGAGCCCCATGAGGAAATACTCCCACTCTTGTCCGTATTCATGCAAGGGCACAGGGGGATTGCCTTCGAAGACCGGCTCCAGGAATTTTCCGAACCAGTCTCCACCCCCTAAGGATTTCGGCCAGCCGATGAAGCCGCCGACAATGGAGAGTATCGCCAGCGTGACCAGTGGAATCAGCATGGGCTGGGGCGATTCATGAATGTGGTACTCAACCTCGTGGGAAACGTGCGATTCGCCCCAAAACGTCATGAAAATCAGGCGGAACATATAGAACGCCGTAAGGCCCGCGGTGATCCACCCAATGGCCCAGAGCAGCGTGTGCCCGTAGGGTCCGGCAAAAGATTGCCACAAAATTTCATCTTTGCTGACAAAACCTGCCAAGGGCGGAATGCCTGAGATCGCGAGCGCCGCCACCGCCATCGTCCAATACGTGGTCGGAATTCTGCCTTTGAGCGCGCCCATTTTGCGCATGTCCTGTTCACCGGAAAGTGCATGGATAACGCTCCCGGAAGCAAGGAACAAAAGGGCTTTGAAGAAGGCATGGGTCATCAGATGAAAGATGCCCGCGCCGAATGCGCCCACGCCGCACGCCAGGAACATATAGCCCAACTGGCTGACCGTCGAGTATGCCAGCACGCGCTTGATATCGTTCTGCACCAGGCCGATCGATGCCGCCCAGATCGCCGTCGCCGCGCCGATCCCCGCCACCCACGCCAGCGCCCTGGGGGAAAGCGCGTAAAGCGCATTCGAGCGCGCCACCATATACACGCCGGCGGTCACCATGGTGGCCGCATGAATCAAGGCGCTGACCGGGGTGGGGCCTTCCATGGCGTCAGGCAGCCAGACATAGAGAGGAATTTGCGCGGATTTCCCCGTTGCGCCGACGAAGAGCAAAATGCAAATCGCGAAGATAACCCCGCCGCCCACATGGAGGTGCGGGTTCCGAACAATGTCAGTGATGCGCTGAAAATCTAACGTCCCAAAGGTTACCACCAGCAGCATCACCCCGAGCAAGAACCCGGCGTCACCGATCCGATTGACGATGAAGGCTTTTTTCCCGGCATCCGAGGCCGACTTGCGCAGAAAGTAGAATCCGATCAGCAAATAAGAGCAGAGGCCCACGCCCTCCCAGCCCACAAACATCATCAGGTAGTTGTCCGCCAGGACCAGGACCAGCATGGAGAACATGAACAGGTTGAGGTAGCCGAAGAAGCGGTAATACCCACCTTCATGCGCCATGTACCCGATGGAGTAAACGTGAATGAGAAAGCCCACGCCGGTCACCACCAGCATCATGACGCAGGAGAGCGGGTCGAGTTGCATACCCACGCCGACGTTGAGGTTTCCCAAAGACCCGTTCGACAAATGGAACGCCCCGGCAGGCAACCAGGTGTACAAGGGCCTGAGGAAAACGTGGTGATACGACTCCGGCAGGCCCAGGAATTGCGCAAAGCACCCTAAGGCCCAAAGGAACGACAGGCCCGGCAGCCCGACGGAAACGGCTGAAACCGCCTTATTCGACAAACGTCGGCCGAAAAAGAGCTGAATCGCAGCCCCTGCGAACGGGAAGATCGGAATTAACCAAATATAGTCCAGCATGGTCATCAAAAGTTTAAAGGGTAAAGGCTAAAGGGTAAAAGGGTAAAAGGGAAAGGTTAAAGGCTAACAACAACCTTGCCTACACATTGCCTTACCGCCTCTACTTCATCCTTGTACTTCTTAACCCTTAGTCCTCAACCCGTTCTTGGCGCTGCGTATGATGGCTGTAATCACAGCGTAGATTTCTTCAGTCTCCTTCATCAAGGGGGTCAAACGCCGCTTAGGTACGATTGCTCCTTCCGCTATCAAACCAAGCCAGTAAATAGTTTCCCTGGCTTCCTTCTGAGCGATCCCATATTTGTGGACGAAGTCCGCTCGTGTTTCTCCCGCTTGTGCTTCCTCGACATTCGTTCCAATCGATGTGGCGGCCCGCAAGAACTGCTTCCCTATGACCCACCCTGCACCATCCTTGGCTTCCTGCAATGCATGGTAAAGATTGATTGCCCGGAGCGAATATTGGAAGGCGCGTCGTCGGATGTCACGCACATTTTGTTCTGCCATCTCCGTCAATCTGCCCCTATAGCCTTTATCCTTTACCCTTTAAACTTTACACTTTTGTCTTACCATTTCAATAAGTCAATTTCATCCGCATTGACCGTCTCTTTATTACGGAAGAGGGCGATAATCAAGCCAAGTCCCACGGCCGCCTCGGCGGCAGCATCGGTGATTACGAAAATCGCAAAGACTTGGCCATCCACGGACTTGAAATACTGCGAGAGCGCCACCAGGTTGATGTTGACGGCGTTCAGAATCAGCTCGATCGACATCAGGATAATCAGCACGTTACGCCGAGTCAGCACCCCAATAACGCCGATCGTGAACAATCCGCTGCCGAGAAAAATGTAGTATTCCGTGGGGATCATTCCAGTTTCCTCTTGGCCATAATCACGGCGCCCACCATCGCCACCAGCAACAACACTGAAGCGATTTCCACCGGCAACATGTAATTCTGGTAGAGAGCCATCCCCACCGCCTGAGTGTTTTGAGCGGGAGCATTCACCATCGGACGGGCTGGCAGGTTCAGCCCCTTCCCGTGGTTGTACAGTGCATATCCGACTATGGCGAGCAATAGAACGGCGGTCACCAAAGCCACTGGCCATTGCCGTGCGAAGCGCGCCTGCTTCAGAGCCACATCGATATCCACCAACATGACGACGAAGAGGAACAGCACCATGATGCCGCCGACGTACAGAATGATTTGCACCGCGAAGAGGAATTCGGCGTGTTGCAAAAGAAAAATTCCGCCCACGGCAAAGAGTGTCACCGTCAGCCAAATCGCGCTGTGCACGGCATTGCGGCGCGTAATCACAAAAACCGCCGACACCAGCGCAACGACGGAGAGAATAATAAACGTGATGAGCTCTAACATGTTTGCCTGCGAGCCAAGAGCTTATAGAATGAAGGCTGAAGGATGAAAGATGAAGGATGAAGTGTAAAAGCATCCCGCATGGGCAGTGGCTCTCTTCTCTTGTACCTCATCCTTCGCCTTTCATACTTCATCCTTCACACTTCATCCTTTACCTTTCATACTTCATACTTCGTTCTTTGCGCTGTATCCTTATCCGTTACCTGGTGTAACGGGAGGGCTGCGGGCCTTCCTCCAGCGCTTGCCGGTCCCAGATCATACCCTCACGCGTGTAGTTGGCGATCTCGAAGTCCTGCGTCAACTCCAGCGCGTCCACCGGACAGGCATCCTCGCACAACCCGCAGAACATGCAGCGCGACAGATCGTAGGTGAACGTGGTCAGTCGCTTCTTGCGATCCTCCGTGCGCGCCCAGCCCACCACAATCAGGTTCTCCGGACAAGCGATCGAGCACAGATTGCAGGCGATGCACAGCGTCTCGCCTGACTCGGGGTGATTGTTCAGGCGCGGCACTCCCCGATAGCGCTCCGCCACCGGCGGCCGCTCGAGCGGATACTGCTCCGTGTACGTGGCGTCCGGCCGCTGATAGGAAAACGTCAGCCGCAAGCCTTTGATCAGGTCGATCAGAAATATCCGCCGGAGAAAATCTTTCCAATCCATCGTCACCTGCCCAACCACGCCGCCGCCGTCGCCGCGTGGTGGGATAACCAAAAATATCGGGCCACCGCGGTCACAATCAGGTTCGCCAGCGCCAGAGGAATCATCCACCGCCAACCAACGTCCATCAACTGGTCATAGCGATAACGCGGAAAAGTCGCACGATACCAGATGAAGGCGTAGAGGAAGGCCAGCACTTTGGCGCTAAACCAGAAAATACCCTGAATGGCATTGAGCACCGGCGGATAAGCGAGCAGAATCGCCAGCACCACGAAACATGCAGCCAGGGCAATAAAAAAATAACGGTCCAGCTTCACGGAACTCTTAAGCCACAACCAAAGCACAAACACTCCCGACCCCAGGGTCGCAAGGATCGGAGTGTACTTGAGGAAATCGAGCGCCCCGTAACTGGCAAACGGCCGCAACCATCCTCCCATAAAGAGGGTCACGGCGATGCACGACACCACCACCATGTTGGTGTATTCCGCCAGGAAATAGAGGGCGAAACGAAAGCCGCTGTATTCCGTATGGAAGCCGGCGGTCAGCTCCGATTCCGCCTCGGGCAGGTCAAAGGGGTTGCGATTGGTCTCCGCCACCGCCGCAATCACGTAAATCACGAAAGCGACCGGCTGCAAGAACACGTTCCAAACCCCCATGCTGAGTTGCCGATTGACAATGTCAACCATGCTGAGGGAATTGGAAATCAGCAGCACGCCCACCAGCGCCATTCCCGCCGCAACTTCATAGCTCACCAGTTGGGCAGAGGAACGCAAGGCTCCCAACAAGGGATAATGGCTGTTGGACGCCCAGCCTCCCAGAATAATCCCGTAGATGCCGAGGGAAGAAACTGCCAGGATGAAGAGGAGGCCGATGTTGATGTCGCTTACATAAAAATTGCCCGCGAAAGGAATGGCGGCAAAAACTGTAAAGGCGGCGAAAATACTGATGGCCGGCGCCAGGAGGAAAAGCCACTCGTCCGCGCCCGCCGGAATAATATCCTCTTTGAGCAATAGCTTTATGCCATCCGCCACCGGTTGCAGCAGCCCCCAGGGGCCCACGCGCATGGGTCCCAATCGCGCCTGCATGAAGGCCAGGACCTTTCGCTCCATATAGACCAAGTAGGCGACGATCCCCGAGATGACCAAAAAAATGATGAGAATCTTGATAGTGGCGAGGAGTAGCGGGTTGGCGATGAGGAAGGTGCTTGTGTTCTCGAGCATGTTAAATCCGCGGTCAGTCATTAGTGATTGATGATTGGTGATTTGTGATTGACTGCCCTACACCCAGGAAGATTCCCAACCGCCCGGGTCACGCAGACAATCACCAATCACAAATCACCAATCACCAATTGTCATCGATCCACTTCTCCCAACACGATGTCGATGGTTCCAATGATCGCAACCACATCGGCAATCAGGTGCCCCTCCGCCATCTTATCCAACGCCTGCAGGTTAAGGAGCGAGGGCGGCCGCACCCGCACACGGTAAGGATTGACCGTCCCGTCGCTGACCACGTAATAGCCCAGTTCGCCTTTGGGCGCCTCGATGGAATGATAAACTTCGCCGGCCGGCGGCTTGATGACTTTTCCCACTTTTCCAAAAATCGGCCCGGGCCCGAGGCGCTCCACGCATTGGCGGATGATGCGCACGGACTGGCGCATTTCCGCCATGCGCACGATGTACCGGTCGTAGGTGTCACCGTGCTCACCAATCGGCACATCGAATTCGACCTTATCATAGGCTTCGTAAGGCTGGGCTTTACGAATGTCCCACTTCACGCCCGAACCCCGCAGCACGGGTCCCGTCACCCCGAGGGCAATGGCGTCTTCCCCCGAGATGACCCCGATGTTTCGCGTCCGGTTGATCCAGATGCGATTCTTGGTGAGGAGTTGTTCGTATTCATCGATCTTGGGCAGGAAGTAGTCGCAGAACTTCACCACAGCCCTTTCGAACCCGTCGTAGAGGTCGTATTGCAGGCCGCCAATACGGAAAGCGTGGGTGGTGAGGCGCGCCCCGCAATACTCCTCGAAAATCTTCAGGACTTCTTCGCGCTCGCGAAAAGTATAGAAAACCGGCGTCATGGCGCCGATGTCGAGCGCGTGCGTCCCCAGCCAGATCAAGTGGCTGGCGATGCGCTGCAATTCCGCCAGAATCATCCGCGTGTACTGCGCGCGCGGAGGGATTTCCACGCCCAGCAGCTTCTCGACGGCTTCCACGTATCCCATGCCGTTGGTCACGGCCGCGCAGTAATCCATGCGATCGACGTAAGGGGTGAACTGGGCGTAAGTGCGGTTCTCCGCAATCTTCTCCACGCCACGGTGCAGATACCCGATGATGCATTCCGTCCCCAGCACGCGCTCGCCGTCCAGCTTGAGCTTGACGCGCAAAACCCCGTGCGTGGCGGGATGCTGCGGCCCCATGTTAAGGACCAGCTCGTTGGCGTCGAGAAATGTGGCTTCCGGCATGGCTTACGGTCCGCTCTCAGTTCCTCAGTCGGCTCTTTCGCATGTTACTCGTCACGATTCGGTCGTCACTGCGCTTTCACTGTCCGCTCTCGATTCCCAGGTTGGCTTTTACCCAAGCTTCGTCCTGCTTCAGGATGTCGTAATCCTTGCGCAGTGGGTGCCCGACCCATTCGTCAGGCAGGAGAATCCGCTTGAGGTCCGGATGGCCTTCGTAGACCACGCCGAACATATCGTAAATCTCGCGTTCCAGCCAATTGGCCGTGGGCCATACGCTGGTGACCGACGGAACGGTTTCTCCCGCGCCCACTTGCACCCGCAAACGCAGGCGGTTGTTCCGTTCAAAGGAGTACAAATGATAGACAATGTCGAAGCGTTTTTCGCGCTTGGGGTAATCCGCCGCGGTTTCATCCGTTAATAAGATATAAGCCCCGCCGTCCGGGCTCTTGAGGAATTGGCAAAATGCCAGCAAGTGTTCCTTCGCCACATTCAACGATGGCATGTTGCGGAAAATCACCGCCTCGCTGATCGCGCCCGGGAATCTTTTCTGGAGGTCATCCAGCAAGGGGCTTGACCACGGATCAGGTTTGACGGGAGCTTTGGGAGCAGCAGCCGGCTTGGGCGGCACCGCGCCCGGGGGTTTGGGCGGCGCACCGGCAGGAGGCTTGGCGGGCGCGCCGGGCACACCACCACCGGCGCCGGTGGGTGTGGGCGGCTGGGTGGGTGCGCCGCCGATTGGCTTGGCGGGGGTGCTTGCCCCGCCCTCCGCCGCAGGCTTTGGCGTTCCCGCCCCTTCCGCCGCCTTGGGCGGCTCCTGTTTTTCGTTGGCCATGGGCCTTTCGTGGTTTCCGGTGAGTCCTTGATTCCCGCCTTGAAATGTTGAATTCTCGCATACGCCATCCACCATGTCAACAACGGCGAGCAACACAACGGCGAGCACAACAGCGAACCACGGTAAACCGCGGAGAGTGGGTCAGTTTGAAATGATCGGGCGAAGTTTTCGTGAAGCAGCCCTTCCGGGGGCTGCGAACAGATTAGCGGGGGCCGGAGCCGCTCCAGATGGAAAGGTCAGAGATGAAGCTTAGGATGCAAGCATTGGCGGAACAGCGGAAGGTAGCGCGGTTGGAACAGCGCCATGGCGAGGGCGAAGAAGCCTGTCGTGCCCGCAAACGCGATCAGGAGCTTGGGAATATCAGCCCAGCTCCGGTCCGATCTCCGCATATACAGGACGCAGCATCCTACGATCACCAGCAGGTTGCCGAACCATGCTGGCACAGAAATGAATAAGTCGGGGCGGGACAGATGGCCGGAATGGACCAGCAAAAGAGCTTGGTCTAAGCCATTCTTGAGAAAAGTGTTCACAAACAGCGTCGTGTAATTCCAAAACGCGGCAGCCCCAAAGCCCACAAACAGACCCCATTTGTTATCCATCCAGACCAGACCCATCGTTGCAAGATACATCCACGCCTGAAAGAAATGAAGCCAACGAATATCAGCTTCCCAATAAGCAGAGATAAAGAGAACGAGGATGAAGATCACTCCGCCTAAGCTTATAATCCAAATGCCTGGTCCGGCTTTCGTATGATCCATATTTGCGGCTACGCAGAAGAAAGGTGAGAAGTTCCCGGAAAACGGATGAGCGGAAACCATGAATTCCTCAGGTTCCTCGCCTTTCTCCGGATTCAATCTTAAGGAGCTATCATGCAAATCAGCAGGAGAAGTTTTTTATCCGTTACGGCCGGTTCTCTCATCGCGCGAACAAATCTCCCGGCGGAAATGCGCATGTCCAGCCGCGAGCGGGTTGACCGCGCACTCGAAGGCCGCGAGGTCGATCGCCCCCCTTTCAGCTTCTGGCACCACTTCGGCCTCCAGAAGGAGCCACCGGAGCGCTTTGTCCAGGCCACTTTGGATTTCCATTCTAGGTTCAAGACCGACCTTGTCAAAGTGATGAGCGACTTCCCGTATCCCCAGCCCAAAGGCCCGTGGTACGACCTCCGGGAAGAAGCCAACCCTTTCCCTGCCCAAGTCCAAGCACTGACCTCGATCGGTCGAAGTCTTGGCCGCCAGGCCTACTTCCTGGAAACCATCTTCAACCCCTGGAAGGTCGCCGAAAACCTGAGTTCCCCGCAGGAGGTCCTGCGGTCGAAGGAAGAGAACCCCCAGCGCCTGCTCGATGCGCTGGAGGCGATTACCAAATCGGAAGCCAACCACGCGCGGCGGGCGGTGGCGGCAGGGGCCAGCGGCGTTTTCCTGGCGATCGCCAATGCCCAGGACGGCATTCTTTCCCCGGATGACTACGCGAAATTCAGCGAGCCGTTTGACCGGCTGGTCCTCGAGGCAACGGCTCAGGCTCCTCTGAACACTCTGCACTTGCACGGCAACCGAGTTTACCTCGAGCGCTTTTACAAGGGCTGGGCGGCCAGCGTCATCAACTATTCCGTGCAGGGAACGCGCGTGCCCATCCGCCGCGCGCGCGAACAATACAGCGGCGTACTGCTGGGCGGGCTGGATGAGGAACGCTTCCGCTCACTCTCTGTTGAAACCTTGCGTTCGCAGTATGAGAGCGCCCGGAAGGAAGCGGGCAAACGCTTCATTCTCGCGCCGGGTTGCTCCGTTCCGAATGACTCCACGGATGCCGAACTCTTGCGAGTCCCCCAAGTACTCGGCGCCTGAGGACGTACTCACCTGATTACCTGTTTACCCGCCGCAGGGCATTGCACCCCTGTCTCCTTTGCCGCCCCTGATGAATAAAATCTAACGCAAGTTCCTTTCCCGATCTGCCGATAACCATGATTGAACAACGTGTGTTGGGGCCCGCGCCGCGGGGTCCTTCGAAACATGGAGGTTTTGGATGCAATATATTTCGTTCAATCCCGCAAGGATCTCAACCCCGGGTGCAGTCCCTCCGCGGGGATTAGAGCCAGCCTCTAACCATCGGACTGAGCCCGCCAACCCTGCCAGCACCCTTCACGTTCGTTTCTATCAGGACACCCGAGCCTACGATCGGGGCTTCCAGGCGTTTTATGATGAGCCGATCGGAGAAGATTTCGACGTTGACCAGCAGTATAAGACATGGAAGCTGGTCACCGTTTGGGCCGTGGCCATTGTGGGGAGCTGGGCACTCTTCATTGGCGGCGTGTTGATGGTCCGCTCTTTTCTTCACTGAACCCCGCAACTCCGAAAAATGGTTCCGCAATCCGACCCAGAAAAGCACCCTTACTTACTCTAACCCCAACTCATTGACTCCAATAGTAAGTTTCAGCGTGTCTTCAGTATAAATGTAATCTTAAAACGAATGCAGATTAGACTTGAAAATGAACTATATCTCAGACCCCCCTTTTTGATTTAGAATAGCATCTGATAAAGAGGAAAGATTGATGGAGGAAACGGATATGCGTTCACGCGGCATCGCCAAAATCCAGAAGACCATTCGCTTTCCGAAGCCTCTGCTGGAGGAAATGGAGCAGACGATCAGAAGCTGTCGGCGTGGGGAATCGTCCAACGATTTTATCGTGAAGGCGATGCAACTTAGAATTAGCCTCCTTAAGCGCAAGGAACTCGATGCCAAATTCTCGGGTATGTCCAAAGACCCCGATTACCAGCGGGAGGCTCAATTAACCGCGGAGGAGTTCGAAAGTAGTGACTGGGAGACAGCGAAGCTTCTCGATGATTAGAAACTGGCGCGAGGAGGTCTTGCTCAATGCGCAGAGGAGAGGTTTACCAAGCCGACCTTAATCCCGTGCAAGGATCGGAACAAGCTGGAACCAGGCCGGTCATCGTCGTGAGCAGAGACGCCATTAATGATAACAGCCCCGTGGTGATCATTGTGCCCATAACCGGCGCTGAGAACAAAACGAAACTCTATCCCACCCACGTCTTGCTAAAAGCCGGTTCGGGAGGCCTGCCGAAAGACTCCATTGCCATCGCCGAACAAGTACGTGCTATTGCCAAGACTCGCCTGCGAATCAATATGGGACAATTGCGACTTGAGCACATGAACCGACTTTCGACAGCTCTGAAAATTGCGATGGACCTTCCATAATTAACCATGACTGATTTAATTCAATCCGAAGCAGAACTTGAAGACCGCCTCTCCACGCCCAGCGCCGACGACGTGGCATTCTTCCGCGAACTGGAGGGCGATTTGCTGATTATCGGCGTGGCCGGCAAGATGGGCCCCAGCTTGGCGCGGCGGGCGGTGCGCGCTGCCCGGGCCGCCGGAGCGCCACGTCGCATCATCGGCGTTTCCCGATTCTCCACCCCCTCGTCAGAACTCTCCCTGCAAGAGGCTGGGGTTGAAACCCTCCGCGCCGACCTGTTGGATTCGGGAGCCATTTCCGCCTTGCCCGATGCCCCAAATGTCATCTTCATGGCGGGGCGCAAATTCGGGTCGACCGGCGCGGAAAGCTTAACCTGGGCGATGAACGCGTACCTGCCGGCGCTGATTGCCGAGCGCTTCCGCCACTCTCGCATCGTGGCTTTCTCGAGCGGCAATGTTTATCCCCTCGTGCCGGTGGAATCCGGCGGCGCCACGGAGGAAACCGTTCCCGCGCCGGTCGGTGAGTACGCGCAGTCGGTGCTGGCGCGCGAACGCATCTTCGAGCACTTCTCCCGCCAACACGGAACGCCGGTCACCCTGCTGCGGCTGAATTACGCCATTGATCTTCGTTACGGTGTTCTGCTGGATATCGGCAGCAGGGTTTTTGAAGGCCGCCCCGTTGACGTCACCATGGCAGCCGTCAACGTGATCTGGCAGGGTGACGCCAATTCCGTGGCGCTGCGTAGCCTCGTGCACGGCCAAACGCCTCCTTTCATTTTGAACTTGACCGGCCCGAAGACGCTCTCGATTCGAGACCTGGCCCATCGCTTCGGCAAAATCTTCGGCCGCGCGCCGGTACTGGAAGGTCAGGAAGCCGCGACCGCCCTGCTCAACAATGCCAATCTCTGTTGCCGTCTGTTTGGCGCTCCCTCCGTGACGGTTGAGCAGATGATCGAGTGGACGGCGCACTGGATCATGTCCGCGGGCGCCACGCTCAACAAGCCCACGCATTTTGAAAGCCGGGACGGAAAATTCTAGACCTGCGACTTGGTCCCCCGTGCAAGACCGGCTCGCCGATCCCGCGTTATTGAGCCAGCGACAAATCGTGGTTTGAGTCTTCGTGCCATGGGCGGCCCCCCCGCGCCCGAGCACGGCCGGGACGGCCGTGGCACGTCCCAGGTTCCGGCTCCACCCATCCCTCATGGACTTCCATCCCGCCGTGTCCCTGCCGACACACCGTCTGCCACGGGACACGTTCCGCCTACCCTGATTCATTGGTAACAAGCCTGGAATCAATTACATCGCCTCCGGCTAGTGGCGTGCTTCCCCTATGGCGTGCGAGGCAAGAACAACCTGAGCGGAGGGGATGAACATGAGCGGCGAGACGAAGCAAGAAACGATGGTAGCAAGGCGAGTTCGGAGCCGAATCGGACTTTTCCTTGGAACCGTAACGCTCTTCTGGTCGGCGCAGCTTTTGGGAAAAGATTTGAGCATGACCAATAGCCGTCGCGACGAGAGCGAGGAAGCGCCCCGGCACGTGCTCGTGATCAGCATCCCGGACCGAAAGCTCGCGGTAACGGAAGAAGGCCGGGTATTGAAGGTCTACTCCGTGGCCGTGGGAGCCGCGGTGAGCCCCAGCCCGACGGGGACCCTGAAGATCATCAACAAGGTGATCGGCCCCACTTACTTCCACCAGGGCAAAGTGATCCCGCCGGGAAAGTTCAACCCGCTCGGAGATCGTTGGATGGGCCTGAGCCAAAAAGGTTACGGCATTCACGGGACCAACGTCCCCAGCTCCATCGGCAAAGCGACCTCGCACGGATGTATCCGGATGGGCAAACACGATGTGGAGGAATTGTTCGAATTGGCGCGGGTCGGCGACATGGTGGAAATTCACGGCGAGCGCGACGCGCAAGTAGCCGGGATTTTTGGCAGCCCGGCAGTGGTTACCTCCGCAGTGCAGCCGGCCACGCCCGCAGCGGCGCAGGTTGTTACCCGGCCCTCGACCGAGTTCTCACCCTTGGTGATGGCCGCGATGGCGGAAGAAGCAGAGAGCAGGCAGTAGCCGTTAGGCAGGAGTCAGGAGTCAGAAGAGGGAGTACAAAAAGCAGAAGGCAGCAGGCAGTAGGCAGTGGGCAGGTGGGCAGCAGGCAAGTGGGGCAAGGGTGCGAATTTCGAGTTCCGAATCTCGAAACCCGTGTCCCGTAACCCGGTTTCAAGCAATCGACAATCGTCAATCGTCAATCGAAAATCAAAAGGAGGCACGTATGTTGCTACTGAAATATCTCATGATGATCGCGGGCATGGGGATGTACGTCGTGGCCGCAACCTTAGTGGCTTATGACCTTTACATGGCTGACAAACACCGGCGCCTTCTGGCTCCGGGCGCTGCGGACAAAATTTCAACTCTGAAACCAACCCATTGGAAAGCGGCAAAGAAGCTGGCGATGGTCGCCTGGCTGCCTTTGCTCATCGGTTTGAGCATTGTAGTGGTGCCCAGCGGCATGGCGGGCGTGCGCGTCAGCCAGATTTCCGGCACGCGACCGGGGACGTTGTATCCCGGCATGCACTTCATCAAGCCGCTCATCGAACGCGTGGTGATCTTCGATGTGCGCGACCACATCTTTACCACCGAGGCGGCGGAAACCACTAAGAAGGCCGAGATTCTCAGGGTAACGTCGCAAGAGGGGTTAACCATCGGGTTGGCCGTCAACGTCCGTTACCGGCTCGACGCGCGCCGTCTCGATTACATCCAGAACAACCTGCCGCAACCGGTGGAAGAGGAAATCGTCCCACCGGTGGTGGCCAGCGCCTTCCGCGAGGTGGTGCCCAATTACACCGTACGCGACGTTTTTGCCGCGCGGCGCGAGGAGATCCAAAAGCGCACCGCCGATGAAATCGCGAAGCGCCTGGGCGCGGACGGAATAGTGTTGAAGGAAGTGATGGTGCGTGACATCAAGCTGCCCGACGAATACGCCAAGGGGCTGGAAGGGTTGCTGCTGAAAGAGCAGGAAAACGACCGGCTGGTGTTCGACACCCAGATTCAGGAAAAGCAGGTGCGCATCGCCGAACTCCAGGCCGAAGCCGAGAAGGTGCAGGCGGTGAAACATGCCGAGGGCGAGGCGCAAGTCCGCGTGCTGCAAGCCAAGGGCGAGTCCGACGCCATGCAGTACACCCTGCCCCTCAAGGAAAAACAGATCGCGCAAACCCGCATGGAAGCTGAGGCGCGCAAGGAATCGACGGTGAAGAACGCCGAGGCCGCGGCGCAAGCCAAGGTGATCGACGGCAAGGCGGAACTCGAGCGCCGCAACATGATGGCGGACGCGGAGGCCAATCGCATAAAGGTGACGGCGATTGCCGACGCCGACCGCCTGAAAAGCGAGGCGAGCGTGCTCAAGCAGAATCCGCTGCTGATTAATAAGATCATCGCCGAGAAGCTTTCCGACAAGGTCCAGATCATGATGGTGCCCTCCGACGGAAAATTCTTCCTGACGAATGATCTGATGCACGGCGTGCCGACGCAGCCCGCCGAGCCGGAAGCGCCACCGGAAAGAGCTGAGGCGCGTCAGCCGAACGAGCAGTAGGGGAAGAGCAGGAGTCAGGAGCCAGGAGTCAGGAGTCGGGAGTCAGAAAGCGGTGGGCAGGTGTAGCGCGGACCTGATTTGCAGGTCCGCGGTTCGTCCTACGAAAAGCCGCGGACCTGCAAATCAGGTCCGCGCTACACGCCCTTTGTAAGGTGAATATCAGGCGAAATTGAAGTAGTGGGTTAGATTACTATGGTGGCAATCTATGCTCGCCGAAAAAAATATGAGTATTAAGCTCGGCGTTCCTGAAACGTTGCTACAATAGTCTAACCTAACCCACTACCATGAGCTTCGGCCACTGCATGAAACCGGAACGATGAAAAAGTTGTCACAGTATTGTCATCACCTTTATCTTCTATGCCTACATTCTATTTTCCCCTGATAAGCGAAAACAATAGTACCAAAGTGCTGCCTCGTACGAAACATCGCAAGACCCAAATTCAAATTACCCACTTGGTTTGATAAGCGGGCAGGTGTAGCGCCGACCTGATTTGCAGGTACGCGGTTCGTCCCATATTCGCTAAAAAGAACCGCGGAGAAGGTCCAAGGCGGCGCCGAGCGCCGGGGTGGTTAGCCTGGATTTCTCACCAGGCCGGGCCTTTTCTGCTGTCAACCAGCGACAATTTGGCGTCCTGTCCTTCGGACAAATTACACCCCATTTTCAGTTTTTTGGGGGTTGCTTGTAAGTGGGTTTCTTTTCAGGATGCTGATGGCTTTGGGAGGAGAAAAAGCCGCTTTCCAACCTTTTATTTTCAATAAGCTGACGGCTTAGGGCGTTTTGCCAACAAGTGACATAAAGCCGCGCTGTCATCGGTACAATTTGTCTTCTTGCATCGTCGTTGATCATCGCGCTTGCCACCGATCCACCCGTTCCCCCCAAAGCGTTACTAGCCTTGATCATGAGCTAGAGTATAGGCTAAATAATCGAACTTGTCAAGAAGAATGTGCAGCGCCCGGAAAGGGGCCGTCCGGCCACTTCTCAGGTCCCTCGCATTCAGGTGGGCAACCCGGGTCAGCTCCTCAAGTTGAAAACCTGAAGCCGCAATCAGCCCCCTTAATGGGCCTGAGCCCTTTATCCAGCATTGGCTGGCGGCACACAGAGTGAAATCCTATTAATAGGTCTGCAACTGCAAGATTCCCGTCGCCTGGCCGTTGCCATCCACCTCCAATAACAACACGGTGGAGCTGTTCACAATGTAGAAGATCTCGTTCAATGTTCCAGTCGTACTTGTGTTCAAGGTGCCGGTGAAACGGCCGTTAGCATTCGCGTTAAAGGACCCCGTTAATCCAATATCCGGCGCCGGAGGTGGGGCGCCGCTGCCAGGATAATTCGGGAAAAGTTGGTTGATATCGACATGCCCGGCGGACAAGGCTGAAACGCCGTCCGCAGCTACTTGGCCGACCACGTCCTCCTCACCGGTCGTTAGGGTGGAGTTAACGTTGATCGTGACGGCGGAGTCAAAGATGATAGCATAGTTCCCCTGGAACGTCGAGCTCGTAATCGACGCGCTCTGAGGCAATGCCGCGCCAATTCCGGTCAAGCCCGGATCAAGCTCGACGAGCTGCAACCCCTGCAACCCCTGAATTTGCGCCACGTAGATCCCAAACGTAGACACCCCTCCGGTGGGGCTACTAAGGGTCAGTGTGCCGCGACCGTTTGCACTCATAGTGTACGTTCCCGTGGGGGTTCCATTCGACACCTTACCGGCATTGTTGACGTCAACTGTTGCACTCGTCAGACCACCACTACTATTGGCCGTGAACAGGCCACCCGCGGCCATAGAGCTAGCTGCGTTCGCCGTCGGACCCGCCAATGTAAAGGCGTAATTACCCGTGATCGAACTAGATCCGGTTCCCTGCGCGTAAGCGGTGCCGCCGGTCACCCCACACGCATCCGTTTCAACGAATTGAACGGTTGTGGAATTCACCACATAATAGACAAAAGTCAGGGTCGAGGGAGGTGCCGGGCAGGCTACACTACTGAATACCATGGGGAGGGTAGCCGTTCCCCGGCCGAACGTGTCCTCAAAGGAAGGGGCGTATGAACCCGACCCGACCCCGTTCTTAGGAATAGTACTGACCACGCCGTTGTCATTCACATCCATCGAAACCCCGGTGAAATTCCCGGCTACGCCTGCCGTCAGGACGCCACCCAGTGACATAGGCACCGCTGGACCTGTAGTGGTCGCAAAGATTGGGGTGATGTCGAGGCCCGTGAAAGCAAATGAATAGCCGCCACTCGACAAAGTGGTGGCTGTCTGCTGGTCGAGGCTTCCACTCGAAGTGGCGGAGGTATCAAACTCGGTGATGAGGATGTGCTGGGAGCTGGCCACCGAAATGCTCATGGTTTGCGTGCCATTCACTCCGAGGGAGGCGGCATTTTGTAAATTCAGCGTAATTGTGCCACGCCCATCGCTCCCTATTTGATAATTTCCGCTCTGGATAGTGATTTGACCAGGATAGGAAACAGGAATGTTCTCGTTAATGTAATCTTCTTCGCCTGCCGTGATGTTACCGGCCCCATCCGCCTTGAGCGTGCCCGCGACGGTGTAGAAGAGGCTAGTAAGATTGTCTATCCCCTTCACCAGGAAAGTGTATTGGCCACTAAGGAGTGAGACGTTACCCGGACTCGTGATGCTTATCGTCCCGCTGACAGATTTTGTAGGATCGGCGTTGGCGGTGGCGGTAATCGTCACCGTGTTGCCGGTGGGAATGGTGGCGGGAGCTGTGTAATTCGTAGTTTCATTGTCTTGCTGCGTGGAAGTGGGATTAAACGAGCCACAACTCAAACTACCACTCGCGCAGCTTACCGTCCAGGTCACACCTGCGTTCGCAGGGTCGTTGAGGACCGTCGCACCAAATGCCGCCACGCTGGAGGTATTCATAGAAGCCGGCAACGGTTGGGAGAAGGTGATGGAAACAGGAGCTTCAACCTGTACGCTGGCCGTTTGGGAAATGGAGGGATTTGCCGTGGCCGCAGCGGTGATGGTCGCAGTAAAATTTCCGGTCGTCAGTGTCGCCGGGGCCGTGTACGTGGTGGGGGAGCCACTGGTCGTGTGAGTAGGATTGATCGAACCGCAATTCGATTGGGTCTGGGGACATGTCACTTCCCAACTGACGCCCAAATTCAAGTTGTCATTGGTGACGGCGGCGTTAACCGTGGCCTGGGCAGAAGTGCGCAAGAAGGAGGGCGGCGTCTGGGTAAACGCGATGGTAATAGGTACGGTGATTGCCACAGTCGCGGAGACCATCTTCGTCGGGTCGGCAGTAGAGGTGGCGATAATCGTAACGGTGTTGCCGGGAGGCACCGAAGTGGGAGCCGTATAGGTTATCAGAACCCCACTGGCCGTGTGGGCGGGGGAACTACTAAACAAGCCGCAGCTTGAGCTCCCGCAGGTCACCGACCAGTCCACGCCCTCGTTCAGGGAGTCGTTGGCCACGAAGGCGGCAACCTTTACCTTGGCTCCAGCCCCCATGGAAGGAGGCGGCGCCTGCGAGAAGGTGACCGAAATGGTTGGCAAGGTGGAAATCGTCACCGTAGCCGTGACCGTCTGGGTTGAAGAAGTCGTCGAGGCAGCAGTGATAGTCACCGTGTTGCTGGAAGGCACCGAAGCAGGGGCCGTATAAGTGGTCGGGGCGCCGCTGGCGGTGTGAGAGGGGTTGAATGATCCGCAACTCGAACCGCCGCAAGACCAGTCAACGCCTCCGTTTGCCGGATCGTTGATGACGGTGGCCACCAAGGTCGCCTGGGCATTCGTCTGCAAGGAAGGAAGCGGCGCTTGGCTCAAGCAAATGGCCGGAGTGCTGGCGAGTTGCTGCAATTGCACCAGACCTGTGCCTTGGTTCAAGGGATCGAAGTCCAGGAAGAGCCCCTGGGTGCAGCCCAAGACGTAGAAAACCCCTTGGACTATGCCGGTGGTGGAGGTGGTCATGATGCTGCCAAACCGTCCATTCGAGCTCGCGGTGAAGGCTCCCCCCGTCAGGGTGTCCCCGGTTTTCAGAGTCTGGCTGCTGGGCTGGTTGGTGTTCAGGGTTCCGGTGAGGGCGGAAACGCCGTCCGAAACCACTTGGCCAACCGAATCCTCTTCGGTGCCCGCAATAGCCGCGTCGAAGTTGAAGGCATACTTGCCCATGAAGGTGCTGGCAGAAACAAACGGACTCTGGGCAAAAGCGGTCCCACTCGTCGTCAAATTCGTATCGAGCTCGAGGACAAGAGCACCTTGGTTCGCGGTTAGATAGATTGCAAACAGAGACGGACCGCCTACCCCTAAGCCCGTAAAGTTAAGGGTGCCGCGCCCGTTGGAAGCAATCGTATAGGTACCGTTGGCGCCGAGCGGGAGGCTGGTTACGACCCCGCCGTTGTTGGAATCCACGGTTCCGCTGGTGAGGTTGCCATTTCCGTCGGTGATGAAAAGCCCGCCCATTACCAGGGGGACTGGCGAAGTGTTGGTAAAGTTCTGGCCGCCGACGGTGAAACCAAAGTTACCGGAAAGCGAAGCATTCGAAAAGGTCGTGGAACCCTGCGCGAACGCCGGGCCGACGGTAAGAAAGCTGGTGTCGACCTCGACGAAGTCAAGCATTCCGGAGTTGACCACATAATAAGTGAAGCTGGAGGAGCCAAGTGTGGCCGTGCCCCTTCCGAAGGAGTCCGGCGCCGTATAGGTCCCCGAGGTAAATGAATTTGCCGAGACCGCCCCGCCATCATTCACGTCATTTGCTGAACTACTGATGTTTCCGGCACCATCAGCGGTTATCACCCCACCCAGAGCCATATTGGTTACGGCGGTGTAATCGAGACCCGAGAAGAGGAACGCGTAGGGGCCGGAAATGGAACCAAGCGAAAAATTGCCAGGGGTCTGGAGGTCAAGGCTCCCACTGGAGGTGGCAAAGGTGTCGAACTCAATGACCAGCGCGTGCTGGGGAGTGACCACCGCGAAGCTTAAGGTCTGCACCCCGTTCACGTCAATGGTGGTGTCCGAGGCGGTGAGGGTCATCGTACCGCGTCCGTCCGTGCCGATCGTGTAGGTTCCGGTCAGAGTAGCCTCATGCGCGGCGACGGTATCAACAAAATCCTCTTCCCCGGCGGTGATGTTGCCCAAGCCATCGGCGGTAATGCTGCCGACGGCTGCATAGGTACCGGTGCCATTGGTGTCAATGCCTTTAACGGAGAATGCATACTGTCCTTTGAGAAGCGACACGAGCCCCGGGTTGGTGATGGCGACGGGGGCGGAGGCCGTCACGGCCGGGGCGGCGGTGGAGGCGGCGGTAATCGTCACGGTATTGCCGGGAGGCTGGGAAGTGGGAGCCGTAAAGGTCGTCGTAACCCCGCTGGCCGTGTGAGAGGCAGAGAACGAACCGCACATCGACCCGCCGCAGGTCACGCTCCAGTCCACTCCCAGGTTTGCCGAGTCATTGGCGACGGTCGCGCTGATACTTGCCGACGCCGAGGTCTGTAAGGAAGAAGGCGGCGACTGAGTAAACGCAATGGAAATCGGAGCCACAATCGCGACCGAGGCGGTGACCGTCGTGGTGGGACTGGCAGTAGAGTCGGCGGTAATACTCACCGTACCCCCGGTAGGCACGGTGGGGGGCGCCGTGTAGATGGTCGTGACCCCACTTGCGGTGTGCGTGGGATTGAACGAGCCGCAGATTGACGCACCGCAAGTCACGGTCCAGTCCACACCCTTGTTTTGAAGGTCATTGGCAACGGTTGCGCTCATGACCGCCTGGGCGGACGGCGCCATCGTAGTAGGCGGCGCCTGCGTGAAGGTGATGGTGATAGCCGGCACGATGGTCACGGTTGCGCTCTGACTCTTGGTGGGATCGGCGGTGGAGGTGGCGGTGATGGTCACCGTATTACCGGCGGGCACCGAAGCGGGAGCCGTATACGTGGTCGTTCCACCGCTCGCGGTATGCGCGGGATTGAACGACCCGCACGACCCACTGCAACTCACCGTCCAGTCCACACCCTTGTTCTGCGCGTCATTGGTAACCGTCGCACTCACCGTCGCCGGAGATGAAGCCTGAAGGGAAGAAGGCGGCGCTTGCGTGAGAGTGATAGAAATCGGGTTCGGGTTGACAATGGTCACCGTTGCCGAGGCCGTCTGGGTTGGGCTTGTGGTGGAAGCCGCGGTAATGGTCACGGTATTGCCGGGAGGCACGGAACTGGGAGCGGTAAAGGTGGTGGCCACCCCGCTGGCCGTGTGCGTCGGATTGAAGGAGCCGCAACTCGACCCGCCGCATGTTACTGTCCAGTCCGCACCCTTGTTCTGGGAGTCGTTGGCGATGGTCACACTCAGGGTTGTCTGCGCGCCCAGATTAAGGGTAAGAGGCGGCGCCGGACTGAAGGTGAGGGTGATCGTTGCGGCACTCGTAATCGTCACCGTCGCGGTCGCAACTTTGGTCGGATCAGTGACGGATGTGGCCGTGATGGTCACGGTGCTCCCTGAAGGGACGGTAGCGGGAGCCGTAAAAGTCGTCGTGGCGCCACTCGCGGTCTGCGTAGGATTGAACGAGCCGCAGCTCGAACCGCCGGCGCAAGTCGCGTTCCAGGTCACGCCCGCGTTCGCAGCATCGTTGGCTACCGCGGCGCTTATCGTCGCTTGCGTCCCGACCTGCAAGGAAGTGGGCGGAGACAGGCTGAACGTGACCGAAATCGGAGTGACAATCGTCAGCGTTGCCGAGGCGGTCTGGGTCGGAGCGGCAGTGGACGTAGCGCCGATGTTTACGGTATTCCCCGCCGGGATGGAGGCGGGAGCCGTGAAGGTCGTGGTGGCGCCACTGGCGGTGTGAGTGGGATTGAACGAGCCGCAGCTCGCACTGGAGCAACTCACGGTCCAATCCACGCCCAGATTGGCGCTGTCATTGGTGACCGTTGCGCTGAGCGTGGTTTGGCCGCCGGCGCCCAGGGAAGAAGGCGGGGTTTGCGTGAAGGCAATGGAAATCGGCAAGCCGCCCGAGAGTTGCTGCAATTGCAGCAGGCCGCTGCCTTCGCTGTTGCTATCCACATCGATGAACAGCGCGGTGGAACTATTTACCACGTAAAAGATTTCTTGCCGTGTTCCCGTGGGGCTCATGTCCAATGTGCCCGTGAATCGCCCACTCGAATTTGCGGTAAAGGTCCCGGTAACCGCTGCGTCAGGCGTTAGTGCACTGCTCGCGAACTGGTTCACGTCCACCGTCCCGGAAAGGGCGGAGACACCGTCGGAAACGACTTGGCCAACCCAATCCAGTTCGCCGTTACTGTTGCCATCGAAGTTGGCGGAATAGTTGCCCTTAAACGTCGAGGCGGAAACAGCTCCAGTCTGGGCCCACACGGCGCCGCTGCTGGTCAGACCCGAATCAAGCTCGAAAATCAGGGCGCCCTGATTCTGCGTCAGGTACACGGCAAACTGGGAGAGTCCGCCGACCCCGCCCGTATTGAGGGTGAGCGTGGCGCGACCGTTGGAGGCGACCGCATAGGCTCCCGTGGGCGTGCCGTTGGTCACCGCGCCGGCGTCATTAACGTCCACCACCGATGTGGTGATATTGCCGTTGCCGTCCGTTGTGAACAGCCCGCCCGCTACCAGCGAACCGGTGGCGCTCTTACCGGCGACGGTAAAAGCGAAGTTGCCGGAGAGTGAGGCATTCGAGAAGGGCCCGCTACCCTGCGCCAGCGCCGAGCCAGCCGTGAGCCCGTTGCTATCCGTCTCCACCAGTCTGAGGGTGCTGGAATTCACCATATAATAGACAAACGTGGAGGTACCCAGGTTGGCCGTCCCGCGGCCGAACGAATCAAGGGCTGAATACGTTCCGACAGGACTATTCGCGGAAATTGTTCCGCCATCGTTCACGTCCGCGGTGACGTTCGTGAGGTTTCCGGCACCGTCCGCCGTCAGGACTCCGCCGCGGCCCAGGGCCACCGACCCCTGCTTGGTTGGATCTACGCCCGAAAAGGCGAAGGCGTAACCGCCGGAAATGGAACTCTGCAAGAAGCCGGCGGGGCTCTGGAGGTCGAGGCTCCCGCTGGAAGTCGCGCTGCTATCGAATTCGGTGATGAGGGCATGACGGGAATTCACCACCGCGCAATGCATGGTCTGCGCGCCATCAACTCCAATATTTGCGGCGCTGGAAGTAAGTGACAGGATGCACCGCCCATCGCTCCCAACCGTGTAAGTTCCCGTGAGGCTCGCCTTGCTAACCGAAGTTACCGGATCAACAAAGTCCTCTTCGCCGCCCGTGATGTTTCCAGCCCCGTCCGCGGTAATGCTTCCGACGGCAGCATAAAAGCCGTTGGCATCAGTGCCCGTAAGTATGAAAGCGTACTGTCCGTTTAGGAGCTGGGGCAGCCCCGGGGGTGGCGCAGCCGCAATCGTAATGTTGGCGCTGACACTTTGGGTTGGAGCGGCGGCCGCCGTGGCGGTGATGGTGACGGTACTGCCCGACGGCACCGTGGCAGGCGCCGTAAAGGTCGTGGCTACCCCGCTCGCCGTATGAGCAGGATTGAACGACCCGCAACTGGCGCCACCGCAGCTCACCCCCCAATTCACTCCCTGGTTGGTCAGATCGTTCGCGACCGTGGCGCTGACCATGGCTTGGCCGCTTGTCTGCAAAGAAGCAGGCGGTGAAGTTGTAAAAGCAATGGAGACCAGAGGAGCAATGACGGTCACAGTTGTCAAGGCTGTCCGAGTGGGATCGGCGGTGGCGATCGCGGTGAGGGTCACCGTGCCGCCGGCAGGCGATAATAGCGGGGCCGTGTAACTCGTTGTCGCGCCGCTGGCCGTGTGGGGGGGATTGAATGAACCGCAATTCGCGCCGGCGCAACTGGCCACCCAGTCGACACCCAGGTTTGCGGAGTCGTTGGTCACCGTGGCGCTGAGCGTCGCTTGGGCGCCCGGCAACAAAGAAGACGGCGGAGGCTGCGTGAGCGCCAAGGCGATGGTGGGAGTGCCCGTGTACTGCTGCAATTGCAGGAGGCCTGTGCCCTCGCCGTTGCCATCCGCTTCCAGGAAAAGTACGCTGGAACTGTCTACGACGTAAAAGATTGCTTGCAGAGTCCCGGTGGGGGTCGTGCCCAGGGTGCCGGTAAACCGCCCGGTGGCATTGGCCGCAAAGGCGCCGGTAAGCGCGGCGTCAGGTGTTAAGGTAACTGCCCCGCCGCTTACCACCTGAAGAACATTGGCATTCCCGGTAAGAGCGGAGACGCCGTCCGCGACGACCAGGCCCACGAAATCTTCTTCGCCGGTGCTGACCACCGCCTGAAAGCTTGCCGTGTAATTGCCCATGAAGGTAGCGGCAGAGATCAAGGAAATCTGGCTCAGTGCCCTGCCGCTGCTATTGAAACCGGTATCGAGACCGAAAAGGAGGATGCCCTGATTGGTTGTGGCGTAGATGGCGAACTGAGAGAGTCCACCGACCGGTGCGCTAAGGGTGAGAGTGCCATTTCCCCCGGAGGCGATCGTGTAGGTGCCAGTGGGCGTGCCGCTGGTCACGGTACCGGCGTTATTCACGTCCACGGCTGAGGCGGTGATATTTCCATTCCCATCCGCTGTGAACACACCACCGACCACCAGTGGTGAACCCAAAGAATTCGTTCCCGTTAGGGTAAAGGCGTAATTGCCGGTGAGCGATGCATTGGTGAAGGTGGGAGGCGCCACCGCCGCTCGGGGGGCGGGCGAGGTTGTCCTTGCGAAGGCGCCGTCCGGCGCGCTCACCATCGCCTGAGCGAGGAGGGCGCCGGCAGTAAGGCCGTCATTATCCGTTTCGACAAATCGGAGCGCCCCGGAATTGACCACATAATAGACGAAGCTGGCGGAGCCGAGCGTAACGGTGCCGCGGCCGGACAAGTCGGGGGCGGAATATGTCCCTGTGGGAGAACTATTGGAGGTGACGGTCCCGTTATCATTCACGCTTTCTATCACGTTGCTAAAGTTTCCTCCGCCGTCCGCCGAGAGGACTCCGCCCAGGTTGAGGGCGGCTGGTGGGACCTGTACCTTGGTCAGGTCGATGCCGGAAAACGCAAAGGCATATGCGCCGGAGATGGAGCTCGAGATGAAAGCGCTGGGGGTTTGAAGGTCCAAGGTTCCCGTCGAGTTGGCGCTAGTGTCAGAGATCAGGGAGCGTTGGGGACTGACCACCGTAAAGCCGAAGGTCTGCACGCCATTGACGCCGATCCTGGTATCACTGGCAAGGAGCTTCATCGTGCCACTCCCGTCGCCTCCAATCGAGTAGGTTCCCGTGAGGGTGGCGTGATGCACAACACTCGGGTCCGCCAAATCCTCCTCACCGGCGGAGATGTTCCCCGCACCGTCCGTCGAAATGCTTCCCACGGCAGAGTAGAAGCCGTTGGCGTCAGTCCCCGTAATTAAGAACGCATATTGCCCATTGAGCAGCGTCGCTCTTCCGGCGCTGCTAATGGCTACGGTCGCCGTAACCGTCTGTGTCGGATCGGCCGTAGCCGCGGCAGTAAGGATGACGGTACCGCCCGTAGGCACAGAAGCCGGGGCCGTAAACGTGGTCGGGACGCCATTGGTGGTGTGAGCAGGATTGAAGGAACCGCAGTTCGAAAGGCTACAGTTCACGGTCCAATCCATACCCTGACCCGAGGTGTCATCAGTCACTGCGGCTGCCACCGTCCCGACCGCGGAAGTTTGCAGGGAAGCCGGCGGTAACTGAATGAAATTAATAGACAAGCTGGAGGCGACGCCGTTGACGGCGACGACCGCCGACGTACTTTTGGTGCGGTCGGCCGTAGAAACGGCATTGATGACGACGGAATTATTGGGAGGCAAGGATGAAGGGGCCGTGTAGGTCGTTGGCTGGCCGCTGGCCGTATGAGAAGGACCAAAAGAACCACAGTTTGAACTGCCGCAGGTCACGACCCAATCTACTCCCAGACCCGCCGAGTCATTGGTTACTGTGGCAATAATTGCCGCCGGCGCGGTGGTTAACATCGTGGCAGGCGGCGCTTGCGAAAAGGCGATGGAAATCGGAGCGCTGATTGGCAAAGTTACCACGGCGGTTTTTGTGTTATCAGCGGTAGATGTGGCAGTGATGGTCACATTGCCGCGACCCGGCACGGAATTGGGAGCATAAAACGTCGTTGTGGCCCCGCTGGAGGTATGTTGTGGATCGAAAGTACCGCAGGATTCGCTTCCACAGGTCGCCGTCCAGTCCACACCCGCATTCGAGGCATCGCCCTGAACTGTCGCGCTAACCACCGCCGAGGTCGCCGTCTGGAGAGAAGCCGGGGGGGCCTGAGTGATGGCGATGTTAATGCCGCTCACAATTCCGACGGTCACGGTGACGGTTTTGGTTTTGTCGGCCGTAGATGCGGCGGTAATGTTCACCGATGCGCCGGACGGTAGTGAAGCGGGGGCCGTGAAAACCGTGGCAATACCGGAGGCCGTGTGCGCAGGATTAAACGAGCCGCATTTTGCGGCACTGCAACTCACCGCCCAGTCCACACCTTGGTTTGTGGAATCGTTCGCGACGGTGGCAATGATCTGCGATTGTCCGCTCGTCGGCATCGAGGATGGGGGCACTTGGCTGAATGATACGGTAATAGTGCTGGGGGGGGTATAAGCGGGTCCCCCTCCGCCGCAACCAGCGAGGGTCAACACGGCAGACACCACCAAACACGCGCGGAGTATTATGGCCAGTGGTTCGGAGGAACTTCGGACATAGGTCATTCCAGGGCTGCGCACACCGGTCTGGGCACGGAACCCAGCACTGCCGATGATGCGATGGATGCCCGTGGCAGCTAAGGAATTCTTGTCGTTTGAAGGGGCGTTACACCGACTTGTTGTTTGATCCACTTGAAAAGTTGGCCTCCTGCCAATGCCTTGTGCGCCGCGAGGCTGTCGTCATAACGGATTATTTGTGCACCCCGCGGCGCCACTGATTCGATCTGTTTCTTGCATACTTCGGGGGTAATGGAATCGTCCATGATGTCTTGCAGTCGAATCCGCTTCGACCCCAGTTTCGGCAACCACCGGACGGGGTCGAATGGTTCAACTCGATGTAAGAATTCGGGCTTCACGTAATTTGGGCGCTCTGCCGCAGGGACAAGAGTAGATTTGTCCATCCAGTCGGGCCAGTCACCCCAGGGGTTCACCAAATCAAGCGCCCTGATCCGTGCGTCGACCGCGGCAGCGAGGATCGCGATAGTTGCACCGGAGCCCTCTCCGAGCATCCCCACCCTATTCATGTCAAAATCGCCGCGGTCGGAAAGGAAGTTAAGAACCATCTGAACGTCGTGGACGGAGATTACCAACGCTTCCTGAAGCTCGCTGACAAACCACTCACGCATGGGCCGGCTATGGTAGCGTTGCCCCGTCAGCGCCGATACAAAACCGATTGCACCGAAGCCCTCGGCTGTCACCCGTTGGCAGAAGTCTTCGTTCAAGAAACGGGGCGTATCATATGGATAGCTATAGAGATACAAAATGACGGGAGGCTTCTCTACTCCGTGGGGCCGCACCACGTAGAGGTAAATCGGGTCGTTCTCTCTCCACTGAACTTCAATAAGTTCGCGAGTGAACTCCGGGTATTCGTCCTTTTCCCCAAGAACCGGTCGCTCAGAGGATAGGTCATTCGGTCCAAGGGCGAGGGAACTCCAATCCTCATGGCCCATTCCGGGTCTTGGAACACCGCCAGCGCCCGTGGAGGTTTGGCTGGGATCGGGCTTCGGGAAGATGGGTTCTGAGAACGCTTGGGCAGAAGTATACCAAACCTGTTGGATCAGGATGAAAAACAAGAGTGCAGGTAGGCGCGCGGCCCGAAATTGCACGTATGAAAAATGCCTCAAATCTGAGTTCCTTATGGTTCCAGTTTTGCTGTGGACCTAACACCCAGAGGATTGCACCTATAACTGCTAGACTGACCGCAGACGGCAACCGAGGCAGGTTGCCATAAGGTAGCCAACCTGCCTCAGTTTCCGCTCCGACTTCATTCCGCTACTACTTTATTGATGTTCATTTCCAATTTCTTTCTTTGTATCGGTTAAGCTGTCCAAGTCTTCCTGGACGGTAAGCACCGCTCCACCCATGTCACCGCCGGATTCAATCTCCCTGGCCGCGTGACCGTTCTTTCCTGCGATACCGGATTGAGCATAGTGGGAGCGAAACACCAGCATTTGGCCAATGGGAACGAAATCGGGAATATTCGCGACTTGAGACTCCGCCGCATTGATCAGCGAGGTCACTGCCGTTGGCACGGTGTGCGGGGTGATGACGCGCATAATGTTCCAAATGGGGTAAGATCCGTTGATCACATTGGGGAAAGTAACCGCGCCGGCGCATGGAGCCGTGCAGGTTGGCAAAGTGCCGCCCGTGTAAGACGCTTGGATGGGATCCACACCATCCACCGTCAGGTATTTGCCAGTGGAGACGATCGGCTTAACGTTGCCAAAGCTGAAGAAGGCATACCCGAAGGCGTCAGAAATAAGGCCCACTTCTTTCACCATTTCGCCCGTCCCAATCACTCTCCGGCGGGTTGCACCATCAGCGCTGGTCTGATCAAGGGGGTTATCCACAGCCGGGTTCACTCCCGTCTCCTGGGAAAGGGCAATCTCTCGGGAATTGGGGATGCAATACTCCATCGTGTTCCATGTTCCAGAGAGAGGCTCACGAAGCAGCACTTGCAGGCCTACTTGTGGCAACCCCGAGCTGGGAATGAGGTCGCGAGTTCTTGTCGTTAGGCCGGCGAGCACTCGCGCCAAGGTAAAGCGATCGACATTGTTAAACGCCGAATTGCCAAGGCCGGCAGCGCTGGTATCCGCAGTGTTGACTAATACCATCAAGACCTGCCCACCGATGTTTTGGACAGCATAAGCGGGTATGGCATCGCCCGAGATGGGGTCGGTGCCGCTCATGGCAAAATTAACCACCTGCGCGTACTTGCTGCTGAATTCGCTGTTGATCGTTACACCGACCGGACCAGGGCCATATCCCTCGCCTAAATAACCTGGCAAGGTTTTCGTCCCCAACGCTGTCAAAGCACGGGTGGTGGCAAACAGCGCATCTTCCGGCCGGATGTCGCTTACCGCCGCGGTAAATGCTACTCCGTTGACGGCAGCTTGCACGGCCGCCGGTAAGGTTGTGTCAGTGAAAGTCGGTACTTGGTCGGTGCCTGTCGTACCAATGGCGCTGCTGGGCAAGTCCAGGGTTCCCTGTGGAACCGCAAAGAAGAGCCGGTTGCCCACCACGGAATCGATATTGAGGTAGGTGCAGACAATCGTAGGAGTGGTGCTGTTGTCCCATACGACCCAGATACTTCCACCCACCGCGTCAATCGTGCTTGAACGGGAGTCAACCCCGGTGGCCGTGCCGGACGCAACTGACCAGCTATTGCCGCCACACACGCCGGGGCCACTGCCGCTGGTGGCAAACCGTGCGGCCAACCCGAATGCATTGAACGCCGCCGAGCTCCCCACAAGGTTAACGACGGTTGTCGCAAAACTGTTCGGCGCGACCGACATCACCGCGACAATAGACAGAGCCAAGACGGCCAGCTTCCCTTTTGCCGCCAAGCTCGCAAATTTGTTCATCATACGAATCCTCCTCATGTAATTCTCTGCGAATGCTCACCTTAAATTAGGAACGCTGACTGCAAGCCGTAAGCCTTGCCTCATGTCCAGACCTTCGCCCCGATGACCAATTATTGCCGGGCAAGCCAAATTGTCTGCGAGTCAGTTTCCGTAGCGAGCGCGACGATTATCATCTTGTCTGTGTTGCGCCGGGATTAGGGCAAGGTAAAATTCAGGTGAAGCTTTGCGAAACAGGATGAGACTAGGACTTAATAAGGGACATAATATCCTGATTGATCCATCTTGCTTCCTTGCGGCAAATTCGGGAAGTTAATCCTCTGATGGAGGATCTATACAGTAATGATATTGACGTCCATGGGCGCGATTTATGCGCTTGCCCTCGGTGGATCCGTCGAAGCCCTGAAAAGCTCGCGCCATCACGGATTGCACACTCTTCATATGCGCTTAACCTTATCAGCATCTCCGCGTAACCATTCTGCCCCATAAGTAGTGCTCACTTCTGGACTCCTTTTAAGCATTGATGGAGACGCATGAAATTTCATAAACTCGTTCTTCGTGCTTTTTTAGCCATTTTGGTTCTTGTGTGCGCCGCGTTCTCCCAGGAAGGCGGTTCCATTAGTGGCACTGTCCTCGACACGTCCGGAGCGATAGTTCAGGGCATCGTCTGCACAATTACTAACGATAGCGGGCTGAAGAAAGATGTTACAACCAATGAGAGCGGCGTATATACGTTAACGGGGTTGCCACGGGGCACATACAAGTTGTCCATCACCCTCAAAGGGTTTAAGGATTTTCAATCCAGCCCCCTTACTCTTGCAGCCGGCCAGCAGGCCCAGATCAATGCGACGATCGAGCCTGCGGAAGCAGTCACTTCCGTTTCCGTGGCGGGCCAGAAGACTGCCGAAGCCGAAACCCAGACCTCGCAAATTACCGGTCAGATAACCGAGAAAGAAATCACTTCATTTGGACTCAACGGGCGCAACTTCACCCAGCTCATTACTTTAGCGCCAGGCGTGAGCAATCAGACGAACCAGGATGAAGCGGTGGTGGGAGTAAAAGGCAGCGTCAAGTACAGCGTGAACGGAGGCCGCGTTGAGTACAACACCTTCGACGTGGACGGCAGCGACGTTTTGAATGCCGGTATCAACGGGAGCCAGAGCACTCTGATCGTCTTCCCCAGCCTTGACGCCATCCAGGAGTTGAAGGTACTGACGTCCAATTACGGCGCCATTTACGGGCGCAGCGCCAGCGGAACGGTTTTGGTGTCCATCAAGTCCGGGAAGGGCCAGTTTCACGGCGATGGCTACGAGTTTGTGCGCAATGAAGTCTTCAATGCGCGTAATTTTTTTGACCAGACTCACAACGCTCCGCTTTACCGAAGGAACGACTTCGGATTCACTCTCGGCGGTCCGATTTTCATCCCCGGAATTTATAACAGCACCAAGGATAAGAACTCGTTTCCAACCGCCAAGGATAAGACATTCTTTTTCTATTCGGAAGAAGTCCGGCCGGAGCAAACACCCCAGGACTTCAATCAGGCCGTCCCCTCGATGAGCGAGCGTCAAGGAAACTTCAGCGACGTTTGCCCTTTTTCCAACCAAGGAATAGGCGGGCAACCGGGACAACAGGTTTACTTTCAGCGTACTGCCTTTCCCGACTGCCCACAGAGGTCGGGGTCCGATACCGCGGGCTATGTGCTGACCTTCCCGGGAAACCAGGTGCCGATTGATCCGACCGCGGCCCTCCTCCTGAATACTGGCATTATTCCCGCGCCCAACTCCTCGGTGGGTTGCAATTCCAGCATCGCGTCTTGCTATGACACCACCGTCTCCCCGCCCACGCACTGGCGGGAGGAGCTTTTCCGCATCGATCAAAATTTTAGTTCGACGGTTCGTGGCATGTTTCACTATATCCATGACTCGTGGGATACGGTTACGGCCACGCCCCAATGGGGCTTCTTTCAAAACAGCTTTCCCACCATTGAAAACAAGTTCATCGGGCCGGGCATCAGCTTGGTGGCTCGCGTGACGGAAGTTGCTTCGCCCACCTTTTTGAATGAAGTTTCCTTGAGTTACACCACCGACCACATCAGTTTGGCCGAGCTGGACGGAGTTGGCGGTCAATGGCAGCGCCCGGCAGGCTTGACGGCGGGATATTTGTTTAACAATGGCTTTGGCGGGAAGTTGCCGGGGATTCAAATCGGAGGCACGAATGCGGAGTACGGCGGAAATGGCTTCGTGGTGGATCCCTCTTTCGCGCCCTACCACCATACCAACCCGACATTCCTGCTCCGTGACGACGCGGCCAAGGTCATGGGCAAACACACTCTGGGATTTGGAGTCCACGTCGTCTATGGCCAAAAGAATGAAAATGATACGCCCGGCGGCGCGATCACCGGCGACCTCCAGGGGATCATCCAGTTTGAGAATGTCAACAGCATTTTTAGCACCTCCAACTCGTTTGCGGATTTCTTGGCGGGCCACATTCGATCCTTTCAGCAGGATAGTGGTACGATGAAGTATTACAACCGGTACAGAACGGCCGAACCCTACATCCAGGATGACTGGCGCTTCTACCCTCGTTTGACCTTGAATCTTGGGTTGCGTGCGAGCATCTTCGGAAAGTGGCACGAGAAAAACTTGAATGCGTACAATTGGGACCCGTCGGCATACAATCCTTCAAACGCCTTGGCGGTTGACCCCTTGACGGGAGTTCTGATTGACCCCGCTACGATGGCGACCATTCCTCTGGATTTGAACAACTTGGACCCCCGAATTACCAATGGCATCGTCCGCTGCGGGTCGAATCAGGTGCCCGTCAGTTGCATGGCTAACGATCACGGCTTTGGGCCGATGATTGATATGGCGCCGCGCGTGGGTTTTGCCTGGGACGTGCAGGGCAATGGGAAAACGTCGATCCGTGGAGGTTACGGAATCTTCTTCTATCACGGCACGGGGAACGAGGCGAACACGGGTTCACTCGAGGGCAGTGCGCCTCTGGTGCTCGACATGACCGAAAACTTTCCCTTCGGCTATGAGTGCATCGGCGGGGTCGGATCCGATTGCAGCGGAGCTGGCGCGTACCCGCTCAACGTGACCGCGATTCCCACCCACGCCGTCTGGCCCTACGTTCAGCAGTGGAGTTTCAGTCTGGAGCACGCACTCCCAGAGTCTATGGTCGCGACGGTGGCTCTCGTGGGCAGTAAGGGGTCCCATCTTACCGCCCTGCGTCAAATAAACCAATTGGTGCCTGTGGGGGCCGCGGATAACCCGTTTAGTCCGGGACAGCCTCTCACCTTTGGCATCTGTAATACCTTCGATGGCACGCATTTTACCCTGGGGGAGACAACAACTACTCCCCCCACGCCGATCACGGTCACCACTGGGCAGCCCGGATTCATTAATCTTCAGGCAGCGTGTTATGGAGGGGGGCGCCTCTTCCCGGATGTCAATACGCTGCGGCAGTTCGCCCCCGGTTTGGGGAGGATCTTTTCCCTCGAGAACGTGGCCAACTCCTACTACGATGGTTTACAGGTCACCCTCCGCCGCACGGAAGGTCCCCTAAGTGCCAGTGTCAGCTACTCTTACGGACGCTCCGCGGACGATTCCTCCGACCGCTTTGATGCCACCTTAGTGAATTCTTATGACCTCAGGTCGAATTATGCTTCCTCAGATTTCGACCAACGGCATCTCTTGAATATCGGCTACGTGTACCAGCTTCCCAACCTGGCACGCATAGGCCGTCTCTGGGATCTTTTCCACATGAGTGATGTTGAGCTTGCCAAACCCTACAACCCACCTGCCTTCTCGCAGAGACCCTTGGCACGGAAACTCTTTGAGGGATGGGAGCTTTCCGGCATCACCTCCGTCCAGACGGGTACGCCTTTCAGCATCATCAATGGCGGCAGCGCGGGCACGGGAATCTCCGTCCTCGACAATGCCGGCGTAGCCAATGGCACAGGAGCCGGCTCCTACCCGGATCTCGTTCCGCATGCCGGCACCATACGGCCGGGGGGAGGTAATAACCCCCTGAGTTTTGGCCCGATCCTGGGGAATCCCAACGCTTTTACCGCCCCCGAGGGCCTCACCTTCGGGGATGCAGGACGCAATTCCATGCGCAACCCCCGGCGCACCAACTTCGATATGGCGCTGCTTAAACATGTCCAGTTGAGAGAACCCTTTAGCCTAGAACTTCGGGGAGAAGCATTTAACGTTTTCAATCACACAGAGTTCAGAATATACAATTCGGATCGCGGAAATACCGGCACGAATACCATCAATTGCTACGGCGGCCCCAACGATACCGCCGGCTTTGCCGGAGGCGGGGTCAATTGCCTCCTGGGGAATGCCTTCCTCCATCCCATCGACGCTCACCGCCCACGAACCATCCAGTTCGGTGTGAAGCTGTTTTTCTAGCCGGGATGCGCTGCTTCTTTCGAATCTCTGCGTCTCAGCGTCTCCGCGCGAGATAGTCTGTTTTTCCAAAGCCTCGCATCCACACGGCAGGGGCTGACGCAGAATTCCCCTATTCGTTCTGATGAAGGAAATTCGGCGGAGGGAATTCAGCTTGACAGCCCGCCCGCTCTGCTTCAGACTTGCTTCATACTCAGGGACGGATCTGATTTCTCAGGACAATTGAACGCGGCGGGCGGAGGAGGGGACGATGAAGCCCATTCTCACTTTCACAGCAGCGACATTGATGATCCTTGCGGGGGCGGCGGTCTTCCGTCCGCACAAGATGATAGCCGGGCCAGATTCTGCGGCGACGGTGAATCCGGCCGCCACGCCGGCAGCAATCGCTGGGCAGAAAATGCGTTTGGCGGAAAACTACGGCAAGCTGCCGTTGAGCTTCGAGGCCAATCAAGGGCAGACGGATTCGCGGGTCAGGTTCCTTTCGCGGGGGAGAGGATACTCGCTGTTCCTCACCGGGGACGCGGCGGTTTTGACGCTCGAAAGAGCAAGTCAAAACGCAAAGCGCAAAAGTCAAAACGCAAAAGTCGAAGCAAGCGTAGCGCCCCGATTCATCGGGGCGGCTCTTCCTGTAGGGGCCAGCAGCGCTGGCACAAGGCCGAACGCCGTCCGGCCCTACAACCTTCCAACCCTATTTTCTTTGGCCGGACCAATGTCAGGATCGGATAACGAACTGGAAAAGCCGCGGGACCGGAGAGCGGGTCCCGCGCTACAGTCTTCTCGCATGGCGGATGGCGGCGAAAGTTCGGCGGTACTCCGGATGCGCCTGGTGGGCGCAAATGCCAAGGCCGCAGTCACCGGCGCGGACGAACTCCCCGGCAAGAGCAACTACTTCATCGGCAACGATCCCAAGAAGTGGCGCACCAACGTGCCGAATTATGCCAAGGTGAAATATCAGAACGTCTACCCTGGCGTCGACCTGGTTTATTACGGCAACCGGAGCGGGCAACTGGAATACGATTTTGTCGTGGCCCCCGGCGCCGATCCAGGCGTGATCGCTATGGATGTAGCGGCGGGTTTATCCCGCCATGCAGACGTAGCGGCGGGTTTATCCCGCCATTCGGACGTAGGGGCGGGCCTTGTGCCCGCCCACGAAGGGCACCCGCAAGGGGTGCCCCTACGAATCGCCGCCGATGGCGATCTCCTGGTCAAAACCGATGGCGGCGAGGTTCGTTTCCACAGGCCGGTGGTCTACCAACCCGCGATCAATAAGGCGCAAAGGACAACGGACAAAGGACAACGGGCGTCCGTCGATGGCGAATACGTCTTGCAGGCTAATAGTCAGGTTGGATTCCGAGTCGCTTCCTACGACCACAGCAAGCCACTGTTCATCGACCCGGCGCTCAGCTATTCCACCTACCTGGGGGGCAGCAATTGGGACCAAGCGTACGCCATCGCCGTCGATTCCTCCGGCAATGCCTATGTGACGGGCTACACCGTCTCGAGCGACTTCCCGACCGAGAATCCGATCCAGGCCACCTGCGATGGTTGTAATCCAAGTACCAACAACAGCGACGCGTTTGTGGCGAAGTTGGATGCCACGGGCTCGAGCTTGGTCTATTCCACCTATCTGGGCGGCAATGGGCAGGATTTTGGCGACGGCATCGCTGTCGATTCTTCCGGCAACGCCTACGTGACGGGCTATACTAGCTCGACCGATTTCCCCACCGCTAACCCGCTTCAGGCAAGCCTGGGAGGGAGTGCCGCCCAGAACGCGTTTGTGTCGAAACTGAACGCGGCGGGCTCAGCTCTGGTCTATTCCACCTACCTGGGCGGCAGTCACCATGATACCGGCACCGGCATCGCCGTCGATTCCTCCGGCGACGCCTACCTAACTGGAACGACTAGCTCGACTGATTTCCCCACCACCCCTGGCGCGTTCCAGACGATTCCACAAGGCGCCGGCTCATTTGTGGCGAAGTTGAATGCCGCCGGCTCGGCCTTGGATTACTCCACCTTCCTTGGCCCCAGCTCACCTGCAGGTATCGCCGTCGATTCCTCCGGCAACGCCTACGTGACGGGCGGCACTGATTCGGGCGACTTCCCCACTGTGAACCCGCTGCAAGCGACTAACCACGGTGGGCTCTCTGACGCGTTTGTGTCGGAGTTGAATGCCGCCGGCTCGGCCCTGGTCTACTCTACCTACCTGGGCGGCAGTGGGTTTGATTTTGGCTACGGCATCGCTGTTGACTCTTCCGGCAACGCCTATATAACGGGCGCCACAATCTCGACCGACTTCCCCACGGTGAGCCCTTACCAAGGCATCTGCGGGGGCTGTTACAAAGGCGACGGCGACGCGTTTGTGGCGAAGTTGAATGCCGGCGGCTCGGCCTTGGTCTATTCCACCTACCTGGGCGGCAGTAATAATGATGGTGGCTCCGGCATCGCCGTCGATCCCTCCGGCAACGCCTACTTGACGGGCTTCACCACTTCATACGACTTCCCCACCATAAACCCAATCCAGGCCACCTGTGGGAGCTGCGGTGGTTACTCCACCGCCTTTGTGGCAAGGTTGAATTCAGCCGGCTCGGGGCTAACCTACTCCACCTACCTGGGTGGCAGCAGTAATGACTTCGGCCAAGGTATCGCGCTAGACTCATATGGTAGTGCCTATGTAACGGGGGCGACCTTCTCGTCCGACTTTCCCACGGTAAATGCACTTCAGCCCACAAACCACGGCGGCTATGACGCATTTGTGGCGAAGATCTCACTGACTGACGGTGTGCCCTCTGTAAGTCTCTCCCCGGTCGGCCTAACGTTCGAGCCGCAAGACGTTGGCGCCACCAGCGGCTCCCAGAGAGTGACCTTAACCAATCCGGGGAATGGGGCTCTCAATGTTACAAGCATCGTCGCCTCAGGCGACTTCGACCAGACCAACAACTGCGGAACCTCCGTGAGAGCCGGAGGAGGCAACTGCACCATATCGGTCACCTTCACACCCACTGCAATACTAACCCGGACTGGCGCCATCACCATCACCGACAACGCCCCGAATAGTCCACAAACGATCACGTTGTCGGGACTTGGATTGCTGCCGGTGGTGTGTCTCCCCAACTCGTTGATCTTCCCCTCGACGGTCGAGTTCACAACGAGCCATACGCAGACCGTTACCTGTACCAACACTCTAAACACCAACGTGAAGTTTTCGAGGATCACCACCAACCTCAGCGATTTTGGGGTAACCAACAGCGGCACCTGCTCGACTTCGAGCCCGTTGTTACCGGGTGGACACTGCACCATCGTAGTTACGTTCACGCCCAGCAGCGTGGGTCTAGAGGAGGGAACCCTGACCATAACCGATAGCGCCAATTCACAATCCGTCTCGTTGTCGGCGAGGGGTAATCCGTAAGCTGTGGCCGCGCGGGGCTACTTCGGGGTCCTTTCACTTTCGGGCACCATGGGAACAAAGCGCACGGGCAGCAGGCTCTCGCGCTCCAGGCCTTTCGCCGTGCGGCGCAGGCGGATCAAATCCTGCACGTAGCGGCCCACCGGCACCACCATGCGGCCGCCCGGTCGGAGTTGCGCGACCAGCGCGGGCGGCACGTCGGGCGGCGCGGCCGTCACGATGATGGCGTCGAAGGGCGCCGCTTCCGGCCAGCCGCGGTAGCCATCGCCGATCCTCACGCGCACGTTAGCATAGCCCATTTCCTTCAGCCGCGCTTCCGCCGCCCTGCCCAGCGGCTCGACGATTTCCATGGAATAAACCTCGCGCGCCAGCAGCGACAGCACCGCGGCCTGACAGCCTGAACCGGTGCCGATCTCGAGCACCCGATCCTGGGGCTGCAATTCCAAGGCCTCCGTCATGAAGGCCACCACATAGGGCTGCGAGATGGTCTGCCCGAGGCCAATGGGCAGCGCCGAGTCCACGTACGCGGAGGGCTGCATCGCCGGCGGCACAAACCGGTGGCGCGGAACTTTTCGAAGCGCCTCCAAGACGCGCGGGTCACGAACGCCGCGGGCGACGATTTGCTCTCGGACCATTCGTTCCCGCGCCTCCCGAGTCTCCGGCGATTCTGCCGAGTCCACGCGCGAACGCTCATCCCCCGTCTTCGACTGGCCCACCGGCGGGGAAGTAACAGTGTGAGGGAACAGGACGAACATCATTAACAACCACGCGAGGGTCTGGGGTCGGTTGCTCGGTAGAGCATTCATGGCAACCTCTGTATGCATTTTAGCACTTCGCGGGGTATACTTGGGCGCAGAGTGGAATCCTGAATTGAGAGGCGATTCTCATCCCAAGGCGAACTTGCGGAAACGCCGACCCACCATGTTATCCAGGACGAGGTGCGATCTCGGGCGATGGCGGAAAGTGATGCGCAGATGAAAGACAACCAACCCCTCCCCATGCCGTTGATCAGCCGATACACCGCCGTGGGCGTTTTGGTAGGACTGCTCATCGGCGCCTTCGAAGGGATGTATCGCTACCGATATCCCATCCCACAGATTTTTCTCAAACCTAATACTGGTGGCGTGATCTTATTTCTGGGTCCCTTAGTTGATGGTTTGGCCGCCGGATTTCTCGGCTTGCTTACGGGACTGTTCGTCGCCAGCCGAAGCAGCCGAATCTGGCGCTACGTTTCCCTCATCGTGGGAGTTTGTCTGGTCGCCCTGCTCGTTCTCGCCATTCGCGAAGACCTGCGGGATTTCGCGGTGATGGTTTTGAAGGGTCGAACCCCTACCCCATTAATCCTAACCATAGGAGCTGGGATTCTCTTGGTGGGGGCAGGGGTTTTCATCGGGGGACGCATCCTCCCTCTCCGAGCCCTGGGCGTCCTGCTCGCCATGGTTTACGTTGTATTGCTAATGGGTTTGACCCTCTACGCCATAAACCCGTCCATACATCGGGCCGACGTTGCGGCCAAACCTGCCGTTCCGATCGGTGAACCCAACATTATCCTGATTACTCTCGACACGCTGCGGGCGGACCACCTCTCTCTCTACGGATATCCCCGGCCGACCACCCCCAAGATCGATCAATGGGCGCGGCATGGTGTGGTGTTTGAGAACGCCATCACCAGTACGTCCTGGACGCTGTCCTCCCACGCTTCGATTTTCACCGGCTTGCTCCCTCATCAGCACGGCGCCGATTGGGCCCAACCGCTCGACCCGGGCTGGTGGACGCTCGCCGAGGTGTTGAGCTCACGGGGGTACGAGACCGCGGGTTTTACTTCTAACCTTGGTTATGGCTGGATGGGGTGGGGGATGGGCAACGGCTTTGAGTTTTATGACGACGATAGCACCTCAGTACGACATAATCTCAAGAGCTTACTCTTGGGGAGCATGCTTCTCCAACCCGTCTACAGAAAGTATGTGCTGCCCGACGACTTCGACCGTAAGCACGCCGATCAGGTCAACCGCGACGTTCTCGGCTGGTTTCACCACCGCTCACCACGGCCCTTCTATCTCTTCATCAACTACTTCGACCTTCACGAACCTTATCTGGCGCCCGCCTACTTCCCTTCCCGCCTTGGCCGGGTGTCCCCTTGGCTTATCGGCAGAATCGCATCTGTTATCGATAATGCCAATAACCATCTGAGCTTACCCGCCGGGGACCAAGAATCCCTCATCACTGGCTACGATAACTGCCTGGCATTCTTGGACAACTCTGTCGGCGACCTGCTGGATTCCCTGTCCCGCCTTCCTGGATGGGAGAATACCATCGTCATCATTACTTCCGACCATGGAGAGGGCTTCGGCGAGCACAACACTTACCTTCATGCTTCTAACATCTACAGAGAAGTGTTGCATGTCCCGCTCGTGGTTTTTGGACCTAAGATTCAGGCCGGCCTGCGCATTTCACACGTGGTTCGGATCCAGGAACTCTTTGAAACCGTCCTGCAACTTACCGGGATGGACAACCCGCCGTTCGAGCGGGCCAGCCTCCAGCGTTTTTGGAGGCCAGGATTCGAGCCGGAGGACTTCGATGATTATGTAATATCCGAAATATCATTGGGGTTGCCGGATGCAACGCCAATCAGCCTGACAACTTCCGAATGGCAGTATATCCAGGACTCGCAAGGCGGCAAAGAACTCTATCGCTGGGTGAGCGATCCCGTCGAAAAGTTCAATCTGGCCAAATCCCCTGAGTATCAGAAAGTTCTGAGAGACCTGCAAACGAAGCTTCGAGCGACAATCGACGAATCGCTCCGCCCGTGGACGGGAACTGAGTACCTCACCGCGCTAGGCCAATCGAACCGCACTTTGGCCAACGCTGCCCAGTTGAGTCCTCAGCTCGATTCGAGTTCAGCCCATCCGCCGCAATTTCCCATCGGAACCTCCCAGGCCTTTTTCCCGCGTCGCGCCTTTAAGCTAAGCCAACGACCACCCACACCGGAAGAGGAGCTGCTGCGAAGCCTCCCTTACCACTAATCCCGCCGGGAGCAACATCACCACGACGGACCGAGCCGTCGCGCGCTGCCCGGCACGCAGAACACCGAAGTACTATTTACAGACGCTTGGATGCCCGCATAATGTAGCCGCGCGTTCAGACTGTATGCTCGCCAATTCCCAAGGGAGGAAACATGAGAATGAGAAAGCTATGGGTTTACCTCGTCATTTTAACTGCGCTGGCGTTCGGTTTCACGACTCTGGCAGCAGCCCAAAGCAGCGCGGCGCGAGCAGTCTATGATGCCTCCGCCTTCGTAACCACCAACCTGCCGGGGATTCGCACGTTCACTGCTCCGCCGGCCGGCTTCAACCCGCTGACCGCGACGGACGAGGAGATCGCCACTTACGGCTTTCCCCCTCGGCCCTCTCAGAACGAGGTCGATCATTACGCGCAGTGGGCAAGGGCCATGGCGGCGGCGAGGAACCGTTGGAGCGGAGAACTCAAGGTCACGGACATCTCGCACGGGCCGATGCGCCCGGCCGCGGCGCCGGTGGAAGCGTCCGCCATTGGGGAGACCGTGCCCACCACCGGATACTCTTCCAACTGGAGCGCCTTCGTTAACACCAACACGCTCACGAAATGGAACAAGACAATCTCGTTTTACAAGGTAGTCTCCGAGTTCAACGTGCCCGTCGCTCAGCAGGCGTTCAAGTCTTCCGCCGCCGAAAGCGGCAACGTCTGCGACGGCGGATGGGACATGGAATCGAGCTGGAATGGTATCGACGGCTTCGGGGATCAATATGCCTTGCTTCAGGGCGGTACCTTGTCGGCCTCTTACTGTAGTGGAGGTACGCCCCAAACCATGTATTGGGCCTGGATCGAATGGTGGCCAAACTCCAGCATCGGCGAGTTTGCCGTCAACCCTGGCGATGATTTCTATGTTGCGACTTGGGACACCAGCGCCACGCAAGGCTACGTATATCTGGAGGATTTGACCCTCCAGACGTGGTCCACCTACGCCCTGCAACCCCCGGCGGGAGATCCCGGCCTGATCGGGAACAGTGCCGAGTACGTGGTCGAGCGTCCCTGCTGCCGAGGGAGTAACTTATATCCGCTGGCGAACTACGTTCAGGACTATTGGGCGAACAGTTGGGCGGTTACCTTCTATGCGTCGGAGAAGGACCTCGCTACGGCGTACTACCCGGGATCGACGGCGACCTCCAACTACCTGGTTAACATGGTCGACGACGCGGGCACTCAAACCATCTCCGTTCCGGTGGCTCAGGGGAAAAACGGCATCCTCTTCCAGAACGAGAATTGCGCTTATATTGGTGGTTGTACACTCTAGACTCCGCTTTTGAGATCTTGGACGGCGGCGCGCACTTTGGGAATCAGCGCGCCATAATCCTTGGGCGACGCCTTTTCCAGAAATTGCTGGTAATAGCGGAGCGCCTGGGGCTTGTTCCCGGCCTTGTCAAAGAGCACACCGAGGTTCAGGAGCGGCTCGACCTCCTTGGAATCGAGTTCGATAGCCTTCTCGAAGTCGCGTTGTGCCGCGTCGGCATCGCCGCGCTGAATGGCCGCCAGGCCCAGCCCGTTATAGGCAGGGCTGAAATGATCGTTCTGGAGGTTGATGGCCTTAAAGGCCTTTTCCGCCTCATCGACGTGCCCCATCTGCAATTGCGCCGTGCCCAAATTCCGCAAATTGTCGAGGTTGGTGGGATCGATCTCCCGGGCGTGCGTCATAGCATCCACAGCTTTATCCAGTTGGTGAAGACGCAAGTAGAGCTTACCTAACCGTGCATAGATCAAATCAGTGAGCATGTGCAGCTTGAGCGCGTCCTCGTAAACCTTGGCCGCCTGCTCAAACCGGCCGGCGCGGTCATACGCCGCGGCGAGTTCAACCCGAATCCGGGGATTGCCGGGGTCCAGGCGGAGCGCCTGCTCCATGGTCTCGGCGGCGCGCGTATTGTCGTGCGCATTCAGGAAGTCTTCCCCCCGCTGCATGAGCTTCAAAACCGGGACGCGGTCCTTGGGGTCAGCGGCGGCCGAACCGAGCTGGATCTCGCCCGACGCACCGCCGTTGACATATCCCAGGGACGCCAGCTCCTGGCGCGTCTGTTCGTCCACCGCCACGGTCGCGACTTTTTCGGTCCTCGCCTGCGTACCGGCAATCTCCCAGATCTTCTTTTGGAGCTGGTCGGCTTCGGCGGGATGGTTGGGGATCAGGTTCCGGGTCTCGCCAGGATCATGCTCGAGGTTGTAAAGCTCGGGGTGCGGCGCCAGGATGAACTTCCAGTTGTCCGTGCGCATGGCGCGCAGCTCCGACCATCCCATGTAGGTGCGGGGATAGAGGGTTTCCCCATAGGAATAGTTCGAGCGCACGTGGGCTCCTTGCCGCAGGAGGGGCCAGAGGCTGACCCCCTGCGCTTCCACCGACGCCGGCACGTTCAGGAATTCCATCACCGTGGGGTGGATGTCGATGGAGCGCACCTGGTCGTCGATCACCTTGCCGGGCGGAACGTCCGGGCCGGCCACGAGCAGCGGGACATGCAGGGTGGCATCGTATAGGAAAATGCCATGCGTCTTTTCGCCGTGTTCACCCAGGCTCTCGCCGTGATCGCCCATGGCAATCACCAGGGTGCGGGAAGTGAGTCCCAATTGGTCGAGACCATCGAGCAGGCGGCCGATCTGCTCGTCCATATAAGCAATCTCGCCGTCATAGAGGCTTTTCGCGTACTCGTGCTTGTAAGGTTCGGGAGGGTCATAGGGCTCGTGCGGATCGTAGTAGTGCGCCCAGAGGAAGAACTTTCTCTGGCCATTCTGCTTCAGCCAATCGAGGGCATGGTCGGTGACCACGCCGGCGCGCCGCTCCGCGAAGATTCCAGGAAGCTTTCCCTCCTCCGTTTGCGGTCCCATGTCATCGTCGTAAATATCAAAACCGTGGGCAAGGCCGAAATGGTGGGCCACGGCGCGCGAGCCCACAAAGGCCGCCGTTTGGAACCCCGCCGTCTGGGTGAGCGAAGCGATGGTGGGGTGCGATTTGTCGAGAACGAAGCCGCCCATGTCGCGCAGGCCGTGAACGGTGGGATAGGTTCCCGTCATGATGCAGGCGTGCGAAGGCAGGGTGAGCGGCACCTGCGCGGTGGCGTGCAGGAACCGAACCCCGCGTGCCGCCAGCGCATCCAGGTGCGGCGTCCTGGCATGTCCCGAAGCGTAGCAGCTCAGGTGGTCGGCGCGGGTGGTATCAACCGTAATCAGCAGGACATTGGCGGCGCGCGGCGCGGTGGTTTGCCGCTCCGGCTCTGGGCGGCGGCAAGCGCTGAGGCCTAGAAGCAGCGCCGCCAGAACCGCCACCGCCATGGCGCTTACAGTAATCCGATGATGCAACCAGCTCTTCTCCGGCTCACGCATGCTAGGGATTTATTCTACACCCAACCCGAGGGCCGCGCCGAAGTGGGTAGCGCGGACCTCCGTTTTTGAGGTCCGCGGTTCTTACCGTGAAATACTCACAAACCTGGATGAGAGCTGCGTAGCGCGGACCTCCGTTTTTGAGGTCCGCGGTTCTTACCGTGAAATACTCACAAACCTGGATGAGAGCTGCGTAGCGTGGACCTCCGTTTTTGAGGTCCGCGGTTCTTACCGTGAAATACCTACAAACCTGGATGAGAGTAACGCGCACTCCGGATTCGGAATCGTGAACCCAGATAAGAACCGCCCCGATGCATCGGGGCGCTACGCCCGCGTCCGCAAGGCTGTACTTTCTGGCCGCGGGCGGAGTATCCTCGTCTGTCAGGGTTCGTTCGGCTTTCCGGTTCGAATCCTGACCGATGACGACCCGCGGCGATCCGATCCGGGAGGTGAAGGAAAGGTGAAGGCTCGATTTCTTGCCCTTGTGGCCTCCTGCCTGGGCGCGGCGATGTGTCTTTTTGGGCAAGCCAGCGCCCCGCCAGGCCGCGGGAATGCAAATCCCTCCGAGCCTCTCCTGATGCAGGCGCAGTCGCTGGTGCGCGAAGGGAAACTGGACGAGGCGATTCCCGTCATCCACCGGTTCCTCGAACAGCTTCCCGACTCCCCGGATGGACATGCCGTCCTCGGGTTTATCCTGTTCAAACAATCCAAACCCGCGGAGGCACTACGCGAGTATGGGGAAACCGCGAAGTTACGCCCGCCCTCGGCTTTCGAGTCGAAAATCATGGGCCTGAGCGCGGCGATGCTCAACGACTATGCGAGCGCCGACCTGTGGCTCTCGCGGTCCTCCCACCTGGATCCCCATGATCTCGAGACCTGCAATGATCTGGGGCAGAGCAAATTCCTGCGCGAGAAATACAGCGAGTCCGTGAATGTTTTTCGCGAATGTTTGAAGCTGGACGCGCAGAACGTGTATGCGGAGAACGGCCTGGGCAGCGCCTATGAGCGCCTGGGCCGTTGGGATGAGGCGGCGGCAGCCTATCGGAACATCATGGCGTGGCAATCGTCGAAAACGCCGCCGGACCCCACACCCTATTGGAATCTCGGCCGCGTCCTCCAGAAGCAGAACAAACCCCAGGAGGCCGTGAAATACCTGACGCGCGCCGTCGAGCTGGCGCCGGACCAAGCCGAGGCGCGGACCCGGCAGTTCCTGGAGACCACCGGGGATGCCGGGAACGGTCATGCCTTGCTGGGATTCATCCGTTTCACCGAGCAGCGCTGGCAGGAGTCGCGCGCCGAGTTTGAAGTGGCGACCCAATACCGCGATCTCTCCGCGGTGGAGCTCAAGATGCTGGGGCTTGATTGCCTGGCGCTGGACCTTTACGGCGACGCCGATAAGTGGCTCACTCGCTCCCTGGAAATGGAGCCTGGCGATGCCGGCGCCTGGCAGGCGCTGGGAGAGGTCAGGACGAACGAGCAACAATTCGAAGCGGCCATCCAGGCCTACCAGCGTTCTCTCGCCCTCGTCCCGCGGGTGGTTACCGCCGAATCCAGCATGGGGTGGTGCGCGGAGTTGTTGAGCCGGCTGGAGGACGCCGCGACGGCGTACAGAACCGCCATCGGCTGGGAAGTGTCGAAGCCGGACGACCCCGCGCCGTACCTCGGCCTCGGCCGCGTCCTGCTGAAACAGAATCGGCCGGCAGAGGCTTTGCCCTATCTTCGGCAGGCGGTCCAAATGCAACCGGCCTCGGCCGAGGCGCATGAAGAGCTGGGGAAAGCCTACTCCGCGCTGAATGAGCTCGCCGCCGCTCAGCAGGAGATCGAAAAAGCGATGGAGCTTGCTCCCAAGCTGGTGCGTCTGCACTTCATGCTGGGACAGTTGTATCGCAGAGCTGGGCAAATGGAGAAGGCCAAGGCGGAACTCGATACCTACGCGGCCCTGGTGGGCACGAGTTCGACTCCCCATGAGGAGCCGAGGTGATATGAGCTTCCGGCGCGCCGCCACCGCGGCCGTGCTCTCAGTGCTTGGTTTGTGGTTTCTGGCGGCCGGCGCAAAACCCGGAACGCCCGGGCCGCAGCCGGACATCGCGCCGGGGAACTTCGTGGACGTCGCCGCCGCGCGCGGCATCGAATTCCATCACTACGCCTCCCAAACCGCCAAGAAATACATGCTGGAAATCATGGGCTCCGGCGTCGCCCTGTTCGACTACGACAATGACGGCCGGCTGGACATTTTCCTGGTGAATGGCGCGCCCATTAGCGATCCAACCCCGGTGGGAACCATCCCGCGCAAGACCGATCCCAAGTACTGGAACCGTCTGTACCACCAGAAACCTGACGGCACGTTCGAGGACGTAACCGAGAGAGCCGGCGTCCAGGGATCAGGCTATGGCTACGGCGTCGCGGTGGGGGATTACGACAATGACGGTTTCGAAGATTTGTTTGTCACCGAATTCGGAGGCAACCGGCTGTACCACAACAACGGCAACGGAACGTTCACCGATGTCACGGAAAAAGCGGGCGTGGGCGGCAGCGGCTGGTCCACCAGCGCGGCCTGGGTGGACCTCGACAACGACGGATTCCTCGACCTGGTGGTTCTTCGCTACGTGCAGTGGGACTTCCAGGACCGGCTGTGCATGGTGAACGGCACGATCCGGACTTACTGCCGGCCGGACAATTTCCAGCCCATCGCGCCCCTGGTGTACCACAACAACGGTGATGGAACGTTCACCGAGGTGTCGCGGCAGATTGGACTCTCCAAGCCGGGCAAGGGCTTGGGGATTGCCATCGCCGATTACGACCGCGACGGGCACATCGACATCTATGTCGCCAATGACTCGATGCCGGGGTTCCTGTACCACAACAAGGGAAATGGCACCTTCGAAGAAGTCGCCCTGCTGGCGGGGGTCGGGGTGACGGATAGCGGCCGCACCTATGCCGGCATGGGCGTGGACTTTGCCGACTACAACAACGACGGACTCCCGGACCTGGCCGTGGCCGACCTGGCGCTTGAAACGTACGCGCTTTATGAGAATGAGGGCAAGGGGTTTTTTAAGTATACGACGGACACGAGCGGACTCGGAAACATCACCATGCAGCATTCGGGCATGGGCCTGCGCTTCATCGATTACGACAACGACGGCTGGAAAGATCTGCTCGTCTCGCAGGGGCACGTGATGGACACGGTGGACCAGGTCAACCCCAATCTGCACTATCGCGAACCCATGCTTCTGGCCCGGAACACCGGCAAAGGTTTCGAGGACGTTTCGGCGGCCTCCGGCGAAATCTTCCATCAGGCGTGGGCCGGCCGCGGGCTGGCGGTGGGTGACATCAATAATGACGGCCGCATGGATGCCGTGGTATCGACCAGCGAAGGCCCGGCGCACGTGCTCCTCAACCAGACGGCCACGAAGAACCATTGGCTGATGTTGAAACTGACCGGGCACAAGAGCAATCGCGACGCTATCGGTGCGGAGGTAAAGGTGGTCACCGCGCGCGGCGCGCAGTATGCGACGGTGACCACCGCCGGCAGTTATCTTTCCTCCAGCGACAAGCGCGTGCACTTCGGTCTGGGACCGGAATCGACCGTACAGAGAGTGGAGATTCACTGGCCCAGCGGGATTTTGCAAACCCTCAACGGAGTCAAGGCGGACCAGATCCTGACCGTGGATGAGCCCCGGTGAAGCTGGGCGGCCTACCAGCGGCGTAGCGCGGACCCCCGGTTTTGGGGTCCGCGGTTCTTCCTTTGCAAAATCGATCAAGCTCAAAGACCGACGCCTCCCTCAGGTTTGGGAGCGCGAGGCACGGTAAGAGCCGCAGACCTCAAAGGCGGAGGTCTGCGCTACGCCGCTTAATTGCCCGTCCGGGCAGTTTCCCCGTAGACAATCGGCGCTTCTCGCGGTAAAGTGAGACTTAGGAATACGCAGGGATAAAGAAAGTTGATGACCGTAACCCTCCATTTGAAGCCGGAAGTCGAAGCGGGCCTTCTCGCGCAGGCGCAGGCCAGCGGCATGGCCTTGGAGGATTACCTTCTCTCCCTCGCTGAAGAAGCAGCCCTTCAGACAAGTGCATCAAAGACAACTCTCCATCGACGGGGAGCCCGTGCCGAGGCCGTTCGGCGGATGCTCGAATTTGGGGAGAAATACCATCTCAGCCTTGGCGAGCCGATTACACGTAAGCTTCTGCATGAAGGACATCGCTTTTAATGGCGGCCTTTGTCCTCCTACGTTGATCTGGCAATGCGAACCAACCTCCCGCTTGCTACCTCGGACCGTTCCCTCAAAGACGCAGCGGTTGCAGAGGGCGTTGTGGTAATGGATTAGCGGAGTAGCGCGGACCTGCTCTCTAGGTCCGCGGCTTTTCCCTGGCAAAAACCGCAAATCGAAAATATGAGCGTCTGCCCGAGCGTGGGGGAGCGAGAGGCAGCAGCGTAGCGCGGACCCCCGTTTTTGGGGTCCGCGGTTCTTGCATCGCAAAATCCGTGTAGCTTACCAACAGACCCCTACCCTCAGAGTTGGGCGCGCGAGGCAGGGTAAGAACCGCAGACCTCAAAGGCGGAGGTCTGCGCTACGATCGCTATTGGTTCGTCTGGATCGTTCCCGTCTGAACCACTTCAAAGGCGCTACCGGGAACGGTCTTGAGCTGGTCAAGGTCGTTGTTATTCCACCCGGGGTCAGGCGCGCCGGTGATGAACCAACTGCTGCCGTTGTCGGCCACGATCATGCCGTACTTTTTGAGGGCGGTCAGGATGACGAGGGATTGGCCGGTGAAAGAAGATATATCGTAGGAAGCCTTCAGGCGCAGGCGCAACCCCATGGGCGGCAGGGCAGGATTATTCGACTCACTGGCGAAGTGGGTGGCGGGGTGAATGAAACCTGCCTGACTTTGGTACACGCTGAACCGCAACGCGTGTTTGATTGCGCCTGCCGCAACCTCATCATAGCGCGCCAATCCGGCAAGGATCGGCAACCCGGCGGCGTCGGCGGAGGTCCAGCCGTCGGTCCGCAGCTTGTCGGAATACAAGTTGAAAATAGCGCCGTTGGCGGCGCTCCAATTGTTGTCGTTCGCGTCTTTCGCGGCTTCCCACACCTCGTACAGCGTGCAGTTCTTGTTATTGGGATCGGCCAACAACGTCAGCACGTGGTGGTCGCTGCCGGCCTCCACGGGAGCCGTGGGTGGAAAAGGATAACACCCGCTAGTTCCGCTTACGACCGTGCAGTTAAGTCCGGAGGTCCCAAAGTCGCTCTCGGCAGGGTACTGATTAAAGATGACGCTCACCATCGGCTGAGTTCCCGGCACCACCACGTAAGGAATCCCGTCGCCGGGGTCGGGGCCGAAGTCAGCATGGAGGTACTGCTTTTCCTGGCTGATGCTCGCAATGTACGCGTCCGAGTTGGGGTCAACGCAGTAGTTGGAGACGTCGGCGTTCCAGGGATTATCCGTGGGGAAAAACGGGCAGCCGGAAATCATGGGGCTGGTGCTGTAGTCGGTCGGGCTGCCGGTTCCGGTGTTGCTGCAAGTCGGCTGGGGAGCGGGGTTGGGAGTGGGGCTGGGGGAAGAGCCAGAGCCGCAGGAGAGCTGGAAAATCGAGCTCATCACCATGCAGGCGCAGAAAAGACAATGACGACGGACGGAATTCAATGCCATGTTCACACCGAACCTAATTGAATATTATTTGCTGTGCCATGGCCATCCTGGCCATGCCCGAGCACGGGCAGGATGCCCGTGGCACGTTTGCTGGTGCCATGGCCATCCTGGCCATGCCCGAGCACGGGCAGGATGCCCGTGGCACATTGCCCGTGGCACATCGCCCGTGGCACAAGAACACTTGCCCTACCTTACCGCGCCCCCCCTTCCGACCCACTTCCAATTCCTCAGTCCGGCGCGGACTGGATTGGAAAGAACATACTCCACCTGGCGACCCAAATCCTCCTCATTTCGAATCAGGTGGTCGTAAGGCTCAGGCTGCCAGAACTGTCCGGTTCTGCCGATCAGAGGATTGGCTAGGTTCGCGGTAAATGACTTCCACGAATGCACAATGCGAGGAAGGTCATAACCTGGAAGCGGCTCGACAACGGTATGAACATGGTTGGGCATTACACACCACGCCGCCAGGCGATACCGTGCGCCCTCGAAGTACTGAAGCGCGTTGGCGACGAGAGCCGCAACGTCATCTCGGCGCATCCAGCACTCACCCGTGCCTGCGTCCAGGTAGGATTCGACTTTCTCTGAGAAGAGCTTGTCCAGCCGCATTTCTTCCGCAAGCGTCAGGGGCCGGTTCATTTGCTGGGCGGTCTTTACGATGTCTAGACGCTCGAACTCCCAGGAATTGACGACCGATTTCGGCAACGAGTCGCCGAGCCGGAAGGTAAGCGCGTAAATGGCGCCGTCCCGTGTCCAGTGGGGAAGGTAAGCCCCCTGACGAATCTCGATACCGCGCGGTGCATAGTGTGTTTTCTTCATAGCCGCTGGTGCCATGGCCATCCTGGCCATGCCCGAGCACGGGCAGGATGCCCGTGGCACATCGCCCGTGGCACATCGCCCGTGCCACGTTTGCTGGTGCCATGGCCATCCTGGCCATGCCCGAGCACGGGCAGGATGCCCGTGGCACATTGCCCGTGGCACCTTGAAAAAACGGCCCGCCGCAGGGCGGGCCGTCGAGATCAGGTTCAGAAACCAACCATCAGAAGGTAATGTGCAGGCCCATTTGGATGGTACGCGGCCCATTCATGGGGCCCGTGATCAAGCCAAAGGTACCTCCCTGGGACGGCAGTCCGTCGCCCAGGGCCGGGTCCGGGTCGCCGAGCCCCGTGCGGTTAAAGACGTTCTGGAAGTCCGCACGGAGCTGAAGCTTGACCCGTTCAGTAATCTGCGTGTTCTTGATGAGACCGAAGTCCTCTTCTTCGTGACCAGGCCCGCGCACATTCGGCAGGAACGGCCCGGCCGTGCCCGGGCGCAGCGCGGCGCCATTAGGCGAGGAGGGTGGATTGACGAAGGTTGCGGGGTTGAGCAAGGCAGTCCCGTTGGTGACGGCCCCCGTGTTGGGGTCATACGCAAGGACGGCGTTCAACCCTACGGGCTTGACGGTTTTGGGGACGCCGGAAAGGACGTCCGGCCGGACGGTCGGGGTGATGTAGCTGCCCACGGACGAGCCAATGGCCAGAGGGTCCCCCGAGCCGTAACGTTGAATGGCTGTCACTTGCCATCCGGAGAAGAACCGGTCAGCCAAGCCGGAAGAATGCATCCACCGCTGGCCGTGGCCGAAGGGCAGCGCGTAGATCCAGGTCAATTTCACGACTTGCGGGTAGTCGAAGCTCACAATGCTTTTCTCTAATTTTCGGTTGTAGAGGTCCTGAATGTACACGTTGTAGTACCGCATGGCGCTGGCGCTGTCCGAGATGTTCTTGGAAAGAGTGTAGGCGGCGATGAACGTCAGGCCATGCGTCGAGTTCTTGCGTGCCGTGAGCTGTAGCGCGTGATAAGTAGAGTTGCCGAGGCCGGGAGAATCGTTCTGCACGCTGCTATATTGTGGGAAGGGGGTGAGCGCTGTAGACACCTGCGTGTTGGGAAAGCCGTTGTTGTCCGTTTCAAAAGTGGGATAGGGTAATTTGGTGATGCCGTATTGGGCGAGCGTGGCCGCAGTGGTGGGGTTGCTCAGATCCGCCCCTAAGTCATCCGTCAGCATATCCCCCAGGCCCATATACTTCGCGTTCGCCTGATTGACTCCTCCCATATCTATGTTGACCAGGCGCGTCCCCTTTGACCCGATGTAATTGGCCTCAAGGACGATCTGCTTCGGGAGTTGGTACTGGAAGCCGGCGCTCCAGTTCTGGATATAAGGCAGGGCCAGGGAGTTGGCGGGGAAGTAGTCGACCCCCTGCCCATTCTGGGTGGCGGGATTCGTGTTCGGAAGCGTGCCTGTAAATGCGGGCATGCCGATCTGGCCGGGCGCCGAACCACTCGAGAAATTGGAAAGGTACATGACCGGATTCACCTTGCCTATAGCGCCGGCCTGCCGCTGAACTACCACGGACGAGTTGAACCCGAAGTACTGCTCGGGTCCCCACCCGCCTTGGGTGGGAGGCTGATAGCTGATCCCGTACCCGCCACGGAAGACCAGTTTATTGTTGACTTGGTAAGCCACACCAAGGCGCGGCGCAAATTCCTTGAAGTAGTAATTCTGGAAGGTAGAGCCGCTGCGGCAGCCGGAACATTTACCCAGCCAGACCAGGGCGCCGGGAATGGTCGCGCCGCTGGGCAGCAGGTTCGCCGCCGTGGGGTCGAATTGGGCCATGCGGTTGAAGGCTTCCGTCCTGGGCGTCGGGATCTCCCAGCGCACTCCGAGGTTGAGAGTGAGCTTGGAGCTCGCCCGCCAGTCATCCTGCGCGAAGAAGGCCATCACCGCCTGCCGGTAACCCGGCTCGGTGGTGTAAATACTGTCGGACGCACTGTGGGCGGCGCCCATGAGGAAGCTGGCGAAAGGATGCCCCGTGCTTGCAACGAAATTGGGCATAGAGGTTTCCAGGTTGTTGAAGGCGAAACTCCCGGAAATGTTTCCAGGTTCGTAGTCGTTGGAGCGATAGCGCAGGTATGAGCCGCCGAACTTCAGGCTGTGCTTGCCGTGCGTGTACGAGAGGGTATCCTGGTAGAGGTAACTTTCCTCAGGATCTGTGGTCCCGCAACTGTGCCCGATCGTGGACAGGAACTGGATGCCGTTGTTGTCCCCGAAGCTCATGTGGGGGAGGCAATTATCGGGAATTCCTGGGATCTTCATCGCGCCCGTGTACTTGCCGTCTGTCGAGTTGCCGTTGCTGTCCGCGAACCGGTTGTAGCCCAGCGAGAGGACGTTCACCGAGTGGTCGTTGAGCGTCCAGGTGTGCAGGATGCGCAACTGCGGCCCGCCCACATTCTGCGTGTAGGCCCCGGTGAGGGGCTGGCTGGGCCAGGGCGCCCAACTGTCGCTCTCGGGGCTATTGTGGTAGCGGCTCCGGACCGCGTAGGTAAAAGACACACTCAGTTTCTGCTTGTCGTTGATCACTTCGTCCCCTTTGCCGGTGTAGGCGTCGCGGTTGAGGACCGGGCAGCAGGTGCCGCCAAAATGGGGCTCGTTCAGAGTGAGAGAACCGTACTGTGGAGTCGGGAAGTACTTCAGCAGGGTCGAGGTGGCCGCGCTGAACTCTCCCGCCGGGATCTTGTTCAGGACGCCACCGTCGTCGAAGGGATCGCGGATCGTGGCATCCGCCCCGCTGCTATTGGTCAATCCCGTCACGGGATCAATGGCGCCTTCGGGAACGACTCGAGTGGTGGTGGGATCGTAAATCTCGTCCTTATATACAGGGCGTCCGAGCGCGTCCGAACCCACTGAACTACCCAGCCATGCACTGAAGTCCCCCTGGAGCATCGGGGAGGTGGGCACCGAGGTGAGGCCGCCGTAAGCGAACAGCAGCTTGCGGTCGCCTTCGTAGTTGAAGAAGAAGAAGGTCTTGTTCTTCCGGATAGGACCGCCGAGGTTGCCGCCGAAGTTGTTTTCCTTTAAACTGCTCTTGTTTCCACCAAAGGCATTGTTCAGCAGGCCGTTGGCGTTGAACACGGGATTGATGTCGTACTCAAACCCGGCCCCGTGAAACTGGTTGTTGCCGGACTTAAGGGAAAAGTTGAGAACCCCTCCGCCCGTTTCTCCGTACTCGGCGGAATAGTTGCTCATTTGAACCTTGAATTCACCGACGGAATCCGCCCCGGGCTGGAACTCACCCATGCTGTCATAGTCGTACCGGGCGATGCTGACGCCGTCGATCAGGATGAGGTCGCTCGAGTCCTGGCCACCGTTGATCGATTGCCTGCCATTCCAGTCCGGCGTGGTGCCGGGCAGAGTCTCCCAGACAAAGGCGTCCAGGGGCCGCCCGCCGTCACTAATGATGACCGGGAGCGTCTGGAACTCTTGCGGCGTGATGGACACGCCCACTTCCGCCGTAGAAGTTGTCAGCAGCGGCGCTTCCGTGGTCACGGTGACGGTCTGCGTGGCGCTGCCCACCTGGAGCGTTAAGTCAATCGTGACCACCTGGGCCACGGGCACCACAATTTCGGTGGCCACGCTGGAATTGAAGCCTTCCTTGCGGGCTTCCACCCGGTATCTCCCCGGGGGAACCGGAACGCGATAGTAACCTGCCGTGGAACTTTTGGCCGTAGAGACGAAGCCCGTGTCGATGTTGGTGATGGTGACTTCCGCTTCCGGAATGACCGCTCCGGAGGGATCGTAGATCGATCCTGTCAGCGCGCCCAATTGGCCTTGGGCAGCAACCCATTGGGGTATGATCAAAAGCCCCAAACAGAGGGCTATGATACGTACAGATTTGTGCATGAACTACCTCCTTAGTTCGCTGATTCCCACCCGACGCATGAAGGAAGAGTACAGCGAGCACCTTGTGGCGGTGCTCGAAAGAGGAAGTCGCTCGTGCTCGCCACCCGGACCCTGGGCGGCATGTCTCGACCCTCCTCAAATTAAAAGTGCGGCAACTTTCGGGTCCTTTCGTAGCCTTCCGTTTATCTTAAAATTTGACCGATGTCAAGAAATTTTTCGCAAGGACTTTTTCACAAGACTTTTTCGCGAGTTTTTCCCGCAAGACTTTTTCGCAAGCTTTTTTCGCAAGACCGATACCCCCCCGGAGGATTATCGTGTGAGGATACATACTCATTCTTAGCTATTCGTGGTTTGTCAACTACAAGGAGGAGGCCGCTGAACCATCACGCACTTTCTGCCCACCACCCCCCTCACCGCTTCGATACCAAATCGCCAAAATCCGGCAGCAACTGGTATTTGTTCTCCCAAGTCGTATACATGATCCCGACCGCGCCTTCTGTTCGGTCGAGCGACTCGATCCAGCCCTTGGGGTTCTCGAGGTCGTCGGCATCGTAGTAGCCAGCGCCCAGAGTCCGGTATCCCAGCTTGGAAAAGAAGTCGAGACTCTTGTCGCGAATGTCGTAATCCCAGCAGGCGATCACCAGGTCTTTAGGCATGTAATTCCATGTGCCGTGGAAGCTGCCGTCAATCAGGTAGTATTTCTCCTTGGCGTTGTGGTTGGGATCGAACATGTCGGACCAGACGTAGACCTCCGCCTTGGGGTTTGCCGCGCGAATCATCTGGTGCTGCCGGGTCACGCAATCCCCAAGGATCTGCGCCATGGAGAGATGCCGGCGCTGGCAGGCCTCGCAGAAACCGCCCACGCGCACTTCATCCATGCTGAGGAAGTACTTCTTGGGCGCAAGATACTTTTCGATCAGCGGAATCTGGCGCTGCCATATTTCGTACACCGCAGGCTCCGACATGCAGATGGTGGTCTGATCGCGATAGATCGTGGTGCCGTGGTAATAGTCAACTCGCAAGCGGTCGCCCGCGTGAATCCGGCTGCCGGGCAGAAGCGCAATCGCCGGCCCTTCGTGATTCCAACTGAAATCGAGCTGCGGGTCGGCAATGGCCGCGAAGTCCCGGCCCTCCGCGTAAGCCGCACCCGTCTTCTCATTCTGTACCTTCACCGGTGTCCCGGGTCGGCGCAGAACGTTGGTGAGCCCCACTTCCTCAATGGCCACGTCATCGACCCAAACCTTGCCCCGCTTCCCGTCGGAAACACCCACGCGAATCTCCACCTGGTCCGCGTACCAACTGTTGAATCCCCAGGTCATCTCGTGCCAGTCGCTGGTCTCCGGCAAGGGAGGTTCCATGTAAGAAAGGCCGCGCCCATCGGGGGCGAATGCGACCAGGTGGATGGCCATGCGCGGCCCTGCCCCCTCCGTTTTCACCCAGGCCCGTAGGCGATAGCAGCGATAAGGATGCACGCGCAGCGCTTGCGCAAGGTAGACCTCGCCTTCCGGCCCGCTGAAATCCTCAAAGCGCACGGAGGCATGGCCGGAGTGAAAAACCGTTGTATCCAGCGTGGCCCGCGCTCCATGCGCCGTGAAGCCCACCGGCAGGTCCCCTTGTCGTTGCTCGAAGCCGGCATTGGCGATCTTTACCGGCGGGTCCGAAGTGAAGCGCGCCTCATGCTCTCCCGCCAGGAAGAGTGCTCCGCGCACCGGTTGCCCCGCCGCCAGGTTTTTGTCATGCGACATCACACCGCCCCCATAGCCAACGCCAAACCCCGTGGGAATGATCTCTACCCCGAGATGGTCGCAGGTCTGCTTCAGGCGCGTGAGGCGCGCGAGGGATTCAGGAGATTTCAGGTCCATCGAGTCAAAGCCCGCCGACAGCAATATGCCGTTGATGCCATGCTCGCTCGCCGTGCGCGCTATGCCTTCGACACGTACCAACTCCTGCTCGCTGTCCAAATCCGTCGAAACGTAAACCCAGCGGTCGCGAAAGCTCCGAGACTGGCCCAACATCACCGCCGTCGAGGCAGCGCAGCAACACAGAATGAAAGTAAGAGCCCTTTTCATATCAAACTTCCTCCTTGGTATCACCGTACCTCGATTGGCGCGAGGTTGTACCAGCCATCGGGTTGCAGTCCCTCGATGGCGAGCTTGATGGCGGGCTGCCCGGTTCGCGGGTCGAGCATCGCGACGCGCAGGCGGTAGCTCCCCGGCGTCAAGCTTTCGGGAATATAGATCGTGCCGTCATATACCGCGTCCCCGGGCAGCCACTTGCGGACGTCCACCGGCAGCTTGATTTCCGCGCTGCCGCTGGCGGAACGCAGCTCCATCGCCAACTCATACGGACGGTAGACCGGCGACACTCCCGCGTTCAGCCACCACATGTGGATCATTCGCATCGTGCCGGCCGGCACTTCGGGCGGATACTCCAGCCGTCGCAGGATGAATCGGTACCCCATTTTCTTCTGAAATTCATCGAAGGCCTTCTTCCAATCCGGCGGAATCGCCGATGATTTGATATTCACCGACGAAACGTGCCAGCGCAGCGCCTGCGCGATGATGTAATCCAGGTCATACCCTTTTTCCTTCCAGCCACCCGGCACCCCGCAGGTCTCGAGTGACACGGGGCTGCGCTGCCACACGTCCTGAATCCCCGCGCGAACGATCTGCTGCGGATAGAAGTCCAACATGTGGCACCAGTGCGCCCCCGTGGTGCTGCGCATATCACCCCAACAATCCAGGCGCCAGCCCGCGCCCTGCTGCGTTCCATACGCCAAGGCTTGTTCCTGGTCGAAATTCATCAGCAACGGCGTGCGCTTGAACGCTGCCAGCCAAACATCCACCAGCTTTTTCTGCACCTCAAACGCCGGCATGTAATCGCTCCACCCTTCGCCCCAGTAGCCGACCGAAGAGATATCGATGCTGTCCAAATCCGGATGCCCATCGTAGCGTTCCCCCGCCGCGGCCACTACAGCTCCCCAATACTTCAGGTACAACGGGTCGGCAAAGTCGGGCTGCCAGATCTTCCCGTCCTTGTCCGTTGCCTGATTCGCACGCCGCGCGCCCGACTTTTGATACCACTCCGGTAGCGGATGCCTCTGATCGTACGGCATCAGACGAATCGCCAGCGCTTGATGGTGCGCGTGCGCCTGGCGCAAGGCCTCGTCCAAAATCTCCCAGCGCACCTTGCCTTGCTCCGGCTCCAGCGCCTCCCAAAACCAGCGGCAATAGGCAATCGTGGACGCAGGGAAATCCACCGTGCCTGCTGCCGGCGCCAACTTCGCGACCGGGCCTTCTTCTGACCAGCCGAGGCCGGGGTTGATCGCATCCCCATTAAAGCGCTGGAAGGTCTCGATCCCCATCCCCGGGTTCACCAACACCGCGTCGATCTCCTTGGGACGGAGGATGGTGGTTTCCGCCTGCGCGAGCGCATTCGCTGCACACACCACGAGAAAGAAAGTAACCAGGATCAGTCTCGAAGACATGGTAGTTTTTCGCCTCCTCTCAACCCGAATTTGCACCGCGTTTGTATCACATCACAAGAACGAAGAATATTAAAAGTTTCCTTTACTTCCGAAACCTTGCGGTAGAATCCGAATTGCATTTTACCGCCATCGGGTTTAGCAAATCGTCGGTGTGAAAGTATAATCCTCGCCGGAGGCCCAAATGAATCGAACATCTCGCTGCGTACTTTTGATAGGGATTTTTGCCCACGGGTTCCAATTCATGCAGGCCCAAGCACAGATCGCCCAAGCTGACCTCCGGGTAATTCCAGATTCTCCAGAAATGCATCGGATGCTACCGGCCTACTTGAACAAGCTGGCACAAGAAGCCACCGAGAAGCGGTTGGCGCGCTTCCACCAAATTCAGACGGAAGCCGACTTCCGCAATTGGCAGGAGGCAAACCGCCGGACCTTTCTGGATTTGATCGGAGGCTTGCCCACGGAGCGTTCGCCGCTCCATGCGCGGGTGACAGGGGAGATTCCGCGCGAGGGGTATATCATTCGCAAAGTCATTTTCGAGAGCCTGCCCGAATACTATGTGACCGCGAACCTCTACCTTCCCACCATCGGTAAGGCGCCGTTCCCGGCCATTCTCACACCGTGTGGCCATTCCGCGAACGGAAAAGCCTACGACGTGTATCAGCATCTTTTCATCGGGCTCGCGAAGCGTGGATACGTGGTCCTCAGCTACGATCCCATGGGGCAAGGCGAAAGGTATCAATACTGGAACTTTCTCCAACAGGAATCCTTGTTGAAGGGTACCGACAACCAGCACGCCATGGCGGGTCTTCAGGAAATGCTGATGGGACAAAACCTGGCGCGCTACTTCATCTGGGATGGAATCCGCGGCCTCGATTACCTCACGAGCCTTCCGGAAGTGGATCCCTCGCGCCTTGGGGTGACGGGCAGCTCCGGGGGTGGCACGCTCACGACTTACATCTCCATGCTCGATCCGCGCGTCAAGGTAGCCTCCATCGTCTGCTTCATCACTTCCCTGCCCCAGAAAATCGCCGCCCGCAGCCTGGATGTGGAAGCCGACCCGGAACAGGATATTCCGGGCCTGCTGGCGGCCGGCCTCGACGAAACCGAGTTCGTGGGTATGATTGCTCCGCGGCCCGTGCTGATCGGGGCAGCCATGCGGGACTTCTTCCCCATCGAGGGGACGCGCCAGACTTTTACCGAGGTCCAATCTCTGTACAAAAAACTCGGTGCGCCCGAGCGCATCAAGATGGTGGAGTTCGATCACCGCCACATGTATAGCCAGCCGCTGCGGGAAGCTACTTACGTCTGGTTCGACCACTGGTTGAAAGGCGTCGATGCTGAGGCCCACGAGCCGGAAATCGTCACGGAGAAGGACGCGACCCTGCAATGCACACCGACCGGCCAGGTGATTACTTCTCTGGGCGGGAAGACCGTATACGACTTCAACCGGGCGCAGGCAGAGGAGGAGTTGCGCCGTCTGGAGGCGCGTCGCCACTCTCTCGACTTCCACACCACTCTTGCCGGGAAAATCCGCAGCCGCCTGGCGGTGCCCGTTGACGTGACGCCGCCTGAAGCGAAGACCCTCGGCACCTCGGAACTGGGGGACCTGGTGGTTGAAAAGCTGTTGCTCGAGACCGAACCCGGTATCTCCGTTCCGACTCGAGTGATTCACCGCAAGGGCTTGCAAGGGAGAGCGCCGGCGGTGGTCTATCTGCGCGATCGGGAGGGAGAAGGCGACCGCCCGGCCCTGTTTGCGTCCCTCGCCGAGCAAGGTCGGGTTGTGGCCGTCGCGGACGTCCGTGGCTTCGGTGAGACTTGGGCGCCTCGCGACGTGCGCGAAGAAACCCCAGACTACTTCCACCCTCGTGATGGCAAGGATGCGGACTTTGCCTACGCGGCGTTCTTCCTGGGACGTCCGCTTTTGGGAATGCGTGTCCTTGACGCGCTTGGGGTGGTTCGCTATTTGCGCACGCGGACCGATGTTGACCCCCAACGCGTGGCCGTGGTGGGACGATATTGTGCAGGGAGCCTCGTGCCGTTCCTGGCCGCTCTCGATTCGGACATTTCGTCCGTGGCCGTAGATCACCTACCGGCATCGTACGGCGCGCTAGCCGAGTCTGAGCTCTACCAGCAGCCCGCCTTTTTCCTGTTGCCCGGAGTGCTCCAGGACTTCGACCTCCCCGACGTCTTCGCAGCTCTCGCTCCCCGGCCCTTGCTGGTGTTGAACCCGGAAGACCCCTTGACTCGCAAGATGACTGAGCAAGAAGCGCGCGCGGCCTTCGCGCCGGTTCGTGCCGCGTATGATGCGGCGAAGGCTTCGCCCGCCCTCACCGTCCGAGTCGAGCCGCTGGATGCCGACGTGCCAAACGTGCTGGAGGAATGGCTCCGCGCGCGCGAATGACCGGCTCGGCCTCCGCGCCCTCAGTTTTTGTTCGGACAGTTTGTCAAAAAAGATATAATCCCCCTTTCACATCCGGAGGCTGAGGCTATTCATGGAATGGACGCACCTGCGAAAGTACCCTCGAGTATCCATCGACCTGCCGGCCGTTTACGCCTTCGACGGCCGCACCCGACGGGTGCGCATCTCGACTCTCGGCGGCGGCGGGCTCTTCCTGGCGGATCCCGAGCCCATCGCAGTAGGCGCTCGGCTTTCGATTGAGTTCCGGCCGGCGAAACACCTTGCCCGTTTGGAGGTGCAGGCGGAAGTTCGTTATCTGATTCCCGGCAAAGGCATGGGGGTGGAATTCCTCGCGCTCGATCCCGAATACCGTCAGCGACTGATGACGTTTATACTTCACCGGGCGGGAGAAACCCGGCAATTTTCTCGCGCCCCGCTGGCGGCACAAGTCGAATACGCGGGCGGGACGCAAATCGGCTTTTCGCGCAATGTCAGCGTGGGCGGTATGTTCATTGAGACGAAGGAGCCGGTCGCCACGGGCACGCATCTCAAAATGCGTTTCAATCTGGATGACGATGGGCCGACCATCATCGTTGGCGGGGAGGTCCGCTACGCGGTCGAGAAGATAGGTATGGGCGTGCGTTTCCTGGACCTCTCAGTTGCCGACCAGAAACGCATCGATGCTTACCTGGCGAAGGGGGACGCCGGCGCCGGACATCGAAAGGAGACTCCCGGAAAACGATTCCTCGCTCAATCCGGATAAGGCGAGGGCGCTGGCGAGGCGCTCGCCCGTGACCCGCGTAACCATTTCCGGCATATAACGGTCACTGCGGTGGCCCGACAAGGACTTTGAAGGCACTGGCGTCGCCTGGCATACCACTGAACCCCTCCTTCGGCAACTTGGCCTGAGCGACGTGCTCTGAACCCGCGGCCGGGTTCCCACAACATCCGCGCATATGTAGGGCCGAACAGCGTTCGGCCAGGGTTGTAGGGCCGAACAGCGTTCGGCCAGGGTTGTAGGGCCGAACAGCGTTCGGCCCAGGGCCAGCGCTGCTGGCCCCGACGAGACGTGGCACGGGCATCCTGCCCGTGATGTTCATGGCCAAGATGGCCATGCCACGCCGTTGGTTGCGGCGTCGCCGCCCTCCGTTACGCCTTCAGGTCGCGCAATAAACGCTCGAACGACTTCTGGTAAGGGTCGTGATCTTTCCAGGTCAAGAAGTCGCCGATGTGGCGCGTGCGAATGCGGCGCAAATGGGCGATGTAGCGGCGGGTTTACCCCGCCATTTTGTAGGGCCGAACAGCGTTCGGCCCAGGGCCAGCGCTGCTGGCCCCTACGAGACGTGGCACGGGCATCCTG